>Ga0055489_10000017_pt1 | contig 32852 bp, 31 predicted proteins | sample RushOxbow_ThreeS_6_FD_57913 | JGI IMG/M metagenome (GOLD analysis project Ga0055489, IMG submission 57913) | Wetland microbial communities from San Francisco Bay, California, USA, that impact long-term carbon sequestration - RushOxbow_ThreeSqB_D2 | ecosystem: Environmental > Aquatic > Marine >...
GAAGGAGAAGGTCGGGGTCGGGTCGTCGGTCGGGCCTGAGGGGCCGGAGTCGATCGTGGTGTTGGGCGGGGTTTCGTCGGGTTCTTCTTCGCAGCTGTACACGCGAATGTCGTCGACGAACCAGCCGTAGTCGTCGACCGCTTCGTCGGTGCCGATGCGAAAGCGGAATCGCACTTCTTCGCCCGCGAGGCTGGAGAGGTCCACGCGCGAGGAGATGTAGCCGTTGCTCTCCGCCGTGAACGCCTCCTGACCCCCGATCGGGTTTTTGAATTCGCTGCTGAGCGTGCCGTTGTAGCCGTTGTCCGTGAACAGCGGGCCGGCGTCCTGCCAGCTCGACCCGCCGTCGGTGCTGTACTGGAGCTGACCCCCGTCGTAGCGGGTGCCGTTGCCACTGGCGTCCTCGAAGGCGTAGGAATGGTCGAAGCGCAGGTAGACCGCGCCGGACGGGATCGCCACGTCCGCGGTCTGGGCGATCGAGTATTCGCCCACCGACGGCCGGTCGTAGCCCCAGAAGTTCGTTTTCCCGCTGGTCGCGTAGGTCGCATCGAGCCAGCTGAAGAGGTTCGGGTTCTGCGGGTAGTACCAGCCGTCCGTGCCGGCCTGGGCGCTGTGCGTCCAGTTGCCGCTCGCCGTGTTCTCGAGGTCGTCGAAGAAGAGGTCCGAGGCCGCCTCGCCGCTGCCGCAGACGGGCGCCTCCGGCGCCGGGCCTTTCAGCGGCTGCTGGTTCATCTCGGTCGCATCGACCGCGTCGGTCACCTCCTGGCAGTCGGAGGCGGTGATCCCCTCTTCGCCGCCGATCGAGTTGGTGCACGCCTGCGGCAGCGCCTCGTAGAGGTCGGCGTAGTCGCTGCCCGAGGTGAGCAGCGTCGACTCGGCGGCGAAATAGACGCGCGCGGCCTTGTCGATCCCGATCCCGGTCACCGTCTTGCCGTTGAAGGTGGCCCCGTCGGCGATCAGATAGGCCGCCTTGTTGCCAACCCCGCTGTTGGTGTGGACCCCGCCTTCGTCGCCCTGGTTCACGTCGGCCGCGTACAGGGAGCTGGTCATCTTGTCGGGGTCGTTGAATTCGGGTGGGTTCTTCATGTTGCGGATCGCGCCGATTTTGGGGATGTCCTCGCCGAGCAGCCAGCGCACCGATTCGGTGTCCGTCCCCGCTCCGTCGGTCAGGTCGATGAGCTCGCCGAAGAAGTCGGACATCGACTCGTTGATCGCACCCGACTGGTACCAGTAGAAGAGGTCCGAGGTGAACTGGGTGAAGCCGTGGCTGAGCTCGTGGCCGACGACGTCGTCGGCGGCCGCGAAGTCGGGCCCGTAGACCATCTGCGAGCCGTCCCAGAAGGCGTTTTTGTAGGGGCAGGTTTTCGGGCAGTAGCGCACGGTCGAGATCAGTGGCAGGCCGGCGCCGTCGAGGCTGTCGCGGCCGAAGCGGCCGGAGTAGAAGTCGTAGGTGTCGCCGGCGAATTCGTAGGCGGAGTCGATGTCCGTGTTGCCCGTCGCCGGGTCGCCCTCTTCGCGGTCGTACGGCGCTTCACAGGGATACCTGGAGGAGCTTTTTTCGGCGTCGCAGACGCGCCGGTCCTTGACCGACTCGGTCTGCCCGATCGTCGCGGCGACGACGCCGATGTGAGCGTCGACGAGGACGAGGTCACGCAATTCGGCGCCCGGCGCGAAGACTTCCACCTGCTGGACGAGCGTGGGCACCTTCAGCCCCGGTCCGCCAAGCAGCCGCGAGTCGTAGATGCCCAACCCCCGGGCGCGGGTCCGCAGGCGGGCTGCCGCCACGCCGCGATCCTTGGCGACAGATTCGATCGCCGTCCGCCTGGCCACGGCGACGCCGACGTCGGCCAAGGTGTCAACCGGGTCCGGCTCGACCTCGCCGAGCGCCGAGAGCACGTTCCCCCGGCTATCGACCGAGACGACCAGCTCGCCGGCGAGCACCGGCACCCCGTCGATCTCCTGTCGCAGACGGACGGCCGCACCCCCTCGCGGTCCGGCGACGACGCGCGTGACGCGAAGCGAGCGCGACCCGCCGACGAGCCCGAATGCCTTGCCGCGCTTGGCGAGGAAGGCACGCGCAACCTCGACCGGGGAAGCGCTCGGCGCGAGCCCGGCTGGGCGCGGGATCGGGCGACCGGGAGCAGAGCCGACGAAACGCACCGCGCCGGTCTCGCGATGCGTCGCGACGGTCACGCCGGGCCCAAGCTCCGCGGCAAGGCGCGTGGCGCGTTCGGCCGGAGCGCCGGCCGCATTCTCACCCCCCATGGCCCCCGCCAGCAGCAGGGCGACAACCGCCACGCAGAGCGGCAAACCACTCAGGTAGGCGAGCCTCCCTCTCACCCCAATTACTTTAGGACCGCGCCGCTACCTCCGCGCGGATCTCCTTGGGCAGCATGAAACGAACGTCCTCGTGAACGGTGCGCAGCTCCGAAACCTCCTCGGCGCCGCGTTCGCGGAATAGCTCGACGAGGCGTTCGACCAGCTCCTCGGGTGCGCTCGCCCCAGAGGTGATGCCAACGGTCTCGACGCCCTCCAGCCAGGCCTCCTCGACCTGAGCGTGGTTGTCGATCAGGTGGGAGTCGGCGCCGTGCTCGCGCGCCACCTCGACCAGACGGTTGGAGTTGGAGGAGTTGGTCGAGCCGATCACGAGCACCAGCTCGCACTCGCGGGCGAGCTGCTTGACCGCGATCTGGCGGTTCGTCGTCGCGTAACAGATGTCGTCGGACTTGGAGCTGACGATGCCGGGGAACTTGGAGCGCAGGGCGGCGATCACGTCGGCGGTCTCGTCGACCGAGAGCGTCGTCTGGGTGATGAACGCGACCCTGTCGGGATCTGGCACCTCGAGGGTCTCCACCTCGTCGGCGGTTTCGATCAGGATGATGCTCTCGGGCGCCTCGCCGGTCGTCCCTTCGACCTCCTCGTGCCCCTCGTGGCCGATCATCACGATCGTGTAGCCCTCGGCGGCGAAGCGACGGGCCGAGACGTGGACCTTGGTCACCAGCGGGCAGGTGGCGTCGATCGTGCGCAGGCCACGCGCCGCGGAGCTCTCGTGGACGGCCGGTGCGACGCCGTGGGCGGAGAAGACGACCATCTCCCCCTCCGGCACCTCGGCCTCCTCCTCGACGAAGATCGCCCCCCGCTTGGAGAGCTCCTCGACGACGTGCTTGTTGTGGACGATCTCCTTGCGCACGTAGACCGGCGCGCCGTAAAGCTCGAGCGCGCGCTCGACCGTCTGCACGGCGCGGTCCACACCCGCGCAGTAGCCGCGCGGGGCGGCGAGCAGGACTCGTTTCGGCGCCGCGGTCGCAAGGGAGGCCATGGCTGGAGAGTAGCTAGCCTAGGGCGATGGCAACCCAAGCCCGCCACCTCGACCGCCTGACCGCCGTCGACGCTTCGTTCCTCACCAACGAGACCTCGGCGAGCCATATGCACATCGGCGCGATCCTCATCTTCGAGGGGCCGCCGCCCAAATACGTCGACCTGGTCGAGCACGTGCGTGGGCGCCTAGGGCAGGTGCCGCGCTTCCGCCAGCGCCTCGTCGTGCCGCCGCTGGAGGCGGGACGCCCGCTGTGGGCCGACGACGTCAACTTCAACCTCACCTACCACATAAGGCATACGGCGCTCCCCGAGCCGGGAGGAGAGCAGCAGCTGCGCCGCCTCGCCGGCCGCGTCTTCTCCCAGCAGCTCGACCGCTCGAAGCCGCTCTGGGAGGTCTGGCTCGTGCAGGGGCTCGAGCGCGACCGCTTCGCGCTGCTGACCAAGACCCACCACGCGATGGTCGACGGCATCTCGGGCGTCGATATCGGGACCGTCCTCTTCGACCTGGAGCCGATCCCCGAGCCGACCGGCGGCGAGGACGGCTGGGTGCCGCATCCGCAGCCCACGACGGCCGAGTTGATTTCGCGCGCGGCGGTCGACGCCGCGGCCGCGCCGGTGAAACTGCTCGAGCGCGCCGTCGAGGCCGCGCGCCATCCGGAGACCGCGGCGCGGCGCGTCAGCGAGGCGCTCGAGGGCCTCGGCGAGGTGGTCGGCGCCTTCGCCGATCCCGCGCCCGCGGTGCCGCTCAACCAGCCGATCGGACCGCACCGCCGCTTCGCCTGGGCGCGCTCGGAGCTGGCGACCTTCAAGCTGATCAAGGACACCTTCGGCGGCACCGTCAACGACGTCGTGCTCGCGGTCGTCACCGGGGCGCTGCGCGAGTGGCTGCACGCCCGCGGCGTGCGCACCGAGGGCCTGGAGCTGCGGGCGCTGGTGCCGGTCTCGATCCGCGCCGAGGACGAGCACGGCGAGCTCGGCAACCGGATCACGGCGATGCGCGGCCCGCTGCCCGTCTACGTCGAGGACCCGGTGCGCCGCCTGCGCGTCGTCAGCGAGCAGATGGAGGGTCTGAAGCGCTCCAAGCAGGCGCTCGGCGCCGAAGTGATCTCGCGCTTCAACGACTTCGCGCCGCCGACGCTGCTGGCGCAGGCCTCGCGGATCAACTTCTCGACCCGCCTCTTCAACCTGATCGTCACCAACGTGCCCGGGCCGCAGATTCCGCTCTACGTGCTCGGCCGCGAGCTCGAGGACGTCTTCCCCGTCGCCTTCCTGCCGCAGAACCACGCCGTCGCGGTGGCGGTGATGAGCTACAACGGCCGCCTCGGCTTCGGCCTGCTCGCCGACTACGACTCGATGGACGACGTCGAGGAGCTCGCCGCCGGCCTCAACCGCTCCCTCGCCGAGCTGGAGGAGGCGGCGGGCGCGGTGGCCCGGGCCTGAGCGTGGCGCTGCTCGTCGCCCTCTTCATCGCCGTCCCGATCCTCGAGCTCTGGGTGATCATCGAAGTCGGCGGCCTGATCGGCGTGCTGCCGACCGTGGTGCTGCTGCTGGCGATGTCGCTGCTGGGCGCGACGCTGCTGCGCCACCAGGGACGCGGCGCCTGGCGCCGCTTCAACGAGGCGATTGCCCAGCGTCGCTTTCCCGGCCGCGAGGTCGCCGACGGCCTCCTGATCACGATCGGCGGCGCCCTGCTCCTCACCCCGGGCTTCGTCACCGACGCAGTTGGCCTGCTCCTGCTGCTGCCGCCGACCCGCGCCATAGTGCGCCGCCTGATGCGCGGCTACGTCGGCCGCCGCTTCGTGATCGTCGGGGCGCCTGGCTCCGGCGGCGCTCCACCGCCGAGCCGCCGGGCCTACGACTACGACGCGACGGCCGAAGAGGTGGACGGCGAGGATCCGCAGCTGCCGGGACGCTGAATCGACTATTCGGCCTAGCGATCGCCAGGAACCGGCACCGCGATGACTTTGAGCCTGTCGATGCCGCTGAAATCGCCGGGGTTGCACGTATAGACCGGAAGCCCATTGGCGAGCGCCGTCGCGGCGATCATCGCGTCGTAGGCCCACGCCGACGCCTTTCGTCCCGCCCGCCGAAGCGAAGCGGCGACCTCTCCAAAGGCCCGCGCAGCACCCGCGTCGAAGGGCAGTGGGACGAAGTCGGCCTCCGCCTGCTGCAGATGGGCCTGGCGCCTGGCCCGCTCCTCCTCGTCGACCGCGACGAGCGGGCCTACTGCGAGCTCGGCCAACGTGACTGCCGTGATGAGTGGCTCGGAGGGAAGTGCGCTTGCATCCTTTAGGCGACCCAGCAGAAGGACGGTAGACGTGTCGAGAACGCCTCGGGTCGCAACTGGATCCTCGCTCAACGGCTCGGATCCAGAACCCGATCGACGTCTCGGCGCAGGCCAACCGGATCCACGGCCGGCAGACGGCGCCAGCGACCGACAAGGGCCTCGGCGGACAGCGGTGGGCGCAGCGCACGCAGCTCTGCCACCGGGGCGCCGGAACGCGTGATGGTGATCCGCTCACCACGCGCGGCCCGGTCCACGACATCGCCGCCGTGATTGCGAAGCTCACGAATGGTCACATCTGTCACGGCGCGAGTGTATCACGCGTGATACATCAACCCGAGCGGGCGGCGGCAATCTCAGGCGGCCGACGTCGCTACGAAGACCGGCGGGCGAGCTCCAGAGCCGCCATCGTCGGCGACGGTGGCAACCAAATCGGCGCCCTGCAGAACCTGAAGGTGGTACTCGGCCAGGCGAATGTGCATGTTGAATGCCTGCGCCAACTCGTCCCCGCCGACGCCCTCGCCATCCGTTCTATCCGCGAGGAAGCTCAGAAGCTCGACCCGCTTGGGATGTGAGAGCGCAAGATTTTGCCGATCGTCCATGAAAGTAGCTCACGGTTAGTACTTATCCGATTAGTCCGTGAGACTTTCACAGTTAGCTGTTGTCCGCCTCCATATTTTTAGAACGTTTCAGATCGACTAGTCGACTGATTTCGATACTTCGATCATCTCCGGGAGTCTCCCTGATGTCGGCGGCATCTCGAACGAGAACATCGCAACTCTCATGTTGATCAGCTTGCCCTCCCCATCGTCTTCGCGCGCCCTTTCGACACTTTCGACTTCGACCTCGCGAGTCAGGTCCAGCAGATCGTCGAGACCTTTGCTGATCCTGAGCCAGCCAAGCTCATCGACACGCAGCGGGGACCGGCTGGCATGAGACTCCGGACGGGCCTGAAAGGTCTGCGCACGCCAGGCGACGGCTATATCGCGTAGAACCAATTGCTGAGCCCAGAGCACGTACCGTTCCCGTTCTTTTTGGCTCAGCTTGTCCCATTCCTCACTGCTAAAAATTGGTCGCATCACGGCGCGGTAAATCGTTGTCAGCATCCCGCGCCGCCGCTCAGTGTCAATTGGCTCGACAAAGCCCATCTTCTCCAGCTGTCGGACGTCGTAATCGGCCTTGTTGAGCCGGATGCCGAGCTCTTTGGCAACGTCGCTCTTTGACGCTGGACGTTCGATGAGGACAGCCAAGGCGGCGTACTGACCGGGGTTTTGGAGCAGGCGAAAGAGCTGCTCGTCGATACGGATCTCCGGCATCACCGTTTTCGCCACAGCCCTCTCCTCTCTAGATCGATTGAGCGGGCCAGACATTAGCCGATTTCGATTAGCAACCAAGTGAGTACTTGGGATAGCCCTGCCCATCCCCCTCTCGCCTCGTAGATCACCTACCGAGACGGATCGACTAGTCGATTAGTCTCGGTTTTTCCCAAACATAGCGGGAGAGGAGAGGGGGTGATGGACATGCTCGAAAAGGTCGAGACCCTGGTTCCGTCGGTCTACACGTTCAAGGGCGCCTAGGAGCCTCCGGCCGATCCCGGTCATGGCTGGGATCGGCCGGCTCACCACTTACCGAAATCAAACGACTGGTCGATTGCCTTCGGCTAAGCTCTTTCCCTTGCGGTGACGGGGGAGGTGGCGACAACCGGGCCTGGCGGCGACTGGGCCGAGCGCGCTTTCGAGGCGATGGCGCCGCTCTACGACGACTTCACCGCTCACCACGAATACGAGTTCTGGACCGAGCAGCTTCTTGCCGTCCTCGAGCGAGAGGGGCTTCAGGGTGACCGGCTCCTGGACGTCGGTTGCGGCACCGGCAAGAGCTTCCTGCCGATGCTTCCGCGCGGTTGGCAGGTCGTGGGGTGTGACATCTCCCCCGCGATGCTCGACCAGGCACGCCGGAAGGTCGACGACGCCGTTCGCCTGGAGATAGCCGACATGCGTGAGCTTCCGCGTTTCGGCGAGTTCGACCTGGTCTGGGTCCTGGCCGACGCGATCAACTACCTGCTCGGGATCGAGGAATTGGAGGCGGCGCTTAGGGGGATGCGGAGCAACATGGCTCCCTCGGGGCTGCTGCTCTTCGACGTCAACGAGCTGCCGGTCTACAGCTTCTACGCCGAAGGCGTCGAGGTCGAGCGGGACGGCCGCCGTTTCCTTCTTCAGGGGTCTGCGAAGAACAAGGTGGAGCCCGGCTCGATTTGCGAATTCTTCGGCTACGAGTTGCCAGCCGAGGGCGGGGATCGGTCGGCCTCGGATGGTTCTAACGTCTCCGTCCACCGTCAGCGCCACTTCACCGAAGCGGAAGTCTTGCCAGCCCTGGACCGCGCGGGTCTCGAGTGCCTGAACGTCTACGGGCAGAGCACGGACGGCATCCCCCGCCAGCCGCTCGACGGCGCGGTCCATACGAAGGCGGTTTACGTTGCCCGCGCCGCCTAGCCCAACGACCTGGACAAGGCCGCGCGTCAAGCGCACTACCGAGCAATTCCTGGCGCCGAACGGGGACCTCTACCTGCGGCGGCCGAGCGAGGCTGAGGACATCCGGATCAAGGACCCGGACCCGGGCCTGCGCCAACTCCTCGACGCGCTCGACGGCACGCGCACCCGCCAGGAGCTGGATGAGGAGTTCGGGGCCGAACATGTTGGCGCGCTGATCTCCCAGCTCGGCGAGATGGGGCTGGGCGAGGACGCGTCCGACGACGACCTGATCGCCGCCCGTACACGGGAGCGCTTCGATCGTCAGCTCCGCTACTTCAGCGACGTCGCGACAACGCAAACGCCGTCGCAGTGCCAGGGCAAGCTCGAGGGCGCGCGCATTGCGGTTCTGGGCGTCGGTGGCCTGGGCGGCTGGTCGGCGTTGACGCTCGCCTGTTGCGGCGTGGGCGAGATGCTGCTGGTCGACTTCGACTCGGTCGAGCTGAGCAATCTCAACCGTCAGGTCCTGTTCGGGGAGGCCGACCTCGGCCGGCCGAAGGTCGAGCTGGCGGCAGAGCGGCTGATCGGCTTCAACCCGGCGATGTGCATCGAGACCAGCCAGGAGCGGCTCGACAGCGAGGAGGCGGTCGCGGCGGCGATCGAGGGCTACGACTTCGTCGTCAACGCCGTCGACTGGCCGGCGCACGACATCGAGCTCTGGGTCAACTCGGCCTGCTTCGCGGCCGGCATCCCCTACATCGCGATGAGCCACTACCCGCCGATCGCCCGTGTCGGGCCCCTGTACGTGCCGGGCGAGACCGGCTGCTACTGCTGTCAGGAGGCCGCGTACAGACGCGCGTACCCCCTCTATGACTCGGTGGTCGAGCAGCAGCGGGCGAAGCCCTCGCCGGCCGCCACCCTCGGCGCGGCATGCGCCCTGATCAGCGGCCAGGTCGCCCTCGACGTGATGCACTTCCTCACCGGCCTCGCCACTCCCTCCAGCCTCGGCGCGAGCCACATCTACGATCTGCGCACGATGGAGTCGAGGCTGGAAAGGGTCGAACCCGAGCCGGGCTGCCCCGTCTGCGACGGCTGAAGGCTCCCTGGCTGGGCTCCACAACTGATTCCCGGGGACGGAATGCTAATTTGTTGGCACTACCCCTGGGCCTTCGGGACTAGGGGTCTGAGGCCGCCCTTCGGGGCGGCCTCAGTGTTTCTTCGCCCGATCCCATCCATCCGGACGGTGGATCTGGCCCCTTGAATCGGTCAACGTAATCGGCAGCTGGCTCGCGACCAATTCTCCCTTGCCAATGCGCTTGTATTCGGCGTTTGGGATGCGCTTCGGCGCAAGGTACTCATTGCGATGCATCGACGGATTCAGGATCACCACCGGGAATCCCAGGGTTTCGCGAACGTGGCCGATAGGCCATCCAAGATCCGAATCGTTCGAGATAACCGCTGCCTGCTCGAATCTACCGTTGAACGCGTCCACCAAGAGGTGGCTCCCCAGGTTCACATCCGAGCCCTTCTCCTCTGTCTTCCATATGCGAATCCTGGGGATCGGGTCGTTCTTTCTTCGTGTTGAGAAGACCGCACTTTCCGATGCGGCGCGGCGCCCTCGCCTTCGCCGCTATCCGGCTGAGGAGGCGTTGAGCGCCACGGCGGCGCGAACGAGCGCCTTCAGCGCCTTCTCGTCGATCTCCTCACCCTCGTGGATGTCGATGGCGCGCCTCGTGTTGCCCTCGAGGCTGGAGTTGAAGAGGCCGGACGGATCGTCCAGCGAGGCGCCCTTGGCGAAGGTCATCTTTACGACCTTCTTGTAGGTCTCGCCGGTGCAGATCATCCCGTCGTGGTACCAGACCGGCACGCCCCGCCATTTCCACTCCTCGACCACCTCGGGGTCGGCCTGCTTGATCAGGCTTCGGACCCGAGCGAGCGTCTCGCCGCGCCAGTCGCCCAGCTCCTCGATCCTCGCGTCGATCAGCCGCGAGGGCGAGCTCTCTCCCTGTCCCTGCCTGGAAGCCATTGCTTGAGCAGCCTGCCTCAGCCGATCTCAGCGAGCTTCTCGTCCAGTTGCCTGCGCACGCCGTCGCAGACGGCCTCGACCTCGGCGTTGTAGCGCTCGGACGAGAGGACGCCGAGCAGCACCTCCGCGTCAGGCTTGGAAAGCGTCAGGGTGATCGTCTGGTCGGCCATTGGGGTGTCTCCTTCCTGCGGGTTTCATTTTCTCGCATGGTCAGCATTGTCAATCAGCGCCTGCCGCTGAGGAGGCGGGTGAAGGCGAGGCCGCGTTCGGTCGCCGGGCGATACCGCCGGAGCGTTTCAACCGTGCCACCAAGGACGATCCGGCCACGGCTGTCGACGTGGACCTGCGTCGGGGTCGCGTTGACCCGCCTGCCGAAGATGACTTTGGTCATGCCGTTCTTGCCGAACCAGGCCTGCGTCTTGCCGGCCGCATTCAGGCGCATCGCCAGGAACCCGCGCGGCACGAGACCTTCTTCATGCCGCTGCGAGGAGCCGGCGAGGATGACGCGGTTGCGGGCATCCGTCGCGATCGCCTGGAAACGGCCGCTCGGCGGACCCGGGGTGCCCACGATGCCTGGTTGCCCGGCCCAGTATGGATCGGTGAATCCGGGGTCGGGGCTGCCGTCGGGGAGCAGGCGGCGGACGACCTGGAGGATGCCGCCGGCTTCCGAGGGGATCGCGGTCATCAGGATCACGATCCGGTTCCGGCGATCGACGGCGAGCGACGTCACTTCGAGGAGCGCCGCCAGCCCCGGGAGTTCGGACCCGGTCGGGCGCAGCGAGGTGCGGAGCGCGAGGCTGCCGCTCGGCGAGAGGATCGAAGTCACGGGAGAATCGCCCACGGGCGGGTGCCCGTCGAAGCCGGCGCAGCGCCTTTCGGGGGAGCTGGCGTAGACCACCTTCCCGCTCGGAGTCAGCGCCGGCAACTGCGGGTCTTCGAGCGGATCGGTGAAGAGACCGCCGCTCCCGAACGTCGGATCGGGGACGCCGCTGGCGGTCAGGCGCACGACCGTGGTCGTGTTGAGGTAGACGAGCGTCGCGTTGCAGTGCGATGGCATCAGGGCGGAGAACCCGGTCAGCACCGGCCTGTCATGGGAGTCGACGGCTAGCCCGCTCGCCTCCATCGGACCGAGCGAGGCGCCGGCGACGCCGCCTTCGCCGAAGCCGCGGTCGAGCTTGCCGTTGGGCCTGAAGCGGTAGACGCTGACGCGCGCGTGCAGAGAGCCGCCGGTCGCCCCGGTCGGCAGGATCGTGCCGGCAACCAGGACGCGACCGTGCGAGTCGACCGCCAACCCGGCGAGCAGGAAGCTCATCCCCGTCGGAATGGGGATCGCGACGCGCCCGTTGCCGCCGAAGTGGCGCTGCGGGCGCCCGTCGACTCGATAGAGCAGAACGCGCTGGTCGTTGGCGACGACGAGCTCGCCCTTCGGCCCGGGCGCGCTGGCCATCGGGACCGATTGCAGCCGCGTGGCTTCGAGGCCGCGCCCGCTCTTCGTCGGCTTGACGCTCTTGATCACCAGCCGGCCGGTCCCGTGGAAGCCGCGGTCAAGCGAGCCGGCCGCGGCCAGCGTCGTCGCGGGAACGAGGAGTGCCACCGTCGCCGCAATTGCCCCCACCGTCCCGAGAAACCTATGAACCGCAGACCCCTGCATGACCACATTGTGGAGCCCCAGCCCCACCTCCCCGTCCGGGACTTACCGCCGATGCGGTGCGGGAAACCCGCGCCCGAGTCCCGCCGGCAGGGCACCCGGACGGAGGAGTAGGCTCTTCCGCTGGCGCGCCGGGAAGACTGGTCGGCAAAGGATCGGCCATGGGCCAAACCGCAGCCACAGACCCGCATACTCCCCCCCACGACGCACCGGCCGCGCACCGGCCGCGCTCACCGAACGTGCTGGCGCTTGCGGCGCTTGGCGTCGTCTTCGGCGACATCGGGACGAGCCCGCTGTACGCGATGCAGGCGATCTTCACGGGCGACCATCCGGTCCGGGCGACCCCGGCGGATGTCTATGGGGTGATCTCGCTCGTGGCCTGGTCCCTGACGCTGATGGTCTCGGTCAAGTTCGTCGTCTTCATCATGCGGGCGAACAACGAGGGCGAGGGCGGTGTGATGGCTCTCTACGCCTTGGTGCGGCGAGCGACCATCGAGCGGCAGTCGGTGAAGGTCGCCCTGCTCACGGCCGGCGTCGTCGGCGTCGCGCTCTTCTTCGCCGACGCGATGATCACACCGGCGATCTCGGTCCTCTCCGCGGTCGAAGGCATTGAGGTGGCGGCGCCGAGCCTCTCCTCGATCGTCCTGCCCGCCACGATCTGCGTGCTGGCGCTCCTCTTCGCCATCCAGCGCCACGGAACCGCCGCGGTCGGTCGCCTCTTCGCGCCGATCATCGGACTCTGGTTCGCGGCGATCGCCGCTGCCGGCGCCGCCGAGATCCTCCGCAATCCCTCGGCCCTGCAGGGGCTCTCCCCCTCCTATGCAGTCGAGTTCTTCGCCAACCACCCGGCGACGGCGTTCCTCTCCCTCGGCGCCGTGGTCCTGGTATTCACCGGCTCCGAGGCCCTCTACGCCGACATGGGCCACTTCGGCAGGCCCGCGATCAGCCGGGCTTGGTTCTTCGTCGCCTTCCCGGCCTTGATGCTCAACTACATCGGGCAGGCGTCTCTGATCCTCGGAACCCCTAGCTCCGCCTCGAACCCGTTCTACCTGCTGCTGCCGGAGTGGTCACGGGGCCTGATGATCGTGCTGGCCACCTGCGCAACCCTGATCGCGTCGCAGGCCGTCATCACGGGCGCGTTCTCGGTGACCCGGCAGCTCGTCCAGCTCGGCTTCCTGCCGCGCATGACGATCAGGCACACCTCGTCGGAGACGATCGGCCAGGTCTACCTGCCGGCCGTGAACTGGACGCTGTTCGTCCTGGTCGTCGGCCTCTGCCTCGGCTTCGGCTCGTCGGGAAAGCTGGCGACGGCCTACGGGATCGCCGTCATGGGCACGCTCCTGATCGACTCGATCCTCTTCCTCGTCGTGGCCCGAATGCTCTGGCGCAAGTCGCGTTCGCTGATCGCCCTCGGCGTTGTCGGCTTCGTCCTGCTCGACCTTCTCTTCCTCGCCGCCAACCTGCCCAAGATCGCGACTGGCGGTTGGTTCCCCCTGCTGGTCGGCGCAGCGGTCCTGTTGCTTCTGACGACGTGGCATCGAGGGCGCGAACTCGTCACCGCGGAGCGGATGCGCGCCGAGGGCGCCCTGTCCGACTTCATCGACGAGATGCACAGGAAGGGGCTGCCGACTCGAATCAGGGGAACCGCCGTCTTCCTCAACCCATCGAAGGAGACGACGCCGCTGGCGCTCCGCGTTGCTCAAAAACGGCTCCGCGCCATCCCCGAAGAGGTTGTGATCTTGACCGTCGACATCCAGAACGTGCCGACCGTCCCCGCCGAGGAGCGCGCCGAGCTGGACCATCTCGGCAATCCCGACGACGGGCTCTCGCACCTGACCCTGCGCTACGGCTACCAGGACAACCCAGACGTGCCGAGAGGCATCAACGTGGCGCGAGACCAGAGTCTCGTCGCCTTCAACCCGTACCACGTCACCTACTACCTCTCGCAGATGGACCTGGTCCCCTTCGGCGACGAGGGCATGTCGAAGCGGCGAAAGAACCTCTTCATGGTCATGGCCCGAAACGCCGCCAGCCCGGTCTCCTACTTCAACCTCCCCGCTGAGCTCGTGGTCGACCTCGGTGGGCAGATCCGCTTTTAGCGACGAAGTTCTGTCCATGGGGACGGCACCAGGTCCGGGCGCGGGTCACCCGGCCGTAGCAGCGCGGCGTCAGTGGGCCGTGCGGCGCTCACGGAATCCTTCGATGGATGCCTCCAGGATGGCTTTCCATCCGTCGATCAGCGGGGTCGCCCCCCCACTCCGCGATCAGGTGCCAGGCGACGTACTCCAGCGGGACGCGGCCGGTTGGAACGTGGAGGCCCCGGACCTCCTTGCCGGCGAGGCGGCCATGGAAGTGAACGTGGGCCGGTGTATACCCGTAGTCCGGCCTGGGCGGATCGCGGTCGTACTCCCACCGGATGAGGGTCGATCCCGGCGAGTCGTCGGCTTGGAGCCGGTAGCGATAAGACACGGTCTGGCAATGCTTGCCACCGTCCAGATCGTCCACGACCCGGACCACCTGCTGCGCAAACAGGGTCCGCGACGTTCCGGGCAGTTCCAGAGGCGGATCGTCGCCTCCCTCCAAACGCTTGATGAGAAAGAGATCTGTCTCCCCCGGTATCTCTATCAGGGAAAGGCGCGACTCGGTGAGCGTCGTGTTTAGAACGCGGTTAAGGTGGTCCGTGAACCCCTGAGCCGCGCTACCGCTGCTAGAGGCGACCGTTCTGACCGATCCGCAGGAGGGCGACCAGCTCGCTCACGCCAGGATCGGCGTCATCGAGGTCGAGATCCTCGTACGCGCGCTTGAACTCAGCGACGGACATGCCCGAGAGCGCTTGAGCGCGCTCCTCCAAATACTCGGCATACTCCTGCACCGAAGGCTCGTAGACCCTCGTGCCTGCATCCGTCGTGAGAACGCTGTTCATGGTCCAAACGATGATAGGGCAGTCGGACGGCATTTCCGCCCTACGGCTTGAGTCAGATCAACGAAATGGCCCTGGCTCAAGAACGTCTTCGCTAGCCAGCTTGCTCAGGTCGCCCCGACCCGAACTAAACGCGCCGATGAGCGTGCGATTCACAACTGCCGTGGGGACGAGATGGGGACAAAACCGACCCCCATTGACCCCCTCTGGCCCCGCATTTCCCTACCTAGAAGCCAAGCGCGAACTTGGCGTCCTCGGACATCATCACGCAGTAGTCCAGACGCAACAGACCTGCAAATCAGCTGCTTCTGGTCCCCGTGGGGATGGTGGTGGGGATGTAACGGAGACCTTGAAGCGGGCCCGCCACGGAGACGGGGACCATCGGATGTGGCTGCGACGATTGCCAAATGAAGCTGCTCGACCGACTTGGCGCGCTGCGTGCGCATCGTTGGGTTCGGACCAATTGGCCGAAGGGGCTGCGCACGCTTCTCGAAAGCGCAGCCGTGCTCGGTGCAGTTCTTGTGTTCGTCAGTGCCGGAATCTTTATCGTCGAACGCGTCACGGCCACATGGTTCTGGCGAGGAGGCGAGTACGACAAGCTCACGGCGCTGCGAGCCGGGTTTGACTTGCGCTACTTCGAAGACCGCCTCGGACCGCCATTCGCATCACGTACCAGCAACGGCTATCGCGAGAACGGGTTCACGGGTCGCAACTATTGGGTGCAAACGGTGAGCCGCCGCGGGACCGTCGAGCTTTATGCCGTGACGTCCTGCGATCAGAGTTTCCATCCCACATTCACAATCGCGGGAACCAATATCGAGATCGAGCTGAACCGAGACCATCTCGCCGATGTTCTCCCTGAGGGCGACCCCGCCTTCGACTACTCGATTGGCGCATCGGCGCCAAGTTTGTTCTACGACGCCATCTATGGAGGAACAGGCAGCTTTTACAAGACAACTCTCTGGGGTCTGAGCAGCCTCTGCGGGTTTCCAAAGGGCCTCAGCATGCCGAACCTGGGACGCAAGCAGTCGGGCTTCACATCGGCACTCGACCACAAAGGAGACGAATTTCAGAGCCAAGCAGTCGTGAATACGTTTGCTGAAACGGCCCCAGCGATTGCCGGTAACCAGCCATCAAATTTCGGAATCGGCCTCGGCAACTCCTACCGCCGAGGAGAACCCATCATCAGCCTGTACAAATTCGGCGACTTCTACATCGGACCTGATCGAGTCCTTATCCAGGGAGCAGGTCAGTAGGCACATGGTCATGACTCGGCCATCGCCGGTCACCCCTCCGTGAACCGCCCGAGCCGCGTCCCGCCCGGGTCCCAACCCATCCCGTCGAGCAGTTCTTCGGGCGGGATGCCGAGGGAGCCCGCGAGCTTCACGACCGTGTCCACGCGGGCGATCCGTTCGCCGCGCTCAAGCTGGCCGACCGCCGTGCGGTGCAGGGAGGTCCTGACGGCAAGCTCTTCCTGGGAGAGATTGGCCCGGCGGCGGCAGTAGGCGAGGTTGCTGCCGAACCGATCGGCGACCCTCATCCCTCGCTCTCCTGCTCTTGCCCCACGAACCCGCCGGGGCTGTAGTCGCCGGGGTGCCAGACGATGCCGTCGAGCAGCACGGCCGGTTCCACGCCGAGGGCACCGGCCAGCTTCGCGAGCGTGTCGATCCGTGGCGTTCGCGCCGCCCGCTCCAAGAGACCGATCTGAGTGCGGTGCAAGGCGGCACGGAAGGAAAGCTCCTCCTGGCTGAGGCCCGCTCGCTTGCGAGCGGCGACGAGGTTGCGGGAGAAGCGCTCGGTGAGGGTCATGGCTTCTCCCCTCCTCCGATCTGCGCGAGCAGGTCGTGCAGGGCCTCGTGCTCGGAGACGACCCGCTCGTACTCGTTGCTGCCGTCGATGATCTGCGCGACCCTGCTCAGCAGGGCTCGCACCTCGTCGTCGGGAACGATCACCAGCTCGTCCAGGGCGGCGAGGAGCCGCCCGTAGGCGGCCTCCTCGCGGCGCAGGCGGTCTGGGTCCTTTGGTCCCTGCGCGTGGCTCAGCTCGTCCCTGACGCCATCGAGGGCGTCTCCGAACGTCTCGCGCAGGAAGCGGACGTGACCGGCGGGGAATTGGAGGGCTACGGCAGCGCCGCGACCCGTAGGGTTTCGATCAGCCATGAGGAGCGTTGCCTCCTTGTGGTCAGGCCCTCGGTTGGCGTGTCTGCGCCGCCGGGGGCCGCTTCTTGGAGCCGGTAGCTCGCTACCGTTCCCGCTGCGGCGGGGCGAGTGCTGCTTGACCCGTCGCCACGGGGCCGGCGTTGCAGCGCGCGGCCCCACTTATGTTTAGGGCGCAAGCGTAGCACTGATTTACGACAAATCGCAATTCTAGGATATGCGCCGCACCGACCAACCCCAACCAGCCCTTGGCCAGGCAATCCGCGAACTACGCCAGAAGCGCGGAGCAACACTGAAGGAAGTTGCTCCCGCCGCAGGCATCACCTTCGGGACGCTCGCCTTGATCGAGCGTGGCGAAGGTAACCCGACGTGGGCAACCCTGCGCGGCATCGCGTCCGCCCTCGGTGTGTCGGTCTCCGAGCTGGCAAAGGCCGCCGAGAAGCTCGAAAGCTAGTCGCTGAGGCGACGGTGGGCGACCTGGTAGACGGCCTCGGCGTTCGACTCCGGAGGGTGATGGCGAACGCCGAAGGCGATGTATCGCAACTGGCCGCGACCGGCGACGGTCTCCACCTGGAACACCATCCCGAAACGACCGGCCGGGGGAGGCAGGTAGACCTTGAGGCAATGCGGTAGCTCGGTACCTTCGCTGCCCTCCGCTTCGCATAGGCGCAGCTCGTCGTGCGGCACGCCTCCACCCTCGAAGCGTTTCCGCGCAGCACGGGCAGCATTCGCGCCCGCGTCGCTCGCCTGCTCAACGTCCGCATCGAACAAAGCGTCATCGAAGACCGCCGGTGCGGGCGACCGCCCCTTGGTCAAGCTCTACCCCTCGCCGTCAGGCGGGAGGAACGGCCCGTGCTCGGCCTCGAAAGCAGCGAACTCCTCGTCGGTGGCCTCGCGAGCCCCCGCTCGCGAGCGAATCTCTTTCAGCGAGGGCTGGGATTCGCGCGTGATGACGAACTCGTCCTCGCCACGCTCCTCGGTAACGACGAAATCGCCCTCCAGGCCACCACTCACCTTGATGTGAAGCTGCTGCTTCATCGGGGAAATCATCGCAGAGCCCACGGTCACGGTCGAATCCCGGTCAACACCGCCATCTCCCGCCCCCCGACCCACCCGCCACCCCGCGCCGCGCGCAGCGGCAGTCAAGGGCGCGGAGCGCCCGACCCCCGCAGGGGGTTGACGGCCGCAAGCGCTGCGCGACAATCGCCAGGGGTCGGGGTCAGCGGCCGATGCCGAGGTCGTGGCCGTGGTCCATCTCCTGGCCGCGCCCCATCGAGCGGTCGAGCTGGCGCTGTAGGTCGAGACGGCGCTGGGCGCGCTCCAGCCGCTCTCGCGCGGCTTCACGATCCCAGCGATCCGCGCTCCCTTCGCCTTCGCGTCCGAGGGCATGCTCAGGGGAAGCGATGCCGTGATCGCGGCGGAAGCTCTCGACGCCCAGCACTGCGCGGTCCCACTCCTTGGCCTTGTGGGGATCGGCGGGCCTCTCGCCCAGCTCCTTGACGATGTGGGCCGGTGCTGAGAGGCGGGCGGCGAGCAGTTCGGTTCTCTCGCGCTCGGCGAGAACACCTGAGACGACCTGGGCCTCGCGGCGGGCCGCTGCCCCCGGCGGCTCGACCTCGGCGAGCTTGGCCTGGGCCTCGCGCAGCCGTTCGCCGAGCATCCGCTCGCTTTTCTGCGCCTCGGGAAGCAGGCGGCGGCGCTCGCGCCAGCCGAGACCTTCTACGGCTTCGCGGTAGGCCTTGGCCTCGGCGACTTGGGCTTGGCGCTGCTCGACGTACCGATGGCGTTGCATGTAGTGGTCTTCGGCGTTGGACTCATGGCGTGCCGCCGTCTCAGCCCGCGTCTGGTGCCCTTCAAGCTCGGCGGTGGGCAGGGCGCGCAGCTCTGCGCGCCGCGCCTCCTCATGCGCCGCCGTCTGGGCGCGGTCGCGTGTCGCCGCTTCGGCGACGTGGCCGATGGCCTCGCGCTGCGGCCCTTGCGGCGCGTACTCCTCGCGCTCGGCCTGGATCTCCGGCGTGGCGTAGAGGTAGGTCTCCTCGCGAGAGCGCGAGGCGGCGACGTAGAGCTCCTGCTTGTCCATCGAGGGGTCGGCCATCACGTAGGCACGGTCGACGGTGGTTCCCTGAGCGCAGTAGGTGGTGACGGCGTAGGCGTGCTGGATCGCGGGGGCATCGCCGTGAGGCGTGGTCTGGGAGAGGTAGTCGGGTCCGACTTCGACCATGCGCTGCTGGTCGATGCCGGAGAGGACGACGCGGCCCTGCTCGGCGTTGACCGCCTGCACCGCCCAGCGCTCGCGGTTGTAGATGGCGTTGGCGTGGTCGTTGACGCGGGTGATGACCTGGTCGCCAGCGGCGAAGCGGGCTTCGCCGACTTCGATCTCCTGCGCTCCCAGCTGACCTTCGGCCTTCAGCATCTCCCGGGCGGTGGCGTTCAGACGCGCCACCTCGGTGTTTCGCTTGGCCACCATCAGGGCGTCCTGTCCCTCCGCGTAGGCGCGGTGCCAGTCGGCGACCATCGCCTCGCGCCTCGCCTCGGCGTCGGGGGCGACCGTGACCCGCTCCTCGGAGCGGTAAAGCTCAAGCGCCGCCCGTCCCTCTCCTTCGCGGATCATCCGCGCCGCCTCGCGGTCGACGTCGTGGTTGTGGCGGATCACCTCATCAAGAAGGATCGGGTCGGTTCGCTCGGCCAAGGCGCGGTAGAGCCCGCCCGCCTCGATCTCGCCGAGCTGCTGGTGATCGCCGATCAGGACGAGCTTTGCCTGCGCGGCGTCGGCCGCCTGGATCAGCGCGGCAAGCTCGGCGCTGCCGACCATCCCCGCCTCATCGACCAGGAGGACCGTGCGCGGGGAGAGCATGGAGGGGTCGGTCTCGTTTCCTCCCCCGCCTCCGTCCATCTGGGTGAGCAACCGGGCGACGCTGCTCGCCTCAAGACCCTCGGCGCGCAGCACGTTGGCCGCCCGCCAGGTCGGGGCGACGGCGCGCAGCTCATAGCCCGCCTGCGCCCAGCCCTCTGCTGCCGCGACGATGGCGAAGGTCTTGCCGGTCCCGGCCTCGCCGATGACGACGGCGATTCCCTCGGGCTCGGCGAGCAGGCGGCGGACCATCTCGCGCTGGTCTGCCTTCAGGGTCGGGCGGGACTCGATCGCCCGCTTGGCGATCAGCTCCCCCGCCTGTCCTCGGGGCTGCGTCTGCATCCGCTCGGCGGTGGCAAGCGCTCCTCGCTCCAGCTCCCAGACGCGCTGCGTGGTGAAGCGCTCGGCCCTCGGGGTCTGCGAGACGCGAAGCACCTGATCGGAAGCGAGGAACCGGTCCGCGATCCTCTGCACCTCGGTCGCCGGGGCTCCCGTTCGATGCGACTCGGCCACTGCCCGGATCGCGTCGCGGCGCTCGAAGTGAGAGGCGTGGGCGGTCACCGCCTCGCCGATCTGCTCGTGGGAGAGAGGTTGTAGCTCGCCCAGGTCGGGGTTGTAGATGGCCTTGGGGTCGAAGGTGCGCGCGACCGTCTCGGCGTCGAGGCCGATCTCCTCGCCCCGCGAGCGCCAGCGCTGGTGCAGCTCCTCGCGGCCGATGCCCTGCTCCTTGCCCTGGCGGGTGGCGAGGGCCGCCACTTCCATCGCGCGCGCCGAGGCGTCGGGGCCTGCGGCCTCGAGTATTTCCGCCCGCCTGGTGGAGAACTCGCGCAGGTGGGAGTCCTCAAAGCCCTCGATCTCTGCGATGCCCTTGCGCACCTCCTGCCACTCGACACCGAGGCGGCGGGTCAGCTCGTGGCGAAGCTGGGCCTGGTAGAGGTAGCTGGCGGTCTGGGCGTGCTCGTAGATCGCGGGGTGGTAGAGGCGGGTCCACTTGCCATCCGGCCCCTTGGTCGCATTGGCGACCAAGACGTGGGTGTGGAGCTGGGGGTCGCCGTTTCGCGAGGAGCGGTGCTCGAAGGCGGCGGCAAGGTAGCCGTTGCCCTTGACGAACTCAGCGCCTCCTGCCCCTCTGCGAGTCCAGCACGCCTCCTGCTGGAGGTAGCCGAGAGCGGCATCGACGGCGGCGCGGTGGGCCTCGCCCGCTTCCAGGCCCGCCATGGGTCCGCCGAGGCCCCAAAGCAGCGAGACCGACTTCGGCGCGGAGAAGGTGAGGTCGAAGCCGGGGACCGGGCCGCGACCGCCGACTGCGCGTAGGCCGAGCGGCTCTCCGTCGGCGGGGTTGCGGCCGGTGAGCATCGCCGTGAGCTGGTCGGCGCCGACCTCCCCCGACAGTCCCAGTTCCTCGGCTCCGTCTCCCCTCCATTGCCCGGCGACCTCGCCCTCGCCGGAGTAGTAGTCCTCCGCGCCTTCGGCGACCTTCTCCAGGTAGTAGCGCTCCTGGCCGGTGCCGAGCTTGCCGATCGACAGCATGCCCTTCCTGTCCATCGGGGAGACGTTTTGCCCCGCTCAACTTGGACAGTGATGCGGTGTGAGGGCTGTGGCGGTTCGAGACTGAGGTCGGCTTCGGGTGCTCTGCGAGCGGTGAGAGTCGAGCCAATCGGGAGATTGGCTCGACTCGGGTGGACGAAGGTTCGTGGGGCAAACAGCAATCCGTCTGGACATTGAGCTTGATGAAGGAAGGAGATCGCACCAGGGCACGGCAACCCCACGTCAAGCGGTCGCTGCCCCCGCGCCTCGGCCTCACCGTCGAGGAGGCCGCAGAAGCCGTCGGCATAAGCGAGTCGTCCTTCAAGCGCCACGTCCAGCCGGAGCTTCGGATCGTGCGACGGGGCAGCCTGCGGATCATCCCCGTCCCCGAGATTGAGAGGTGGCTCGATGGCAATGCATCTCTGGCCGGGGCGGCAAGGTCTAGAATGACGCAGACAAAAAAGCGCCCCCGCGCCGTAGGAGCGGCCGGGGGCATGGCCCACGGAGGCGAAGCTCCATGAGCAAGGAAAAGCGTAGTCCGGTCCTTCAAGGGATCGAAGTCCGAACAGACACGAAAGGTCAGAAGCGGTACAGGGGGACCGTCAGCGACAAGGTCGCGGGCAGGCACATGCGGGGGCCGTGGACCGGATCGTTGGCGCAGGCACGATCATGGCGGGTGGACGCGCAGGCTCGTCTCCAGGCGGGCACCCTCTCGGCCGCCGCCGGACCGACCGTTGCCGAGGCAGCGGAGGAGTTCATCGCGGATATGAAGTCGGACACGTTCCGGCAGAGGGGCGGGCACGTCTACAAGCCGAGCACCGTCCGGGGCTACGAGCGCGATCTGACCAAGCACGCTCTACCGGAGCTGGGGTCAAAGCGGATCAGCCGTCTACGGCGGCCAGAGCTTCAACGCTGGGTCGACGGGCTGACAATCCCGGAGAGATCGCCGTCCACGGTGAGAAACGTCGTCGCTGCGCTGCGAGCCTTGATCGGCTTCGCGGAACTGCGCGGGTGGGTCCACATGAATCCGTGCAACGGACTTCGGCTCCCGGCCGGGGGTAAAGCACGCGAGCGGATCGCTTCTCCCGCCGAAGCGGCGGAACTGATTGCCGCGATGCGGCCGAAGGACCGGGCGACGCTCGGGTTCGCCGTCTACGCCGGTCTGCGACTCGGTGAGCTGCTAGCGCTCGACGTTGCGGCAGTCGATCTCGACGGCGGCTGGATTCACGTTCGCCGGGCCTGGGACCGGGGGACCAAGCAGTTCATCCCCACCAAGTCCCGCAAGCCGCGCAACGTGCCGATCATCGACAAGCTGGCCGCGCTCCTGGCCAGCCATTTCGTCATGTTCGACCACCCGAGCGACGGGCTGCTCTTTCCGAGCATCAACAACCCGGACTGGCCGACCGACGCCGGAATTCTGCGCCGCCGCACACACGCGCGCTGGAAGAAGGCGGGCCTTCAACCGCTCGGCTTCCACGAGGGCCGCCATACATACGCCAGCATCGGTATCGCCGCCGGGCTGAACCCCAAGACCCTGAGCACCTACCTCGGCCACGCGACGATCACGATCACGCTCGACCGCTACGGCCATCTGATGCCGGGCAGCGAGGTCGAAGCTCGGCGGCTCCTTAACAACTACCTGCATAGCGCATGATTTTCGCCTGGTTTCGAGACAAAGACGCTTGCGTACCGTACGATCCACGCTGCTCTCCACCAAAACTTGCCTCGACTCTCAATGGAACTACACAAAGGCGCATATCTCGTTCGCAGGCGTCTTATCGTGGCGTTGCCGGCGGCGATCATTTTCGTCGTCCTGGGGCTTATCGGCACTGACAACGTAGGGAATCCACCTTGGTTGTCAGTCGGTCTTGGCATGGCGCTGTCCGCCGTCTTCCTGGAACCATATTTCGCAGGGCCGCGTTCGGCGCTGGTCAATGGAGCAGCCGCAGCGCTCGCCATCTTGAGCACTCCCAAAGGCGAAATCGAGACGCTCTGGTGGATCAGCCTCGTCGCGCTGGTGTTCATTGCCGTCCTGGGGCTGGTCGCAAGCGTCACTCGTCACGGCTCAATTAATCGCATTTGCAAGGGAATTTCGGCCCGTCTGGGCCGTGCGCCAGTTGTCGGCGGATCGGTGCTTTTGCTGTGCGTCCTCGTCAGCGCAGCTGACACCCAGAATGGCTTTCAATGGCTCTTCGTCGGATCAGCCATCTTGGTGGCGGCGATCTCGGCGGACTGGATGCGGCTTCTGTCGGCGACTCGTCGATTGCCAGTCGCCGCGACCGCCGTCTCGGCAGTCGGCCCGAGGATGCTCCTCGTCGCCGACACTCCATCCGACTACTCACCAGGAACCGCAGTCAGCATCTCCCACGCCGAACATACAGCTCAAGCGACGGTGGTCGCGCGATTTCCGCACGCCGAGGGAACTCGACACCAGGTTGCGTTGTCAGTTGACTGCACCGACCTCTGCCCAGAGCTGCCAGCAGAGATCGACCTCACGCCCGTGGAGGAGTCCGACCCGTTGGTTGCGGCTGTTGGGGCTGGTTCGACTCAGCACACCCTTGAGTTTGAGCCTCTGAGCGATCTACTCGTTGGCGCGCCAGTCTCTGTTCGGCGAGGCGAGGACAACATTCTCTATCAGGTCGTTCAGTCGCGGCTGAAAGAGAACACGTGGGCGGGGGCTCGCGCTATTGCTACCCATGCCCAAGCTCGGCTGGTCGGAAGGCCGGATGCAAATGAGCTACGAGGCGGAGCAAACCTGCCGGTGCCACACGAGCCGATCTTCGATGCGACCTCTCTTTCCCAGGCCCTGCCGGACGGCTTTCATCGGGTAGGGGTGCTCAAGGAGACCGATATTCAGATTGGCCTGAAACTTGACAGTGGCCGCCAAGGACACATTGCAGTCCTTGGAATGTCGGGCATGGGCAAGACGGTGGCGGCAACGCGCATCTGCGAAGCGTTCGGCGCTAGCAATGTCGTAGTAGCCCTTGACACGACGGGCGAGTACAGGTCGCGCCTCAACTTCTCGCCCTGGACGAAGGGCGACTTCGACACGCTCGGCCACTTTGCGCACGAGCCCGCGGGTCACCAGCCCCCTTTGGCAACCGAATTCATCAAGGAATGCATGGACGCCGGATCGAATCAGTACCGCAACGAGGAAGACCCCACCCCCCGCGTGGTTGTCCTGGAGGAGGCGCACAACTTCATCCCCGAGTTCCCCCTTGCGCTTCGCGAGCACCAAAAGCCGATAGGCGAAAGCACTCGGTACATCATGCAAGCCAGAAAGTTTGGGATCTCATTTCTTGTCGTTTCTCAGCGCACCGCTGTCGTCTCGAAGACCGCCCTGAGTCAATGTGAGAACTACATCATCCTCAAGACCCTTGACAAGACCAGCCTCGAATACTTCGAGTCGGTGGTCGGCCCCGAGGTGCGAAACGCCATCCCTACGCTGGGCCGCTACGAGGCTGTCTGCGTTGGGCCAGCGTTTAACGCGGATGAGCCGGTAATCGTCAAGCTGTCCCACGATCAACTGACAAACCAGCAGCCAGCCGCCGCCAGCTAGCTCGGTCCGGGTCCGTGGGGACAGCCGTGGGGACGGGATGGGGACAGAATGGACCCCCATTGACCCCCTCTGACCCCGCAAACCGTGCCTAGAACCCAAGTGCGAACTTGGCGTCCTCGGTCATCATCTCCGGGCTCCAGGGGGGATCGAAGATCATCTTCGGGTGCACGGCGGAGACGCCGGGGAGGTCGCCGACGAACTCCTTCATCTGCTCGGAGACCTGGGGTCCGATCGGGCAGGCGGGGGTCGTCAGGGTGAAGGTGACGTAGACCTGGTCGCTCTCGATCTCGACGTCGTAGACGAGGCCGAGCGAGACGAAGTCGAGGCCGAGCTCGGGGTCGATGACCTCCTCGAGGGCCTCGAGGACATCGTCCTCGGTCAGCACGGCGGTTTCGTTCTCGGGCATGAGGCCATGGTAGCGACGGAGCCCTATCGGACGTGCCGTCTCTCCGGTGCCTTTTTCGACCCCTGGGGACCGGCACGTCCGGGAAGAGGGGCGGGCTCGGTAGTCTCGCGGCTCGCGGATGGCCGACGAGCGGAAAATCGTGCGCAGGTCGATCGGCATCGCCTTCGCCGACGGAGGCCTGCTGGCGTTGAGCGCCGTGCGCCCACCGGGCGCCGCCGGCCATGGCGACGAGGAGGTGGCGGCGGTGCTCTGCAGCGCCGATGGCGCTCCCGTCGAGGTCTCCGAGGCGCTGCTCTCGACCGAGTACGGGCCCGACGGCGTCCAGCGCCGCGCCACGCTCGAGCTCTGGGTCGGAGACGAGGAAGAGGAGCAGCCGCTGCGCGGCGCCGGCACGCTGATCAGCGCCGCCTCGGTAGACCACACCGGCCTGCGCGGGCGCATCGCCTTCTTCCGCTGGTCGGTGGAAGGGCGCGAGGGTCTCGGCCACTACGAGGTCGTCGAGGCCGATGGCTGAGATCAAGGCGATCGTCAGCGACTTCGGCGGCGTGCTGACCACGCCCCTGATCCAGTCGTTCATGGCCTTCCAGGACCAGACCGGGATCTCGACCGAAACGCTGGGCAAGGCGATGCAGTCGGCCAGCGAGGCCAACGGGGAGAACCCCCTCTTCGAGATGGAGCGCGGCGAGATCACCGAGGCGGCGTTCCTGGAGGTGCTCACCGACCACCTCGAGCCGCTGCTCGGCCACCGCCCTGAGATGCACCGCTTCAAAGAGATCTACTTCGAGGCGCTCGATCCCAACCCGGCGATGATCGAGCTGATGCAGGAGCTGAAGGCCGCGGGCTACACGATGGCGATGCTGACCAACAACGTGCGCGAGTGGGAGCCGCTCTGGCGCTCGATGCTGCCGGTCGACGAGATCTTCGAGACCGTGGTCGACTCCGGCTTCGTCGGCTGCCGCAAGCCCGAATCGCGGATCTACGAGCTCACCCTGGAGCGCGTCGGCCATCCCGCCGAAGCCTGCCTCTTCGTCGACGACGTGCTCGTCAACTGCGAAGGCGCCCGCAAGGCGGGCCTGCACGCCGTCCACTTCCAGGACAACGAGCAGGCGATCGGCGAGATTCGCGCCGCGCTCGGCTAGCCGCCGGAGGCGCGTCTAATCCCAGGCCTCGCCGGTACGCTGAGTGGGCTTATCAGGCGTTTGTGGGTGATTCCCACCTTGCAACAAGACCCGTCCAGGCGGGTCTTGTTGTTGGCGAAAACAGGCACTTCGTTGAAGGATTGTGTGCGCCATGCGCACAAAACTCTTCAACGAAGCCCCGCGCGCGCTCGGCTAGTTGTCCGAGCCGGCGCGGTCCCAGACGTAGAGCTCGACCGCCTCGAGGGCGAGCTCCATCTGGCGGGGCGGCGAGAGCAGGCCGAGGACGAGCTCGAGGGCGTCCTCCTCGGTGACGCCGGCGTCGACCGCCTCCTCGCCACGGAAGCCGGCGGCCAGCTTGAGGGCCTCGCGGCGGTTGTCGCCGAGCGAGCCGAAGGCGCCCATGAGGAAATCGCGGTTGGGCACCGGCTGGCCGACCTCCATCGACCCGTGCCAGGCGGCGAGCATCGAGAGGTCGTGCTCGTCGAGCTCGGAGAGCGCCTTGGCGTAGTGGGTCTCGAGCTCGTCGTCGGGAATCTCGTCGACCCAGGCCCGCACCGCCTCGCCGAGTAGCTGGCGACGTGCCTCGCGGCCGATCGAGTCGGCAATCGCGCGGATCGCATCGGCGGGGTCGACGAAGCAAAGGGCCATCTGGGCGTGGAATGTAGAGGCGGCGGTAGACGGCAAAGCGGGGCCTGAATTGCCGCGTTTGCGGCTTTCGGAAGCGCCGCGGCCGGACCTATGCTGGACCGCCCGCCCCGATGCCCCTGAAGCTGATCCAAGGACCCCCGAACTCCGGTCGCGCCGGTCTGATCCGCCGCGGCCTGCTCGACGTCCTCGACCGCAACCCGATCCTCGTCGTCCCCACCCTCGACGACGTCTACGAGTTCGAGCGCGAGCTGTGCGCCGAGGGGGCGATCCTCGGCGCCGAGGCGATGACCTTCGGTGGCCTCTTCCACACCGTGGCCGCCGCTGGCGGCACCCCGCCGGACGCGGTCTTCACCCCGGCGCAGCGTCTCGGCGCGATCGCCGCCGCGGTCGCGGACCGCCGCGGCTCGCTGGGACCGCTGCGCGCCTCCGCCCGGCGGCCCGGATTCCCGCGGGCCCTCGCTCGGCTGCTCGACGAGCTGCAGGCTGCCGGCGTCGAGCCCTCAGACGTCGAGGCGACCGGCGGGACGCTCGAGGGCTCGGCCTATCTCGGCGACATCGCCGCGCTCTTCGCCGGCTATACGGAGCTGCGTGACCGGCTCGGCTTCGCAGACGCCCACGCGGTCGCGCGCCAAGCGATCGCCCTGCTCGAGGCGGAAGGGACCGAGCTTTGGCGGCGCCCGGTCTTCCTCTACGGGCTCGACGACCTCACTCCCAACCAGCTGGCGCTGATCCGGGCTCTCGTGGCGCTGGTCGAGGTGACCGCGACGCTGCCCTACGAGCGAGGTCACGCGGCGCTGGAGGAGCGCAGCGCGCCGCTGCTCGCCGCGCTCGCGGAGATCGGCGTCGACGAGGTGCAGGAGGCCCTGCCGGACGCGGGCAACACCGACTCGCCGCTCCTCTTCCACCTCGAGCGCCGGCTCGGCGCCGAGCCGCCCGAGCGCCTCCCCCGCGACGCCGGGAGCCTTGTCTTCCTGCGCTCGGCCGGCGCCCGTGGCGAGGCGGAGGCGATCGCGTTGGAGGTGGCCCGCCTGCTCGCGCGCGGCGCCAGCCCCGAGGAGATCGCGATCGTCGTCCGCGACCCGGCGCGCCGCGGACCGCCGATCGCGGCGGTGCTCGAGTCCCAGGGGGTGCCGACCGCGCTCGAGGCCGAGGTCCCGAGCGCCACCACCGCCGTCGGCGGGGCCCTCGCGGCGTTGCTGGAGGCGGTGCTTGGAAGAGGCCAGGCGGGAGATCTGCTGCGCTACCTGCGCGGCCCCTCCGGGGTGTCGCACGCGCGAGTCGACTGGTTCGAGCGGCGTCTGCGGCGGCGGCGGGTGCGCACAGCGGCAGCGGCGCTCGAGCTTTGGGAGGAGCGCTACGGAGAGCCCCCCGCGGACGTTGCGCGCGTTCGGGAGGCGGCCAGCCGTCCCGGCGACCTGGCGAGGACGGTTGCCGCGATCGCCGCCGCGACGGGTGCGCGCGGGGCGAGCGAGATCGAGGCCCGGGCCGCCGGCGCGATCGCGACCGCGATGTCCGAGCGCGCGGAGGTGGAGGGTCTGGCGCCACCGCCGAGCGCGATCGGGCGTGAGCTGGCGGCGATTCCGGTGCGGGTCTGGAGCGGTCCGGTCCGTGACCGGGTGCGGATAACCGACCCACGCCGGGTGCGAGCGGCGCGTTTCGAGAACGTCTTCGTCGCCTCCCTGCAGGACGGCGAGTTCCCCCGCACCGCCGGCAACGCGGACCCCTTTCTCTCCGAGCGCCAGCGCGAGTCGCTGGGCCTGCCGCCGCGCCACGACGAGGAGGCGGAGGAGCGCTACCTCTTCCATGCCTGTCTGGCGCTGCCCAGGCGGCGCCTCTTCCTTTCCTGCCGCGACAGCGACGAGAACGGGGCCGCCGAGGCCCCCTCGCCCTTCCTCGCCGAGGTCGAGCGCCTGCTCGAGCCGGGCGAGGGAGACGTGCGAGGCCGCGGCCTCGCCGAGGTCGTCCACAGGGTCGCCGACGCCCCCTCCGAGGACGAGCTGGCGCGTGCGATCGCCGCTTGGGGGCCGGATGCCGAGGCGGCAGAGCTGCTCGCGAAGGCCGGCGCCGACGCGGAGGTGGCGGCCCGGATCGAGGCGCGCTTGACAGCCGCCCGCTTGGCCGAGACCGCGACGCGGGCGCCGGGGCCGCTCTCCAACCCGGCGGTGATCGAGGCGCTGGGCGAGGTCGCGGCCTACGGGGGCACGACCCTGGAGGGGTTCGACGTCTGCTCGTATCGCTGGTTCGTCTCGCACGAGCTGGCGCCCCAGCCGCTCGACCCGCTGCCCGACCCGCTCGTCGCGGGCGGGATCGCCCACGCCGCCCTCTGCTCGCTTTACGAAGAGCGGCCGGGGGCCGAGCCGCTCCCCCGCCCCGCCGCGCTCGGCGCCTGGATCGCTCGCGGCCGCGAGCTCGTGGCCGAGATCGCGGCTCGGCGCGGCCTCGGCGAGCACCCGAGCGAGCGGGCGATGCTGTCCCGCGTCGAGGGCCTTCTCGCCCGCTTCCTCGCCGACGAGGCCAGCCGCTGCGAGGGCGAGTTCGAGCCCTGGCTGCTCGAGGCCGGCTTCTCCGATTCCGAGGATGCCGAGATGCCGGCACTGGCAATCGACGGCTGGCGCCTGCACGGCGCGATCGACCGCGTCGACCGGGCGCCCGACGGGCGCGCCCTCGTCCTCGATTACAAGCTCTCGGGAAAGGTCACGCCCGGCGAGAAGCTCGAGGAGGAGGCGAAGCTGCAGCTGCAGCTCTACCTGATCGCCGTCGCCAAGCTGTGGGGGGCGGAGCCGGCCGGCGGCCTCTACCACCCCTTGCGCGGGGCCTCCGAACGACGTCCGCGCGGCCTGGTGCGCGAGGACGCCGCCGCGGAGCTGGTCGACTACGGCCTCTCGAGGACAGACAGGGTCGACGGCGAGACGTTCGAGGGACTGCTCGCCGACGCCCGTCGCCGCGCCGGCGAGATCGTCGCCCGCATGCGCGCCGGGCTGATCGACCGCGATCCCGGCCCGCGCCCCGGCCTGCGCAACCACGGCGTCTGCCCTCCGTTCTGCGAGTTCGCCCCGATCTGCCGCCGCGACCGCGCTCCCGTCGAGCCCGCCGGCGACGAGGAGGACGACGAGCGGTGAGCAGGCGCGAGCCGACCGCCGAACAGCGCGCCGCGATCGAGGCCGAGGCGTCAAACGTCCTGGTCGAGGCCGGCGCCGGCACCGGCAAGACCGGGACGATCGTCGACCGCTACTGCCGCCTGGTCTGCGAGCAGGGCGTTCCACCGGATTCCGTCCTTGCCTTCACCTTCACCGACAAGGCGGCGGCTGAGCTGCGACAGCGGATCCGGGCCGAGGTCGAGCGGCGGGCCGTGGCCGGCTCGGAGCGTGCAGCCGAGCTGCTGCCGCGACTCGGCGGCGCCTGGGTGACGACGATCCACGGCTTCTGCAACCGGCTGCTCGCCGCCCACCCGGTCGCGGTCGGCGTCGACCCGGGCTTCCGGGTGCTCGACGCCGCCGAGACCGAGCGCGCCGCGGCCGAGGCCTTCGACGAAGCCCTCGAGGACTTCTTCGACGAGGACGACCCGGGGCGCGAGCGAACAGTCGCGGCCTTCGACGTGGGCGGTCTGCGGGCGACGGTGCTTGGCGTGCACGCGGAGCTGCGCAGTCGCGGCGAGGACGAGCCGCGGCTCCCCGACCCGGGGACACCCGACGTCGAGGGGGCGCTGGCCGAGGCGGCGCGGGTCGCCGCCGAGACCCTTGCCGAGCTGAAGCCCAACAGCGCCAACCACGAGCTGGTCGAGCGCGCGGCGGTGCTGCTCGCGGCCGACGGACCGCCCGCGCTGGACGAGATCGCCGCCCTGCGGACGAGGAGCAAGGCCAAGCCGATGGTGCCTTACAAGGAGGCGATCGAGGCCGCGGTCAGCCGCGTCGCCGAGGCGGGCGAGGGCGGCCTCGCCTACCGCCACGTCGCCGAGCTGCTGGCGCTGTTCTCAGCGCGCTTCGCCGCCGCCAAGGAGCGGCGCGCCGGCGTCGACTTCGAGGACCTGCAGCTGCTCGCGGTGCGCCTGCTCGAACGGGAGACCGGGACGATGTACCGGTCGAGGTTCGGCCACATCCTCGTCGACGAGTTCCAGGACACCAACCGCCTGCAGCTGCGGCTGATCGAGGCGCTGCGCGGCCCGCGCACGCAGGTGACCGCCGTCGGCGACGAGCTGCAGTCGATCTACGGCTTCCGCCACGCCGACCTCGACGTCTTCCGCGAGCGCCGCGAGGCGATCGAGGGCGGCGCCGGCGAAGCGATCCCCCTGAGCGGCAACTTCCGCTCGCGCCCGGAGGCGATCGGCGCCGTCAACGCGATCGGCGAGCGACTGCTCGAGGACTACGCGCCGCTGCGGGTCGGCGCGCTCCCCGCACGCCCCCACCCCCTCGGCGAGGGCCCCGCTGTCGAGCTGCTGCTGACCGGCCGCGACGGCTGGAACGAGGAGGGCATCGAGCTCGATCCGGTGACCGACGCGCGCACGCCCCTCAACCAGCTGGCCGAGGCGCGCTTCCTCGCCGCCCGCCTGCGCGAGCTCGCCGACCAGGGGGTCGAGCGGGCGGCGATGGTCGTGCTGCTGCGCGCCTTCACCCGGCTCGACGCCTACGAGGACTCGCTGGAGCGGGCCGGCCTGCGCCCCTACGTGGTCGGCGGCCGCGGCTACTGGTCCCAGCAGCAGGTCGCCGACGTCTGCGCGCTGCTGGCGACGATCGCCAACCCGCTCGACGACCAGGCGCTGTTCGGTGCCCTCGCCTCTCCGGCCTGCGGGGTCGCGCCCGACACCCTCTGGCTGCTGCGCGCCGCGGCCGGCGAGGGCCGCCACCTCTGGCCGGCGATAGAGCGGGCGGCGGGCGGCGGCTCGGAGGAGGCCGAGATCGCAACCGAGCGGCTCGAGCGGATACCGGTGCCCGAGCTGGAGCTGATCGCCACATTCGCCGCCCGGATCGAGGAGCTGCGCCGGCAGGCGGTCTCGCTCTCGCTGGCCGGCCTGATCGAGGCCGCGGTGAGCGCGACCGGGTACGACCTCGCGGTGCTGATGAAGCCGGCCGGGGAGGCGCGCTTCGCCAACGTCCGCAAGCTGATGCGCCTCGCGGCCGAGTACGAGGCCGCCGAGGGGCGTGATCTTCGCGGCCTGCTCGACTTCCTCGCCGCCCGCGCCGACGCCGATGCCGACGCGCAGGCGGCGACGGCGCTCGAGGGCCATGACGGGGTGCGGATCATGACCGTCCACAGCGCCAAGGGCCTGGAGTTCGACGTCGTCGCGATTCCCCACCTCTCGCGCCCGCTGCTGGCGCAGGTGCGCGCGCCGCTGCTCGCTGTCGGTCGCGAGCCGGACGCCCCCAGGGTCGGGTTGCAGCTGCGCCGGCTCGGCGCGCGGGCCGTCGACCTCTACGCCCAGCGCGAGCTGCTCGAGGAGGCCCAGCGGCGAGAAGCCGAGGAGGAGCTGCGCCTCTTCCACGTCGGCGCGACCCGCGCCCGCGAGCGGCTGCTGCTGAGCGGCGTGGTCCGCCCCTCTCCCCCCTCTCGGCCGCGAACCGGCGAAGCCGTCGTCGAGCGCATCGTCGCCACGCTCGAGATCGATCGCGAGCGAGACTCGACGGTCTCTATCCCACCGCCCGAGCCGCGTCCCGGACTGGAGGCCGCCTTCGAGCCCTCCGAGATCGCGGTTCGCGTCAACCTCGCCTCCGCCGAGCGCTCGCGGGAGCTGGCGGCGGTGCACAGGGAGCTGGGCGCGCCGCGGGACCCGGGCACGGGGCCGGCGCCGCTGATCGAGGCCCGCGTCGCCCGCAGGCCGCGACTGCCGCTCTCCTACACGGCGATCTCGGAGTTCGACGCCCCCGCCGATGGGCCGATACGTCAAGGTGACCTTGACGTATCGGCCCATCGGCGG
>Ga0055489_10000054_pt1 | contig 17796 bp, 18 predicted proteins | sample RushOxbow_ThreeS_6_FD_57913 | JGI IMG/M metagenome (GOLD analysis project Ga0055489, IMG submission 57913) | Wetland microbial communities from San Francisco Bay, California, USA, that impact long-term carbon sequestration - RushOxbow_ThreeSqB_D2 | ecosystem: Environmental > Aquatic > Marine >...
TTCTGGGTGTGATGGTTGGTGGGCGGCTTGGCTATGTCGTCTTCTACGATTTTCACGCCTACCTTGAGAATCCCCTGTCGGTCTTCGCAATCTGGCGCGGAGGGATGTCGTTCCACGGGGGGCTTATCGGGACTCTCGTAGCGACGCTGTTGTTGTGTCGCCACCGGCATTGGGACTTCTGGGGCGTGGCCGACATGATCGCGATGGCAGCGCCAGCGATGGGCCTGGTGCGGATCGGGAACTTTATCAACGGCGAACTCTTCGGTCGTGAAACATCTCTCCCCTGGGCTATGGTGTTTCCCGGAGGCGGAGACGTCGGCCGACATCCGTCGCAGCTGTACGAGGCGCTTCTCGAAGGGCTGGTGCTGTTTCTGTTCGGGCAATGGCTCTACCGACGGAAGCTTCGCGCCGGGGCCACCTTCTGGGGACTGCTAATGGGCTATGGGATCGTTCGGTTTCTCGTCGAGTTCGTCCGTGCCCCAGATGCACAGATCGGATTCGATCTCGGGCCATTCACCCGTGGGCAGGTACTGAGCTTTCCGATGCTGGTTGTCGGTGCAATCCTCTTTGTGACGTTCTCTCGCGGGGTACCTACCGGAGTTCCACCAGATCCCCGGGGGAAACGGCGTCAGAAGAGAAGGTGATCAGGGCTGTCGCGGCTCTCTCTTCAACCTTCAGAACTACGAGCTCCCCAATTACGTGACGAGTCGTACTGAGCAATTGCTGTCCCTCGCGCGGAATTCGGACGAACCGATCTTCTCCGTCGACCGACATCGGCCGATAGATGACGAAGATGTCGCCTGTGCGTACTCCCTCATCCGCCCCGAGATCGAGGTAGACGATACTCCCACCAGCAGCAATGCCGCCGCCGATGCCTTCGAAGGCCCCCTCCTCACGCACACTTCCTCGATAGCCAGCAATCGTCGTGATACCTCCAAGATTGGGCGCGTACGCAGTATGCAGGATGCCGAGTGTCATCGCGACCGCTCCAGTCGTCTTGCCGCTTGATGGCATGAACGGGCTGAACGGTCGGTCGGGTGGAAGTTGCGGGAAGTCGATTTCGTTAAACTCCATCACCGTGTCGCCGACCGTGATCTCGGCGCATGAGTGAACGATTCGCACGAGCGAGAAGGACGGCTGAACCACGACGGCGCGCATCTGGCCGAGTTCCAGGTAGTGCTTTCCGATCCGGCCCACATCATCCCGAGGGCTCTCAACGTTGCGGGTCGGCCGGATTGCCGACAGGATGTCTCCTGGGGAAACACCGTCGTCAGACCCACGACTGACGTAGAGATAACTACCATCCGCGAACATCAGGCCCTCTCCTGGCGGCACCCTGCCGATGACCTGGGTACTTCCGGATTCCATGTCGCGGGTGGTTATGAACCCTGAACAATAGAGGTCTGAAGATTTTACCGGCGAAACTGGCCTGGGCTCCGGAGCATCGAAGACGATTTGATCCGGCGTGACTACATAGTCTCCCCGTCGCGTCAGTGTTGGGATTTGGACAACTCGCGGTTCCTGAGGTTCGACTTCTGGGATTGGCGGCGGTGGCGGGACGACGGCGCTGATGTTCGTCACTGGCCGAATCAGGATCAGATCATCCGGGTAGATCCAGTGGGGGTTGACGATGTGTTCGTTGGCTTCCCATAGCTGAGGCCAGAGAAACGGGTCGTCCATGTATGTGCGGGCAATTGCCCAGAGCGTATCCCCTCTGACGACCGTGTGCACCTGAAAGTCGCTGGTGTCATCGGGTGGCGCCGCGTTCGCGGTCCAGTGTCCGTTGCGCTGCTCCAGATTGGCTGGGGGCGCCCCCTGATCTGGGATCGTTTGGCGGGCCATCGCCGCCGCAGGGCTGAGTAGCGCGAGGATCGTCAGTATCTGGAGCGTTTTCATGAGCTTCCTCTTCTAAGGGAAATAGCCGGGCACTTCGACTGAGCTTCCATCCTACAGTCGGGACACAAACGTTTGCAGTCCGATCACCCCTTCCTGGGGCGCCCTTGGGTCTGTGGATACTGACCAGTATGATCTGCCTCAGAGGGGCGATTCCGGTCCACTCCGTGGAGAGGAACCCGTGGTTTCCTCGATGGGCAGTTTCAAACGCGGGCGTGCACTCCGCCCGCGTTCCGCTATCTACCAATGAATTGAACCATTTGAGCAGCGGATTGTGATATCGTGAAAGGTTTCTGCCGGATGTCAGAACTGAAGGCGATGGAATGGCCCCCCGGTTACACGGCCGGTCGTCTGGAACTGACGAGAAGGGGCCAGGGCGTTTCGGCGCTTGTCGTGTGTTTGGGAAGGTTGTGGATGAGAAGGGTGAGTTACCCGGGATCTGGCTGGCTATGCCCGGTGGCGCCGGGTGCGGGAGTCTTCAGGGTTCGTGGAAGAGCGTATTTACGAGAATGTCTGTGAGTTGATCGGCGGAACACCGATCGTCCGGCTGAACCGTGTTCACCAGGAGGGTTGGGCGGAAATCCTCGTCAAGCTGGAGTTCCTGAACCCCGGGGGCAGCATCAAGGACCGCATTGGCCTGGCCATGATCATGGCGGCGGAGAAGGAGGGCCGGCTGAAGCCGGGAGGGACGATAGTCGAGCCCACGAGCGGGAATACGGGCATCGGTTTGGCTATGGTCGCTGCCGCGCGGGGATATCACGTCATTCTCACGATGCCCGAAGACATGAGTGTCGAACGTCGGTCGTTGCTCCGGGCTTTCGGGGCCGAGATCGTGCTGACGTCGCGAGATCGAGTCATGCAGGGGGCGATCGAAAGGGCCGAGGAACTCGTGAAACAGAACCCTGACTATTTCATGCCGCATCAATTTCGCAACCAGGAGAATCCCGAAGCGCACCGGCAGACGACAGCACGCGAGATCCTGGCGGTCCTGGGCAACGAGCTCAGTGCTTTGGTGGCGGGTGTCGGTACGGGTGGCACTGTTACAGGTACGGGTGAGGTCCTCAAGAAGGCGATTCCAGAACTTGAAGTCTATGCGGTTGAACCCGTGGACTCGCCCGTCCTCTCCGGTGGGAAGGCAGCCCCCCATCGAATTCAGGGTATTGGTGCGGGGTTTGTGCCGGAGATTCTGAACATGGACGTGATCGATCACGTTGTGCAGGTAAGTTACCCCGAGGCCCGAAGCGCGGCACGTCTGCTCGCAAGCCGGGAGGGCATTCTGTCCGGCGTGTCCTCTGGGGCCATCCTTCATGCGGCGATTACAGTCGCGAAGAAGCTGGGAAGTGGAAAGCGTGTTCTGGCGATCCTGCCCGACAGTGGGGAACGCTATCTCAGCACGGAACTCTTTGGGTAGGTGAGTGATGTTCCCTGGTCCCGTGTGTGTCGCGCTGACGCCTGACACTCCTGCAGACGTATTTTCGGCGGACTGCAAGGGCGCAGACTGTGTCGAAGTGAGGCTTGATTGTCTCGGAGACCCCCGGGCATCCATGGAGATCCGATGGGATCGGCTTTCCCTACCGGTCATCGCAACGTGCAGGCGCGTTGAAAACGGAGGTTGTTTCAGCGGGAGCGAAGACCAGGAGATTGAGATCCTGCAGGCGGCACTCCGAAACGGGGCGCATTGGGTCGACCTTGATTACCGTTCCGCGGACCGGATAGACGGGGCTTCAGTTATAGCGTCGTGGCATGATTTTAGCGGCACGCCTGCAGATCTGGAAGGGGTGACGGCCCGAGTTTTCCAGAGCGGGGGAGCCGCAGCAAAAGTCGCCGTGTTGACCAGGACCTGGGCGGATGTCCGAATGTTGCTCGACCTTTTCGAGCGGAAGTGGCCGCGACCTCTGATTGCGGTAGGTATGGGGATCACCGGGCAAATGACACGGGTGATTGGTCCTTCCAGAGGGAGCGCGTTGACGTTTGTCAACGTGGGGCGCGAGTCGGCGCCTGGGCAGATTACCGTGGCAGAGCTGCTGGGCACTTACAAGTTTCGAAGCGTTCGGCGGACGACGCGCCTGATTGGGATCGTCGGAAATCCAGTGGGTCATTCCACGTCGCCGGAACTCCACAATCGCGCGTTGGTGGCTGAGGGTCTGGACTACGTGTATCTGAAGTTCCCGGTTGACTCACTGGCTGATTTCTTTGCAAACGCAGTGGAAATCGGAATCGCAGGCTTCTCGGTCACCATTCCCCACAAGGTGGGAGTGATGCGTTTTCTGGACCGTGTGAGCTCCGAGGCGATGGCCGTAGGCGCGGTGAATACAGTCACTCGTGTTGACGGTGCATGGGCAGGTGAGAATACAGACGTGCACGGAGCTCGTGTCGCGCTTCGTGACCTCGATCTGGCACGCATGAGGGTTGTGATACTCGGAAGTGGGGGAGCAGCGCGCGCCGCTGTCGCGGCGACTCTGGACGCCAGGTCGGTGACGATTCTGTCGCGGAGCCTGCCGCGGGGTCGAACCGACTGGGCCAGAACTGTCGAGGTCGATCATCCCGATCACTATTCGGTTCATGAGGCAGAGCTGCTGATCAATGCGACGCCAGTCGGAATGAGTCCGGACCTCGAGGCGAGTCCTGTCTCGGGGTCGATCCGCGCGGAGGTCGTGTTTGACATGGTCTATACGCCGGAACGTACGCGTTTGCTGAGGGATGCCGAGGATCAGGGAAAACGGACGATCTCCGGGCGCACCATGTTTCTGGCGCAGGCCGCACGGCAATTCGAGATCTGGACGGGACGGACAGCCGACCCGCAGCTCTTTTCTGGGGTGGCGTGATGGGCATCCATAGTGGAGTCCGGATACCTGCCAGTACGTCGAACCTGGGTCCGGGATTTGACTGCCTGGGATGTGCTCTGGAGGTTTATCTGGAGGTACGTGTCGAGGCGGGCGAGGACCGGCATCGAGTGGTGGCCTCCGGTGTCGATTGCGAAAGGATGCCTCAGGGAGACGAGAATCTCATTCTGCGCGTACTCAACAGAGTAGCGGAGCGCCGAGGTCAATCGGTGGGGCCACAGAGGCTGCTGGTCCGTAATGAGGTCCCGCTGGCAAGGGGCCTTGGAAGCAGTGCGACGGCGATTCTTGCTGGCGTGTCCTGCTACGAACTCGTTACGGGTGATCACTTGAGCGTCGAGGAGATCATCGACTACGGATGGGAGTTCGAGCCACACGCAGACAACTTAAGCGCGAGTCTCCTTGGCGGACTGACCGTCGCCGTGACTTCTTCGGGGAGTTCGAACCCCGGATTCCTCAGGCTCGCGATTCCTGAGGGATTAACACCGGTGCTGGTGATCCCCGACTTCGAGGTGGAAACCCGTATGGCACGCGAAGTGCTTCCCGACAGTTACTCGCGGAGCGATCTGGTTTTCAATATCCAGCGTGCTGCGCAGCTGGTGGGGGCCCTGACCACGGGGCGATGGGAGTATCTCGCCGAGGGCATGAAGGACCGCGTGCACCAGCCCTACCGTACGGGCCTCGTGCCGGGTCTCGAACAGGTCCTGGCCCTCAAGGCAGATGGTCTCTATGGCATCGCCCTCAGCGGGGCGGGCCCGACCGTGCTGGCGCTCACCGATCCCGCTCGAAGCGGTGATGTCGGGCAGCGGGTCGCCGACCTCTTTGGGAAGCATGGCGTTTCGGTCAAGGTCCAGGTTTCCCGAATCGATATCATGGGAAGAACGTTCCTCGACTAGCCGGTGACAAAGATGAAGAAGATACGCGCTGGCATCCTGGGCGCAACTGGGACAGTAGGGCAGCGGATGATTCAGCTGCTCGAAGGGCATCCATGGTTCGAGGTCGCTTTCGTAGCGGCTTCCGACGGATCTCGGGGGAAGCCTTATCGGGAGGCTGCTCACTGGCTTCTGGAAACCCCCATGCCTGAAGCCGTCCGTGATCTCGAGGTGCAGGGTTCGACTCCGGGACCGGAGTGTGACTTCGTTCTCTCGACGCTTCCGTCGCAGGCTGCGCTTGAAGTGGAGGCTGACTTTGCCAGAGCCGGCTATCCGGTGATCAGTAACGCCGCGAGTTACAGAATGATGAGCGACGTTCCCTTACTTGTTCCAGAGATCAACCCAGGGCATCTGGATGCAATCGAGAGGCAGCGGAAGCGGTGGGGAGGCCGGGGGTTCATCGTTACCAATCCGAATTGTTCCACTATCGGACTCGTATTCCCTCTCGCAGCGCTCGATCGGGAGTTTGGGCTCGAGGCCGTTCACGTGGTGACGATGCAGGCTCTTTCTGGAGCGGGATATCCGGGTGTCGCTTCCATGGACATTGTAGACAATGTGCTGCCTTCGATCGCGGGAGGTGATGAAGACCGGAAGATCGAAAGCGAGCCACTCAAGATCCTGGGGAAGTGGAATGGTGAGTTGTTCGCAGCGGCAGGGTTCCGGATCAGTGCAATGACCCATCGGGTCAATGTCCGTGACGGACATCTGGAAGCGGTTTCGGTGAAACTTCGACGGCCGACGACGGCGGGAGAGGTCGAGTCGTCGTTCGCCGGCTTCGTATCCACAATCGACGATCTTGAGCTTCCAACCGCTCCGCGGCCGGTGATGTTCGTTGAAAGCGACGTTTCCAGGCCCCAGCCCCGTTTGGACCGAGACCGCGCGCGCGGCATGGCCATCGTGACTGGGCCCGTTTCCCCCTGCTCCGTGCTCGACTTCAAGTTCAGGGTGCTGAGCCACAACACCGTACGGGGAGCTGCGGGAGCCGCAATCCTCAATGCCGAGCTACTGCACCGCAAGGGGCTGTTCGGATGAACTCTCTTACGCAGATTCCTCCAGGGACGCAGATCCTGATCGGCGAGGCCGTGCGCCGCCGGCGCGCGGTGGAGCGAACGCTCCTTTCTGTATTCCAAGGATGGTCCTACGAAGAGATCATTCCCCCCATGCTCGACTACCTCGACGTCTTCGTGAAAGGCATGGGTCAGGAACTCGAGGACCGGATCTACAGATTCGTCGATCGCGAAGGCAAAATCCTCGCGCTCCGGCCAGAATTCACATCGCTGGTGGCCAAGTCGGCCGCCACCCGACTTGCCGGTGCCTCGCTGCCGGTTCGGCTCTCATATTCGGGAGAGGTTCTGCGGTTCGAAACGCCGAAGGGCGGTCAGCAGCGGGAGTTCGCCCAGACGGGAATCGAGCACTACGGCGGTGATTCTGCGCGTGCAGATGTCGAGGTTCTCCTGATCTGTATGGAGGGTCTGTCGAAGCTCGGGATCCCAAACTTTCAGATCAACCTGGGTAGCGTGGGATTTTTCGGAGGACTCGTTGAGGCAATCGAACCGTCGGACGGTCTGATCGACCGCCTTCGTTCACTGTTGAATGTGAAGGACCAGCACGGGCTCGATCAGTTGCTCGGAGCTTTGGATCTGGACCCCTCAACTCGGAACGCCCTTCGCGAAGTGCCTCATCTCGCAGGGAGCCGTGAAGTGATCGCCCGGGGACGCCACCTTGTGAACAGTCGAAGGTCGATCGAGGCGCTCGATCATCTCGAATCCATCTATTCGATCATCGATGAGTTAGGACTGGCTCGCCATCTCACCGTCGACCTGGGTGAGATCCGCGGTTTTGATTATTACAGCGGAATTCTGTTCAGAGCCTATGTTCCCGGGCTGGGATTCGAGGTTGCCAGCGGCGGTCGCTACGACGGGTTGCCGGCTCAGTTCGGTCATGATGTGCCGGCGGTTGGCTTTTCATACAGTCTGGAACGTCTGGAGCAGGTGCTCGGCTCAGGCCCGGCGCCTGGATCCGATGCCAGGCAGGAATCCTGCGATCAGACGAGCTTCGAAGATGCCGTGCGCCTTCGAAGGGCGGGCAAGCGGGTGCGCATATGTTCGTAGTGGCGCTGGCTAAAGGCCGCTTCCTCGCGCCATCTCTCGACCTTCTGGCGCGTGCAGGAATCCTTTTCGAAGAGGAACTCAGAGAGTCCAGGCGGCTGATCTTCCAATCCTGCGATGGTACCTGCCGGGTGATCCTCGTGAAGCCGATCGACGTTCCCACATACGTGGAATACGGAGCGGCCGACGTGGGCATCGCCGGGCGCGATGTCCTTCTCGAGTCGCGTGCCGACGTTCTGCAGCCTCTGGATCTTGGGTTCGGTCAGTGCCGAATCGTGGTCGCGGCGCGCGATGGTGAGTCGAGAGTCGATACGGACCCGACGATCGTGCGTGTTGCGACCAAGTACCCGCGGATCGCCCTCTCCTACTTCAACTCGAGGGGGACTCCGGTGGAATTGATTTCCCTTTCGGGGTCGATCGAGCTGGCGCCGCTGGTTGGTCTGGCCGATCGAATCGTCGATCTGGTCGAGACCGGGCAGACGCTCCGTGACAATGGGATGCGAGTCGTTGACGTGATTACCGAGAGTTCGGCTCGACTTCTCGTCAACAGAGCGAGCTACCAGACCAAGCGCGAGGATCTGGTACGACTGATCGAGACCCTGGAGGTGGTTCGGTGATGCGGATCGTTGATTTCAGCGATGGTCTGGACCTGGCTGCGGTTGACGAGGTCCTGCCGCGCAGCGCCGTGGACACAGAGGTCGATGAAAAGATCACTGAGATCGTTGCGGATGTCAGAGATCGGGGGGATGCAGCCGTATTCGATTACACGCGCCAATTCGACGATGTCGAAGTGGACGGACAAACGCTTCGGGTCACCCCTGAGGAGATCGAGGACTTCGCATCTGGAGCAGATGACGATCTGGTCGAGATACTGCGCATCGCTGCTTCGAACATTCGACAGTTTCACCTGGAACAGCGACAGGAATCCTGGGAGATATATGCGGGGGATGGTGTACATCTGGGGCAGCGCATCTCTCCGGTCGAGCGCGTCGGCCTCTATATCCCTGGTTTCAAGGCGGCCTATCCGTCCTCTGTGTTGATGAATGCGATACCTGCTCAGGTGGCTGGAGTGGAGCGGATCGTCGTCGCAACGCCCCCGCGCTCACTCGCAGAGAACCCTCTGGTGGCGGCCGCACTCAGCCTGCTGGACATTCACGAAGTCTATCGGGTCGGCGGCGCTCAGGCCATTGCCGCACTTGCATATGGCACAGAGTCCATACCGGCGGTCGACAAGGTCGTTGGGCCGGGAAACCGGTGGGTACAGGGTGCGAAGAGAGTGGTGTTTGGTCAGGTGCACATCGATATGATCGCAGGGCCGAGCGAAGTCGCTGTGATTGCCGACCAGACCTGTGACCCGGCATGGGTTGCTGCCGACCTCCTGGCTCAGGCGGAACACGATGAGATGGCGGGCGTGTGGCTCGTGTGCTGGTCTGAGGATGTTGCTGCTGCTGTTTTTGACCAGATCCAGATCCAGCTGGAAACGCTCGATCGGGATGCCATTGCGCGGGTGTCGATAGCCAGCAACGGTGTGAGCTTCGTCGTCGGAGGAGAAGAAGAGGCCGTTCGGCTGGTCAACCACCTTGCCCCCGAACACGTCGAGGTCCTGATGGCGGAGCCCGACCGGGTTGCGGACGGCATTCGAAATGCGGGTGCAGTTTTTATCGGACGCTACTCACCGGCCGCTGTTGGCGACTATTTCGCAGGGCCGAACCACGTGCTTCCGACCGGACGGAGCGCTCGCTTCTTTTCCCCACTCGGCGTCTACGACTTCATGAAGCGTACCAGTATCGTGCGCTACTCGGGGCGCGCGATCGAGCGCTCTGGCAACATGATCGAAAAGTTCGCCATCGCCGAAGGTCTGACAGGTCATGCCCGATCCATTACTGTCCGGAATCATTAAGTCGCAGGTCTCTCAGGCAGCGGCCTACACGCTGACTCACTTCGAGGCCGACGTCAAACTCGACCAAAACGAGAGCCCGTATGAACTGCCCAGGGAGCTGAAGGAGAGGATCGTGCGGCGCATTCTGGACCGCGACTGGAGGCGCTATCCGGAGTTCGTGCCTCACGAGACGATTCGATGCCTGTCCCGCTTCACCGGATGGGTTGAAGACGGCATCCTTGTAGGGAACGGTTCGAACGAGTTGATATATGCAACCCTGATCGCAACCACAGGTCCCGGACGCAAAGTGGTGATACCTCAGCCGACATTCGCCATCTACAAGCTGATGGCCTCGATACTCGGGGCGGACATCGTCGAGGTCTCCCTGCGTCCCAGCGACTTCTCCTTCGATGTCGATCAGATCGCCCGGGCAGCAGCGGGTGCCGACGTCGTCATACTGTGTTCTCCGAACAGTCCGACGGGGACCCTGTTGCCCAGGAGGGATGCGGAGCGCATTCTTCGGGCTGCGAAGGGACTTGTCATCGTTGACGAGGCTTATCACGAATTCAGTGGACAGACGCTTCAGCCCCTGCTGGATGATTATGAAAACCTGGTGCTGCTGCGGACATTCTCCAAGGCCCGGGCGATGGCGGGCCTTCGGTTCGGCTACATGCTTGCGAGGCCTGCGCTCACAGTCGAATTGCAGAAGGCGAAGCTGCCTTACAGCGTGAATATCTTCACCCTGGCGGCCGCCGAGATGGCGATTGAGGACAACCCTGCGCTTGATGACACGGTACCGCTCCTGATCGCTGAGCGTGAGCGTCTCAGGACGGAGCTTGGAAGGAGGGAGGACATCGAGGTGTTCCCCTCGCATGCCAACTTCCTTCTGATCCGGACCCCGCACCCGTCTCGCATCGTTTTTGAGGCGCTGTATGCGAAGGGGGTTCTCGTGCGCGATGTCGGGGGGTATCAACAGCTTGACCGGGCACTTCGGGTGTCGGTGGGGACGCCGGAGGAGAACGATCGCTTCCTCGACGCACTAGACCAAACTATGGAGGGAATCCGATGAGCCGCAAAGTGTCGAAGGATCGATCGACGAGGGAAACACGGATCGCGGTGAAGCTCGACCTCGACGGGACTGGACGCCACGAGATATCGACCGGCATACCCTTCTTCGATCACATGCTGGCCCAGGTGTCCCGACATGGACGTTTCGATCTGGATATCGCAGCTGAGGGAGACCTTGAGATCGACGGGCACCATACGGTCGAAGACGTAGGTATCACTCTTGGCCAGGCATTCAACGAAGCTCTGGGCGAACGCCGGGGAATCGCTCGTTTTGGGCAGGCGTATGTACCGCTAGATGAGGCACTCAGCCGAGTTGTTGTTGATTTCTCTGGCCGGGGTTATCTGGTCTATCGCGCGCGCTTCGAGACTGCCCGAATTGGCGATCTCCAGACGGAACTTATCGAGGAGTTCTTCAAGGCATTCGTTCAGGAGGGTCGGCTGAATCTGCACGTTGAGGTGATCTACGGAAGGAATCAGCATCATCTTGCGGAAACTATGTTCAAGGCGGCCGCCCGGGCACTCCATATGGCAACCCGGATCACGGTCGACGACAATGAAGTGCCATCGACCAAAGGGACACTCTAGTTGATCACGATCGTTGATTACCATCTGAACAATCTACGAAGCCTGGAGAACACATTTCGTCGGCTGGGGTACGAGACGCTCGTCACGTCCCGACGGGAGGATGTCGAAGCCGCGGATCGGCTCGTGCTTCCAGGTGTCGGGGCCTTCGGCCAGGCGATGGAGAATCTTCGCCAGCTCGACCTGGCAGGTCCCCTTGTTGCGAAAATCCGGGGAGGAACCCCGATCCTCGGGGTTTGTCTTGGTTTCCAGTTGCTGTTCACGACGAGTCAGGAATTCGGTGACCACGCGGGATTGGGTGTGCTGGAGGGGAATATCGAACGACTGCCAGAAGGGATCCATATCCCTCATATGGGATGGAACGAGCTGCACCTCAGTCGGGAGGATCCGATCGTTCGTGATGTCGAAGGCGGGAGTTTCGTCTATTTCGTCCACTCTTACCGCGCCGTGCCCCTCCATCCGGAAATCGTAGTCGCGTGGACGGACTATGGTGTGGAGTTCCCATCTGTGGTCGCATTCGGAAATGTTCGGGCGACGCAGTTCCATCCGGAGAAGAGCCAGCACGTGGGTGAGCGGATCCTCGATAACTTCGGAAAGCTATGAAGCTCTATCCTGCAATCGACGTACTTGGCGGTCGGGCGGTCCGCTTGCGGCAGGGGAGGCGTGAGGACCTGACCGACTATGGGACGCCCCTCGAGATGGCGATTCGCTGGTCGACTCTCGGCGCGGACTGGGTCCATGTCGTGGACCTGGATGGGGCATTCGGGGGGAGGCGTATCGATGGGGATCTCATCGGTGAGATGAGGCGGGCGTGTCCCCGTCTTCGGATTCAAACGGGCGGAGGGATTCGAAACCAGGAGACTGCCGAGGCGCTTCTTGAACAGGGAGCGGTGCGGATCGTCCTCGGTACTGCAGCTATCGGAGATCCCTCGTTGGCTCGGGATCTCGTGAGGCGGTTTCCAGGCCGGATTGCTGTTGGCATCGATGCCAGGGATGGAGTGGCGCGTCTCGAAGGCTGGACGAAGGGGTCCGATCTTACCGCCGTCGAAATCGCACACCGGATGGAGGCGGCAGGGGTCGAGCTGATCGTTTACACGGATGTCTCGCGAGACGGTGAGTTCGCCGGAGTGAATGTGAATGCGACCGTGCAAATCCTGGAGGCGACGGAACTCCAGGTCATCGCTTCTGGGGGTGTGGCCGGCGTGGAAGACATCAGATGTCTTTGGGATCTGGGACACCCGCGACTCGACGGTGTCATCATTGGAAAGGCACTGTATGAGGGGCGCCTCGACCTCAAGGATGCGTTTGCGGTGACCCGTGCTGGCTAAACGTATCATTCCGTGTCTGGACGTCAAGGACGGGCGCGTCGTGAAGGGGGTCAATTTCGTTGAGCTTCGCGATGCAGGAGATCCCGTCGAGACCGGTCTGCGCTATTCGGAGGAGGGCGCAGACGAGCTGGTTTTTCTCGACATTACGGCCTCGAGCGATCGACGCGATATCGTCGCGGACATGGTGAGACGCGTTGCCGATACGATCAACATCCCGTTTACAGTGGGAGGAGGGCTCCGGTCGGTCCGCGATATGCGCGCGATTCTCCGTGCAGGCGCGGACAAGGTAACGATCAACACTTCAGCCCTGGAACGCCCCGAGCTGATTGATGAAGGTGCACGGCAGTTCGGGAGCCAGTGCATCGTCGTAGCTGTCGACGCGCGTCGAGTGCATCCGGGCCAGCCTGGATGGAGGGCGTATACGCACGGCGGGCGCAATCCAGCCGATCGGGATGCAGTGGAGTGGGCGCGGGAGGTTGCCGGACGCGGGGCTGGAGAAATACTGTTGACGAGTATGGACGCTGACGGCACGACCGAGGGCTATGACATCGAACTTACGAGGGCGGTCGCTTCTTCGGTGCCGATTCCCGTCATCGCTTCTGGTGGGGCCGGAACGCTTGCTCATCTGCATGCCGCATTCGTCGAAGGGAAGGCGAGTGCTGTGCTTGCGGCGTCCATATTTCATTTCAGGAAGTTCACGATCGGAGAGGCGAAGGCATACTTGAGGGACAGAGGGATCATAGTTCGATGAAGGACGACGCGAAACTCCTCGAGCAGATACGATTCGACACGGCGGGACTCGTACCGGCGATCGTTCAGGACAGCGCGACGCGCGAAGTGCTCATGCTTGCGTATATGAACCGCGAATCGTTGTTGCGGACGCTTAAAGAGGGTGAGACATGGTTCTACAGCCGCAGCCGGGCCTCGCTCTGGCACAAAGGAGAGACTTCGGGAAACCTCCAGTCGGTCCGGAAGATCAGCCTGGATTGTGACTCAGATACCCTGCTGATCGAAGTGACTCCCAACGGGCCTGCGTGCCACAAAGGGACGTATTCGTGTTTTGGCGCGCAGCCTGTACTGGAAGGCTTCCTGCGTTCGCTGGTCCAGCTCATCGAGAGCCGGAAGGAATCCCGGCCCGAAGGCAGTTACACGACGTACCTGTTTGACAGCGGGCTGGACAAGATTCTGAAGAAGGTCGGAGAGGAGTCCGCGGAAACGATCATTGCCGCGAAGAACGGGTCCTCGGACGAACTGATCGCGGAATCGGCCGACCTGATCTATCACCTTCTGGTCCTTCTGGCCGAACGGGGAGTTTCTCTGGACGAAGTGGTGGGAGAACTCGCGAGTCGTCATGCGTCCGGATCTTGACGAAGTCAGACGTCTGTCGCGTCTGGGAAATGTTGTCCCTGTGTACAAGTCGGTGGTTGCCGACCTGTTGACTCCGGTGTCAGCCTTCCTCAAGCTCCGGACCGGCCAGTCTTATGCTTTCCTGCTCGAGTCGATCGAAGGCGGCGAGAAGCTGGCGCGCTTTTCGTTTCTTGGCTGTGACCCGTTTCTGGTGCTCAGCGTAGGCGGGGCAGGTCCGGAGGTAGCTCCTGGTCCGGCGAACGGTTGTGAACACAGGCACTATTCTGCAGGGCGGCGACAGGAGTTCTTCTCTGATCTGCGTCAGACGATGTCGGGCTACCGGGCCGTGCAGGTGGCGGGTTTGCCTCCGTTTACGGGAGGCGGCGTCGGTTACTTCGGATATGACATGGTTCGGCTGGCCGAGGACATTCCACAGACCGGAGTCGATGATCTTGGAGCGAATGATGCGGTGATTATGTTCTTCCGGACTGTCCTGGCGTTTGACCACCTGAAGAACCAGATCCACATCGTAGCCAACATCCTTGTTCCCGATGATGATGGCGAAGACCTCCTGGAAGCTCTCTACTCCGAGGCGGCTCAGGCGATTGAGCGAACAGAGGCGATCCTGGCCGGTCCACTCCCTGAGATGTCCCCTCAACCCTCTGTGAGCGAGATTCGTCCGCAGTCCAACTTTCCGAGGGGAGATTACATTAGGGCCGTCGAGCGTGCGAAGGAGCACATCGTCGCGGGCGACATATTTCAGGTGGTGCTGTCGCAGCGGTTCTGTGTGGATCTACCAGGGACTCCGTTCGATGTCTATCGTGCTCTTCGCGTCGTAAATCCTTCCCCGTATATGTACTTCCTGGAGATGCCGGGTACGTCAATCGTGGGTGCGTCTCCGGAAATGCTGGTCAGGGTCCGGGGACGTGAGATCTCTTATCGTCCGATCGCGGGCACGCGGCCCCGGGGAAGCAGTGAGTCAGATGACAAGGCCCTGGAGGGGGAGCTCCTGCAGGATGAAAAGGAACGTGCAGAACACGTGATGCTCGTTGATCTCGGGCGGAATGATCTGGGGCGCGTTTGCAGGTATGGCTCCGTAAGAGTGGCGGAGTTCATGTTCGTTGAGCGTTACTCCCATGTGATGCATCTTGTCTCCGCCCTCGAAGGGGAGCTTCGTGAAGGCGTTGACCGGTTCGATGCCCTCCTGGCCTGTTTTCCTGCCGGAACCGTCTCCGGTGCTCCAAAAGTTCGTGCCATGGAGATTATCGACGAACTAGAGCCGACGAAACGGGGTGTCTACGCTGGAGCCGTGCTCTACGCAGACTTTAGCGGCAGCCTGGATTCGTGTATAGCGATTCGCACTCTGGTCTCCAGAGATGGAAAAGGATATATCCAGGCAGGGGGAGGGATCGTCGCCGATTCGGTTCCCGACCGGGAGTATGAGGAGACCCTCAACAAGGCGCGTGCATTGATTCGGGCACTGGAACTTGCAGGGCGGGGGCTGGTCGAGTGATCGTGGTCATCGACAACTACGACTCGTTCACTTACAACCTTGTCCAGTTCCTGGGTGAGCTGGGCCAGGACCTGCGCGTCTATCGAAACGACAAGATTTCGGTCGACGAGATCGACAGGGCGAGCCCAGATCGGATCGTAGTCTCTCCTGGTCCTGGGGTTCCTGCCGCAGCGGGCATTTCCGAAGATGTGATCCACCATTTTCATGGGAAGGTGCCGATCCTTGGAGTGTGCCTGGGACACCAGGCAATTGGCGAAGTATTCGGGGGCCGGATTGTTCCCGCACCAACGCTCATGCACGGCAAGGTGAGCCGGATCACACACGACAACCGGACCGTTTTTCTGGGATTACCGCAGGGCTTTGTCGCCACGCGATACCATTCGCTGATTGTGGCCGATATCCCCGAGTGCCTCGAAGTGACGGCAACGTCCGATGACGGCGTCATCATGGGGCTGCGTCATCGTTTTGGGCCGACCGAGGGGATTCAGTTTCATCCGGAATCGATCATGACGGAAGTCGGTCGGGAGTTGCTGAGGAACTTTCTCGCACTCAGAGTGGACGGCAGCTCGTGAGCCAGGTTCTCGAGAAGCTGATCGCGGGCACGAGCCTTACCGAACTCGAGGCATCGTCGGCCATGGATGAGATCATGGGCGGCCGGTGGACTGACGTCCAGATCTCCGCGTTCCTCATTGCCCTCCGGATGAAGGGAGAAACCGTCCCTGAACTGGTGGGCTTTGCGCGCGTCATGAGGGAGAAGGCGCGTTCACTCTGGGAATCAGAAGAGCCGATAGATGTTCTCGATACGTGTGGCACGGGAGGAGACCACTCAGGCACGTTCAATATATCGACAGCCGCAGCCTTCGTGGCTGCGGGCGCCGGCGCCGTTGTCGCTAAACACGGGAATCGGGCGGCGAGCAGCAGGTCTGGAAGTGCAGACGTCCTCGAGGCCCTCGGTGTCGATATTTCGATGGAATCGGACAAGATCAGGCGGGCCATCCGCGAAGTCGGGATCGGATTCCTCTTCGCGCCGGAGTTTCATCGCTCGATGCGCTTCGTCATGCCGGTTCGGCGGGAGCTCGGTATTCGGACCGTATTCAATATCCTGGGACCCTTGTCCAGTCCAGCGGCGGCCGCCTACCAGGTCATAGGCGTGTCTTCCGAAGCGCTCCTCGAACCGATGGCGGATGCCATCTCCAGGCTGGGCGTACTTCATGCATTCGTGGTGCATGGTCACGATGGGCTCGACGAAGTATCTCCGTGCGGCCTGACTGATGTCGTCGAATTCGTGGACGGTACTCTCCGACGCTTCGTGATCGAGCCTGATGAGGCGGGGATTGAGCCTGTCCCCATGTCGGAACTCATGGGCGGGGACGCCGCCGTGAATGCCCGGATTGTCGAAGGTGTCCTTATGGGTACCCCCGGTCCACGTCTGGATGCCGTACTGCTGAACGCTGGTCTTGCAATCATGGCCGCAGGGCTTGCTTCGAGCTTCAGGGAAGGGGTCGACATCGCCAGGGATGCTGTTCGTTCGGGTCGAGCGCGATCGAAGCTGGAAGCGCTCCGGGCTTTCTCGGCGATATGAAGAGTCTTGCATCGGATCATGTTCTGACTCGCCTGGTCGCTTCGAGTCGCGCGCGCCTTGATCGTCAGCGTCTCCGCGTACCGGAAGCGATCCTTGGCCGGATGGCTTCCGAGGCGAGCTCCGTTCCGTCGTTTCGCGAGGCGATCAGCAGACCGGTCGAAACCCGGATCGTTGCCGAGATCAAGAAGGCCTCGCCCTCTGCGGGTGTGCTCAGGAGCGATCTCGATGTATCGGAACTTGCCCGGACCTATGCGAGTGCCGGGGCCGTGGCGGTATCCGTCGTTACTGAAGAGCAATACTTTCTCGGGAATCTGGGATGGGTACGGCTGGCTCAGCAGGCCTCCGGTCTTCCGGTACTCAGGAAGGACTTTCTCTTCGACCAATATCAGATCGCAGAGACGCGTGCTGCCGGTGCCAGTGCCGTTCTGCTTATCGTGGCCATGCTCGAAGGAGGCGAACTCCGTGATCTGATCGACAGGGCAGAGGAACTGGGATTAGACGCTCTGGTTGAGGTTCACGACGAAGCGGAACTCACGGAGGCCCTCTATGCCGGGGCGTCGATCGTCGGGGTGAACAATCGCAATCTCAAGACCTTCGAGGTGGATCTTGAGACGTCAGTGCGACTCGGGCAAGAGATCCCTTCGGGTGTCCTATTCCTTGCCGAGAGCGGCATACGCGACCGGCGGGATGTGGAGCGCCTGAAGCAGGCGGGTGCGAACGCGTT
>Ga0055489_10000057_pt1 | contig 16886 bp, 13 predicted proteins | sample RushOxbow_ThreeS_6_FD_57913 | JGI IMG/M metagenome (GOLD analysis project Ga0055489, IMG submission 57913) | Wetland microbial communities from San Francisco Bay, California, USA, that impact long-term carbon sequestration - RushOxbow_ThreeSqB_D2 | ecosystem: Environmental > Aquatic > Marine >...
ACCGACTACTCCGGGTCGTCCATATAGGGGTAGCGGTAACTGACGGGCGGCCCGAACGTCTCCTTGACGGTTCGGGCCGAAACCCACCGGAGCAGGTTGAGCATCGAGCCGGCCTTGTCGTTGGTCCCGCTGGCTCGCGATCCGCCGAACGGCTGCTGCCCGACTACGGCACCGGTCGGCTTGTCATTCACGTAGAAGTTTCCCGCGGCGTACCGGAGCTTCTTCCCGGCTTCGACGATCGCCCCACGGTCGGAAGCGAACACGGCACCGGTCAGCGCATACGGCGAGGTCTGGTCGACCAGGTCCAGCGTCTCCTCCCACTTCCCTTCTGGATAGACGTAGAGCGTGACGACGGGACCGAAGAGCTCCTCGCGCATGGTCCTCCAGTCCGGCCGCTTCGCCTCGATCAGTGTCGGGCGAATAAAGTACCCGACCGAATCGTCGGCCTGGCCCCCGGCCAGGATGACGGCATCCTCTGGGTGCGCGCGCACGTCGTCGAGGCACTCCCTCAGCCTGTCGTAGGCCGCACGGTCGATCACCGCCCCCATGAAATTCGAGAAGTCCCCGACGTCGCCCATCCGAAGGTCCAGGATCTGACCGATCAGGTCGTCTTTCATCCGGGACCACAGATTGTCCGGCAGGTAGATGCGCGAAGCCGCGCTGCACTTCTGACCCTGGTACTCGAAACCCGCCCGCAGGATCGAAGTCACAAGGGCCGCCGGATCCGCGCCCGGGTGCGCAATGATGAAGTCCTTCCCTCCCGTCTCGCCGACTACCCGCGGATAGGAGCGGTAACGGGCGATGTTTCCGCCGACCCGGCTCCACATCGCCTGGAAGGTCTGTGTCGAGCCGGTGAAATGGATGCCGGCCAGATCCGGATGATCGATGGCCGCCGGGCCGACCGCACGGCCGTCCCCCGGGACGAAGTTGACGACCCCAGGCGGCAGTCCGGCGGCTTCGAGAAGCCGGGCGAGATAGTAGCCGCTGAGCACGGCCGTGCTCGCGCACTTCCAGACAACGGTGTTGCCCATGATCGCCGGCGCGGTCGGCAGGTTGCCGGCGATCGAGGTGAAGTTGAATGGTGTCGCCGCAAAGACGAACCCCTCGAGCGGGCGGTAGTCGATCCCGTTCCAGATCCCCGGAGCCGAGTCCGGCTGTATCCGGGAGATGACCTCGGCAAAGTGAACGTTGAAGCGAAAGAAATCGATGAGCTCGCATGCGCTGTCGATCTCGGCCTGATGCGGGGTCTTGCTCTGCGCGAGCATCGTCGAGGCGTTCAGCGTCTGGCGCCAGTCGCCGGAAAGCATCTCGGCCGCACGAAGGAACACCGCCGCGCGGTCGGACGGGTCCCACGCCGCCCACTCCCGGTGCGCTTCGCGCGCAGCGTCGATCGCCTGGGCGATTTCAGGAGCTCCCGCCTTGTGCCATCGCGCCAGAACGTGGCCGTGGTCGTGGGGCATGACCTGGGTCCCGAGCGTCCCGGTGCGAACCTCGCGCCCGCCAATAATGAGCGGGATCTCGATTTCTTCGGAAACCATCTCCGAGAGGACCTTCCGAAGGGAGTCGCGTTCCGGTGTGCCCGGCGCGTAGGAGAGTAAGGGTTCGTTCGAAGGCAGGGGAACTCTGAAGCTCGCTGTCATGTCACACGGTCCGGACTTCATGACAAAGGATTCCGCCGTTCCTGTCAACTTCGATCCGGCTCCTTACGAACAAAAAGGGCCGGCAGAGCCGGCCCCATCGTTCGCGGGTTCCGAAACCCCGACCCGCTACAGGCCCATATCCCTGCGAGCCTGTGTCAGGGCCTGGTTGACGTACTGGGTCGCCGTCGCCCCCGGAGCGTTACTGGCATAGGTGGACTCGAGGAGCTGCCTGGCCGGGTCGGAGTAGTTTCCATCGAGGACCACCGCGTTGGCCAGAGCCTGGCAGGCCTCGTTCACCGAAGCTCCCATCTGGAGCATCGAATTTCCCTTGAAGTACCAGGACTTGTCGTGGTGATCGTCGAGCGCCAGGATCGCGTCGAAGCTCTTCAGGGCATCGGAGTAACGGCCGGCCCGGAAATCGCTGCGTCCGATGAGGTCGAGCATGTAGATCTGGACCATCTTCCAGTCCTGGGCCGACACACCTTCGGGCGCCGAGGTCACCCCCGCCCGGATCTCCTTCGCCAGACGGAACGCCTCGTCCTCGCGGCCGGCGCGGTCGTGATCCTGGAGCATACTGTAGGCGACACTGAACAGGTCGCGGATCGGGAACTCGCCCGATTCAAGCGCGATCTTTCCGTACTTCAGCACGTCGTCCTGGTGACCGAGCTGGCTGTGCGCGCCGGCCAGCATGAGCGCGATCTGGGGGCTGGGATTTCTTTCGTAGAATGGCTCGCCGTACTTGACGATCTGTTCGGAATTGCCCGCCTGGGCGGCCGCCTCGAGGGCGAGGGCGCCGGCCTGAACCCCCGCGTCCGGATAGAGGGACGCCAGCCGGTCGGCCAGGGGATAGACCGCATCAAAGCTCCCGGCCGCGGTCAGGCCGGTCAGGTCCTGGATGACGCCTGTGAGCACTGGCCCGATCAGGCGTTCATCGATCCCGCCTTCGAAGAATTCCAGGTACGCCGTGGCCTGGGCGTTCAGGTCGGTCATCTGCGAGATATCGCCGTAATTCGCGTACTGCTCGCGGTAAACCGCCTCAGGATCATCCTGGGCAGCAGGTAACGGCAACAACAACATTAACGCCAGCATCACGGACATGAACACCTCCGCTTCGGTCTTTCTTCCTGCTTCTTACTTCTTCTTCCTTCTGCCTCTGCTCTTGCCTTCGTCTCCCGCCTTCCGGGCATCCAAAGACGAAAACGACCTCATTAGATCACTGGCAACGACGGAAATCGAGGGCACCGAAGTCCGATAGAGACCCGATCGGTGAAGCGCCGATTTCGACTGAGCATTCCGAACCCCGGACTTATATCACGCACAAGACCCGGGAGAAAAGCTCCCTCCCCTCCGTTATTTCCTGTATCTCTATGGACAGAGACGTTCGAATTCGAATTAGGTTCCACTAATAATCGCGAATTCCCGTTCAGCCCGAATCGAGATGCGCGATCGAAACCGGTTCGATCGGGTCAGCCGGCACGAAACCCAGGATCCTTCCGTAGAAGTAGAGTTCGGCCTCGAGCGCCCGTTCGACGGTCGCCGCCTGGCGAAACCCGTGCTGCTCGCCCTCGAACGTCAGGTAGGCGTAGGGCAGATTCTTCTCTTCGAGGACACGGATCATCGCCTCGGGCTGAGACGGCGGGACGACGACGTCCTCGAGTCCCTGAAAGAAGATGACCGGGGTCACGAGGTCTTCGGCGTGCTCGAGGGGAGAACGGCTCCTGTAGAGATCGCGGGCTTCCGGATAGGCTCCGATCAGGCTGTCGAGGTAGCGGGATTCGAACTTATGAGTGTCGCGGGCGAGCCCTTCCAGATCCGCGACGCCATAGTAGCTGGCCCCGGCGCGGAACACGTCGTGGAACACCAGGGCCGCCAGGGTCGTCAGGCCGCTGGCACTCTTACCGCGAATGACCATGCGCCCGGGATCGACCTCTCCCTGTGCGGCGAGATAGCGGGCCGCGGCCACCGAATCGTCGACATCCGCTTCGCCCCACCGTCCCTTGAGGCTATCCATATAAGGACGTCCGTACCCAGTGCTGCCCCGGTAGTTGACGTCGACCACGCCGAAGCCGCGGCTCGTCCAGAACTGGATAGCGAGATTGAGAGTCGGGCGGGTTGCAGTCGTCGGTCCGCCATGGCTGGTCACGATCAGGGGGGGCGCCTCATCCCTCATCGGTCCGACGTCCGGGTGGGCCGGAGGATAGTAGAACGCGTACGCCTTCTCGCCGCCCGAAGTCGGGAAGGCAATGTGCCGCGGCACCGAATGGTATGCGGGGTCGGGCGGAAGCTCGAGCGTGGGGCGGACGACCGCGAGATCCGAGCCCGCTGTCCCGACCGACAGTTCCATAACCCGGTCTGGGGCGCCACCGATGACGGCCACCCGGTCTCGGCCGTCGCTCGCGATGGCGTAGAGGGACGTATAACCACAGTCCCACGGCTCGAACCGCCGCCGTTCGACGTCGACGAGACCGAGCCGGTCCTCCCCGTCCCGGCTCGCAATGGCCGCGATACGCCCGCCGCCAAGGAGCGCGTACCGCGAGAGGCCGAACACCCACTGGGGCGCACCAAACTCCGCGTCCATTGGACACACAGGTACCGGCGAGCCCAGGGGCGCCGGCTCGACACCCCGTGCAAGGTCCACTCTATAGAGGTTGCCCCAGCCAGTCCGGTCCGACACGAACCAGAGCGTATTGGGCCCCTGCCATGCGGGCTGAAAGATTGACTCGGCCGGGCCGCCGGCCAGATGTCGGGCCGGTTTATAGATCTCGCCGGATTCGAATGTCGCGACCCATAGATCGGTGCCGTCCCACGGCATCCGGGGATGATCCCAGGTCGTCCAGGCGAGTCGGCTCCCGTCGGGTGAGAACCTGGGACAGGAAAAGAAGTCGTGGCCGCTCACCAGGGAACGCGGGACGTCGGATCCATCTGCCCTGAGGACGGCGATATCGTTCGTCACCTGGCCGTCACTCGCGTGGGTTTCCCGTACCGTGACGATCCACTTGCCATCGGGCGACAGATCGGCATCGGCATAGCGGAGGGCGAACCTCGCCGCAGGCTCCGGCGTCAGGGGACGCGGGGCGCCGTCCGCGTCCATACGGAACATGCGCTGGCTCGGAAAATCGGAGAAGATGACCGTCCCTCCACGTCGAAGCCATGCACCGCCACCATACTCGTGAACGCGTGTCCGGACGTTGAAGGTCGGGGGCAACACCTCGCGGGGCGCGGAATCCCCCCCCGCGGCCATCAGGACGTTCCGGCCCCTCTCCGACGGACGGCTCTCGAGCCAGCAGATATCCGGGGTGTCGAACCGGGGCTCGGAGATGCCGATCTGGGCGGCGGTGAGGGCCGCGGCGGTGATGGGCGACGGCCAGGAGCCGCAGGGAGCGTGGCGGGTCATCGGCGAAGCGCTTCCTCGAGAATGCGGGCGTCGTATTCCTGTGGGAAATCAAGCCCGAGGATCGCAGCCAGAGTGGGAGCAATATCCGTCGGACCCGCCTCCGATTCGTAGCGGCCGGGCCGGATCGCCGAACCCATGAAGATGATCGGCACGTGACGGTCGAAGTCGTAGGCTGTCCCGTGGCCCGTGCCGCCGCCCGACTCCAGACCGGGATAGATGTATTCGTTCAGCCGCACGGCGAGGTCGGGGCTTCGAGACGAGTAATACGCGTTCCGGTAGAGATAGATATAGGGATCGTCGGACGGAGAATCGCCGGCCAGATCCCCAGCGGTGTAGACGGCCGCCACGACACCGGTCCCGAAAAGCGCGTCGGTGATCACCTCCTCGACCGCAGCCGGATCGGCCGCGCGCTCCCGAATCAGTTCACGGTCCAGGTAGATGTCGGTTCCGAAGCTCAGGATGAACTCCGAGCCGCCGTCGAAACGGGCGTCCAGAGCGGTCATCACGGCGTTTCGCAACACCGAAGGCGGCAGCCTTCGGGCGTCGATGCCCCGGGCCTGCAGATTCTCGACCAGCGGCATCGCGCCGTGATCGGCGGTCAGGACCACCAGGACGCGGGAGAGGCCTACACGCGTGTCGAGCGTCTCGAACAGGTCTCCGAGGAGCAGATCGAGCCTCAGGAGCTGGTCCATGACTTCCTGGCTGTCGGGTCCGAACGCGTGACCGATGATGTCGGTGCCGGAAAAGCCAATCGCGAGGATGTCGGGGACGTCGTCCTGCCCGAGTCCGTTGGCGTCGGCCCCCGCAAGAGCCGCATCGAGCGTGATCTGGTCGGCGAAGGGAGTTCTCCGGATCGAGTCGTAGAACCCGCGCTCGGGAGGATTGCCGCCCAGCGCGTGCGGAAAGACCCTGTCGGTCGGGTTCGACTCACCCTCAACCTGATCTGGCCCCGCGAATTCCTCGTAGACGAATTCGTCCGGAAGGAGACGCGTCCAGACGCGTCCGCGGTAGCCGTCGGCCACGTGCCGGTCGTTCCACGCTATGAGCCACGCGGGGGGTTCTTCGGTGTAGTACGAGCTGGTGATGAAGTTTCCGCCCTGGCTTTCGTACCAGTAGGCGCCGTCGGCCAGACGTCCGCCCATAAGGATCGCGGAGCGATCTTTGAAAGAGAAGGTCACGACATGGGCGTTCGGATCATCGGTCTTCAGGGTGTCGCCCAGAGTGAATCCGACGAAGTTGGACGGAGAGGCGCTGGCGCCGGCCCCCCCGACCGGCTGGACGAAGGGATCGCTGACGACGCCGACTGTCCTGCGGGTGAAAGGATCGAACCAGCTGTTGCCGACGATGCCGGAGTGGCTTGGATGCCGGCCGGAGAGAATCACCGAATGCCCGGGCCCGGTCTCGGTCGAGGCATGCCGGTACCGCGCGTTCGTGAATACGGCGCCGTCGTCGAGCAGGCGGCGCAGCCCTCCTGTATAGAGCTCGTCGAACCGAGTCAGGTAATCGAAACGCATCTGGTCGATCGAGAGCACCAGCACGAGACGGGGTCGCTCCCCGGAGGCAGACTGACCCAGAATCATCCGGTACCCGAGCGTCGCTGCCAGAACGAAGCCGAGCCCGGCGAGGACCACCACGTATCGCCTGGCTGTCATGTGCCTGTCATGTCCCTCGCCTCTGTCACACGCTCACACGCGGAAGGGCAGTTCGATCAGCAACTCGTCCTCGGGCGCGAACGGGGCACCGCAGTGCGGACAGAACCGAAAGCGATATCGCCCGGGCTGCGAGTATTGCCCTCCACACTCGCCACATTGTATGTCTTCTTCGCGCGCCCAGGTATGTTCGACGATCCGCCGCGACTCGTCGGCGCGCGGGGCGTCACCCACGAGCGCGCAGTCACACCAGGGACAGAAGGAATAGGACTCGAACTCTCCGGCGGGAAAGGGAAGCAGGCACACGTCGCAGAAGTCCAGTTCGGCCTCGTTGCGGTCGAGATAGAGGACCATCTCCCGCCGAAGCCTGACGAGGACACGGTACACTTCTGCCCGGGTCGGTTCCATCGGGTTCTCCGGCTGGGATTGTAGCCCGAAATCCGACGCCGCTATAAGGCGTTACCAGTCGACGAGGGTCTTTTCGAAGACCGACTCGCCACAGCGGCCACAGCGGGCCGGGCGTGGCAGGACATAGTCGGTGATCGCGGGATTGCGATCGGTCACACGGTCGAGGATCCACGAAAACGGAAGGCCGGCCGAACGCGAACAGGCCTCGCACCCATGGATGTGGGATTCAGCCCGGAGGAGCGTTTCCCTGCTGACCGCAATCAGCTCGACTGTAATTCCCGCCATGTCTGGTTACGCCTGTAGTTGGGGTCTGCCGAACGGGGAGTATAGCCCGTCCGCGAGCCCGAAGACCCTGGCACCCGGGTGCCGTTCGCGATGCGGTATACTCTCGTGACGTCTGCCTGGATGGCCCGCAGATGGCGTCTTCCGTGGTCGGTAACACTCGTCGGAGGCTCCCAGAGCAGCAGACCAACCAGGGCTCGCGAAAGTGGCGGAACTGGCAGACGCGCTGGATTTAGGATCCAGTGGGGCAACCCTTGAGGGTTCGAATCCCTCCTTTCGCATCGAAACCATACACATGACACACCAGCTCACAGACATCAGCACGGTCCGGAAACGCCTCGAGATCGAGATTCCCCAGGAAGTGGTAGACGAGGAGATCACACGCATCGCGCGGGAACTCGGCCGGCGGGCGAAGGTACCCGGCTTCCGTCCTGGGCGGGCGCCTCTTGGAGTCGTCAAGAACCGGTACCGGGATGACATCCTGACCGAAACCTGCCAGCACCTGCTGCCGAAATACTTCGGTGAAGCCGTGGAAGCAGAGAGCCTGGACATCGTCGACCAGCCGGTCTACGACGACATCGATCACGGACGTGACAAGCCGCTTCGGTTCTCGGCAACATTCGAAGTCTTCCCCGCTCTCGAGATCACGAACGACTCCGGGATCCCGATCGAGGAGGTTCCAACCGAAGTCACCGAAGATGAAGTCGACCAGGCCGTCGAGCGCCTCGTCGAGGAGCACTCCGATATGAGACCGGTCGAAGAAGAACGCCCGGTGGCCGAAGGCGACTTCGCCGAGATCACCTTCAGCGGCTCCCTGACCGGAGACGACGGCGGGGAAACCGACAGCTTCGTGTCAGGAGAGAAGGCCCTCTGCGAGATTGGCGGCAAGACCACCGTCCAGGAGTTCACCGACAACCTCACCGGAGCCACGCCAGGCGAGGACCGGACATTCGAGGTGCACTACCGGGAGGACCATCCCGACAAACGCCTGGCCGGTAACACGGCCCGCTACACCGTGCACGTCGAAGGGATCAAACAGAAGCACCGACCCGAACCGGACGATGAGTTCGCAAAGACGCTCGGCGACTACGAGACCGTCGCCGACCTTCGCCGGGCAATCCGCAAAGACCTCGAAGAGCACAAGCAGGAGCACGGACGGCAGCAGACCCGCGATGCGCTCCTCCGCTGGCTCGAGGCGCACAACGAGTTCGAGGTGCCCGAAACCCTGATCGAGGGACAGCTGCAGTCCAGGCTGACGCGGCTGATGCAGGACCTCTACCGACAGGGGGTCAACCCGAGGGGCCTGGACGTCGACTGGGGAAAGATCCGTCAGGATCAGTACGACAACGCCATGCGCGATGTCCGGGGCTCGCTTATCCTTCGCCATCTGGCCGAGCGTGAGAAGGTCGAGGTCTCCGAAGACGAGATCGAGGAGAAGATCGCGGATATGGCGGCGAAATCGAACCAGCCGGAGGCCCGGGTGAGGGAAATCCTCAGCCAGGACGGGGGCATCGATCGCCTCCGGGGACAGCTCCGAAACGACAAGGTCTTCATGATGCTGGAGGAGAAAGCCAGAATCGTCGAGGCGGGCAGTCTCCCGGAGACGGCAGCAGCCGAGTGAGCATCCCGGGCATGCCGACATGTCGGCCACTGGCCCCTTCGGCAGGCCCCGTGACACAATGCGTGTAACAAGGTGAGAAGGAACATGAATCATTTCGAGGAACGGGCAGCGCTGATCCCCATGGTCGTCGAGCAGACGAACCGTGGCGAGCGCGCGTACGACATCTACTCGCGGCTTCTCCGCGACAGCATCATCTTCATCGGCACGCCGATCGACGACAACATCGCCAACGTCGTCACGGCTCAGCTGCTGTATCTGGAAGCCGAGGATCCGGAGCGGGACATCTCCCTGTATATCAACTCTCCCGGCGGGTCGATTACTGGCGGCCTGGCGATCTATGACACGATCCAGTTCATTCGTCCCGACGTCACGACCATCTGCATCGGACAGGCCGCCAGCATGGCCGCCGTCCTTCTTGCAGCCGGGGCTCCAAACAAGCGCTTTGCGCTCCCGCACTCGCGCATACTGATCCACCAGCCGTGGATGGGCGGGCTTCAGGGCCAGGCCAGCGACATCGAGATCCACGCGAGAGAGATCCTCCGGATGCGGAGCATTCTCAACGATATCCTGACCCGTCACACCGGACAGTCCCTCGAGCGAATCGAGAAGGACGTCGAGCGCGACTACATCATGAGCCCGGAGCAGTCGAAGGACTATGGGATCATCGATGAGGTCATCTCGAAGCGCCAGTGAGCGACTGTTGCTATACTCAATGCTGATGGTCCGGATGGGCGCCTCGCGGGCCCGCCGGGGAGGCAGGGAGCTTGAAGAAGAACAACGGTGAAGTCCTGCGGTGTTCGTTCTGCAACAAGAGCCAGGGCGAGGTCCGTAAACTGATCGCAGGCCCCACAGTATTCATCTGCGATGAATGCGTGGCAGTCTGCCAGGACATCATCGACGAAGATCACGGAGGGGAGACCCCTTCCCGCGCACTCCATCTCCCGAAGCCTTCCGAGATCAAAGCTTCGCTCGACCAGTACGTCGTCGGTCAGGAGACGACGAAGAAGAAGCTCGCCGTCGCTGTCTACAACCACTACAAGCGCATCGAACTCACGCGCAGGACTTCCGACGTCGAACTGCAGAAATCCAACATCCTGCTCATCGGCCCGACCGGCACCGGAAAGACGCTGCTTGCCCAGACGCTCGCTCGCGTGCTCAGTGTGCCATTCGCCATCGTAGACGCCACGACGCTGACCGAGGCCGGATACGTCGGAGAGGACGTCGAGAACATCATCCTCCGCCTGGTTCAGAGCGCCGGCGGTGACGTCGAGAGAGCTCAGACCGGCATCATCTATATCGACGAGATCGACAAGATCGGCCGCAAGGACGAAAACCCATCGATCACCCGGGACGTTTCAGGAGAGGGAGTACAGCAGGCGCTCCTGAAGATGCTGGAAGGCACGGTCGCCAACGTTCCGCCTCAGGGCGGTCGGAAGCACCCGCATCAGGAGTTCACACAGGTCGACACGACCAATATCCTGTTCGTTTGCGGTGGCGCTTTCGTCGGGCTGGACGGAATCGTGGAAAAGCGGCTGGCGAAGCGCAGCACGATGGGCTTCAAGGGCGAGCTCAAACAGAATGACCGCGATCGGCGCGCATCGCTGATAGAGTTCATCGAGCCCGAAGATCTCATCAAGTACGGAATGATACCGGAGTTCGTGGGGAGAGTTCCGGTCGTCGGAACCCTGCACGACCTGGATCAGGACGCTCTGGTCGAAATCCTGACGAAACCCAAGAATGCGCTGATCAAACAGTACCAGCGCCTGTTCGAGTACGAGAATGTCCGGCTCGGCTTTGCGGATGAGGCGATCGAGGCGATCGCCGCCCAGTCGATCAAACGCAACGTCGGCGCCCGCGGCCTGCGCATCATCATGGAAGAGCTGATGCTCGACGTCATGTACTCCATTCCCGGCCAGCAGAACAGCGGCGAGCTGACTATTACCCGTCAGATGGTGGATCAGAAGGAAGTCCAGTTTCCATTCGAGAAGGCCGGTTAGCCGGGAGTCAGAGCTCCGGCGGCCCTCCGTTCCATCCCCTCAGGAATCCAGTTCAGAACAACAGCATGAGCAAGAAAGACAGATACGAGCATGTCACCCTCCCGATGGTTCCCATTCGGGACGTGGTGGTGTTTCCCTACATGCTGGTTCCCTTCGTCATCGGGCGCCAGACCTCGGTCCGGGCCCTGGAGGCGGCGCTCGAGGGAGACAAGCAGATCTTCCTGGCAACGCAGTTCGACGCATCCATCGAGAACCCGAAGCCAAACGAGATCTATCCGGTGGGGACGATCTCGAACCTCGTCCAGGCCCTCAAGCTCCCGGATGGGAACACGAAGGTCCTCGTCGAGGGTGTCGAGCGAGCGAGGATTCTCAGCCTGGTCGAAAGCCAGGGACACCTCGAGGCTCACCTCCGGCTGTCTTCCTTCCGCAGGCAGACGTTCGTCGGTCAGGATGACCTGGTCCAGAAGATCGGGCAGCTGTTCGAGCAATACCTGCGACTGAATCAGACTGTCAACGCCGAAAATGTCATCTCCTCTGTCCGGACCGACGACATCGGACGGCTTTCGGATTCGGTAGCGGCGCACCTGACGATGTCAGTCGAAGAGAAACAGGCGCTGATCGAGATCTTCAATCCGGTGGAGCGTGCGAAACGCATCGTCGACATCCTTGACGTCGAGATCGAGAAACTCCAGGTCGACCGGTCGATCCATACCCGCGTGAAGCGGCAGATGGAGAAGGCGCAGAAAGAGTACTACCTGAACGAGAAGATCAAGGCGATCCACCGCGAGCTGGGGAAGAAGGACGAGAAGTCGGAACTCGAGGAGCTCCGCACCCAGCTCGATGAGGCCGGAATGCGAAAGGAGGCCTACGAGAAGGCCCTCCAGGAACTCCGCCGCCTGGAGATGATGCCAGCCATGTCCGCGGAATCCACGGTCTCCCGAAACTACATCGACTGGATGCTCGCGGTTCCGTGGAAGAAGAGGAGCCGGGAGATCCGGGATATCAGCAAGGCCGAGAAGATCCTGAACGACGACCATTACGGCCTCGACAAGGTGAAGGACCGCATCCTCGAGTTCCTTGCGGTGCGACAGCTCGTGCGGAAGCCCCAGGGATCGATTCTCTGTTTCGTCGGCCCTCCGGGCGTCGGAAAGACGTCGCTGGGAATGTCGATCGCCCGGGCAACCGGGCGTCGGTTCGTCCGGCTCGCGCTGGGCGGTCTGCGCGACGAGGCGGAGATTCGCGGGCACCGCAGAACCTACATCGGGGCGCTCCCGGGTCAGATCCTCCAGATGATGAAGAAGGCCGGAACGGTCAACCCCGTGTTTCTGCTCGACGAAGTCGACAAGATGAGCGTCGATTTTCGGGGTGATCCATCGTCGGCGCTGCTGGAAGTTCTGGACCCGGAACAGAACGTAGCATTCAACGACCACTACCTCGACATCGACTACGACCTGTCCCAGGTCATGTTCATCGCAACCGCCAACGTGCTGCACACGATCCCGCAGCCTCTGCAGGACCGAATGGAGATCCTCCGCATTCCCGGCTACACGGACGAGGAAAAGACCGAGATCGCGAGGAGGTTCCTCATCCCCAAGCAGCTGAAGAAGACCGGGCTGACCGAGAAGCAGCTCCAGTTCGACGAGGCCGCGCTCCGGAGCATCATTCGCAGATACACCCGCGAAGCGGGCGTCCGCAATCTGGAGCGCGAGATCTCTGCAGTCTGCCGAAAGCTGACGCGGACAGTCGTCAGCCGGGGTCGGCGACACCGGGCGCGTGTGACGGCCAGAAATCTCGAGAAGTATCTGGGTGTTCCCAGGTATCGTGCCGACAGACACGATGCCAGGAACGAAATTGGACTCGTCACCGGCCTGGCATGGACTGAGGTGGGCGGCGAAATCCTGTCGACCGAAGTCACCCTGATGGACGGAAGCGGCAAGCTGACACTGACCGGGCAACTGGGCGACGTCATGCAGGAGTCGGCTCAGGCCGCGATGAGCTATGTCCGGTCTCGCGCGCACGCGTTCGGGATTCCCCGGGACTTCTACCAGAAATTCGACATCCACGTGCACGTCCCTGAAGGCGCGATTCCGAAGGACGGGCCATCGGCGGGCATCACGATCGCCACGTCGATCGTGAGCGCACTGACTCGCATACCGGCGCTGGGCAATGTCGCGATGACGGGAGAGATAACGCTGCGGGGCAAGGTTCTTCCGATCGGAGGAGTGAAGGAAAAGCTGCTCGCGGCCCGGCGGGCCGGGATCCTCACGGTGATCCTGCCTTCGGACAACAAGAAGGACCTGGCCGACATTCCCAAACCGGTGATCGATGAGCTCGATCTGCATCTGGTCGACAATATGGATGAGGTCTTGAGGTTTGCGCTGACGAAACAGCCGACGCCGATCGAGGACGAGACACTCGGCACGGGGGCTCTGGGCACACGTTCGGGCGACCGGCCGGAAACCATCGCCCACTGACAAATCGTGCTCTGGGTCACGAGTTGTAGATCTTTTCGGATGGAAACTGGTAAGATGGCAGTGTCTGAAAGAGAGCCTTCCGTGCTCAGCCTGCCGTGAGAGTCAGTTCTGTCCGATTTGTCAAAAGCGCTCTTAAGACGGCTGACTTTCCATGTGACCATTTAACGGAGATCGCATTCACAGGGCGATCGAATGTCGGAAAATCGAGGTTGCTGAACACGCTGGTCAGCGTCAAGGGGCTGGCCCGCATCAGCCGATCGCCCGGGCGAACGCAGTCAATCAACTTTTTTCTGGTTAGCGACCGCGCATACTTCGTCGATCTTCCGGGATACGGCTATGCAAGAGTTCCAAGGAGCGTACGCGATGGATGGCGGCCGATGGTCGAGTCCTATCTCCGCGACAGGCCGGAGCTGCGGCTGGTGCTTCTGCTCGTCGACTCGCGAATTCCTCCTACCCCGGACGATGTCCTGATGAAACAATGGCTCGACCACTACGATCTCGAATACCTCGTCGTACTGACCAAGGCGGACAAGCTCTCCCGGAGTCAGCTGAACCGCTCGATCGAAACGGCACGGGGAGTACTCGAAACCGACGACGTGATCCCTTTCTCGGCTATCACAGGACTGGGAAGGGACCGCATCATGGCCCGGATCCAGTCAACGATTTCACCGGTACCACCGGTATCACCGGTAAAGGAAGCGCGCTCCAGGTGAACGCGTGACCGATTACTACAACTGACAACAATCCCTCATGAGTGAAAAAAACCCACCAGTGACAGCAAAGAAACTCGTAACAGAACGTCCGGACGGATCTTCCTCGATGGACATCGCCCAGCTGAAGGAAATGAACATCGCCGCCCTGACCCAGGTCGCCAAGGACCTGAATATCCAGGGCGCATCGGGCATGCGAAAGCAGGAGCTGATCTTCAAGATCCTGCAGGCGCAGACCGAGAAGAGCGGATTCATCTTCAGCGAAGGCGTGCTGGAAACCCTTCCGGACGGCTTTGGTTTCCTCCGCGCGCCTGATTACAACTACCTGCCGGGGCCCGACGACATCTACGTGTCTCCATCCCAGATCCGGAAGTTCGACCTCCGGACAGGAGACACCGTTTCCGGCCAGGTCCGCCCGCCCAAGGAAGGCGAGCGGTACTTCGCCCTGATCAAGGTCGAGGCCGTCAACTTCGAACACCCGGACCAGGCGCGGAACAAGATCTTCTTCGACAACCTGACCCCGCTCTACCCCGACGAGCGCCTGAAGCTCGAGACCTCGCAGGACAACCTGTCCGGCCGGGTCCTCGACCTCCTGACCCCGCTTGGAAAGGGCCAGCGCGGTCTGATCGTCGCGCCTCCCCGAACGGGGAAGACGATGCTCCTGCAGACGATCGCGAATTCGATCACGTCCAACCAGCCCGAAGTCGTGCTGATCGTCCTGCTGATCGACGAACGACCCGAGGAAGTGACCGATATGCAGCGCTCGGTGAACGGCGAAGTGATCAGCTCGACCTTCGACGAGCCCGCTTCGCGCCACGTACAGGTCGCGGAGATGGTGATCGAGAAGGCCAAGCGGCTCGTCGAGCACAAGCGAGACGTCGTGATCCTCCTCGACTCGATCACGCGTCTCGCGCGCGCCTACAATACGATCGTTCCGCCGTCGGGTAAGGTACTGTCCGGTGGTGTCGATTCGAACGCGCTACAGAGACCGAAACGGTTCTTCGGTGCTGCGCGCAACATCGAGGAAGGCGGGAGCCTGACGATTATCGCCACCGCGCTGATCGACACGGGAAGTCGTATGGACGACGTGATCTTCGAGGAGTTCAAGGGTACGGGCAACATGGAGATCGGTCTGGACCGGAAGCTCGTCGACAAGCGCGTGTTCCCGGCCATCGACATCAATCGCTCCGGAACCCGAAAGGAAGAGCTGCTCGTGCCTAAAGACGAGCTGAACCGGATCTGGATCCTGCGGAAGGTCCTGAACCCTCTGTCAACGGTCGAGGCGATGGAACTCCTGCTCGAGAAGATGAGCAAGACCAAGGACAATGCCGAGTTCCTGAATTCGATGTCGGGAGCGCGGTAGGCCGACCGGCGGTTCGGCCGGTTCGCTAGTGCAAAGTGAAAACGCGTCGCCTTCCGGCGGCGCGTTTGTCTTTTAGCGGGACAGCTGGCCCGACTCGGCCAGCTCGTCGAGCAGCGCGGTGTCGACCTGGAGCTGGAGCTCGACGCGGGAGCCTTCGTTCGCGATCAGGATTCCCGACAGCACATCCCGAAACTCCGTCGTCATTTCCTGGAGCAAGGCCATCCCGCGCAGGCCTTCGAGGAGGCTCGTCACCGTTCTGGCCTGTTCCTCGCTGGTGAACTGCCCGACGGCACGGGCGGTAATCGCATCATCGATCCGCATCTGATAGGTACCGCGCTCGAGCGCCCCTAGTAGCTCCATCGGTCCCCCCGCAACGCCCTGAGGGAGCAGGCGGGTATCGATCCTCCCCGTGGCCCAGACCTGATAGCCATCTTCGATCTCGAGGATGTCTGCAACGAGACGCGCATTGTCCAGAGCGGTCGTCCCGTTGCCTTCGGAACGGTCGATGGCTCCGCGAACCTCCGGCTCGGAACCGATCAGCACGACATCATCCAGGAAGGCAACGACCCCCCCCATGGGAGCCTCTGATGTTCCGGGATTCTCCCCCGTGTCCCCAGAGGCGGCTTCGGGTCGAAACAACTCGGTACCGTTGTGCTCTCCGTAGGCCATCCCTTCGCCTCTCAGATAGGCGACAACGCGGGGAAGGTCGAAATCCGCGTTGACGACGACGAGCCCGCGGCCTCCTCCCATTGACCCTGCCATGATCTGACGAACATCGTTCTCGAAGTCGAATCCCGTCGCCGCCTCGAGCCGGTCGAGCTCGTCGGGGCTCTGGACTCCCGCCCGGTCCTCGATGAACTTACCCACAAATGTGTGGTCTCGTAGTGCCCCGAGGTCGACGAAGACGACGCCGCTGGTCTCCTCCGGAAAGTACCGGAGCATAGACTCCTGTCCGTCGGTCGTGTCGGTGGAACCGCTGCAGGCCGCCAGAAGTGTGACGAGAGCCAGAGCAACGATGTGCAGGCGTGACTTCATATGAACCGTCCTTTGAAGTGTCTTCTTCCGGGCGAGTATATCACCGCGTATCGTGACCGAGGATTGGTGACCAGAACCAGGCAGGGACGGGCAGGATTGAAGAGGGTCCGTCGGCATCAACCTTCCGGACCCCCGGGCGGGCTTCCGCTTAGCGCCTCTTCGCTGCTGCTTTCTTGACGACCGGGGCGCCGAGCACGGCGTCCTTCGCGGCCTTTGCAATCCGGAATTTCAGCACGGTCTTGGCTGGAATCTTGATCGCTTCGCCGGTCGCGGGGTTACGTCCGGTACGGGCCTTCCGTCTCTGCTTCACGAG
>Ga0055489_10000059_pt1 | contig 16280 bp, 14 predicted proteins | sample RushOxbow_ThreeS_6_FD_57913 | JGI IMG/M metagenome (GOLD analysis project Ga0055489, IMG submission 57913) | Wetland microbial communities from San Francisco Bay, California, USA, that impact long-term carbon sequestration - RushOxbow_ThreeSqB_D2 | ecosystem: Environmental > Aquatic > Marine >...
TTCTTGTCGCGGGCGGCGACCAGTTGATCGTGAAAGGAGTTGCTCATACTTCACCTCAAACGAATTTTGGCTTCGACAACTCGTTGACGGTCGTTTTGCGTGGGTGAAAATAACGACGCCGGCCGAATATCCAACTGCGATACCCGGCCGGCGTTGATTTGTTAGAATCCCTTGACGGCTCTATCCTTCGCCGCGCTCCACCGTCTGCTCGACGGTCTTGAGCCGGATATCGATCAGCGCCGGTTGGCCGCCGGCTACGGCGCGCAAGCCGCGTTCGACCGCTTTGCGCACTTCGCCTGGCTCTTCGACTTTTTCACCGTAGCCGTCCCAGGCTTTCATCATCTGCGAGTATTCCGGGCAGGGCGTGATATGCAGGCCCGAAAAGTTTCCCGATTTCACCGCCCACCCCCCTGGATAATACTTTGGGATGCCGGATTTTTGCGACAGGTAGCCTTGGTTATTGAACATGATGGTCAGGAACGGCAGGTTATGCTCCTGCGCCGCGCCGAAGGCCGCCGGCGCCGGATCGTAGTTAAACGAGCCGTCGCCGATCAAACAGATCACCGGCCGTTTCGGATTGGCCGCTTTCACTCCCAGCGCGGTCGCCAGACCGGTGCCGAGTCCGCCAATGCAGCCGTTGAAGAACGATCCCGGCGTCAGATTATCCAGGTAACGATGCACCGCCAAACGGTGCGTAATCGTCTCTTCGACGACCATGGCATCTTTCGGCAATACCTGGCTGATTTCATGGGCGACCCAGCGGGTGTCCATCGGCTTCTGGCTGCCGAGGGCGATCGCTTCGTCGCGCCATTTTTTGCGGCGCGCGTGGTTCTTGGCTTTGAGCTCTTCGGCCCGGCGCGTGCGCGCCGGATCGCCCTTGGAAACTTTCTTCTTCAAAGCCGCGAACAAATGCTCCAGCGACGACTCGATCTCGCCGGTCAGGCAAAGGTCGCACTGATAGCCATAGTAAGGGATCTCGGCGCGCAGCGGATTCTCATCGAGCATGGCGACCTTGGCGCCCTTGGCCGGCGTGATCGACGCCGGATGCCATGGCGCGATGACCGAGGCCAAAAAGATCACATCGGCGCCCTGAGCTATTTCTTTGACGTCATAGCCGCTGTGCAACGGATGGGTGCGCGGAATGTTGATCACGCCGGTGCTGCGGGTCTCGACCACCGGACAACCAAGCAGCTCGGCGATCTCGACCAATAAATTGACGCTCTTCATCGTCTTGCCGGCATCTTCGGCAACGATCACCGGATTCTGCGCGCCGGCGAGCAGATTGGCGAGTTCCTCGATGCCCTGGGGATCGGCGGTCGCCAGCGGCGAACTGCCGAGATCCGACGGCACATCCTTGGTCATGGTGTCGAACATATATTCCATCGGCATGGAGACGAACACCGGTCCGCGTGGTCCGGCCATGGCCAGGCGGCAGGCGCGCTGCACGGTGGAAGGCACGATCGATTTGGTATTGACACCGAAACTCCATTTGACCGTGTGATCGACCAGCTTGGCCGGCCCGCCCATGTCGCCCAGGTGACCCTGCCATTGGCCGCCGACATCCGGTCCTTCATCTTCGCCGAAACCGATCGACTCGCCGGCAAACACCACCATCGGCACCTGCTCGTGCAAAGCCGCGCGCATCGCCATGGTGGCATGGAGCGCGCCCACCGTGGTGTGAATCACCACCGCCGGCAGTTTGCCGGTCGACTTGGCATAGCCGCTGGCCATGCCGACGGCGATCTCCTCATGGCGCGTGCTGTAATACTGCGGCATCCCTTCGACCCCAGGCTCCGCCAGCGCTTCCCATAGCGGCGACCATTCCGATCCCGGCGAAGCGAAGATCTTCTCGACGCCCATTTTCCCCAGGACGCGCAGCATCGACTGCGCGCCGGTCAATCCTTTAGTTTGAATCATGCTCGGCTCCTCTCCAAAATTACGCTTGTTGTTAAAGCGGCACTATGCCAATCGCGCCTTACTCTATGCCACCCTCGGGCGCTCAACGCAACGAGGAACCCGACTCGCCGTTGGGCGGCCAATCGTGATTCCTCGTATGCTTGAGAATGACAGCTCGGTTAAATATTGTAAAAACGCTTGGCGTTGTTGAGCAACAGATCCTTTTTCACGTCGAGCGAGATATCGTCGCGATTCCACAGAATCGTCGCCGACTCCGGCCAGCTCATGTCCCAATGCGGATAATCGGAGGCATACATGAGCGTCTTCGAACCGATCTCCTTGGTCACATAGCCGATCATTTTTTCTTCCGGTTCGCAGCCATAGAAGCTGTTCTCGCTGTACAGATATTCACTGGGCTTTTTCTTGCAAAGCGGCGCCTCGACCTTGCCGCGTTTTTCCCACTCTTCATCCATGCGCTCGGCCCAGTATGGCAGCCAGCCGCAGCCGACCTCGAGATAGCCGATGCGCAGCTTGGGAAACAGCTCGGGAATCCCGCCGAACACCATTGCCGTCAACTGGCGCAGGATCGGAAACGGATGACCGCAAGTATGCAGGCTGATAAATTGATCGAACACCTCGCTGCCCGGCTCGTCGCCGCCGAAAGCGTGAATTGAAACCGGCGTATTGAGCCGCTGCGCCTCTTCGTAGAGCGGATAATATTCCGCACTGCCGAGATTCTTGCGATGCGCCTGGGCGACCAACATGCCGCCGCACAGCCCCAGCTTGGTGACGGCGCGGTTCAACTCCTTGGCGCATTCTGCTGGATCGTTCACCGGCAGATTCGCCACCGCCTTGAGACGCGGCGACGCCTTGCAGTAGTCCGAGATGAAATCATTGTAGGCGTGGCACAAAGCGACCTGGAACTTGGTATCCCGCACCCGGCCGACGCCGAGGCCGCTGGTTGGAAACATCACTGCGGTGTCGATCTGCTGCAAATCCATGGCCGCCAAACGATCCTCGACTTTGGCGCCGGACTGCCCCAGGGTGCCGCCCAGATTGCGGTCGTAATGCTCGCTCGGAATAAACGACGCTTTCTGGCTGCGATAGGGTTCGGGCAAGTAGCTCCGGATGTCGTTGTCAAAATCGCGCGCGTGGGCGTCCGAATCGAGAACCTTAATCGCCTCACGTAACTCCATAAATCCTCCTCAGATATTTCGTCAAAACAGAGCACAAACTTGTGCCGCAGTCAGCAGGACAATCGCGCTCCCCACCGTGCCGAGATTCTTCCCCTTTGAACGGAAGAAACTCGCAGGTTCGCATTCGAAACGGATGCGTCCTACGCCGCCACCGGCAAGGACGCCGGCACTTTCAAGTTGTAGAGCTTTTCGCAATTGGTGAAAAGCAATTTGCGTCGAACCTCCGGCTTCACGTCGGCCATGTCGCGCTCGATGACCTGGCGCGAATTGGGCCATGTCGAGTTCTGGTGCGGGTAGTCATTGGACCACATGCAGTTGTCGGCGCCCCACCAGGAAAACATCTTGCCGCCGACATGATCGTTGAAAAACGTCGAAAAGACCTGGCCATAAAAATATTCGCTCGGCAGCTTATCGATGGGCAGCTTCTGAGCATGGCGATGACGCTTGAATGCCTTGTCGCACTGGCCGATCCAGAACGGCATCCAGCCGACTTCATTTTCCACCGAGACGATTTTCAGCTTGGGATACCGTTCAAGCACACCGGTGAAAATGATATCGAACAGCGCCGAATCGATTTCGCGGGTCTGCTCGACGCCGATGCGACAGCGCTGGATGCCTTGAGCGGTCTGGCGGTTCATGCTGTCGCCGAAGCCGGTGAGAATATGCAAATGCACCGGCATCTCGTTGGCCGCCGACGCCGCCCAGAAACGCTCGTAGTGATCCGAGGTAAACGGCAACCGGCTGTCCGGCACCTGCCAAATCATCGTGCCGACCATCCCGGCTTTTTTGCATCGCTCCATCTCGGCTATGGCATGATCGACGTTATACATGGAAATCAGCCCGATGCCGTACAAACGGTCGGGCACTTTGCTGCAGTAGTCGATCATCCAATCGTTGAAGGTCCGAAACAGGGCTTCTTGGAATGCCGCATCTTCGATGCAGTAAAGCCCCAAGCCCAAGCTTGGATAAAGCACTTCGGCGCACACGCCGTCGGTGGCCATGTCGGCCTTGCGCGCGATCGGATCCCAGCCGCCCGGCCGCGCCAGCTTGAAGCCCTCTTTGCGAAAACGCTCACGATCTTCCGCCTTGTTGCCAGCCATGAACAACGCGCCGACGGCCTGCTCTTGCACGCCGGGCGCGCCAAACATCCAGGCGTCGCGCTTTTCGTCGAAATAAATTTTCGGCGCGCGCGCGCGCAATGCCGCGGGCATATTCTTTTCCCACAGATCGGGCGGCTCGATAACATGAGAATCTGACGAAATAATCACTTCTTCCATGGCTCCTCCTAATATGGCTCGATATTAGCTTATCTTTTACCCCAAATTTGATCCCAAAAGCCACTCTTTTCCATATCGCTCAAAAACCGCGGATCGGTCAATTCCTGCGGTTTAACTTTCTTAGCGCGGCCATCGCTCTGCGCCACTTCATCGAGGATCGCTTGAAACGCTTCCGCTTTGAGCGCCAGCCACGGCCCCATCACTTTGATCTCGGCGTTGTAGGCCGCGGCCGCAATCGTCCGGTCGTTGATGCGCAGCTGCTTGCGCAAAATTTTATAGACAAATTCACGGCCGCTATGCATGATTTTGCAGGCCAGCCCATAGCCCGTATCCATTGCGCCAGCGCTTGGGGTCTCCTGACAACGGTCAACCGTTTCATGACAGTTGACCACCCCCATCACTGCTTGCCCCACAACTGATCCATGAAGCCGCTCTTGTTCATTTCGTCGAGATAACGGCTATCCACGAGATCCACCGGTTTGACCGCCTTGGCCCGCGCGTCGGTGGCCGAGAGCTCGTCGAGAATCGCCTGCAACGATTCCAGTTTGATCGTCAAGCGGGGCTCCAGCGCCTTGATTTCCGAATTGTACGCCGAGTCGAGCACTGCGCGATCTTGAATACGCAGATATTTGCCAAGCACCTTGTAGTAAAACTCACGGTCGGTGTGGACAATTTTCGACGCCTCCGCCATGGCCCGCATGAAATTGCCTATCACTGCCGGACGCTTGGCGATCACCGACCGTTTGGTGACGAAAGCCGTCGCCGAATAGGGAATCTTCAGATCCGGACCGTAAACCACGTAGTGATATCCCTTGGCAATGGCCTGGGCGTCGGTGGGCGGCGTCAGGTTGGCGACCTCCAAGGCGCCGCTGAACAGTGCCGCGAGGGTTTCCGGATCGCCGCCGGTTTGCAAAAAACTGTAGTCGCGATTAGGTTCCATTTTGTAACGGCGCAGGGCTTGAATCGTGAAGTAGTGCGAATTGCCGCCGATGCGGCTGACACCGATACGTTTCCCCTTCAGATCTTCCGGCTTTTTGATATTGCCGCCGGCAACCAGCGTCTGCGTCATGACGTTTTTGACCCCGCCCGCGAAGACCACGTCAGTCGAGCCTTTGACATAGGCGGCAACATTGCCGATGCCGCCAGTGATCGTCATCTCGGCATCGCCGCCAAGAAGCGCCGCCGCGACAATACTTGAGGAGGATATAAACACGAGATTGAAGTTCAAATTATGTTTCTTGAAAAGCCCCGCTTCCTGAGCCACCCACGGGAAAGACTGCGACATGACCCGCGCCGAATGGACTCCAACCAACTGATCCGGCGTAGCCGCGCCAAAGGCCCGTGAGCCAGACAGCATGACTAATAAAAGTGCAGCAATTATTTTAAAGTTGGCCATAAATCTCCTTTGCAAAATCCACTCTCTTCTAACTCCCCATCGAACCACTTGTCAAAGAACTATTTGAGTTCGGTGGCGGCTTTGGGATGGTCGGTTTTTCTGAGAACCGCTCTGAATTGTTCTCACTGGAATATCGTCGCGGCGCAATACGGCCCCTGAAGGTCCTTATCGCCTCGCCGGATGTCGCCCTATCGATATTGCCGGCAACGAGCGTCTGGCTCGAGCCAGCGGCGCCCTTGGACCCGGAGTGGTTCATCCGTCCGACGCCATATTTGTGATCGAGCCCAGCCTCCGACATCCCCCAAAGCGGCAATTGCGCCACGCGCGGTTGGAGATGACCGGCGCGAATCGTTGAGGTGACAGACAAAACCTCGAGTTCCGACCCGAGCGCGACCAGGATCACGATCAATTTGCAGCAATGACCAAGCTTCAACATTTCTCGAGTTTTAAAGTCTTAGGTCCAAAACCGTTCCCGCCAGCGCGGAATCGCCAGCGGATTGACCACGCTGTCTGGAACTTTGCCATCCAGCAATGCAAGGATGCTCTCTGCCGCTAGTTTTTGCCCGGCTGCCTGGGAGCCCGGATTAGTACCGATGGTATGGGGAGTAAGAATAAGTTTTTCCGGATCGACCTGGCGCAATGGATTGGTCATTGGCGTCGGTTCTTCCGAATAAACATCGAGCGCCGCGCCCGCGATGACATTCTCGTTCAAAGCTTTGACCAGGTCGGCCTCCTGCACCGCCGGACCGCGCGAAGTATTGATGAGAAACGAGCTGGGCTTCATTAACTGCAACTGCGCCAAGCCGAGCATGCCGCGGGTCTCGCGCGTCAAAACCACGTGGAGTGTCACGACATCGGATTGCCGCAGCAACTCCTCGAGCGAAACCATCTTCACGCCCAGGTCCGCAACGGTTTCCTGTTTAACATAAGGATCATAACCCAAAATCTTCATGCCCCAGGCGCCCAGGCGCTTGGCGACGTTCTGGCCGATGCGGCCGACGCCGATGATGCCGACGGTCTTGCCCAACATGAGCACGCCGTGGTTGCGCGTTTCCTTCCAACCGTGGGCGCGCATCTGCGCCTCGTTGCGCTTCAAACGTTTGAAGAGCGCGACCATCAGACCGATGGTCGCTTCGGCCACGCCCATGTAGTTTTCCGGCGTCGGGCTGTTGCAGCATATAATGCCAAGATTGGTGGCGGCATCGACGTCGACCGACTCGATGCCGATGCTCGACTTGACCACCGCTTGCAATTCTGGGCAAGAGTCCAAAATATCCGCGCCGATGAAATCGCGCCCGGCCGGAAAGACGATCGGGCAATCGCCGATCAAATTGACCAGATCCTTGCGCTCGTAGCGGAATTCGCGGAAGTCGTCGAGCGGCTTGCCGAGCACCAGTTCACAGCCGGCCCGGCGCAAGCCGTCCTCGGCGATCTTCAGTCCGGTGGGGCCGGTCAGGCAAACTTTACGCTTGATCGCCATAGCGCTTCCTAGACTAGGTTATAGAGTTTCTTGGCGCTCTCGGCGAACAGCCACTTCTTCGCCTCGTCGTTCAAGTCATGGCGCCGGCTTAGATGGTCGATATTCTCCGGGAACTCGCTGTCCCAGTGGGGAAAGTCGGAGGCGTAGTAGATATTGCGATGGGACAGTACATCCGTGGTCGCGCCGATCAACGGTTCGTAATCTTCGGCGTGGAAGTAGATGCGCCCGTCCTTGAGATAGTCGATGGGTTTCTTCTTGCACATCGGCGCTTCCACTTCGCCGCGGATCTCCCACTCCTCGCTCATGCGGCCGAACCAGTAGGGCGCCCAACTGCACCCCGCCTCCATGAACGCCACGCGCAATTTGGGGAAACGATCGAAGACGCCGCGAAACATCAGGCTCGTGCAATGCATCATCTGGGCGAAGGAATGCGACAGCGTGTGCACCTCGATAAACTGGTCGAACATATCGCCGGCGAAGTAGTGCGGCCCGCGCACGGTGGCGTGGACGCCGACCATGCAGTCGAGCTTCTCCGCCTCCTCGTAGATCGGCCAGAAGCTTTCATGGCCGAGCGGCTGGCGCAGGCCGACCGCCGGCAGCATCAAGCCGACCAATCTTAATTCTTTCACCGCCCGGCGCAGCTCTTTGACCGCCTCAGGCACATCTTGAAACGACACCAAGGCAACGCACTTCAGTCGCGGGCTGACTTTCTGAAATTCCTCCGAACAGAAGTTGTTCCAGGCCTGGGCGTACTGCACCGCGACATCAGGCTCGCGAATCCAGCCGACACTCAGGCCGTTGGTCGGATAAAGCACAGCGGTCGAAACATTGCCGCGGTCCATGGCGTCGAGCCAACTCTTGGCATCCCCCGCTCGCGTGCCGAGCTTGCCGCTGAGCGAGCGGTCCCAACTATCGCCAGGGGTCAGCGACGACACTCGTTTGACATACTTTTCGGGCATATATTTTTTGAGCTGCGCGTCGCTCTCGGTGATATGGCCGTCGGCATCGATGACTTCCCACTGGCTCGCCATGATTTGTTCCTCCCGCTAGCTTGATGATTTGTCGTACGCCTCATCGCCTCACCCTGTCAAGAGAAGTCCAGGACTGCCGGACGATAGGAATTTTCTTGAGTTAAAAGCCGCAAAGATGTTACCTAGCCAATGTGAATCGAAGTCCCTGCCATCCCCTGCGTCTGCTGCTACAGAAGGTCTTTTGGTTTTGGGCCGGCCGCTGCCGCGGTCTCGCTCGCGTTACCCTCAACGTTTCCTATCCGAGTCCGGCGACGTTTTATCTACCGGGAGAATCGGCGACCCACCAAGGTTTCTTTCGCGAGCAAAACCTGGATGTGAAATTGCTCGTCGCCCGCGGCCTGCCGCTGCGATCCGTTTTCTTGACCGCGCTCGAACCGTGTTGGATGGCCGACAACCCGCAAGCTTTTGGCGGCCGAACCGTCTAACGTGATCATCGTAACGGGGGATATATGAAAAAAGCCGGTTATCTCGCGCTGCTACTCACCTGGACCCTTTGGATCCGGACGATCTCGCAGACCTCTGACACTTGGTCCGCCGCTCCCGGCTTGGCCTCCCAAGACAAATGCCTCGCCAGTGTCAAAGACAAACTGGATATGTGGAGGCAGTTCAAGGACGCCAAGTTCGAAAAAAACACCGTCATCTTCACCAGCAACAATTCCTCCATGAGCTACATCTGCCTCCCCGATGGGGATGACCCGCGCAAGCCGGCGAAAGCGCCGAAGCCGGTGAAATAGTTTCACGTTGATCGCGCGATGCCGATCACGGGCGAGCAAGAGCATCGGTGACAAACTCTGGCGATCCGACTTGCTAGAAATGGATCGATTTAGAGCGCGGAATTGCTACTGGCGCGAGCGATGGCGGGAAAGTTGAAATGGCCGCAAGACCTTGCGGTAGAAACGATACGCCCAGCGGTGATTGGCCTTGGTATCGCGCCAAATTTCCGCGCGCAGATGGGCCAACTCCGATTCGCAACGGTTCAAGCGCGACTGTAACCCGGCAACCAATTCATGCTGTGCCGCATCATCCAACAGGCGCAAGAGTTCCGCGATCGCATTGTCGGCGCGCGATTCGTCCGATGGCAAAATTCCGCCGGATGACGCCAATCCTCGCAGCCCCAAATAGAGCAGCTTGGTTTCGTTGGGGATTTGATCGCACGCCAAAAGCTCCGCGATATCGCTAAGCTGATGTCTAAGATCGGCGCGAATGGTGGCCGCGAGAGCCGCCGCACCGCCATTTGGCTGCAAGCGGCAAAAATCGAGAAGCGCGGCGACTTCTCGTTCGGGGTGGTTGAAAAAATGGTCATAAAAGACCACGAGCCTGCGGCAATTCTCGGTGTCGGCCAACGACGCGCGCAAATAACGATCCCACAGATAGGCGCCCCGCGCGAGCGGCATCTTGTCGCGGGCGTTAAGCGAATGCGCCACCGCCAGCGGGCTGCGCACACAGATGACGAAACCCAGGTTAGGAATCAACGACCGCCAAAATGGCAACAGCAATGTCGTCCGCGGATCCTTAAATCCCCATGGGGACTTGCCGGCAAAAGATCGCAACAGATCGCGAGCTCGGGATCGCAGGAGATCCAATGAAGCAGACTGCTCCCATCCGGAAGGAAGTTCCGGTGGAAATTCCCAGCTGCCGCCGAGATGCGTCAATATGGCATCGTTGAGCTCGATGAATCCAAGATGTTCGAAATGACCTTCCCGGTTGCCGGCATTGCCGCCCAGAAGCCTGTCCTCGCTGCCGAGATAGAGCCCGCTTTGTTTAAGCAACTGGGCGATTAGAGAGGTGCCGCTGCGGTGCATGCCGACAATACATACAGCGTCATCGCCGCCGGCGGTGACCGTATCGGCGCGGCCGCTCATCGCGACACGGCCGCCCCGCTCCGGCCGGCGAGCCACAGCTGTTTGAGCACCGACACATTCAGGACATTGAGGCGATAGGCCTGCCAGCAGTATTGAGATGCGGCAGACCGCTGATTCTGACTCGAGCAACGTTTTGCCAGCTTGCGATATTTCCGCGCCAACCGCAGGCGATAGCGAAATCCGCCGATCGCCCGGACAACTTCCGGGTGATGCGCGCGAATATCCTCAAGGCACTTCACGTGGCCTTCGAGTCCCACCGACGGCAAAAGATTTTGACCGGTCATCCGCTTTCGGCAGCCATCGTAATCAACAAAGCGAACGGCATAGCGGCTGGCCAAGCGCAAATAAAAATGCAAATCGTCCAACCCCCAAATCTTTGGATGCAATCCCCCGACCTTTTCGAAAATCGTTTTCCGCACCATCACGACCGACATCGATGCAACGCAACATTGCCAGATTTGTTTGATGGTCACCGGCCCGCTCCTCAACGATTTTTCATGGCCTGGAACGTTGTGCGGCACCGCATCCGACTCCGACGCGCCAATGTGTATGGCATTGTCAAAAGCCATCGCCGTGACTGGATGCTCCGAGAATACCGCCAACAAGGTCTCGAGATGCCGGTCGTTCCAAATATCGTCGTGATCGCAGAAGGCAATGAATTCGCCCCTTGACAGGCTGACGCCGCGGTTTCTCGCCGCGGCCGGTCCCTGATTCGTCTGGCGGTAAAATCGAATACTGGGGTCGGTGGAGGTCGCAACATCCGCCGTATCATCCGTTGAGCCGTCGTCAACGACGATAATCTCGAAATCGTCAGTGGTTTGGCTTCTGATGCCGGCTAAAGTGTCGCGCAGCATAGGGCCGCTATTGTAGGCGGGGATGACAATCGACACCTTGGGAGCCATAACGTTAGCGTCAACTGTTATTGCTTGCGCGATTTAACGCAAGCGACGGTAAGCCATTTTATTCTCTGACCCCCACCTGCCCGCCGAGAACGCGGGCACAAAGCGCAGCGCCGACGACCAGCCCAACGATGATCACAGCCACAACCGTGGCTTTTTCGAACTCGGCGCCGGCGGCGAAATCGAGCATGAGCAACGACAACGTGCGCGACTTGCCGGAACCGAGCAGCACCACCGTGCTGATATCCCGCGCCGCGGAGATGAAACCGACCAATGCGACCGTGATCATTGCCGGCATGATCAAGGGCAGAATGACGCGGCGGAAAGTGTCGAACCATGTGGCGCCGCAAACTTTCGAGGCTTCTTCCAGATCGGTGCCCAATTGGATCAACACACTTTTGATCATCTGCGCGCCAAAGGGCATGCTTTTGATTACCATGGCGATCATCAAGATGTAAATTGTGCCGTAGATTGGCAAAAAAATCTTGGTCTGGAGGAACGTCCAGAGCAGCGCCACGCCCAACAGGATTCCCGGCACCGACCAGGGCAACCAGGAGAGAAAGTCGAGCAGGCCGCGGCCGCTATGACGGGTCTTGACGACGACATAGGCAATCAGCGAATAGAAAAACACCCCGACCAACCCGGAACCGAAACCGATCGCCAAAGTATTCCACAGAGAGCGTAAGAGAATGGGATCGTCGAGCGTGGTGCGCCAGTTCTCGAGCGTCCAGGGATCAGCAATATGGAAAAACCCGAAGAGTTTCATAAACGTGCCCAACACCAGCAAGGTCGTGGGCACCAGGGTGATAAACACGGCGAAAAACAGGACCAGAGCAAAAGCCGGATAGCGCCACTTGCCGAGGGGCGTCGGCCGGATGCTGAATCCCCGTCCGGTAATGGTTTCGTAACTGCGCTTGCCGATATATTTGCGCTGCAGCGCGACCATCATCAAAAGCACGCCGAGAAACACGGTACTGAGCGCCATGGCCGGCGCGAATTGCGGCGGCTCCCACGTCACCAGTTCGTGAATTTTCGTCGAGTAGACCTGCAAGCCGATGGGAGTGCCGAGCAATAGCTCGATCTCGAAGGCTTCCAAAGAGCGAATTAAACCCAGGATGGTCGTCACCAGGATTGCCGGCATCATCACCGGGATGATGATGCGAAAGAAAGTCCGCGTGCCGCTGGCGCCGGAGATCTTCGAGGCCTCTTCCAGCACCGCATCGAGATTGCGAAACGCGGGAGCGAGCAGCATGACTTTGACGCTCACCGTGCCGCCCATATGCGCCCAGACGATGCCCCAAAATGAATAGATGTTGAACAACGGCTGGCCAATGACACCCAAGCTCATCAATCCTTGATTCATCAGTCCATACTTGGGGTCGAGCAAGAGTATCCAGCCCATGGTCTCCGGCAGCGCCGGCAAAAAAAACGACAGCCAAAAAAAGAACTCTAGCGTTCCTTTCATGGGAATATCGGTGCGCGCGATCAGCCAAGCGAAAAACGCGCCGATCAAGAGCGCAATCGCCTGGCGTGTCACGGCCAAAGTCACCGTGTTGGTCATCGCTTTGACGATTCCCGGCGTGGTGAAAGCTTTGATCCAGCCGTCAACGCCCCAAACGATCGGTTGGCCGGGACGGGCGGTTTGAAAACTATTGAGGATCATCAAGAACAGCGGCGTCAGAACCAGGAAACCGACGATGACAATCAAGATGATGATCATCAGCGGCGGCGCTTGAAACTTGCGCTTGGGAAAAGCCGCGGCCACGGCATATTCGATGGACCGATCCAAGGTTGGGGATTTTTCGCTCATCAGTAAATTGCCGTAACTCCACCTTCTTTATACGGAGACCGAAGAAATTCGTCAATCGTCATTGGCCGCGACATCGTATTTCATATCGAGAGCGATGCCCTTTTTCGCGATTTCAGCTTCATAGGTGCCGCGAATCGCCGGATCTTCGTCCTCGTATTCGATCAGCGTGCCGCCATGTTTGACCGAGGTGTATACCCCCGCTCGGATGGCGGCGACCCGGATGCCCAAGGGAAACTTTTGGCTGCCGCAGCGCAGGGCCAGCTGGAGGGCTCGCTCGGGCCCGGTGTTGAAGTGTTGATGAAACCAGTTGGTCGGCGGGCTGAAAACGCTCCCCGGCACCCAGTCGACACGTACGACCTGCTCACCGAAACCATTTTCATAGGGCTTCGTGCCCAAATGATTGGGCCACATGAGCGAATAGCCTTCCGAGCGCAGGATCACCAGCACGGCGCCGCCACCATGAAAATGCGCCTTGTGATAGCGTCCCACCGGCCACTCGGCGAGGTGGCCGATCAAAGTATTGTTGGCAATCTCGAACTGCGTGAGGTTCACGCCTGCGCCCTTTTGCTCTTGCGCGTCGATCTGCGCCTGGCGCGCATCGGGAATAAAATTGGTCTCCCAAATCCATTGCCGGTTGTTGGTCGCGAGATAGCGCTCGTTACTGGGCTCGAAGTAGCCGGGTTCGCCGTCGTAGCGGTCGCTGAATAAAAAGTCGCTGTTAAAAATGAACTGTTCATTGTGGTAGTGATCCAGCGCCATCGGCGCGGTGGTAAATGCCACGAACAGCGCCGGTTCCTCGCCATGATTGATCAACCGGTGCAAGGTGTTCATCGGCGGCGAGAACAAACTGCCCGCGCGCCAAAGCAGATTGCCAGGCACCCGGTCGCGCTGCTGAATCTCGGCCACGCCTGCGCCCTGCAGCATGTAGAATACTTTCTCGTAAAGATGGCGCTCAGGCTGGGTTGAAGCGCCGGCCGCCAGTTTGCCGACATAGACACCGGTGATGCCCTCCAGCCCGCGCAACTGCAGATAGGCGCCGTCGCAGCCCAGCCGTTTCCACGGCTTGAGCTGAAGATTTCGCACGTCTGTGACCCCGTAGCCATCGATAATTGGAACGCCTTCCTTTTCCATAAAGCGCTCGTAATAGGTTTTTGCGCGCGGGCGCGCGGCGCCGATTTTGACGACTTTGGAGTCCATGAAATTATTTCTCCTTTGCTAGTCCATTACCGGTTAGCGGGCTCCTGCGGGATCGATTCGTAAATTCTCATAGTTTGACGCCCTTTCGCTGCAGCCGCGCCGCCGCGGTTTCATCGTCGCCTTTGACAGCCAGCTCGGCGTTTTCCACATCTTCATCCTGCCAATGACCCAGGCTGTGACGGAATAGCATCAACCTGCCTTAAAAATGGCATGAGCGAGCGATCCCATGCCTTGAGCGATCTGAATTTTTGTGCAGACGACAATTCATGTTGCCCTCCGGGCACGAACCTCGCGCTACAGACAGCCGATGTCGCGATAGTAACTCTCAGCCCCCTTGTGCAATGGGATCACGCACTTGGCGCAGAGCAATTGCGGCGTGAGCGGGATCTCCAAGCTCTGCAAATGTTTCGGCCGATCTTTGAAGGGCGCCGAGATCGCCTCGCTCTGCTCGGTGGAAACCTTGGCCAACAGATAAGCCAAGTCATCGGGCAAATCCTCGCGGCAGGCGAGCAGCCATCCGCCATAATCGATGGTGAGAAGATCTTGCTCGACCCCTTTGAGGCGGCCCTTGGGAATCATCGCCTCGCCGAATCCATAGGCATCCTTCATGTAGTCGACCGCTTCTCGGCTCAATCCCAAGCAGCGCAACGGTCGCGTCTCCGCGAGCCGCTCCCACATGGCATCGTGAACCCCCTCCTGAAAAATCGCATTCGCCTGGCGGTTGCGAACCATCGGAACTCCGACCACCGAGGGACCCGGGAACAAAACCTTGCCGCCCCAAGATTCGATATCTTGGTACGTAAACCCGTAGTATTTCATCACCTGCTCGACGGTCCAGCTGAGGATGTCGGGCCCGGTGGGCCCGATTCTACCGGAGATCAGAGTGAAGACCGGCTTGCGCTTGGCAAAATCTTCCATGCAGTTAATGCCCAACTCTTCAGCGACCAACCAGAAGATATAATCGGGCTCGGGAAAGCGCGCGATCGCGCGCAATTCTCCGACGCGCTCCGTGAACGGCCCTGTCCCTTCCATCGCCATTTTCGCCGTCACCGGAGGATTCAAAATCCCCGCGTGAACTTCGCCGCTGCCGATCATCTTTGGATTCTCCAACGCACCCAAGCCGAATTTCGGCGTGTAGATGCCTACTGAAGAAACAATGCTGTTGCGCTTTCTGTCGCGAAAACCTTCCACCAACTGCGAGGTGAGACGCCACCATGGGTGATAGGGAAAATTGGCGACGATCTTCAACAGGTAACCGTATTGGTCTCTCTCAACCATTGAGCGCTCCGTTGGTTGCTTTAAAAACCGTACTCCTGCCACCTGCGTTTCACGATCGCCTCGGTTTCCGGCGAGACCGCCGTGCCCAGCGGCGGATAGCGATGGCCGCCGTAATGTTCCTGCGGTTCGAGCGCCCAGTTGATCGTCGCGTCGATCAAAACGCGGGTCCAAAGGCCGTGGCCGTATTTGACCGAGTTGCGGTCGGCGGGCGGCACGCTGGGATCGAGCATCGAGCCCGACGTGCCGGCGAAGGTCGAAATATCACCCAAGCCGGCGTTGACCCGGTAGCACAGCGCCCACTCGATCGCTTCCCAATCGTGAATATCGATGTCGTCATCGACGACGATGACATGCTTGGCGGCGTAGTTGCCGAGATGGCTGCCCCACAGGGCGGTGGCGACCTGTTGGGCGTGGCCGCGGTGCGATTTGCGAATCTGGATGCGCAGCATCTCGGGCCACTTGCCGCGCCATACGCCGGTGACGTTGGCGACACCGGCTTGTTCGAGGGTGTGCCAGGCCATCGCCGAGAACGTCGCCGGCGTCCAGGTGCTGCACTCGTTGGTGCGACCCGGACTGGCGCCGGTCAAACAGCCGTGAAAGATCGGATCATTGCGAAACGTGATACAGGTGACTTTGATGGTATGCTTGGGCGATTTGGTACCGCCGTAATAGCCGGGATATTCGCTGAACGGCCCCTCGGGTGTAAAAGTCTCTGGATCCGGCGAGACGAAGCCCTCGAGCACGATTTCCGCAGAAGCCGGGACCATCAGATCATTGGTCTCGCACTTGACCAGTTCCACCGGCGCGCGGCGCAGTGAACCGGTCATGTCGTACTCGGGATGAATCACCGGCGTCGACGCAGCGATAAACAGCGCTTGATCCCAACCCAACACCACTGCCACGGGCATGGACTCATTGCGGTTTCGATGCTTGACGAAATGCATCCCCCAGCCCTGGG
>Ga0055489_10000064_pt1 | contig 15176 bp, 13 predicted proteins | sample RushOxbow_ThreeS_6_FD_57913 | JGI IMG/M metagenome (GOLD analysis project Ga0055489, IMG submission 57913) | Wetland microbial communities from San Francisco Bay, California, USA, that impact long-term carbon sequestration - RushOxbow_ThreeSqB_D2 | ecosystem: Environmental > Aquatic > Marine >...
TCGTTGGAGGAAAGTAGGAGATAAGTGGTTAGCGGTTAGTGATTAGTGAGTTAGATATGAGATTCGACTCTATCTGACTACCGGCAACTGACCACTGATCAAGGAGCTGCATCATGGATTCGCTTGCGGATATCGAACAACGCATCGACAGCGCGCGTCGCACCTACGCCGAGGTTAAGTCCGAGATCGCCCGGGTCATCGTCGGCCATGAAGATTTGATCGAACAGGTGTTTGTCGCCCTGGTCTGCGGCGGCCATTGCCTGCTCGAGGGGGTGCCGGGGTTGGGCAAGACGTTGATGGTGCGCAGCTTGGGCGAGATTTTGAGCCTGAGCTTCTCGCGCATTCAATTCACCCCCGATCTCATGCCGGCGGATATCACCGGCACCAACATGCTGACCGACGATCCCTCGGGGCGAAAACTTTTTGAGTTTCAGCGCGGGCCGGTGTTCGCCCATGTGGTGCTGGCCGACGAAATCAACCGGGCGACGCCAAAGACCCAGTCGGCGCTCCTCGAAGCGATGCAGGAACAGGGCGTCACCGTCGGCGGCAAGCTGCACCGCTTGGAAAATCCTTTCATGGTTCTGGCGACGCAGAATCCCATCGAGATGGAAGGCACCTATCCGCTCCCCGAGGCGCAAGTCGACCGGTTCTTTTTTAAATTGATCTTGCAGTATCCGAGCCACGCGGAGTTGACGCGCATCGCCGATCTGACGACCGCGGCGCCGCCGGCGCCGCTGCGGGAAATCCTCGATGCCGACGGCATCTTGCAATTGCGCCAGTGGGTGCGCGACGTGCCCCTCGCCGATATCGTCAAGGACTACGCGGTGCGCCTGATCATGAGCAGCCATGCCCGGCCGGAGCAAGACGGCGGCGAGTCCTTGGCCCGGCGCTATGTCATGTACGGCTCGAGCCCGCGCGGTTTGCAGAGCGTCATCCTTGCCGCCAAGGCGCGCGCGCTGTTCGCCGGCCGGCCCAACGTTTCGTTCGAGGATATTCGCGTCATGCTGCTGCCGAGCTTGCGCCATCGGTTGATTCTCAACTTGGATGCCGACGCCGACGGCGTGAGCACGGATAAAATCTTGAACGACTTGATTGCCCGCGTGGCGGAAGTGGCTTAGGAAAAGGCATGAGTTTCGAGTTTCGAGTTTCGGGTTTCGCGTCGGAGCGGCGGCGCCTGGTCGCGGCGATGTCGAAAATCGCAGCGACGGCCAGGGCTAGGCTTTCTCGCTTCGCTCGAAATGACAGCCAGGTGGCCGGAGAAAATTCAGCTCTTCGGCGGCCTCAACCCGCAATGCTGGACGCCACACCCGAAACTTTCTTCGACGCCGACTTCCTGCGCCGGCTCGAACGGCTCCATCTGATCGCCAAACGCTTGAATTGGGCGGGGGCCAAGGGTGAGCATGCGGTGTCGCGCAAGGGTTTTAGTCTGGAATTTTCCGACTACCGGCGCTATCAGCGCGGCGATGATCTGCGTTACGTCGATTGGAATATCTACCGGCGGCTCGATCGCTTGCTGCTGAAAGTTTTCACCGCGGAAGAGGAAATGAATATCTATCTCCTGGTCGACACCAGCCGTTCCATGGCCGAGGGCGATCCGGTGAAACTCGCATACGCCAAGAAAATCGCGGCGGCGCTAGGCTACATCGGCCTCAAAAATCTCGACCGAGTCGGCGGCGCGGCATTCTCTTCGGTGCTGCACAAGCCGCTGACCCTGGGGCGCGGCCGCAAACAGATCCTCGGCATGTTTCGTTTTCTCGCCAAGCTGTCATGCACGGGCGAGACCAACCTGCGCAGCGCGATCCATTCCTTCACGAATCTTTTCCCCCACCCGGGTTTCGTCATTATCGTCAGCGATCTCTTTGACCCGAGCGGCTGGCGTGCGGCGCTCGAGGAACTGACCGGCAAAAGCTATCAAGTCTTGCTGGTGCATATCGTCGACGAGGGCGAATTGAAACCCCGGCACCGCGGCGATGTCGCTCTGGTCGATGTCGAAGCCGGCGGCGAACGCAAGTTTTTCCTCGACGCCGATCTGGTGCGCCGGTTCGAGCAGGAGATCGCCGGCTACTTCCATGAGATCGAAGCGCTTTGCGCGAGCCGCCGGATCGATTACCTGCGGACCACCACACAAACGCCCTTCGACGAGTTCGTTTTGCAGACGCTGCGCCGGGTGAGCAGCGTGGGCTGACCTATGCTTTGGGGATTGCCAGCCGCGCTGTTTTTGCTCGCCGGGGTGGTCCCCTTGATCCTGTTTCTCCATAGCCTCAAACCGCGCGGCGTGAAGATCGCCACCACGACAATGTTTATTTGGCAGCGGGTGCTGCGCGAGCGGCCGTTGGCCGCGCGCTTGGGTTGGCTTCTGCGCAAGAACCTTTTGTTGATTCTGCAATTGCTCGCTGCCGTCGCGCTGATTGTCGCCCTCGCCGACCCGTCGCTGCTTCACCTCGCGTCTCGCTCAGGAGACATGATCGTCGTGCTCGACTTGAGCGCGAGCATGAAGGCGAAGGGTATAAGCGGCAGCCGTTTCGACGGGTTGCGCCGGGAGTTCAATGCGTTGATCGACCGGCTGTCGTCGGATCAGAAAATGCTGGTCATCGGCGCCGGCGCCGAGCCGCGGCTGTTGGCGCCGTTCAGCGCCGACAAGCGGCGCTTGCGCGAGCTGGCGCGCAATTTGTCCGCCACCGATGGACCGGGAAAATTCAAAGAGGCGATACTCTTCGCCCATGGTTTTCTTAAGCGCGGCAGCGCCGACCAAGTGACGCTGATCAGCGACGGCGCCTTTGCCGGCGCCGAAGAGTTTGCCCTTCCGGCGCCGCATCTGAATTTCATCAAAGTCGGCGGCGGCAGCGACAATGTCGCCATCGTCGGTTTTGCCGTGCGCCGCCCGCCGGAGCGCCCCGGCGAGTCGCAGATTCTGGTCCATGTGCGCAACTTCACCACCAAACCGGTGCGCATACCGCTGACGTTATCTCTCGACGACAAGCAAATTCAACGTGAGGAAATCGACATCGGCGCCGACGATCGGCGCGTGCTCCTCTATCCATTCGCCGGCGCGCCGGCGGGGAGGTTGGTGGCGCAATTAGACTTGGCCGACGATTTCACCATCGATAACCGCGCCTATCTCACCCTGGTTGACACGCCGCCGGTGCGCGTGCTTTACGTCGGTCCCGGCAATCCCTATTTGAACAATCTATTTCGTTCCTTCGCCAACCTTGAGCTGACCTCGCAAACGGGTTGGGGCGAAGGCATGGCCCAAACGCAGAATAAGTTCGACGTGATTATCTGCGATCGCGTCGCGCCGCCGCTGGCGGCCCGGGGAAATCTTATTGTAATCGATGCACCGCCGCCGCCGGCGGTGCCCGCGCGCCAAGCCCGGGTCGATCACCCGCGGCTGCGTTTGCCATTGGCAAAACATCCGCTGACCGAGGGTCTCAACCTGGCGGAGTTGCAAGTGCGCGCGGCCACGCCGCTGCGCGACGGTGGCGCCGGCGTCGCGCTGGCGCGCATCGCCCAGGGGCCGCTGATCTACGCCCTAGCACAGGACAATCTGCGGCTGGTTTATTTGGGCTTTGATTTGCTTCAGTCCGACTTGCCGTTGCGGGTGGCGTTTCCGGTTTTGTTTCACAATATTTTTGAATGGTTCCAACCGCAGCGCCTGGAATTTCCCGGTCAGAGTGGGCGGGCGGGGGCGCCGATTAAGATCGCCATGGCGCAGCCCGGTGCCGAAACGACCGTCACAATGCCAAGCGGCAAGAACGAAACAGTGTCGCTTACAAGCGGTTCGCTGATCTTCGCCGACACCGTCGAAGCCGGATTTTATCGCTACAAGAACGCTTCGCGTGAAGGCGAGTTTGCCGTGAATTTGCTCGATGAGGAAGAGTCGCGGATCGCCCCGCGATTGAACGCCAATTCTTCGACGCAAACAAGCGCGGCAGCGGCGTCCGCCGAAAGCGGTCTTTCTTTATGGCCGATTTTGCTCGGCGCCGTTGTATTATTACTCGGCGCTGAACTCCTGTTGGCCTACCGTCAAGGTTTGTCGATCCAGCCGATTCTTATGCGCGCCGGGGCGCTGGCGGCGCTTGCTGTGGCGTTGCTCAATCCGCGTTGGTTTCAGCCGAGCGCGGCTCTGGATGTGATCGTCGCCGTCGATCTGTCGCGCAGTGTCGGCCAGGAGGGACGGGAAAAGGCGCGCGAGGTCATGGAAGTTGCCGCCGGCTTGCAAAAGGATGCGACCCGCACCGGGCTGATGAGCTTCGGCAGCGCGCCGGAGTGGGAGTCGCCGCCGCGCGAGGCGATTCCACCGGCGGAGTTCTCCGCGCGCATGGACCGCGAGCAGACCGATATTCAAGCCGCGCTGCAGGGCGCGGCAGCGCAGATCGGCGATGGGCGCCAGGGACGCATCTTGCTTTTCTCCGACGGCAACGAAAACCGCGGCGAGACCGTGCGCGTCACGCCGCTCCTGCGCAGCCGAGGGATACAAGTGTGGACGCTGGCCGTCGGCCTGTCGCGCGGCAGCAACGAGATTTATTTGGCGGATTTAACTTTGCCGCGACAAGTCGACAGCGCCGAGAGTTTCGAGATTCGCGCCGCGGTCGAAAGCTGGCGCGAGGCGCCGGCGCGGCTGCGCTTGCTGCGTGACGGCGTGCTCATCGCCGAGCGCGAGCTGCGCTTGAACGCGGGGAGCAACAACGTGTCCTTCCGCGATACGCTAGGCCAGCGCGGCAATCATAGTTACGAGCTTTTGGTTGAGTCGGCGGACGATACCTTGGCGGAAAATAACTTGCTCCAAGGCGTCGTCGAAGTGAAGGGGCCGCCGCGAGTGCTTTTGCTTGCGGCGCGGAAAGACAGCCAGGGAGTGCTGGCGCGGGTGCTGCGAGTTCAGGGCTACGCCGTGGTGGAAGCGGCGCCGGAGGCTCATGCCTTGTCCCTCGCGGAACTCGCAGCCTTCGATCTGTTGGTGCTCGACAATGTGCCGGCGTTTCAACTGACCCATGCCAAGATGGAGAGCATCGAAAAATACGTGCGCGACTTCGGCGGCGGATTGCTGGTCGTCGGCGGTTCGCAGAGTTATGGCGCCGGCGGCTATTACCGAACGCCGCTGGAGCGCATTTTGCCAGTGGACATGCGGCCGCCGGCAAAACTAGAAATGCCCCATGTGGCGCTGCTTTTCGTCATCGATAAATCCGGCAGCATGGGCTCCGGCGCGGAGGGAAGCACCAAGCTCGACCTCGCCAAGGCCGCGGCCATCGCCGCCGCGGACATTATGAACCCGACGGATCAAGTGGGCATTCTTGCCTTCGACGCCAATTGGGATTGGGCGCTGCCGTTTCGCCAGGTGGGCAAAGGCGAGTGGATCACCGAGAAGCTGGCCAATCTGCAATCCGACGGCGGCACCGATCTTTACAAAGCGATGGTCGAGGCCCATCGCGGCATCGCCGGCAAAACGGCGTCGATCAAACATGTGATAGCGCTGTCCGACGGTCTTACTGACAAGGCCGACTTTCAATCGCTTGTGGCAAAGATGGCGCGCGACGGCGTCACCGTGTCGACCGTGTCGATCGGCAGCGATGCCGATGTCAAGCTGATGGCGGGGATCGCCAAAGAGGGCAAAGGGCGCGGCTATGTCGCCCTCGATCCGCAGACGATCCCGCAGATCTTTACCACCGAGACGTTGTTGATCTCGCGCGATTTATTGGTCGAGAAGCCGGTGGCGCCGAGCATCGTTGCCGCCACCGGCGCGCTAAAAGGCATTGCGCAAACTGATTTGCCGGCGCTGCGCGGCTACGTGCTCACCTATCCCAAGCCGCGCGCCGAGTTGCTCATGCGCGCCGACAAAGACCCGCTGCTGGTGTCCTGGCGCTACGGGCTCGGCAGGGTGATGGCGTTTACATCCGACCTGAGCGGGCGTTGGGGAATAGATTGGGTCGGCTGGAGTGTGTTTCCCCAGTGGGCGAGCCAAATTAGCCGCGATACTATGCGCAAGGTGCTTGACAGCAAAATGCGCGCCGATTTTCAAAGTGACGGCGATGCCGTTAAAGTCGTGGCCGACCTGGTTTCCCAGGACGGCATGTTTTTGAATCATTTAAGGCTCAAGGCGACGGTCGCCACAGCCAATCAAACCAGCCTGGAGCAGCCTTTGCAGCAAAGCGCACCGGGGCGCTACGAGGGCAGGTTTACACCGGTCCAGCGCGGCATCCATTTCGTGACGCTTTATGCCGAGGGCAAGCCTGGTGCGGTGCCGGTGCCGCTGGCGACCGTGCCGTACATCGCGCCCTATCCCAAGGAGTACCGCGAGTTGAAAGCCAATCTGGCGCTGCTCAGCCGGCTTGCCGAGGATACCGGCGGCGAGATGATCGACCCGGAAAAATTCCATGATGGAGTCGGGCGCCTCTACACTCCGACACCAGGAAAAAGCTCCAAGGGGCGTGAGCTCTGGTGGCCGTTGGCGGGCGCTGGGCTGCTGCTGTTTCTCGCCGACCTGGTGCTGCGCAGTTGGCCGTGGCGGCGCGCGGCTGTCACCGCCGCCTAGCGGCGGATTGCTTGCCCGAGCTTTGCCCGGTAGAATTGTGTAACAATCAATGAGTCCCCAATGGAGGAGTTCCCTTGAGACAAATTGTCACGACTCTTGCAGTTCTGATTGCGGCCGCTGGTCTTAGCGAAATCGCCCAAGCTCAGAAGCTCCAGCAGGTGCGCGTCGCACTGTCGACGCCGACGCCGCATATGGCGCCGCTGTATATCGCCAAGGACAAGAAAATCTACGAGAAGTACGGCCTCGACGTGCAACTGATTCTAGTCAACAGCGGTTCGCTGGTGGCGCAAATGTTTCAAGCCGGGGAGATTCAGATTACCGCCAACGCGCCGGCGTCGCTGGTCAGCCTCGCCGCCACCGGCGAGAAGTTGAGTTTCTTTTTCGGACTGAGCAATACCTCGCCGTTTTCCGTGGTCACCCAGCCGAGTCTCCGACGCGCCGAAGATTTGAAGGGCAAAAAGATCGGCACAGCGCGTTTCGGCGGCTCGTCGCATATCTCCGCGTTGATCGCGTTGGAGCACTTGGGCCTCGATCTCAAACGCGACAGGGTCACTTTGATTCAAACCGGCGTCGACCCGGACCGCATGGTGGCGCTGGAGAACAAGGCGATCGACGCCGGCATGCTGCAACGGGTGGCGACCAAAATCATGACCGGCAAAGGTTTCTACAATTTGCTCAACATGCATAGCTCGAAGCTGCCGTATCAGAACACCGGTCTCACGGTAAAGAAGGATTACGCCGCCGCCAATGGCAAAATTGTCGACGGTTTCACGCGCGCGACCATCGAGGCCTATGGCGATATTTTCAAGAAGGAAAACAAGCAGTCGTTCAAGGAAATCATCGCCAGGAATCTCCGCCTGCGCAATGTCGAAGCCGCCGAAGATTTCTACATCGAAGCCCAGGAAGAGCTTGACCGCAAACCCTATCCGACACTGGAAGGTTTTAAGGTCGTCATCAAGTATGTCGCGGAGCAAAACCCCAAAGCCGCCGCCATCAAAGCCGAAGAGATCGTCGACAACAGTTGGTTAAAGAGATTGGATGACGAGAAGTTTTTTGACCGGGTGTACGGGGGGAAGTAGTCGGCTACATTTTAAACCGGCAAACACTACCCGGAACTTGACGGTCGGCGCGACAATTTTCGACCGCCTTGGATTAGGAAATGCGCAAGGCTGCCTATTTCATCGGCAACAAAATATCGCTCGCGTGGATCGCCAGTAATCGATGCTGCCGCAAAAGCAGGCATGTTCTAAAGAAGAATTTTCTTTATATTCAAGGCACTTTGTGGTTATATACCGCCTTAGTGAGCGCGCTGATTCTCTGCCATGCCGGCATTCTCGGTGAACGCATCGCCTCTGGTCTTTGCCTTGCATTAATTTTCCGAAGTGAAGCGTCTAATAGTTGAACCAAGCAACGGGTTAAGGAGAACTCGATAGGTAACCGATAAATAAACCGAGGAATCAAACAACTGAGCTCATCCACACCGGGAGGGAGTAGTAATGAACCCTGGAGATCCGCTCAAAACTACCAAACCTATCCGCTCGCAAAAGACCGGCACGATGTTGCCGCGTGAAGGGACTTTCGTGCGGGCCGTCGAGAATATGGGGCGGCAGTTGATTCTCGTGAATTTCGGTCCGGCCGGTGAAGAGTACCTGTTCCCGGACGAAATTCTGCCGGAACCCGCGAAAGCGTAAAACCCAGCAATTACCCGCATCGCTTTGCTGCTCCTGCAGGCTTGGATCCTGCGGCCTTTTTGTCCGTCGAAGCTCGCCTAATCCGCACCACCGCTTTGGAATCTGTTAAGCGGATTTGATACAAACACATAATATTAGGCGGAGGTGATCCATGAGCGAGCGAACGGTCAAGGGCTATCATGCTCATATCTATTACGATCCCAAGCGGACTCGGGCCGCTGCCGAGAGAGTGCGTGCCGGGCTGGCGCAGTTCAATGTCCAGTTGGGCAGCTGGCATGACCAACCGGTGGGGCCGCATCTCGACGCCATGTATCAAGCGCTGTTCTCCAGCGATGAGTTCGGCAAGGTGGTGCCGTGGTTGATGCTCAACCGTGAAGGTTTGTCCGTGCTGGTGCACCCTTCCACCGGCGACGGCTACGGCGATCACATGGTGCGGTCGCTTTGGCTGGGCGAGCGTCTAAAACTCAACGAAGAAGTTTTGCGGCGGCCGCACTAACTACATCGCCAACTCGATGAAACGCATCCACACCTCCAAGGATCCGCTGATGGTCAGCCACTTGATGAATGTCCTGGCGACGTTCGGCATCAAGTGCGTGATGAAAAAGATGGATCTGATCAGTGCCGCCGGCCAACTGCCGCCCACCGAGTGCTGGCCGGAACTTTGGGTGGTGGAAGACGAAAAGGCGGTGAGCGCCAAAGCGATTCTCAAGAAAACCCTGGCGCCGCTGTCATCGGTCAAGAAAGCGTGGTTCTGCAAAAAATGCGATGAAAAAATCGAAGGCCAGTTCTCCGAGTGTTGGAAGTGCGGCTGCGACCGATCCGGCGCCCAGGCGCGCGGCGTGGTCAAATGGGCCTCCCGTTCCCGCGGCCGGCGCTAGTTTTCACTCTTACTTACTTGTTCAGCGTCAGCAAGATTGTCCCGGCGACGACAGCGCAGCTGCCGAGGGCGGTGCGCCGGGTCACTCTCTCCAAGTCGCGCAAAACTAGAATCGAGCCAAGCAGCACCCACATGGGCGTGGTCGCCATGATCGGCGCGATGAGCACGACTTGGCCGAGGCTGACGGCGGCACTGAACAGGAGAAAGCCGACGGTCTCGAACAAACTGGCTGAGACGAACGATCGCAGAGCCCGGCGTTCGGGCCATTCCATGCGCCTACCGCGGCCGGAAATCAGCAGGTAACCTCCCAGGCAAAGCAAAGACGATAAACCAACCACAGCGGCGTAGAGCAAGGGCTCGTTGGTTAGGGTCAGGGCATAGCGCGTGAATGGATGAATGATGCCGGAAAAAAACGCCGCCGCCAATGGAAACGTGACGTCCAAAGGCTTGGCATCGCCCCGGTATCCCTGCGATTCCCAACAGGTGATAAAAATCCCGGTAACGATCAGCAAAGTGCCGAGCATGATGTTGTGCCGCGCCGGTTCGCCCAGGAAGGCGATGGCCAAGGCGGCGCTGAAGAACGGATGGGTCGAACGCAGGGACGACGAGCGCGCCGAACCGATGCGCGCGATGCCGGTGTAGCTCAGCCAGCGCACGACCGGCAAAGCGACGCCAACGGCGATGAAGACCGCGAGCGCCCGGGGATCGGCGCTGGGAATGCTGCCGCGAGCCAACAGGATCGTCCAAACGATTACGGTTTGCACGATCAAGGAGATCAGCGTGACCACCAGCGGCGTCGAATGGATCAGGCCGACGCGGGCGTAGAGATTGCCGGCAGCGTAGACGGCAGTGGAAGCGAGGGCGACGAGTTGGGCGGAAACGTCCATGGGAGCGAGCAAAGCGGTTCGATGCTGCAAATACCATTAGCCGATTCGAACCTTCAGTTCCACGCGCCGGTGAGTTTGACCGGGTTTGGTGCGGATGTTAGAAATCGCCGTGGTTTTGCAAACCGCTCGGCAAAATTCCTGCTTCTCTTGGGGACGTTTAGAGGTTCAGAGAAAATTGGTCATGCCGCCGAAAGCCGGTATTTGGATTGGTTTGCTTTTAGTCGCAGCATAGATGATGGATTCCGGCTTGCGCCGGAATGAGGGAATTGATATTCGGCTTCGAGCCGAGAGTTTAGTTATCAGCAGCAGGGAGATTTCATGGAATATCGGCAGATGGGCAACACCGGCGTGCGCGTATCGGTCGTCGGTTTGGGCACCAATCGTTTCGGTTCGGCGGACATGCCGCAGAGCGAAGTCAACAAAGTCATCGACGCGGCGCTCGATGCCGGCGTGAATTTTTTGGATTCCGCTAACGTTTACAACGACGGCCGCTCGGAGGAAACGTTAGGCGCGGCGCTCAAAGGGCGCATGGACAAAGTCGTCATGGCGACCAAGTTCAATTTTCCGCGCAAGACCAGCGCCAACAGCTGGGGCGCGTCGCGCTACCAAATGATGCAGTCCGTCGAGCAGAGTCTGCGCCGCTTGCAGACCGATCATATCGATCTCTTTTACTGCCACCGCTGGGACGACACCACGCCGGTCGAAGAGACGCTGCGCGGTTTGGACGATTTGATTCGTATGGGCAAAGTGAATTACCTCGGCGCGTCGCTCTACGCCTCGTGGCAGTTGGCCCACGCCAATGTGCTGGCGGAATTAAAGGGCTGGACGCGCTTTGCCGTCTTGCAGTCCGAATACAACCTGCTCAAGCGCGACGTCGAGCGCGAAGTTTTGCCCTACTGCCAGGCCCATAAAGTCGGCTTCGTGCCGTATTATCCGCTCGCCGGCGGCTTTCTCACCGGCAAGTACGAGTTCGGCAAACCGCCGCCGCCGGGATCTCGCGGCGAGTCGGTGAAGTTGGTGCAGAATTTAATGACCGAACCGAACTTTCGGGTGGTGCGCAAACTCAGCGCTTGGTCGAAGGATCATGGCCGCGGCGTCAATGAGCTGGCACAGGCCTGGCTGTTGGCGCAGCCGAGCGTCTGCTCGGTGATCACCGGTGCTAGGCGCGTCGATCAGGTGACCAGCAACGTCACAGCCGCGGACTGGCGTCTGACCGCGGCGGAGCTGAAAGAGATCGACGGGATTTTGCAGGCGCGAGAAAGTTAACCGCAGGCATCGCCTGGTCGTCGCGTTATGAGAATAGCGAGAGGCGATGCACAGCAACGCAGCCAACTCGATTTGCGTTGCATCGCCGCGCGCGAAGGCGAGGCTGAACGCGTAGAGATGGGCATGGTTACGCGCCGGCGGTGCTACGCTTCTGGCATCGAATCAAATCACGAACGGTAGACACAACTGCGCCGAGTTGATTGATTTCTCGCGCCTCGGCGCCTTCGCCAATTGACGAATTTCCTGCTCGAGCCAGCGGATGTATAGGCGCTCGGTGTGGCGTTTGGCGATGGCGGCGATGCACAGCGCGCGCACCGGCTCGGCGTAGTCCGGCCAGTGTTCGCGCATCAGGCGCGGCATTTTTATGTAGGTCGGCGGGTCGTCGAGGAATATCGGGTCGCGGGCCAAGGTCCAGATATCGCACTGGGTCTCGCCCACCGGGATATGCGACGGATCGGCGCTGCGGGCGCCGCGATGGCCGTAGGCCAGGCCTTGCACCAAGTGGGTCAGTTCATGACCGATGGTGTGGTAGGTGACCTTGCGCACCCGCAATCTAATAATTAGCCGATAGAGTTCCGCTTTGCGATAGATGACCGTGGCGCTGCCCAGATGTTTGCGCGTGTAGCCGATGGTGATCGACGCATCTTGCAATTCGGGGAAATAGCCGAGCGCGCGCTGCACCATTTCCAGGGTGCGGCGGGTCATGCGCTGTTGCATCTGCGCTGTCAGTCTGAGCGGCATGATCGAGGCGCTTTCCCGGGCAACCTTGCACGGCGGGTCGTTAGTGTCATAATGCCCGAGCGAGTCCACTTGCAGTTATGGCAGAGGAAAATAACCAGAACAAGGAAAATCAGCTGTTTCACTGCGGTTATATCGCGATCATCGGCCGGCCCAATGTCGGCAAGTCGACGTTGCTCAACCAAATCCTCGGTGAGAAGGTCGCCATCGTGTCGCCCAAGCCGCAGACCACGCGCAACCGCATCACCGGCATCCGCACGACTGCGTCGTCGCAGATCGTGTTTCTCGACACGCCGGGGATTCACTCCGGCCATTCGTTGATGAACCGGCGCATGGTCGACACGGCGCTGCAGACTCTCGACGAGGTCGACGGCGTGATCTGGCTGCTCGACGCCCATGACAAGATCAAGCAGGAAGAAGAACGCATAGCCGAGACCCTGCGCGGCGTCGAGACGCCGGTGCTGATTCTCATCAATAAAATTGACGCGGTTTCCAAGGGCAAACTCCTGCCGCTGATGGAGCGTTGCGCGCAATTGCTGCCTGACAAAGAGATCGTGCCGGTGAGCGCGCTCAAGGGCGACGGCGTCGAGTTGGCGTTGGCGATAGTCGAGAAATGGCTGCCGCAAGGGCCGCCGTTTTTCACCGAGGGCGAGTACACCGATCAGTCGGAGCGCTTCCTTGCCTCCGAGATCGTGCGGGAAAAGGTGTTCTTGTTGACCCACGAAGAGATTCCCTACGGTGTGGCGGTGACCATCGACGAGTTCACCGAGAAGACCGAAAAAAATCTCATCGTCATCGCCGCGACGATTCATACCGAGCGCGATTCGCACAAGGGCATCTTGATCGGCAAGCGCGGCGCCATGCTCAAGGAGATCGGCCAGCAAGCGCGCGAGGAGCTGGAGAAGATTTTAGGCTGCCGGATTTTTCTCGAATTGTTTATTCGCGTCGATCCGAACTGGACGCAAAATCCGAATTCTCTGGCCGACATGGGATTGTGACATGATCCGGTCATTGCCAAAGTTCCAACCCGCAGTCCGCGAGCTGCCGCGGGAGCTGCCGATCGTCGCGATTGTCGGCCGGCCCAATGTCGGCAAGTCGACGTTTTTCAACCGCTTGGTCGGCGAACGGCGCGCCATCGTCGACGACCTGCCCGGCGTGACCCGCGACCGCAACTACGCCGAAGCGATCTGGGCCGGCAGAAGGTTTTTGCTCGTCGACACCGGCGGCCTGGAGTCCTCAACCGCCGGCAAGTTGGAGGCAGACGTCCAGGCTCAGAGCCATTTGGCAGTGGCCGAGGCCGATGTCATCATGTTTCTGCTCGACGGCAAGGTAGGACTCAATCCCTTGGATGAGGAGGCGGTGCGGTGGCTGCGCCAAACCGAGAAGCCGGTTTTTTTCGCGGTCAACAAGCTCGACTCGCGCCAGCGCGAAAATAATCTTTACGAGTTCTATGCTCTCGGCTTGGACAAGCTTTATTCGATCTCGGCGGAACATGGCCTCGGTATTCCCGACTTGATGGACGATGTGGTGCAGCATCTCGCACCGAACCTTGACGGTGAAGAAGACGATGCCGCGAAAGCACAGCCGCCGCTGCGGGTTGCCATCGTCGGCCGTCCCAATGTCGGCAAGTCGACATTGACGAATCGTTTGTTAGGCTTCGAGCGATCGGTGGTCGACTCCACGCCGGGAACCACCAGGGACGCGGTGGATACGCCGTTCAACCTGCGCGGCGAAGCTTGCGTTCTGATTGACACCGCCGGCATTCGGCGCAAAGCGCGCATCGACGACCGCATCGAGCGTTTCAGCGTCAGCCGCTCGCTCAATGCCGTCGATCGCGGCGATTTGATCGTGCATATCATCGATGGTCCGGAGAATGTCACCGACCAGGACGCGCAGATCCTGAGCTATGCGGTGCAGCGCGGCAAGGCGATCTTATTGGTGGTCAATAAGTGGGATTTGGTTCGCGAAGCGGGCGGCGAGCCCGACAAATATCGAGAGGAAATCCATTACCGCTTGTCGTTTCTCGAATATGTGCCGATCTCGTTTATTTCGGCGGCGACCGGTTTCGGCGTGCGCAAGATGCTCGCAACCGCGGCTCGAGTGGTACAAGCGTATCGGCGCAAGGTCTCGACTTCTTCGTTAAACCAGGCGTTGCAAACGATTGTCCAGGCCCATACCGTGCCGCTTTTTCGCAACCATCCGGTAAAGTTTTACTACGGTACGCAGACCGGCGTAGCGCCGCCGACGTTTACTTTCTTCGTCAACAAGCCCGACGGCATAATGGAAAGTTATCAAAGATATTTGGTCAATCAGCTGCGCCAGCAGCTGGATTTGATGAACGCGCCGATTCGGCTGCATTTTCGCGCCCGGCGTGAGCCGTCAACGGTTACGCGAAGAGGTAACTCGCCCAAGCGATCACGCTCGGCAAAATAGTCATGTGTGGACGATTGTGCCATTCTAGCATGCCAACATAGCATCCCTCGCAGTAAAAAAGTTTTGTAAAAACAAAACCTTTCGTCCGATCGGCGGATCATTTTAGTCAATCGCCTAGCCTTCGCTGCACATTTCATTTATCATTCGTCCTTTGTTGGCGCCGATGCGCCGGTTGACAAAGCGCAGACGACTATGATTCAGCCATCGTTATCATTCGCTGAAGGAATCCCGTCGACAATGACGATGAAGGATGATCATGCACCATGGCTGGCGCTGGCGCGCGTCAAAGGATTGGGTTGCGTGGGCTGCAAAAAGCTCGCGACGCGCTTTGGCGATCCGACCAAAGCATTCGCGGCGGCTCCAAGCGAGCTTGCGGCTATCGACGGTCTGCAACGCGAAGCCATTGACGGTCTCGTCGGGTTTTCCCAGTGGGCCGAAGTCGAGCACGAGCTCAAACGCATTCGCAGTGCCGGCATTACACTGGTACGCTACACCGACACGGACTATCCGGAGCGGCTGCGTACCATCGCTGATCCTCCCCCGCTGCTCTACGTCAAGGGCGCCTTCTCAGCGCGCGACGAGCGGGGGATGGCGATTGTCGGTTCGCGCAGCGCCAGCGACTATGGCCGACGCGTGGCACGCGATCTGGCGCGCGGCTTGGCGTCGTACGGCTTTACGGTGATCAGCGGCCTGGCGCGGGGCATCGACGGTATGGCCCACGAGACCGCGCTGAATTCCGGCGGCCGCACCATCGCGGT
>Ga0055489_10000077_pt1 | contig 13440 bp, 16 predicted proteins | sample RushOxbow_ThreeS_6_FD_57913 | JGI IMG/M metagenome (GOLD analysis project Ga0055489, IMG submission 57913) | Wetland microbial communities from San Francisco Bay, California, USA, that impact long-term carbon sequestration - RushOxbow_ThreeSqB_D2 | ecosystem: Environmental > Aquatic > Marine >...
CGCCCCGGAGCGTCCTCAACGACCTCGAACCGCGTCCCCTCCTCCAGATCGAAGACCACACGGGTAACGTCACGCGTCGCGTCGCTAAACAGGGCCGCGCGAACCTGACGGACACCACCAGCGCCGACATCCCGTCGGGAGAATCCGAGTCTGTTGTCGGCATTGTGAAGATCCAGGACAAGGCGACGAGGACCGTCGAGGCTGAAATAGGTGTAGCGCACGTCCGCGGATGCCGTAAGAGTGACTTCCACCGCATCGTCGCTCCCCCTCACCTGGAACTTCTCCACAGCCACACTCGACTGGGGGACGGCAATCGCTAAACTGGCCGCGAATGTCGGCAGCAGGAACAAAAGGCACAGCGTGGCGGTTCTTCTTGCGAACACACTCATTTACTCATTCTCCTGAGACAAAGCTCTTGCAACCAGTGGTCTCGGCGCCAGTGGGTCATCGCCTTCGAGCGGTTTCACCTCGAAAATCACGTCTGCGTCCCGTATCTCCCGGATTACGACGTCGTAGAGCTGGTCACCGGCGCGCGCGACAAATACCCGGCCGCCCGGCGCCCGGATGACAACCACACTCGACCCTGCATTCGGGGACCGGACGATCGCGCTCAGTTCCGCCTCGTTCAGCAGGACACCCGGTAAACCCGGTGGGCGCACCTCTGGAATCGGATTCGAATCGGCCTGGGGGAGGACGGGATTTACGAAAGGATCTCTCCGACCTGCAGGGTCATAGCGATATCCCTCCGGAATCGTAAGGGGGTTTCGCTCCTCGACCTCGCTCTCAGGCTGCTCGTCCTGGGAAACGGCGAGGCGGGCACCCGGAAACCCGAGGAGGACAGAGATCGACAGCAGGAAACAGACAGCCCGGAGTCGCATCTAGTTGGCCTCCACCACAGTCGGTTTATCAGGTTCGCGATAGACGAACGTCGTCGCCGTGAAGTTTGCGTTCACGGAGTTGATCACGCCATCACCCTGCGCCGTCAGCGAGACACCCGATACATTCACGATTCTGGGTATCGTCCGGACGCGGTCGAGAAAGAGACCCATATTGTGATAGGTCGACTGGACCTGGAATGCCCACGGCCATTCCGAATAGACTTCACGCTCGATCGTGGTCTGCGGAACGACCGACACGATCGTCATTCCGAACTCTTCGGCAGCACTGCGCAGCTCTTCCAGGATCTCTTCGGTCTCACGTTCGAGAGGGAGGATGTCGGTCAGGCCCTTCAACTGCGCCTCCAGCACCTCCGTATCTCTTCGGATCTGGGCGAGTTGCTCCGCTCGCGCGGCCGCAACGGCCACCTGCTGATTGATCTGACTGAGCGTTGCCTGACGCGTCGCGTTCTCCTCGGAGAGCGGCATCAGGACCGCATACCAGAACAGCGCGAGGCCCCCAACGGCAACCACAAGCACCAGGGCGGCCTGGTTCCGGGGCTTCATCCGCGTAAAGTCATTCAAAGTGAGCGCCATGTTCGGTGACCTTCTATTCCGGAACTTCTCCGGCTTCTTCCCTGGGCAGTTCGGGACCCTGAGCCCCCGCCAGCGTGGCTTCGGAAAGGGCGACAGAAGCCGACTCGCCCGGAAGGAGAGGCGGCACGAAGCTCATCGCCAGCTGAAACGTGTAATTCGGATTGGCCTGCTGAGCCCGGACCAGGTTGATATTCGTGAAGTACCCGGTCGCGCGCAGGTTGGTGACGAAGGTCTCGATCGCCTGAAGAGAACTTCCGGTGCCATTCAAATTGAACGTCGTATTGGTCTGGTTCAGCGAGCTGATCCAGACATAGCGCGTGTCCTCCACTGCCCGGCTGAGCATGTCGAGAGAAACCACCGGGCTGACGCGGTTGCGCTGAAGCTGTTCGATGGCTGCGATTCTCTGTTCAAGCTCCGCTTTTCGCCCTTCGAAAGCTGCATCCTGATCGATCACGGCCTGCAGCTCGGCTCTGCGGGCTTCCGCTGCCTGGATGTCGGCATCGAGCTGCCGTCCTTCGGCGACCAGACCCGACCACCAGAAATAGCCCGTCGCCACGGCCGCAAGAAGAACGAGAACCCACAAAAGGCCGAGGCGATCCGTTCCTGAACCTGCGGCCTTCGCACCTCGTCCTGTCCCGCGCCTGGGCTGCGAGGCGCGGCCCATGAGATTCACACGGATCATGCGTCAAACCCCCTCAGCGCCAATCCCATCGCCACCGCCAGAGCCGGACCCGTTTCTGCCGCATCGAAGCTCACGCCGCTCCCTATCCGCACCGTCTTCAGCGGATCGAGAACTTCAGTCTCCATGCCGAACGCTGCAGACACTCTGTCGACCAGACCCGGCGCGCGAACGGCTCCGCCAGCGAGATAGATTTTCGAAATACTCTCTTCCGGATACGTCTCCCTGAAGAAGTCGAATGTCTTCTGCACTTCCATCGTCAGCATGTCGGTAATGGAGTCGAGCAGAGGCGCAACCATCTCCGGATCGTAGACTCCGACTTTCTTACCGGACTTGAGATCTTCCGCCTCCTGAAAGGTCAGCTGGAGTTCCTTCTGGAGAATATCCGTGTACTGATTGCCTCCGACCGACACATCCCGGATGAACAGGGGCATTCCCCCCTTCACGATATTGATGTTCGTCAGGGAAGCCCCGATATTCAGAAGGGCGATCGTCTCGTTCGGTCTGGTACCGTAGTTGACCTCGAAGGCGTTCTGGAGCGCGAACGCTTCGATGTCGACGACCGAAGGCGTCCTTCCCGCCAGGCTGACCGCACTGGTCGTGTTCTGGATCTGATCCTTCTTGGCCGCGACCAGCAGGACCTCGAGACCTTCGTCACCACCCCGGGGAACACCGATGACGTGGTAGTCCAGGTTGACATCGGAGATGTCAAACGGGATGTACTGGTCGGCGTTGTTCTGAATAGCCTCGTCCACCTGGTCCGGAGTATCCACAGGCAAAACAATCCTCTTTACGATGACCGAGTGTCCCGACACTCCAGTCGCCACGTTCTTCGCCCGGAACTTTCCGGCGCTCAGGACGATCTTGATGGCATTGGAAACTCCCGAGGCATCAACGATGGCACCATCCACGATCATGTCAGGCGCAAGTGAGGTTCGGGCGAATCCTGTGATCTCGAACTTATCCCCGGTTCTGGAAAGCTCGATGGCCTTGATGGAACTGGAGCCGATGTCCAGCCCAACGACAGGTTTGTTCTTACCAAATAACATTCCGTGTATCCCCAGAATGTTCCGCTAGCCCTGACTTCGGCGCGGCCCCAGCGTCGCCCGAACCGAGGAACTGCGGTCGCTCTTGCTCTCCATCCAACGATCCAGCAGGTCCTTCTTGAACCGCCAGCGGTTGCCCAGCTTGAAAGCAGGAATCTTGTCCTCGCCCAAATACTTGTACAGCGTGTCGGGCGAGATCCCCAGATACTGCGAAGCTTCCCGCAGGGTCATCACTTCTTTTAATCGTTCCATTCCGTTTTCGCCTCCGGCTTCGGGAGAACTCCTTGACGACATCAATCCAGAGCAGGTTTCGAACCGGCACATCGAAAAGCCGGGTACCGTCACGCCACCCTGGACGCCAGAACCGGGACGGGAAGGAAGACCGGGGGCCTGTAGCCAGCCCCGTCTCCATGTCCATCCTGCCCGGCAACCACCTCTCGCATTGCGAGAATGGGTCGACGGTACCACGGGGACATGGCGAATCCGGCAACACGGACTAAAACAACCGGAAGCGGACTCTACAATCCGAAAACCGGTGATCCGCTACAACTCCCGCCACTTCCGGTGCCTTGAGCACCCGAATCACCGGCGCATTCTTCCTGAATGCGGCGATGCTACCCCCCGGGAATCCCAGATTGGGACCACCCGCCGAACGAATCTCCGAAAAAACATGGGACCCCGGGTAGAAATGCGGAAAGAAGGTGGGTAATACAGGTCTCAGCCCGGGTGGCTGGCGCGGGCCGACCGAATGCCGGTGGGTTGGGGTGTCAGTGCAGGCCACCCGTGCGGGCAAACACGTACGCCTGGTAATGCTCCTGGACAGTGTGGGTGACCGGTCCGGGAACATCGAATGAGTCCTGATCGAGCATTCGGACCGGGCACACTCCCTTGAGGCTGCACCGGACAGCCTCGCCAAATGCTCCGCGAGACACAGTGGCTTGCCCTCGTACGCGCGAATCGTCTCAAAGACACCGTCTCCATAGGTGAAGCCGCGGTCGAAGACCGAGACCCGGGCTTCTTCTTCTGGAACGATGCGATCGTTGAGCTGAACCCACATAGGATGCTCGCGCCCTGCTGCGATTGCGGCCTAGGCGACCTGACAGTATAAGCCGCGTCTTCAGGGATACGGGTTCCCCTCGGGAACGCTTCGGGATAAGATCCGTGAACTCGTGAAGGCGAGTGGGCTCCATGACCATATTTAACCGAATCGTCCGGCTGGCAACATTCGCATTTCCGGTCTGGGTCGTCGCAGCCAGCCTTGTCGCACTCTATGAACCCGGGGTCTTCACCTGGTTCGGGGGAGACCTCATCACCTGGGGCCTGAGCCTGATCATGCTCTCGATGGGCCTCACGCTGGAGGTGAGTGATTTTCGAAGAGTAGCCCGGAGACCAGGGGTCATCGCCATCGGTGTCGGCCTCCAGTACCTCGTCATGCCGCTACTCGGATGGACGGTTGCGTGGGCCGTTGGCCTTCCGACTCCATTTGCAGTCGGCCTGATTCTGGTCTCCTGCTGCCCGGGCGGCGTCGCTTCGAATGTCATCTCCTATCTGGCGATGGCCGATGTCCCCCTGTCGGTCTCCCTCACCGCGGTCTCCACTTCGATCTCCGTCATCATGACACCGGTACTGACAACGCTTTACGCAAGCAGTCGGGTCGAGGTACCCGCGACTGGGCTTCTCCTGAGCACCCTCCAGGTCGTCGTCGTTCCGATCCTCGTCGGCCTCGCGCTGCGGCAGTTCGCCCCCGGACTGTCACGCACAGTCCTTCCCGTCGCCCCGCTCGTCGCAGTCGTCCTGATCACGTTCATCGTCGCCTCGATCATCGGTTCCAGCCGGGCTGCGATTCTGGACTCCGGCCTCCAGCTGGTCGGTGCCGTCTTCCTTCTCCACAGCCTCGGGTTCCTCGTCGGTTACGGTCTGGCCCGGGTCCTGTCATCCGATGTGATCGCATCGAGAACGGTCTCAATCGAAGTCGGCATGCAGAATTCGGGCCTGGGGGTCGTTCTGGCCGGCGAGAACTTTCCTGATCCGCTGGTGGCCGTTCCCAGTGCCATATCGAGCCTGTTTCACTCCGTCATAGCAAGCGTTCTGGCTGCGGTCTGGCGCGCCACTCGGTCACGGCACCCGAGCCAAGGCGGGTCGAATTCACCCGGATCGCCAGAAGATCGAGAACGTGATCGGGCTCCACGTGGCTCTTAGAGCGGGTGATTCCAGGCAGTACCCCAGTCAGTGGCAAAGACGAACTCCGGTTGAGGGCGCCGAACCCGCAGCGCGATCTCCTTCTCCCTAAAGTCGCTGGGCAACCGATCCGGCTCGCCCCGACGGCCCAGCGCGATCACTGCAACCGGCTCGAAGTCCAACGGAATGGCATACACCCGACGTGTCACTTCGCGGTCGAAGCCTGCCATAGCGTGGCCGCTGAGTCCGAGCGAGGTCGCCTGGAGAATCATTTGTGCAGTCGCAATCCCCACGTCGTGGAACGCGTGCCGATTCGGCTTCCCGTTCGCGGCGAACGTGGTGGCTGCCACCGAGAGAACGAGGACCCCGGCATCCTTCGCCCAGCTCTGATTGCGCTCGGTCAGACAGCCGAGCATCTGGTGAAACCCATCCCCCTCATTGCGGGGTGCCACGAGAAACCGCCACGGCTGCTCGTTGAAACAGGACGGTGCCCATCGGGCGGCCTCCAGGAAGCTCCGAACCATTTCTGCTGGCACGGCTTCCGGAACGAAGGAGCGGGGACTCCACCGACGCGCAATCAGGTCGTCGACGGGATAGTCGGCCACAGCCAGTTTCTGCATCAAAATCTCCTTTCCGCTGCCCGAGCTTGTCATTCGAAAGACCATGGGCTCCGATCTGGGACCCATGATAGCGTCAGGATTTCAATTAGTGATTTCCTGTGACAGTCCGTAACCGTCTAATGTAGACGATTTTCTGGACGCGCTTCGGACCACGAGCATTTCACGAGAGGAGTTTGTCGAATGCGGAATAAATGGATACGTCGGTGATGGCTCTGGCGCTGGCGCTGTCGGCACGTGCGGATCTGGCCTCGGCCCAGGGACGAGGCGGCCGGGGTGGAGGCGGTCTGAACATCCCGCCCCTGCTGATCACCAGCCCTGCTTATCCGGACGGTGGCGTCATCCCGTCCGAGTATGTTGGGGCCATGGGGTTCAGCCCGGAACTGAACTGGACGGGAGGCCCGGAGAATACCCAGAGCTTCGCGATCATCTTCCAGGGCATCGACGTGTCGTTTCGCAGCGGAACTGATGACGTACTCCACTGGATCCTCTGGAATATTCCTGGAACAGCGACCGGACTGCCCCGCGGAGGCATCTCCGCCGGTACGGTACAGGGCGTCGGAATCACAGGACAGAACGCCTACTTTGGACCCGGTGCCCCAGCAGGTGAGCCCGTCGAGGATAGCGCCATTCCTTTCTGTTTCTAACCACCCAGACAGGGAACGGCCGGAGTCTGCAGGGTCCGTGGGCGAGAATTGCCACAATTTGTCACCCGTTTACCACGCCGTGGCGGCCGAGGGCCTCTGATACAGGGAGCAGACAGGGAGGGAAATAGCGTCAGACACCGAGCGAAGGGAGCCGTCCGGTTCGGCCGGCTCCCCACCACTCAGGACTCTCGGGCAGGGAAATCAGAAGTCGTCCAGATCCGCATCATCCAGCTTAAGTTCTCCCATTGGTTCATCTTCGTCAACCAGGAAGTCCAGAATTGACGTATCGATACGGTCGATTTCTTCGTTCAGAAAGAACGATTCTTCTCGGGTGAGCCATTCCATGTCCTACAGCCTCCTGCTCGGTCAATGTTCAGTCCTTCGCTGCCCGTCTCCCCGGGCTTGAATGTTTGTTGCAATCGAGGAGCCAAATCTCCCCGCAGGGCCAAATTGCGCGCTGACGCGGCTCTTGCCTCGCCCGCACGTACATCGGGTCCATAGATCCAGCACGTGGAGGTGCCACGATCAACTGTGTGGATGAAACGGAATGGCCAGGCGGCCATAGCCCTTTAGTCCGAGTGACCTGGCGGATGAGACGTGTCTGGAGAGTCAATTGCACTGAATGGATATCACCACCCCCGATGGAGACAAACTGGGGTGGAGATGCCAGGGAGGCGACATGAACCGAACGACAACCCATCCGGTCAGTCTGCACCGGCCCCTTTCACGATATGCAATCGTCGCCAGCGGGGCTCTGGTGAGCTGGTGGTGCTATCAGGCGGGTCAGGTGGAGCTTGCGACCGTCGTGCTGCTCTGGGGTGCATCGGAGTTCTGACACTCCGGGCCCAGGGACAAACAGCCATGTCGTCGGGAGGAATTCACATGAACGAAACCGGAAGAGCCATCGATCTGGCGGGATCGTCGCTCCAGGAGAGCTGGGCCATCATGGCCGCGGTCATCCGGATGAAACCCGATCCAGGACGTAGGCCGGCTATCGCGGGACGTGGGGGCGGCCGGGAAATGAAGGACCACAGCGCCCAAGGCACAGGCTCCGTCGAGTTCCCAGCCCGGCGGCAGCCATGCACAGTAGGCGGCCCGCCTGAGAATGGAGCAAGGCTCACCCCGAGGATTCCCGTGCCCGTGCCTGAGCTTCAAACACCTGTGCGTGGTATTCCTGAAGCGTACACACCCCCAGCGACTCCCGCTGGAGGTCCCGAATCCCGTTAACCGCCGCCACCCCACCTGAGAAGGTCGTAATACACGGTATGCGGAACTGCATTGCGGCCCGCCGGATTGCCTTCTCGTCGAAGAACGATTCGCGCCCCAGCGGCGTATTGATGACGAGGTCGACCTCTCCGCTCTTGATCTTGTCCACGATGTGCGGGCGGCCCTCGTTGACCTTGTAGACGCGCGTCGCCTCGAGCCCGGCCGAGCGCAGGACGGCGGCGGTTCCGGCCGTCGCCATGATCCGGAAACCCATCGCCTCGAGCTGTCGTCCAAGGTCCGGCAGAAACTTCTTGTCCTGCTCGTTCACGCTGAGGAACGCCGTCCCGGATCGCGGCAGGATCGTGCCGGCGCTGATCTGGGCCTTGATGTACGCCTTTCCGAACGAGTCGTCGATGCCCATGACCTCGCCCGTCGACTTCATCTCGGGACCGAGAATCGGATCGACACCTGTAAACCGGACGAAGGGAAACACCGGCGACTTCACGAAGTACTGGTGCACCTCCAGCTCGTCGGGCAGATCGAACTCCTCAAGGCTCGCACCGGTCATCAGGCGCGCGGCCACTTTCGCCAGCGGCACACCCGTCGCCTTGCTAACGAACGGCACCGTTCGGGAAGCTCTCGGATTCACCTCGATCACGAACACCTTTTCGCCCTGGACGGCAAACTGGATATTCATCAGACCCACGACATCGAGGGCCAGACCCAGATCCACCGTGTGGCGACGGATCGCTTCGCGGCTCGCTTCTGACAGCTGATGGGCCGGCAGCACGCACGAGCTGTCTCCGGAGTGCACGCCGGCCTCTTCGATGTGCTGCATGATCCCGCCGATGACGACCCGACGGCCATCGGAAAGCGCATCCACATCGACCTCCATCGCGTCTTCCAGAAATCGGTCGATCAGAATAGGACGCTCCCGCGACACTTCCACAGCCTCATTCATATAGGCCTCCAGTGCCCGGTCGTCATAGGCGATCACCATCGCCCGCCCTCCAAGAACGTAGGAAGGCCGCACGAGCACCGGAAAACCTATGTCTTCGGCCACGCGCCGAGCTTCCTCCAGCGAGACGGCGGTCCCATTGGGAGGCTGGGGTATCCCGAGATCCGACAGGAGATGCCCGAATCGCTTGCGGTCCTCGGCCAAATCGATCGACTGGGGCGAGGTCCCGATGATCGGAACTCCGGCCTCCTGCAGGTCCAGCGCCAGATTGAGCGGCGTCTGGCCCCCGAACTGCACGATCACACCCTCGGGCTGCTCGGTCTCGACGACGTGAAGGACGTCCTCGAGCGTCAGGGGTTCGAAATAGAGCCGGTCCGAGGTGTCGTAGTCGGTCGAAACCGTCTCGGGATTGCAGTTGACCATGATGGTCTCGAACCCGGCCTCTTTCAGTGCAAACGACGCGTGGCAACAGCAGTAGTCGAACTCGATTCCCTGTCCGATCCGGTTCGGACCGCTTCCGAGAATCATGATCTTCCGGGCGCTTGTGGGCTCGGACTCGTCCTCGTCCTCGTATGTCGAATACATGTAGGGCGTAAACGACTCGAACTCAGCCGCGCACGTATCCACGCGCTTGTAGACCGGCCGGATCCCCAGCTCCCGCCGGCGCTGGGCAATTCGGCGACTGGACGTTCCCGTCAGGAGCCCGAGTCGTTCGTCCGACAGCCCCCCCTGCTTGGCCTCGTACAACAGATCGGAGGGGATCTCTCCATCACCCACCTCCGAAACACGGGCGAACAACAGAACGATTTCGGCCAGCTCGTTCAGGAACCACGGATCGATACCTGTAAGATCTCCGATTTCCGCAATCGACATCCCCTGGGACAGAGCGTAGGTGATGTAGCTCAGCCGATCGGCGTTAGGGGTCATCAGGTACCGGCGAACGTTCTCACGATCGATCTTTTCGGAACCGACACGCCGCCCGGTCTCCAGCGACCGAATCCCCTTCCCAAGAGCTTCCCTGAACGTGCGCCCGATCGCCATGACCTCCCCGACAGACTTCATCTGTGTGCCGAGTACGGGGCTGGCGTCGGGGAACTTCTCGAAGGCCCACTTGGGAATCTTGACCACGACGTAGTCCAGCATCGGCTCGAAGGATGCAGGCGTCTTCTTCGTGATGTCGTTGGTGATCTCGTCGAGCGTGTACCCGACCGCGAGTCTGGCGGCTATCTTCGCGATCGGGAACCCTGTCGCCTTGGACGCCAGGGCAGAGCTTCTGGAGACGCGTGGATTCATCTCGATGACGATCAGCGTCCCGTCTTTCGGATCTACCGCGAACTGGATGTTCGAACCCCCGGTCTCGACACCGACCTTTCGGATGACCGCGACCGCTGCATCCCGCATTCTCTGGTATTCGCGATCCGTGAGTGTCTGCGCGGGTGCAACCGTGATCGAATCTCCCGTATGAATGCCCATCGGATCGAAGTTCTCGATCGAACAGATGATGACGACGTTGTCGTTCACGTCGCGCATCACCTCGAGCTCGTATTCCTTCCAGCCGAGCACCGACTCTTCGATGAGCACCGAGTGCACCGGGCTCAGGTCCAGGCCTCCCTCGACGATCTCAAGAAACTCTTCGCGGTTGAAAGCGATTCCCCCTCCCGTTCCGCCCAGAGTGAAGGATGGCCGGATGACCGCGGGAAATCCGATCTCATCGATCGCACGCTCTGCCTCGCGCATGTTCCCAACCACGGCGCTCGCGGGGGTCTTCAGACCGATCTCCCGCATGGCCTCTCTGAAGCGCAGCCTGTCTTCGGCAACCTGCACGGCCTGGAGGCGGGCTCCGATCATCTCGACGTTGTATTTCTCCAGATCGCCCCGCTCGGCAAGCTCTACGGCCAGGTTCAATGCAGTCTGACCGCCCACGGTGGGAAGAAGCGCATCGGGTCTCTCACGGGCGATGATCTGGCTGAGGAACTCTGCGGTCAGGGGCTCGACGTAGGTCCGGTCGGCGATCTCGGGGTCGGTCATGATCGTCGCAGGGTTCGAGTTCACCAGAACGATCTCGTAACCATCCTCCCGGAGCGCCTTGCACGCCTGAACTCCCGAGTAGTCGAACTCGCAGGCCTGCCCAATGACGATAGGCCCGGAACCAATGACGAGGATCTTGGAAATACTAGAGTTTCTTGGCATCGCGCATCTGCTCGAAGAACTTGCGGAACAGGTAGTAGGAATCGTGGGGTCCGGGCGCCGCTTCGGGGTGGTACTGGACGCTGAAGGCGGGCAGATTACGGTGCTCCAGTCCCTCGACCGTATTGTCGTTGAGGTTCAGGTGAGTGATCCGGACTTCATCATCGCTGAGGCTGTCAGGGTCCACGGCGAAACCGTGGTTGTGTGCCGTGATCTCGACCCGCCCTGTATCCACGTTCCGGACCGGGTGGTTCCCACCGTGATGACCAAACCGCAGCTTGAAGGTGCGCCCTCCCATCGCGAGCGACATGATCTGATGACCCAGGCAAATTCCAAACACGGGACGCTTACCGAGAAGCTCCCGCACGTTTAGGATCGCGTAGTCGACCGCGTCGGGATCTCCCGGTCCGTTGGACAGAAATATGCCGTCGGGTTCGAGATCGAGGACGTCGGAAGCCTTCGTCTGGGCTGGAACGACCGTCACCCTCGCACCGCAGTGCACCAGATCCCGCAGAATGTTGGTCTTGATCCCGAAGTCGTAGGCCACGACGTGGAAAGGATCCGCCCCGCCGCAGGCCAGGTCGGAAAACTCCAGGAAGTCCATCGGGCCGGGAACGGCCTGATAACACTCTCCAGTCGTCACGCGGCTGGCGAGATCCCGCCCGACCATCCCCGGAGCGGCGCGAACCTTGCGGGCCAGGGAATCCACATCGTGGTCGACGAGGGACACGACCGCGCGCATCGCGCCTTCGTTACGGATATGACGTACGAGCGCACGCGTGTCGATCTCGGAAATGGCCGGAATCCGGTGCCGTCTCAGATAATCGATGAGCGACTCACTCATCCGCCAGTTGCTCGGGTGAGGCGTCATCCGCCGAACGACAAACGCTTCGAGAAACGGGCTCCGGGACTCCGAGTCTTCCGGGTTCATACCTGTGTTGCCCATGAGCGGATAGGTCATCGTCACGATCTGGCCGGCGTAGGATGGGTCGGTCAGGATCTCCTGGTAGCCGGACATCGAGGTGTTGAAGACGACTTCCCCGAAAGCTTCGCCTTCGAATCCGTGGCCCTGTCCCCGAAAGACCCGCCCGTCTTCAAGAAGCAGAGTCGCGTTCACTCGAGAGTGCCCATCTTGTTCACAGGCCAGTAGCGAAACACGGCCTTACCGAAGATGTTATCTTCGGGCACCAGGCCCCACATCCGGCTGTCGTTGGATTGATTGCGATGATCGCCCATCACGAAATAGGTTTCCGGGGCCACGCTCGTGGGAGGGTAGTTTCGCGGGTCGAAGAACTCCAGAGGAACGTACACCTCGGCGTAGGGCTCTCCGTTGATCAACAGCTGGCCCTGGCGGATTTCGACCCGGTCTCCGGGCACCCCGATCACACGCTTGATATAGGAGCGCGAGGGATCCAGCGGGTAACGAAACACAATGATGTCCCCGCGCTCGATCCCCTCGATTCGGTAAATGAACTTGTTGACGAAAATGCGTTCCTGATCGACCAGTTCGGGGAGCATGGACGTGCCTTCGACCCGGACGGGCTGATAGAAGAAGACGACGATGACCAGGGATGCCAGTACGGCGACGACCAGATCGCGCGCCCAGCGGCCGATCTCCCGGAAGACGGGAGGCCTGTCGGCTGGATCCACTGGAGGCATCAAACCCCCTCGCGGGTTGGGACTGTCCGGCTGCATCGACATAGAAATCCCCGGATCCGAGCGTCGCATTCTGCAGGCTGGTCCGGGTCCCAACCATTCTAGAGTATTCGGGGATGGATAAGAATGGTACGGAACCATTTTTGAATGATGAAAGCCCGGGCTCGTCCGGCCGCTACCAGAGATCGAACCGCGCCGTCGCCCCGAAGACGGCCCCCACCCTGTGATCCACGTCGGTCAGGCCCGCTGTCACAGCACCATCCCAATCCAGGCCCCACATCCGCCATCGCGCTCCCAGACGGGACTCCGCCCGGTCTTCCCCACCGCGGGTCGGATTCCCCGCCGCATTCAGGACCCCGACCACCTCAGCAGCGAGGCTGACTTCCGGAATCACGGGCACGATGCCGGCGATCCCCCAGGTGAGGACGTCCTGCTGGGCGCCGACGCGCTCGGCGTCGTCGAGGATCCCGAGGCCCACCTTCCCGAAAACGTACGCACGTCCGGCCTCGTGACCGATGAGAACATTTCCCAGAAAATCCGTCCCGTCCTTTCCGAGCCCGCTTTCGTTGCTGGCATTGGGGAGCACCACGGCCATCTGGAAGCTGACATCCGGGCGGCGTCCCGACTGGGTCAGTATCTGGAACTTCGTCGCCATCGTCCCATCCCCGAAGTCACTGGTCCGACCGCTCCCGCCCTCATCGATCCACACGATGTTCCGGATGGTTCCCCAGAGCTGGAACTGGGCCCGGCCGAGGCCCAAATGAATCCCGCCGGTCACCAGCGCGAGCTGGTCG
>Ga0055489_10000084_pt1 | contig 12687 bp, 11 predicted proteins | sample RushOxbow_ThreeS_6_FD_57913 | JGI IMG/M metagenome (GOLD analysis project Ga0055489, IMG submission 57913) | Wetland microbial communities from San Francisco Bay, California, USA, that impact long-term carbon sequestration - RushOxbow_ThreeSqB_D2 | ecosystem: Environmental > Aquatic > Marine >...
TGCAGGGGATCACGGCGGCGGGTCTCTCAGCGTGGAGTTTAGTCTCGATGGTTCCACGTGGGCCTCAGCGCTGCACCAAGATGCGGATGGTACGTCATCAGCCGCCATTGCAGCAGCAGGCTTATATTATTACCCATTCACAGCAAAGTATATGCGGTTTGTATTAGCTAGTGCGACCGCTCCCGCCATCGTGATTAAAACGATGGAAATTATTCAAGAGGATTAACCGTGGTTGCGTTGCGCCATGTCGAAAGCATAAGCGACACGATAGCCAGTGGCAGCGCGCAACGTTTACACACCCTAACGACAACGTTAAACAGTACCGCAGCATCATTTCAGTTATTCAGCCGCAGACTGACAGGCGGCAACCAGCCGCAATTCGGTACGGCGTTCGGTCGCGTCAATTCCACTTCTCAGGTCGAGTTCAAGCGCACAGGTACCACGGGCGCGCCCACGATGACCATCGAGGGATGGGTTGTGGAGTTCACGTCCGGAGTGTCTGTCATCCGCGGCACGGCAGACATGGCAAGCGCCACAAGCGCCAGCCTGACCCACACGATAGACAAAGCCAGCTCCTTTATTATGCTCACCGGGTCGGAACAGGGTGGGGGCGGCTATGGTGATGATGATTTTCATGGCGCATTTATAACCAGCGACACGTCACAGAGCATAGTCCGCGTTAATGGGCCATCGGGCACATGCAATGTTCCGTACCAGATCGTAACCGGTGACACGTTTTCTGTGCAGCATCCTGCTGCTGTGTCGTTTGCCAGCACCGATGCTAGTAAAACCGTTACGCTGGGCAGCTCGATCGACAAAACAAAAACCTTCATCATTGGCAGTTATAGCTGCGAAAGCGGCACAGTAACACGGATCGGACAAAAGCTATTTACCTGGAGGTTCTCCGACGCGAACAATACGGACATCATCATCACGCGGGATGATGGCACAAGCGCCGCAGCGACCGTTTACGTCCAGGCAGTGACTGTCAGTGATGCTACTGTACGGGCATTTGATCTATCGTTTACCAGTTCCGAGACCACTCCCGCAACCCCCGCGACGATCACCGCTGTCAATACAAGCAATAGCATCATCATCCTGGGCGGCCTGCACCAGTGCGGGGGTCGGTGCGCGTATACCGGGGATGACGATATCAGCGTGGGGTACTGCACAACGGCGCTTGCGAGTAGCACGACCGTTACAGCGACACGAGGCGCGACGGGCAGCACGGCTGCGACCATCAATGGATGGGTAATCGATTTCTCTTCATCCAGCGTAACGCTGACTGTGCAGGGAGCGGGGCACGGTCATACTGCGGATAATGTGAGTCTGACACAGCAAAACACGCTGGCGGTGCAGGCGGCAGACCATGCCCACACAGCGGACAATATCGCCCTGACACAGCAAAACACGCTAGCGGTGGCAGATACGCTGCACAGTCATGCAGCGGGCAATATTGATTTACTTCAGGCTAACACGCTGAATATTTCCGGAGCTTTGCATGCTCATAGCGCGGATAACCTGGATTTGGTTCAAGCGAATATTCTAGCGGTGGCTGGCACCATACACACACACAACGCCGATAGTATCGCGCTCGTCCAACAAAACACGTTGTCGATTAATGGCGCTTTGCACGACCACACAGCGGGCAATATCGATTTGATACAAGCTAACACCCTTGTCGTGGCAGATGCGCTGCACGTCCATAGTGTTGAAAACTTAGTTTTAACGCAACAGAACACGCTGGCAGTGCAAGAGGCCATCCATGCCCACGGTGCGCAGAACATCGATCTAATTCAGGCTAATATTATTGTCGTGCAGGACACTCTACATGCGCACAGTGCCGACAATATCACGCTGAATACGGGTGAAACACTTATCATGCAGGACGCCTTGCATGCCCACACAGCGGACACTATTGCGCTTATCCAACAAAACACCCTGGCAGTGCAAGACGCGCTTCATGCCCACACAGCGGGCAACGTGGATTTATTGCAGCAAAACACGATAGTAGTGCAAGACGCGCTTCATGCCCATAGCGTGGAAAATATCACGCTCGATCAATCCAGCGTCCTCGTAATCCAGGCAACGCTACACGACCACACGTCAGGCAATATCGATTTATTGCAACAAAACACGCTGATAGTGCAGTCTGCCCTCCACCTCCACAGCGCCGAATTGTTGCAGTTAATTCAGCAAAACACGTTGTCGATCCAAGATGCGCTACACGCGCATAGCGTAGAATCGCCGGAGCTATCCACGGAGCTGTCTCTGATACTGGCCGATACCCTGCATGGGCATACCGTGCAAAACGTGCTGTTAGTGCAGCAGAACGTGTTAAGCGTACAGCAGGCATTGCATGTGCATCACGCGGATGGCATCACGCTGTTACTGCCTGGGCAGGATTTGGTTATTTACGATTTCCCGAGTCGGAATTTGTTAGTTAGCAGGCCTTATAGTTTTCTTTTGCGCGCAAAGCGCCTTAAACGTTTAAGAGGATTTTAATGATGAGCGACTATCCAATAGCTGAGATGTTTGAGTGTATCGAGCCCAGTTTTAAGCATGGGCACCATACGTTTCGGGCGGGGAATGCCTATTACCTAGAGGACTATCCTGATATCAACCAGGAAGAGCTGCAAATGTTCCACCGTGCGGGATGGGTCAAGGTCGAGGGATGGCCGGAGACGCCAGCGCGCGACACATCGCGCACCGTGGTCCTTGACGTGCATCCTGCAAAGGTCGGCCAGAGAGTCGATACGATCTAACAGAGTGATATGACATGAGCAAAGCCACAGATGATGCCCATATCGACGCCATGCTAGCTAGCATTGCGACGAGTACGACCTTGCACGTATGCAGTGCGCAACCCGCTAACCATGCGGGTATAGCAGCCGTTACGCTGGCTAATGTCACTATGACGGCGGGTGATGGAAACGGTGATTACGTTATCGCCAATGGCGACAGTAGCGGGCGCAAATTGCGCGTTCTGGTCCAGACAGCAATATCGATTACCGGCAGCGGTACAGCGACGCACGTCGTTTTAACGACAGGATCGCTTATTTACGTAACGACCTGCACGCCTCAGGGGCTGACAGCCGGGGGCACAGTGACCGTGCCTGAATGGGATATCGAGGTTGCTGATCCAACATAGAGCAATGACGCATGGCTGATAATAGTCCTTTACTTGCCCCGCTATCGCCAGGAGGCACGGCGCTGTATGGTGTCGTGCTGGACCAAGACCTCATGCCCGGAGAATCTATCGTGTCCGAGGCATGGACGGTAAGCGCGGGCCTGTCCATCCTCGATACCTACGCGCCGTCAACCTTCAGCGATTCAGGCGGACGATCATCTCAGCACGTCAGGTTGGTAAAAGTGACAGGAGGGAAACTCGGGGCCGTATATCAGGCGCGCCTTACCGTGACGTATAACAGCGCTAACTTTGGCGAGCGATCGGAGTCTTATTCGTTCCGCATCCCCTGCCTGGAGACCTGATTCCATGATTACGATTATTCAGCCAATCGACATGCTAAACCGCTACGGAGATAACGAGATGGCGCAGCGCTGCACTAGCGACAGTGCATTGCCTATTAGTGCGCAGCAGCTACGCACAGGCGTTTTGAGCGGAGATCGAACGACATGGAGTAGTGATCTACGTGGAGAGGTCGATAGTGCCGTAGCAAAGCTTACAGCAGCTTGTGAGACAGCGAACGAACTGATTACCGGAGCGGCTCGAAGCGGCGGCCTTATCGGGACAGAGGATACTCCGACTAAAATCCCGCAGGATGTGAAATACTTTGCGCTGTCCATAGCGCGATATCAGCTATACGAGGACAGATGCCCCGAACACATTCGGCTGAACTATGAGGATGCGGTTAGCTGGATAAACAAGGTTGCGCAAGGAAAGATTAGCATTGATCTTGGTCTCGATACGCCAAGAGGCAGCGGTTATCAGGTTTTAGACATCACGTATCCGCTGATGAGTTCGGATCAGTGGATTTAAAAAGCCGCCCTATGGTAGAGCGGCTAAATAAGGAGGAGTAATAGCTAGGATAATCGCTTTCCGGTGCGGCAAGGCAAAGAACATAAAGCATCGGAAAAACGAGAGTGGATCATAACGCAAAAACTTAGTTTTTTGAAAGGTGCTAAATGTCGGTAGAATTGTTAGGCGCAAAAAAAGCGATTTCTCAATTGAGAACGTTGCGCGCCCGCATGCGCGATACAACGCCGCTGATGCGTGAATTGGCGATCAAAATGCACCAGCGCACTATTGTCCACTTCGTCAAAGAGGAGGACCCTGACGGACATCTGTGGAAAAAATCCAAACGTGCGATACGGACAGGCGGGCAGACGCTGACAGATACCGGGCGCTTGCGCGCCAGCGTGCGTTTTGCGTATACCAGAACCAGCGCTGAGGTTTTCACCAATACGATCGTCTACGCAGCCCGCCACAATTACGGAATACTCAGGATGCCGCGCCGTGAGTTCATAGGATTTGGGCGCGCGGATGAAAAAGTTATCGCTGCGATTGCAGCTAAATACTTAAAGAGTGCTATTTAGTGGAGAGACTAACGAATTACTTTGCTGCCGAGCCTGCCATACTGGCGAGATTACAGGCGCTTGTTCCTGCTTCGGTTCGTTCCATCCAGCCGGCCCTTAGCTCGGATCAGTGCATTGATTTTGCCGGGACAGGCCCGGCGGCTTTTCTTATTTATGGCGGGAGCGTGATCGAGGAAAGCAGCGGTAGCAAGCGATCGGCTATCCGCGAATCGCAGACGTGGATAGTGGCGATCGTCGTGCAAAACGTGCGCGATACGATAGCGAATTCTCAGGTTCGGCAAACTGCGGGGCCGATTCTTAGCGCCATCGATGGGCTTTTGCTTGGATTCACACCTATCAATGGCAGCGACGAGAATGTGGGCGTTGCCTCTTCGCTGCGAGGGGTGACAGCTCCGGAAGCCTTCCGTGACTTGCCCGGACTTGGCATTTTCCTACGGGCCTATGAGATGAGTTTTGTCAATTCAGCCGAAACTACGCGCAAGAGCGCATTCAGCCGATAACTTTTTAATCAGGAGACAGACATATGGCTATTACGAACTTAGATGTAAGTACAACATTATCGCTTGGTGCGGGCGTTGTGTCGTTCGATCCGTGGGACGATGAGGGAAACCCGACAGGCTATATCGACCTTGGCGAGCCGGACACGGTTGACTTGACTGTTGCGCAAGGCACGACCACGACGAGATTAAGCCGCCGCCGCGTGGAGAGGCCGACTATATTTAGTCAAACATCACAAGGGCAAAGGAGTATAGCGATATCATCCCTTAGTGTCAGCGTGGATGTCATCAGACTATTTCTGTCTGCCGTGAAATCGACCTATGCACAGGCTGCGGTGGCGGTCACTGACGAGGTGATATTCTCGGGAGAAATCGAGTATGGTCGCCAGTATCAGCTAGGAGCAAGCGCGGACAATCCAGTGGGTATTATGGGAGCATCGTCCGTCACGATAGGCAGCGCGCGTAGCGATATCGCGGCATGGCAGGCGACAACGGCTTATCTTAAAGGTGAGCAGGTCGAGAAAGTCACGGATGACGGTACAGTATGGACCGCTACAAATGCGGGGGTTTCAGGGGCGACTCAACCGACATGGCCGACCGTGGGGATTGGTGATGTTGTCGTGGATGGGACGATCGTATGGAAACACACGGCGAACGCTCAGGAAACATTTACGCTAGATGTCGATTACGAGCTTGCCCTTGACGCAAACGAGGGCGCAAAGCTGCAATGGATAAGCCCCGACACGTTTCCTCAAGCCCTTGTTGCAAACTACACTCCTCTCGTGAACAGCCGGACACGGCTCCAGACCGGCAGCGGTACGAGTCTGATTGGCACCGTGCGATTCGTGGCGGATGCGGAGATACCAGTATTCTGTAAGCAGCTAGTCGCTTATAAATGCGAGCTGATACCGAACGGCAACTTGGGCATGGTCACGGATGAGAACACGCTGCAGCAGGTCGGATTTACAGCTAACGTGCTGGATGTGGACGGAGTAGCTCAAATTACCGCAGATGGGCGCGCCATCTAAAAAGAGGGTCCTCTCATGAGTGTGATTAATGCGGTTTCTGATTTAGCGCTACAGGCAAAGGCGATATGGGCGCTGCCGCCTGTAGTGCCATCCAGCAGCGTTCCCTTGTATGTCAATTTGCAGTTTTACCAGCGTGCGACTGTATTGATAGGTGTAAGCAACGCCACTACGGTTACGGGATCGGCCATAACGTTGCTACAGGCAAAGGACGTTTTGGGGCTGAGTGAGAAGGCGCTGGGCTTTACGATTGTTTACCAGAGTCTCTTATCTCAGACGGCAGATAAACAGGTATCCACGACCGTAGCCAGTAATACGTTTACTACGGATTCCACGGACAACGCTAAATTGCTGTACCAGATCGACATCGATAAGGCATCCCTTGATTCCGCTGGCGGATTCGGCTGCATGCGCCTTGGCGTGGGGGATGCGACAGCGGCCACGATCACGGCGTTTTATCTGTGCTGGCCGGGAGAGACTGAGGGCGTACTACCATCGGCGCTGGTGGATTAAGGCGCGTTATCCGTGCCTCCACCAGACTTCCGCCTTGACGCGCGCGTACAGCAGCAGACACGCGATAACGGGCAGCCAGAAAAGCCATGCGTGGCGCATGAGTACGCTGTTAGCATAAAACGCCGGGATTAGGAAAAGCAGCGTAGCTACCTTTAAAACTGCCAGCCGCTTTTTAAGCGGTTTTGCGGTTTGCTCAATGAGTAAAACGTGACTTTCTTCAGACATGACAGTATAACCTCGGACTAAAGGCGCAATCATAGCATGGCTATCGAAAAAACAGGCTTACGGATAGATACGGAAGTCAAAGGAGAACAGCAGCTTGACGCGCTTGTAAAGGACATGGAGGATCTTGATCGAGTAGCCATACGATTTTCCAGTGATCTGCGTCAAGCTATTTCCGCACTGCAAAAAGGCACGAACCTAAGCGGCGTTTCAAATAACTTTAAGACCCTGAAAGAAGAGGTTTCCCGAACATCCGGGGCGCTAAAGCAGAATCAAGCGGCCTCTACAGCGGCAGCGCAAGGCCTCAAAGCCACAGAGGATGCAACTAAGAGAGCAAGGAAGGGCTTCGGTGACTTATCATCCATCCTGTCTACACTGACCGCCACGCTCGGGGCCTCTAATTTTGTCGGCACCACAGCGACTATTGATGGCATCAATAAAAGTCTGGTCCAGCTTACAAGGACGGAGGAAGAGGCAGCAATACAGGGTAACAAAATTCGAGAGGTGACAGAACGCCTTGGCCTGGAGCTGCTAAGCACATCACGCGCTTATGTCAGCCTTCTAGCGGCCAGTAAAGGGACGGTGCTGGAGGGTGAGAATACTGAAAAAATATTTACCAGCGTAGCGGGGTCCTTATCGCTTCTAGGCAAAAGCGCCTTTGAGGTGGAGGGCGCGCTTAAAGCGGTAGAGCAAATCATATCGAAGGGCAAAGTCCAGGCGGAGGAATTGCGCGGACAGCTCGGAGAGCGTCTGCCAGGGGCGTTCCAGATAGCAGCCAAAGCTATGAACCTTACAACGGCGGAACTCTCCAAACAGCTTGAGCTTGGTAACGTTTACGCTGATGAGTTCCTCCCCAAATTCGCAAAGCAGCTCGACGAGACGTTTCGACTCGATCAGGTCGATCGAATAGATACTCTTAGCGCTGCTTTAAACCGCCTTAAAAACACGTCTACCGAGGTAGCAGCGTCCTTTGAACGGGCGGGCGGTGCCACGTTCCTATCAGGCGCTGCTGATAGCGCGGGACTTGTCGTTAAGCTATTACAGCAGACCGCGGCATCAGCAGGCGCGGGAGCCGCCAGCATAGTGGATTCGTTCAAGGATGTCGGAGAGGCGATCATTAATCAGGATTTAGCATCGCTCCCCGGGAAGCTGGCGGAAAATTATAACTTGGCGGCTGGAGTAATCGAGGACTCCGCAAATACGATTTTCGATGCAGGCGGGAAAATAGACGCGGCAAATGCACTCGTAACTGCTAAGGTGGGCGGCATCGCCAGCGGTTTCAAAGTTACGGCGGCGGAGTCTGAAAAGTTTGCGGAAGATATCACGCTAGCCTTTCGCGCGTTGAATCTTGACGATGTGGTGAGCAAGGTTAGCACAGCCGAAACTAAGTTTTTAGATGCGTTCGGTACGATTAGCGAACGTAGCGAGAAAACACGCGAAGCCTTCGAGAAACTCAATGAAACATTTTCTCAAGCGGCATCCGCGCAAGGCATCGATGCGATAGCTCTTGCGCTTGAAAGTGTGTTCAGCCAGGGCCGGGCAACATCTGAGGTGATCGGGGCGTTACGCGACAAGCTTGAGAAGATCGAGCCGGGCGATAAGGTCGAAGCAATCACCAAATCCTTTGAAAGCTTAGTGGAGTCCTCGGCAAAATCAGGCGAGTCGATAGACCTTATCAATAAAGCCCTTGAAAGCCTGAATCCTGGGCAAACAAACAATGTAGAGGAAGCGTTAAAGGGAATCGATAAGGCCGGAGTCAGCTCCGAACAAGTCTTGCTGGCGCTGCAGGTCGCTTTGGATGGCGTAAAAACACCCGATGCGGTGCTGCAGCTTGGGCGCGATTTGCAGGAAGCCGGGTTATCGGGGGAGGGGCTACGCAAGGGGCTTGAACTTGTCCGTTCGCGCCTTGCCGATGTCGAAGCGGAGGCGGAAAACTTCCGTGCTGGCATCACGCGCGCCAGTGAAGCTTTGCAATCCCTTGGTGTGCAGTCATCAGCCGGTATTGTAGAGGGGTTCGAGCGAGCGGCCCGTACCCTCGACGAGCTTAGAGCAACGGGGGTAGCGACATCACGCGATATTCAGCGCGCCTTTTTTGCGTCCACGGAAGAGATTTTGAAAAAGTTCGGTGATCTGGACGAGGGACAGCGCAACACGGTAGTCAATCTCGTTAAGTCCCAAGCAGCGGCGGCGGGTCTGAGCGATCAGTTATCTGCCGCTGCACTCCAGGCGGCGGCGGCGACAGGCAACACCAGCGAGCTTTCCAGGGAGCTTGAGCGGGCGAGCGACAACGCGTTCAATACTGCAAATTCCGTAGAAGCTGCCTTTGCGGGACTCGGCATAAGGAGTTCGCAGGAAATCGTTAGAGGGTTCGATGCAGCCATCCGTCAACTGGATAAGCTAAAGAGTAGCGGTCAGGTCACAGCGAACGATTTGCAGCGCGCGTTTTTCGCGGCTACAGAGGGCATTAGTCAAAGCTTTTCCGATTTGAGCGTTGAACAAAGGAAAAGTGTGGTCAATATTATCGAGTCTCAGGCCGCAGCCGTGGGACTCAAGGGAAAATTCGACGAGGCAGCTCTAGCTGCTGCCGCAATCAGCGGGAATACGGAAAGTCTTATCCGCCAGCTCCAAGCCGCCGAGGAGAAGGCGCTCGGAACATCAAAATCCATCTTTGGCCTCAAAGCCGCTTTCGATGGCTCGCTGGATAGCGTCAAGCAAGTCTCTGAGGCGCTATTCAACAATGACAAGCAGATTCGAGAATCCACCAGCGCTGTTCGTCAGCAAAAGGAAGCCACGGAAGAGCTGGAAGGCGCGACAGAGGGCGCTATAAGCGGGTGGGAGGACCTAACGGCTGCGCAGCGAGATTCTATTCGATCCGCTTCAGATGCAGCAGCAGCGACCGGATTTGTCAATTCCATATTGGATAGCATCAGCACTCGATTAGGCGCGATCAGCGAGGCCTCTGTAGAAGCTTTTGAGAACAGGCTATCAGGAGGCGCTCTATCTGCCGAGGCCTCTGTAAAGACTCTCCAGCAGCGCATCGAAGAAACAGACGCGGAAATACTACGCCTTGGCGCGCTTGAGAGTAGCGGCGCAACGGGTGTATTCACCAAAATTGCGGCGTTTTACAGCAGAATCGCTGACGAGGTAGAACTATCCGCGTTGAGGCAGCTCGCAGCGCTTAATGATTTGGCAAGCAAAGCAGAATCCGGAAGCAGCTTGGCGCTTAATCAGCTCACGGTGACAGGGGATGAACTGGAAACGCTAAAACGCCGTTTCGACCTAGTGGACGAAAGCACGTTCGATCAAGTCATTGCTCAAGTGCGGGCGCTAAAAGGGGAGCTGGAAGGGGCTGCTGATCGTACCGAGCAACTGCGGGAGCGACTCGAATCATTAAGGGCCAAAAGTGACGTAGAACGTCAACAATTGGACAATCAACGCGCATTGAGCGATATACAGAAACAGATTGCGAAAGCGCAACGTGATGATAACCGCCTGCTTGAAAACGAGCTGAGAGAACAACTGAAAATCCAGAAAGAAATTAACGAGGAAGAGCTGAAACGAGTCAAAGGTAGTAACGATGAGGCGGAGGCACGACGGCGGTCTAACCGTCAGGACTCAGATCAGCAACGTCCATCAGCAGGCGGAGCGAACGCGCCAGGGAGCGGACGCTCTAATGTCGTTCCCTTATCAGGGGGTGGCACCACGACAACGCAAAACATCGTGGTGATCCCGCTTCCGGATCGGTTTGCGGAGGAGTTCGTGCGCCGTGGCATAACAGAGGGCATTGTTCGCAGCGTGATAAGCCCCGCACTGCGGCGTAACGAGAAACTGAGTAGTTAATATGGCTGACGCAACGCCTATCGACACAAGCATTGTTGGAAACCAAAAGTTCCTGATACAGCGCGATAACCTTTGCGCGGGCGCTTTGATAACACCATCGGCTGTTCAGTCTGTTGAAGGCAGTGTCACGGCAGATGATCCGATCCGGGTTGGGAATAGTGTTGGCGAGGTGTCTCTTACCGGCGCTTACGATGGGCTGGTAGATACGGATATCGATATCGAGATAGTCGAAAACAGCGGTTCGACTCCTCGTGTTAGCGAGCCGGTTTTTGTAGGCACAGGGGTTGGCACGACGCTGACGGACGCCGCAGCAAGCGGTGTTGATTCGCAGCGCTTTGCTGTTACGCTGACTCATAAAGGGTTGGTAGATAAATTCGCTAAACTCGATTTTTATGGGTTTCAGCTTGTCTCGAAAATTCCAGGCTCAGCCGGAAACTTGATCCGCGTCAATTGCAGTGCCGAAAACTTAGTTTATACAGCCAGTGGAAATAGCACGCCAGCCGGTGAAGATATGCGCCAGGACGATACCCGCTTTACCGGGGCGGGCTATGATTTTGGTGGGGCTTATGAGTTAGGCGCTGATGGTGAAGTTAACGCACTGACAAAAAGGTTCAGCTTTGGCGGCGATCCGCGCGTGTATCGTCAATACCGAACGTTCGAGGGGCAAAAGGAGGTTTATGTCATCGATCCGCCTATAGCGGATACTGTTAAAGCGGAAACGCCTGTCTACCACGTAACGGGCGCTTACACCGTCACGGTATCTGTATCCGGGGATATCGAGGGCGATACAGCGTGGCTACCCACGCATGCCTACGCGGTAGGAGATGGCATCGTTAGCGGGGGGAAAGTTTTCCAGGTATCGATAGCCGGGACCAGCGGCGGGAGCCTACCGTCGTTTAACAGCGCTTCAGCGGGCGCAACCACGACAGATGGCAGCGTAACATGGGTGTACGTTGCCGCGACCTCCGAGGAGGTCTACAGCGGGCTTATCACGCTATTCGACCTGCTACAAAGCTTGCTGAGTAGTCAGCTCGTGCGCGTTTCAGGTCCTGCCGATTCTCCTCCGGTCATTGTGCAGGATCGGACTCCGGGGGGTGTTGATGCGGAAGATATCCCTTTTATTAGTAGCTCCTATTCTCTGGGATTTCATGCAGAAGGGGGCGACGGTATAGAGAGCATTACAAGCATTGCCTTGGATGCCAGTAGTGCGACGAAAAACGAGCGAATAACGATTACCTGCAAAGATAATTCTGTCTTTGGCGCTGAACAGTGGCGCGTCAAGGGATCAGGAGGCGGCGACTATGGGACCGCAATTACAGGGAGGCTATTTAGCGCGGTTGGATTTAACTTCGTGATCCCGGCTTTATCTCCGCTTGACGAAACAGGCGAGCCCGACAGCAACGCCAGTGTTACAACAGGCGATGTATCGATGGGCCGGACAAGCTTCCAGGCTAATACCGGAGAAACTCAGGACTATCCGGATGCTTGCGTACTCGAGTACGCGCTAGGAGCAAAAGCAAAACCGCTGACGATCACGTTTACTTATACACTGAGACCCGGCGCAGCTAACAACTGTCAGACAGCGCCGATTACAAATCACGTCAATCCGGCCAGCGTGGGCGCGGACACAGTAACGTCTTCTTTTGGTGAAGGAGGTACGAATTTGACTGCTATTCCAACGACGATACAAAGCCGAATGAGCGCGTTGTGGGCATGGTACGCGCCCATCATCGATGATCTGAATTCGCTCATAACGGGTGATCCGGGGTATTCCTTCGAGTCACAAGTAAAGGGGAATCTGAATCTCTTCAGCGATCTGCTTCGGCTCTATCAGTCCGCGCTGATCGATCTGCAGAATAACCCATCGGCCCTGGCAAAATGGGACGAGGCTTTTTTAGAGCTTAAGAACGACGCGGAGCTTGCAAAGGTCGATAGCCAGTCCGATACGAATTTTCGACTATCGCCATATCAAGGACTTTTCCCCGTAGAGTTCGAGGCGCGTTTAAATAGAATACGGGTCGATGCGGGGTTAC
>Ga0055489_10000093_pt1 | contig 11992 bp, 12 predicted proteins | sample RushOxbow_ThreeS_6_FD_57913 | JGI IMG/M metagenome (GOLD analysis project Ga0055489, IMG submission 57913) | Wetland microbial communities from San Francisco Bay, California, USA, that impact long-term carbon sequestration - RushOxbow_ThreeSqB_D2 | ecosystem: Environmental > Aquatic > Marine >...
GAGAACACGCAATGAACCCAGATGAACTGCTCTATACGAAGGAACACGAGTGGTTGCAGGTCGACGATCATATTGCGACGATCGGAATTACGGGCCATGCCCAGGAAGAACTCGGCGACGTGGTTTACGTCGAGCTGCCATCGGTGGGGGACAGGGTGGATGCCGGCGACGCATTCGGCACGGTCGAGTCCGTGAAGGCCGTATCGGAGCTTTTCTCACCCGTCTCCGGAGAAGTCCTGAAGGTGAATGATGCTCTGGAGGACTCTCCCGAACTCGTCAACAGTGATCCCTACGGAAAGGGGTGGATGATTGCCGTTCGATTGAAGGGAAAACTGGACGCCAACGAACTGTTGTCTGCCGACGAATACTCGGAATATCTCTCGGGTGACGAGGACTAGTCATTGCGCTACGTTCCGAACTCCCCGGCGGATCGTGACGGGATGCTCCGTGCCATCGGGGTCGAGTCCATCGATCAGCTCTTTGCTGGAATCCCGGAGAACCTGAGGCTGGATGGGGCCCTCCGCCTGCCTCCAGCGATGAGCGAGCCGGAACTCCTGGCCTACTTCAAAACAGCGGCCGACCGCAATCGGTCCGACGAGCTGTCGTTCCTGGGTGCGGGCGCTTACCCGCACTACATACCCACTATCGTGGATTCCCTGATCTCCAGGTCGGAGTTCTACACGGCCTACACGCCGTATCAGGCGGAAATTGCACAGGGCACTCTTCAGGCGATCTTCGAGTTTCAGACCTTTATCGCCCAGTTGACCGGCCTGGATGTCGCGAATGCCTCGCTCTACGACGGCAGCACGGCTCTGGCCGAAGCCGTCCTCATGGCTCACAGGATCACGGGACGGACACGTTTTCTCATCGCACGAACCGTGCACCCGGAATACAGGGCGGTGGTCGACACGTATACCCGGCGGCTCGGTTTCACCTTTTCGGATCTGGGCTTCACCGAGAATGGTCAGGTCGATCTGGCCGCCCTCGAGGCCGCAGCGGGCGAGGACTGCGCCGCGGTAATTCTCCAGTCACCAAACTTCTTCGGCACTCTCGACAGAACGCGGGAAGCGGCAGAGATCGCACACCGTTCGGGAGCTCTCAGCGTCGTCGGCATCACCGAAGCCCTCTCACTCGGTCTCGTCGTCCCACCGGGCTCGGAGCCCGACCCCTCACGACGCGCAGACATCGTTGTCGGGGAGGCCCAGTCCCTGGGGATCCCGATGAGCTTTGGCGGCCCACACCTCGGATTCCTCGCCACCCGACAATCCTATCTCCGCCAGATGCCAGGCCGCCTGGTGGGCCAGGGCCATGACACCGGCGGCCGTCGTGCTTTTGTCCTGACGCTGTCCACCCGGGAACAACATATCCGTCGAGAAAAGGCGACTTCGAATATTTGCACGAACGAGTCCCTCTGCGCACTCATGGCGACGATCTACCTCGCGACCCTTGGTCCCAGGGGCCTGCGGGAAGTAGCCATTCGCAATGTGCAGGCCACGGTCTATCTCCTCGAACGCATTGCTGGAACGACAGACGCCCGGGTTCTGTTTCCCGGTCCGCGCTTCAACGAGGCCGTGATCCGTCCCTCCCCAGCCGCGCTCGAGCGGCTTCGGGAGATGCGGTCTCGCGGAATTGCCCGAGGCCTCGAGCTGGGTCCCCTGTTTCCGGAGCTGGAGGGCGCCTTGCTGATTTCCGCGACAGAGGTCTACTCCAAACCCGTTCTCGACGCCTTCGTGAAGGAATTGCGGTGAATTCGTCGTCACGACCCCCCATCCCCACTCATCTGAGCCGGGACGAGCCGCTCCTGTTCGAAAAGGGGAGTCCAGGCCGGCGTGCGTATGACCTGCCGCCGTCGGAGCTGCCGGAGGTCGATCTTGGGAACGCCCTCGGTGCAGATCGGATTCGAGGGGCCGTCGAGGGTATGCCCGAGCTGTCCGAGCCTGATGTGGTTCGGCATTTCACGCGCCTTTCGAGCTGGAACTACCACATCGACCTGGGACTCTATCCGCTCGGTTCCTGCACCATGAAGTACAACCCAAAGCTGAACGAGGCCGTTGCCCGGCTCCGAGGCCTGGCCGATCTTCACCCCTACCTTCCCCCTCCGGGGGTCCAGGGTGCTCTCGAGGTGCAGCATGCCCTGGAAGCGGCGCTGGCCGAGATCACGGGGATGGATGCCGTCACTTTGCAGCCGGCGGCGGGCGCCCAGGGTGAACTCACAGGTCTGCTCATGATTCGCGCCTGGCACGAGGCCCAGGGGCATCCGCGCCGGACGATTCTGGTCCCCGATTCGGCCCACGGAACGAACCCCGCCAGCGTCACGATTTCTGGATATGAGGTCGAACACCTGCGGTCCAACAGCCGTGGCACACTCGACGTTGGATACCTCGCCGAGCGTGTGGGCGACGACGTCGCGGGAATCATGCTCACGAACCCCAATACGCTCGGGATCTTTGAATCGGACATCGACGAGATCGCGAGGATCGTTCACGATGTGGGCGGGCTGGTCTACATGGATGGCGCGAACCTCAATGCGATGATGGGAATCACCCGCCCCGGAGACTTCGGAATTGATGTCCTTCATCTGAACCTGCACAAGACCTTCACGACACCCCACGGAGGGGGAGGCCCTGGGAGTGGCCCCGTCGCAATCAAGGCAAAGCTCGAGCCCTTCCTTCCTATCCCACTGATTAAACGAGACAAAAGCGGTGCGCTCATTCTGGAGCATGACCGACCCCTTTCCATCGGCAGGATGCGGGCGTTCCATGGTCAGTTCGGAATGCACCTCCGGGCCCTCGCCTACATACTGGCGGCCGGTCCAGCTGGCCTGCGCGAAGTGTCGGAGGTGGCCGTGCTCAACGCGAACTATATCCGGAAGCACCTGGAAGGCGCATACGATCTTCCCTACGCCGCTCCGACGTTGCATGAGGTCGTCTTTTCCGATCGTTTTCAGCAGCGCCATGGTGTCGGAGTGGGCGACATCGGTAAGCGTCTGATCGACTATGGATTCCATCCGCCCACCGTATCGTTCCCACTGATCGTGGATGGTGCGCTGATGATCGAGCCGACCGAGACGGAGAACCGGGAGGAGCTGGACCTGTTCATTGCCGCGATGCGGGCCATTGCAAAGGAAGCGGAAGAGGATCCGGATGTCGTTCGATCCGCGCCCCACGCAACCCGGATCGGACGCGTCGATGAGGTTGCGGCGGCCCGAAGACCCGTTCTCAGATGGAGGCCCCCGGCTGGATACGAGACGGACTCCGGGACGGAAGAGCCGGGGAGGTAGCGCCGGCGAGTTGCCTAGGACTCGCCCTCGACCCACACTTCGCCATCCTCGAAGAACTCCTTCTTCCAGATCGGCACGATCTTCTTCAGGCGGTCGATGGCGTAGTGGCAGGCGTCAAACGCCGAGCGGCGGTGCGGCGAAGTCACCACGACCACAACTGACGCTTCCCCGATTTCCAGATGCCCCAGCCTGTGTACGATTCCTACGGCACCGATATCCCAAACCTCGAGGATCCGCTGGCCAATTTCTTCGAGCTTGCGAAGTGCCATATGCTCGTAGGCCTCGTATTCGAGATAGCGTGTGGAACGTCCCGCAGAGTTGTCGCGGACGACTCCCTCGAAAATGCACACGGCGCCATCGCTTCCAGCCAGGAGTTGACGGGCCAGAGCGGAGGAATCGATCGGGCTGCGCGTGATGTGGTAGAGCTGGTTTCGGCCCTCAATCAAAAGCGGAGCCCCCACTTCGCTCTCATCCTGCCCACCGCTGACAGGAGGGAAGATAGCGAGTTCGTCCCCGTCCCCGAGAGCGTGGGCCTCGGGGACATACTGTTCGTTCACCGCTGTCAGCAATGACTTGCCATAGCTCCCAACGCGTGGGTGGATCTGGATCAGTCGCCCGAGGGCGTCTCCAACGGTAGCACCGGAAGGGAGGTCCAGCCTGAGACGACGCTGGCCCACGACGTCCGCCAACGACGCAAAGAATAGAAGTTCGACCTGCACGGGTTTTCTCGATTTGGGTATCAATAGGATTCGCTGCGGATAGCTGGGGATCATAACACATCAAGCTAAGCTCCTATCCTTCATGAGATCTGCATCTTCGATCGCCTTGTGCGTCTCCTTCCTTTCTACTTCGGGCTGCGGGGGTCCGGTGTCTTCGCGTGTCGTTCGAAACCAGTTTTCGACGCTCGCCGGTGCGGAACTTTCGCCGGACGACGTTCAGGTCGAACGCATCATCTCGCAGACATCGGGCCGGGCGGTTGCCGAGGTCACCGTTCAGGTGGCAGCAGAGTACGCGCGCGATCCAGCCGGCCACTGGGAGATCGTTTCGGTCCGGATGGCAGACGGAAACTGGATCGATGTCGCGCGGCTCGATGCCGCCGTGACCCAGATGCAGGTGGCCGACACGACCGAGGCCCTCGAGATTCTCGCAGGGGGCGTCGAGGCGTGGGGCCGTGCGAACGGCACGCTGCCAAGACCCGAAGGGCGCGATTCGCTGTCCAACCTGCTCCACCCTCTCTTCGTTCCCACCCTGTTTCGTGAGGATGCCTAGGGTTCCGCCTTCGTCTACGAGCCCTCGGGCGACTCGTTTCGACTGAGTTCTCCTGGGCCGGATCGTCAGATAGGTACAATGGACGACATCGAAGTCCGGCGCCCCTGAGTCGTCTGAACGAGCCGGGCCACACGGAGCCTGCGTTTCCACGCCCGTTCCGACCTGTTAGAATCACCGCTATGAAGCCCGTAAAGGTCGCCGATGCGATGCTGCCGACCGAGTACGGACCGTTCCGCGTTCTGGGTTTCGAGTCCGTGCGGAGTGAAACTCCCCATGACGAGGGAGTGCCCGAGAGCCTGGTGGCTCTGGTCATGGGCCAGCCCGAATCCCAGCCACTGCCCCTGGTCCGGATTCATTCCCAGTGTCTCACTGGAGACACCTTTCGCTCTTCCCGTTGTGATTGCGGGCAGCAGCTCGACGCCGCGCTGCAGCGGATATCAAAAGAAGGTCACGGGATCCTGATCTATCAATTGGCGGAGGGACGGGGAATCGGGCTGATGAATAAGCTGGCGGCCTACGAGCTGCAGGATCGGGGACACGACACGGTCGAAGCCAATCAGCAGCTCGGGTTCGGCGCGGACGAACGGAACTACAGGTTTCCGGCCGAGGTTCTCCGTTCTCTTGGGATCGAACGGGTCCGGCTGATGTCGAACAATCCGCAGAAGATTCACGCGCTGGAGGACGCAGGATTCGAACGCGTCGAGCGCGTCCCTCTGGAAATCTCGCCTTCCGACAGCTCGAAAGGTTATCTGCGGACCAAGAGAGACAAACTGGGCCACCTCCTGACGGGCATCTAGTTCACCCTGTTCTTCCACAGGCGAGATGCGACGGTCATGGCCTCCGCCCGGAGCGCTGTCGCGTCGGTGTCGACCTGACGACCACCGATAAACGTGGCCCGGACGTTCCCACGGTTGGCCGAGAAGACCATCGCCTCGATGGGATCGTAGACCGGCTCCAGGGCCAGGTCCCCAAGATCGACGACAGTGAAGTCAGCCAGCTTTCCCGGCTCGAGGCTTCCGATCTGGTCCTGGAGGCCGAGGCACTCCGCACCTCCGAGTGTGGCCATCCGGAAGGCCGCAGCTGCGGGGATTGCGACAGGATCCCGTCTCCGCGTCCGCTGCAGGAATATGGCCAGCCGCATTTCCTCGAACATGTCGACGGAGTTATTGCTGGCCACGCTGTCGGTGCCGAGACCGACGCGAATACCTCCTTCGAGAAACTCCCAGACCGGTGCAATCCCGTGGCCCAGTTTGAGATTGGACTTCGGGCAGTGCACCACTGCCGTTCCGGAATCGGCGAGGCGCCGGATCTCATCGGGCGAGGCTTCGATCGCGTGGATCGCCAGGGTGCGGGGTCCGATGAGGCCCAGACGGTCGACGAGGGCCACCGGCCCAACGCCCCGCGCTTCGACCTGTATATGACGACTTCGCCAGTAGTCGGCAAATGGGCCTGCACCCTCGCGAACGAACTGGGTCTCGGCCTGGGACTCGGCAATGTGGATCGCAACGGGCAGGTTCTCCCGCCGGGCCAGATCCCCGATCCGCCTGTAGAGAGGTTCCGACACCGTATACGGGGCGTGGGGCGAAACTCCAGGCCGGCGTGCCGCCTCTTGTCCAGCTTCGAACACGGCGAGCCGCCTGCTGACGTTCCGGACTGCTTCTTCGGCCTGTTCGGGAATCGGTCCAAAGACCTCCTGATAGCCGATTCCCCGCAGACCGTGACGGCACATGGCCTGCCAGCCCGCGCCCGTATCCGTTACTTCGCCAATCGCGGTCACTCCGGCTGCGAGGCATTCGAGAGCCCCAAGCCGGGCCGACAGGTCGAGATCTTCCGCTGTCATCCACTCGTATTTCGTACGTGTGAGCGTCCGTATCCATTCGGGAAAGCTCAGGCCTTCGAGAAATCCGCGAAGGAGGGTGAGTTCGAGGTGCGTGTGGACGTTGACGAATCCGGGAATGATGGCGCAGCCGGGAAAGGATTCGTCACGACCCGTGGGATCCGGGTCGCTCTCGACACGGGCAATCCGGCCGTCTTCGATGACGAGTCTGCCGTGTTCGAGCGGAGGCGAAGAGACCGGACACACCCAGTCTGCTGTGAATGAACTCATACAGAAAACCTGCGGTAGCGTTCGGTTCGGTCTTCTACGAGGTCCTGACGAATAGCGTATCCAATTCCCGGTTCCCCCGACTGGGAGATCGTGCCGCGGGGTGACACTGTAATCTCCGGCTCGACGATGTCGGTTTCCCAGTATCGGCGGCTTGCTGAAACATCTCCGGGAAGGCTGAAGTTCTCCAGTCCCGAGAGCGCAATATTATGTGCGCGACCGATCCCGGTTTCCAGCATGCCGCCGCACCAGACCGGTATTCCCCGATCCCTGCAGCAGTCGTGGACCTTTCGGGCACTGGCGTGACCGCCAACCCGACCAAGCTTGATGTTGACGATTCGGCACGCCCCGATATCGATTGCCTTTCGTGCGTCGTCGGCCGAATGTATCGATTCGTCCAGACAGATGGGAGTCGACATCTGACGCTGCAGGGTCGCGTGATCGATGATGTCCTCCCAATGGAGCGGCTGTTCCAGCATCATCAGCCCGAATCTGTCGAGGCCGGCCAGGTGCGCCGAGTCACTGAGGGTATACGCTGAATTTGCATCCGCCATGAGCGGGAAATCCGGCCAGTTTTGGCGGACCTGTTCCAGTACCTCGGTATCCTGGCCAGGACGGATTTTCAGCTTGATCCGGCGATATCCGGCTGCGAGGGCCTCTGCCACTCTTTCCAACAGCAATTCAGGAGACTTCTGGATCCCGATCGAGACGCCGCAGTCGATTTCATCGCGCGTACCCCCAAGCATCTTCCAGAGCGGTCGTCCCTCGCGGCGGGAGCGGAGGTCCCAGAGGGCGGTCTCGAGGGCTGCCTTGGCCATGGCGTGCCCCCGAATCGGAGATACCATCGCGAGAAAGTCGTCCGGCGAACCCAGCGCCTGTCCGAGCGACCAGGGGATGATGTAATCCGAGAGGACGTGCCATGCCGTCTCGTAGCTCTCGTGGCTGAAGAACGGGCCTTCGGCCGCGGTCACCTCCCCGAAGCCGGTGACGCCGTCCGCCCGTACGCTCACCAGAATGACGTGACGCTCCTCAGTGACTCCAAAGCTGGTTTCGAAGGGGTCCCGGAGGCGCATCCGGATCTGTCGAATCTCGATCTGGTCAGGCCTCATCGGCGAGTGAATGGGCCTTGGCTTCCTGCCACAGGCACTCCATCTCCTCCGGAGTCGCGTCCTCCGGTGTTCGGCCGGAACGTGCAAGGGCATCTTCTATATAGCGGTACCGACCCCTGAACTTACGGTTTGAGCGGTTGAGCGCAACTTCGCTGTCGACTCCCAGGTGGCGGGCGAGATTGACGACGACGAACAGAATATCTCCGATCTCTGCTTCGGCCTCCCTCTTCCGGCTGGCGGCATCTTCGATCCGGGTTGCCTCGCCGAGTTCGGCGATCTCCTCGGCGAGCTTCCCGAGCACACCCTCGAGGTCCGGCCAGTCGAACCCCTGCCGCGCGACGCGCGAAGAAATCTTGTGGGCTTCGTTCAGGGCGGGAAGCCTGGTCGGAATGCCGTCCAGAACCGAGTCTGTCTTGCGCGTCCTGTTCAGGGCCTTCTCCCTCTTCTTGATCGCCTCCCAGCTGTCGAGGACCTCGCTGGAATCGGAAACAGTGTCGTCTCCGAAGACGTGCGGGTGTCTGCGAACAAGCTTTTCAGCGATCGTTTCGAGGACGTCGTCGATGTCGAACCTGCCCTGCTCCCTCCCCAGCTCGGCGTGGAAGACCACATGAAGGAGCAGATCGCCAAGTTCTTCCTTCAGGCCTTCGAAATCGCCCATGTCCACGGCATCGACGACCTCGTATACCTCTTCAATCAGCATCGGCTGGAGCGACTTGAGGTCCTGCTCCCGGTCCCAGGGACAGCCCTCTGGCCCGCGCAGTTGCCTCATGATCTCCACGAGTCGCTCGAACCTGGGTCCTGTCATCCGCGTCCCCCGGGAAATTGGGTATTATAGCGGTCTGCTCCGGCAGTATGGAGGAGATGAGAGTTATTCACCATCTGGACGATCTGCCCCGCCTCTCCGGCAGTGTCGTCACGATCGGAAATTTCGACGGCTTCCACCTCGGGCATCGAGCCATAATTCGTGCGCTTGGGGAGCGCGGAGCGGCGATGCATCTGCCTGTTGTGGCGATGACCTTCAAGCCCCATCCACTCGTTGAGGTCGCTCCCGAGCGGGCGCCGGTTCCCCTGTCGACTCCGGCTGAGCGTATCCGCCTGCTCGAAGAAGCCGGTGTGGACATCGTCTTCGTACAGCACTTCGATGAAGCGTTTTCCCGTCTGACGCCTGAGGTCTTCATCGGTCGGTATCTGGTTGACGCTTTTCACGCCCGGCTCGTGGCAGTCGGGCAGAACTTCCGATTTGGCCACCAGCACCGCGGCACTCTCCAGGCCCTCGAGAGCGCGGCCGACGACTTCGAGGTGCTGGCGGTTCCTCCGGTTCTGTTCCGGGGGCATGCGGTGAGCAGTTCCCGGATCCGTCGGGAGGTCGCGGCTGGAAACGTCAGCACAGCTCGCCGGATGCTGGGCAGGTGTTACACGATCGAGGGCCGGGTCGTCAGAGGAGAAGGTCGCGGCGGACGGGAAACGGTGCCCACGCTCAACCTCGACCCTTCCAACCGGCTGATTCCCCGCAGCGGTGTCTATCTGACGCGAGCCCGAATCCCCGGCTTCCCAAACGTCCGGTCGTGGGTCGACAGCCTCACGAATGTGGGTCTTCGGCCGACGTTCGGCGGTGACAGCCTGACGATCGAAACCTTCGTGCTGGATCACGTGCTCGGTGTCCGGCCCCCCACTCTCGAGCTGAAGTTCCTTGCCCAGTTGCGTGACGAGAAGATCTTCTCCGGTGCAGACGCTCTGAAGGCTCAGATTCTGAAGGATGCCGGGCAGGCCAGGCGGTTTTTCCGGCGTCTCGACCGGCGGACTTCCCGCGAGTGCGTAGGGGCTTCGAATCCCAATGATGACCAGGCGATCCATTGAAGTCTGGCTCTATACACGGCCCGGTTGCGGTCCGTGCGAGGAGGCCACAGCCCTCATCCGTGAGTCGGCCGGGAGCTTTCCCCTGACTCTCCACGTGATCGATGTGGACACGGACCCCGTGCTCCGGGACGAGTTTGGCGCCGACATCCCGGTCGTCGAGATTCGCGTCGGGGACAGGAAGCGGACACTTCGCCACACTCTCAGACAGGACGAATTCGAAATGGAACTGGAGCGACTGTGCAACACGTAGACATTCTCGCCATCGCGGCGCATCCTGACGACGTGGAACTTACGGCGGGTGGCACCCTCCTGGCCATGCGGGATCGGGGCTACTCGACCGGTATCCTCGATCTGACCCGCGGAGAGATGGGGACTCGCGGCACGGCCGAACTCCGTGCCGAGGAGGCCGAAGCCGCACGTGAGGCGCTGGGGGCGAGATTCCGCAAGACTCTGGATCTGGGAGACTCGCGTCTGGCCAATTCCATCGAGAACCGCATGCGGGTGGCCCAGGAGATCCGAAACGCCCGCCCCCGGACTGTCATCCTTCCCTACTGGGAGGGCCGCCACCCGGACCACTACACCGCCGCTCACCTCGGCTATGAAGCCTGCTACACGGCCGGTCTGGCTCGAGCCGGCCTTGACGGCGAGCGCCACCGACCTCACAAGATTCTGTACTCGACTATCTACCGCGACGTCCCGCCGTCATTCGTGGTCGACATCAGCGCGTATTTCGACCAGAAGCTTCGTGCGATCGAGTGCTTCCAGTCTCAGTTCACGGGAGACATGAGCGAAATCGTCACGCTCTTTCCTGCGTGGGCGCGGTTGGTCGACCGGATCCGAACGCAATGTCGCTTCTACGGGCACCAGGTCGGGGTGGAATATGCTGAACCCTTTGTGGTCAAGGAGATTCTGCGAATCGACGACGTCGTGGACCTTCCAGTACCCTCGATCTGATGTCCGTGGCTAAACCGTTGTCCCCGAAATCCGGTCTGAAGGGATCGGAGTAGCACTTCCGATCTCACGTACGCTGGCTGCCGCCGTCCAATTGCCTTGACACCTGTTCGGCGGGATCCGTACGATGAATACAGACATTTCCGGGAGTTACCGACCATGATCGACAAGCTGACACGCTCAACACTGGCGCTCACTCTGGCTATCGGCATGACCGGTTCACTTCAGGCCCAGGACAAGCCCAAGCATTCCGATGTCGAAAATATCGGGAACCGCGACATCAACGACGGCGGTTTTCTCGGTCTGGGGAATATCAACTTCTCTTCGCTCGAGGCGGAGATCGCGATGGGAAGGGCCCTGGCCGCCGATCTCGAGCGGCAGGTCCAACTGGTCGATGACCCGATCATCAACGAGTACGTCAATCGCGTCGGGCAGAATCTTGTCCGCAACTCAGACGCTCAGGTTCCATTTTCCTTCAAGGTGATCGACGACGACAGCATCAACGCCATGGCGCTGCCGGGCGGGTTCGTCTACGTCAATACCGGTATCCTCCTGACCGCCGATGAGGAGGCGGAACTGGCCGGTGTCATGGCCCATGAGATCGCGCATGTGGCTGCCCGTCACGGAACCGAGAACCAGTCGAAAGGAACTCTGCTGAACATACTCTCGATCCCCCTGATCTTCGTGGGTGGCGTGCCGGGCATCGCGATTCAGCAGGCTGCGGGCCTTGCCGTACCGGCGGCTTTCTACAAGTTTTCGCGTAAGGCCGAGGAAGAGGCCGACTATCTGGGCACCCAGTACATGTACAAGACCGGGTACGACCCGAACGCCGCTGTCACGTTCTTCGAAAAGGTCCAGGCGCGCGAAACGGCCCGCCCGGGATCGGTGTCCTCGATCTTTGCATCCCATCCTCCAAGCGAAGACCGGATAGAGAAGACCAAGAAGAATATCGGTCTCGTCCTGCCCGAGCGGGACCAGTACGTCCTGACCACTTCGGAGTTCGAGGACGTGCGCCAGCGCATGATCGCCTACTACAACCGCATGCCTTCCGAAGACGAAGAGGACACGGGCCCCAGCCTGCGCCGTCGCACCCAGCGACCCGAAGCGGACTCGGACGCGGCGGATGAAACAGTGGAAGAAGACTCCGGCCCACCGCGGCTCGAACGCAACGGTGGCACAGACACGACTGCAGCCCCGGCCGACGAGGCAGCTCCACCGGATGAAGACCGACCGGTCCTCCGCAGGGCGGAGGGGTCGACCCAGTAACTCCGGTCCCGCAACACTCTCTGATCCCAGGTCCGGATTGCCTGATCCCCTATTGCAGTAGCCCCCTGCAGGTTTGTATGATTGCGTGATTGTCCTGGGGTCGTAGTTCAGTTGGTTAGAACGCCGGCCTGTCACGCCGGAGGTCGCGAGTTCGAG
>Ga0055489_10000095_pt1 | contig 11899 bp, 9 predicted proteins | sample RushOxbow_ThreeS_6_FD_57913 | JGI IMG/M metagenome (GOLD analysis project Ga0055489, IMG submission 57913) | Wetland microbial communities from San Francisco Bay, California, USA, that impact long-term carbon sequestration - RushOxbow_ThreeSqB_D2 | ecosystem: Environmental > Aquatic > Marine >...
GCAAGAAAATTGGCCTCGGGCGGGATCACTCCCATGTTGCCGCAAACTGGTTCAACAATGACCGCGGCGATAGCTTCGCCGTAGCGGTCAAAAATTTTTTGCACTGAGTGCAGATCGTTGTATCTAGCTGTCAGCGTATCGCGGGCAACGCTTGCCGGCACACCCGGGCTGTCGGGAAGACCGAGAGTCGCGACACCCGATCCCGCTCTGACCAGCAAGCTGTCGGAGTGGCCATGGTAGCAACCGTCGAATTTGATCAGCTTTGTTCGTTGGGTAAACGCGCGTGCCAAGCGAATCGCGCTCATCGTCGCTTCCGTTCCGGAGCTGACCAGCCGAAGTTTCTCGATTGAGGGAACGCACTGCGACACCAATTCTGCCAATTCCACTTCCCCTAGTGTAGGCGCGCCAAAGCTGGTCCCATTAGCAGCGCGTCGAGCAATTGCGTGGATAACCTTTGCATTGGCGTGACCGAGTATCATCGGTCCCCATGAGCCGACAAAGTCAATGTACTTTCTGTTGTCCGCATCGAAAATGTAACTCCCTTTCGCGCGTGAAATAAACAACGGCGAGCCGCCGACGGACTGCCAGGCGCGCACGGGACTGTTCACTCCGCCGGGAATTGCTTTCAAGGCGCGCGCAAAAAAAATTTTCGATCGCGAAATCATCGTGAGTGAATGTTGGTAACATCGCGCTGTCATCGAGTCAAGTTGGTTGAAACGCAGGGGAAAAAATTTTGTTCAATTTTTTTCTTGCAATGAATTTTGAAAAGGAATATGAAACTTCCTTCTCAATGATACGCGACTTATATTCACTGCGACGAATTTTTAGTTTGAGAAAAGAAAATTCTCACTTGGCGCAGCGAAGCAAATGTTTTGCAGTGTGCATTGGGACGAACCATTCCGGTAAGAAAACGTTACCGGCGAATTTTTTCTTAGCTACATCTATAACAACATATTCTTAGCGTTTTACGGTTATCCACAGTTGTGGATAACGTTGTTTGTAACTATTTTTTGTTTTTGGCAGAAAATCTTACGTGCAGTGGTCTTTCCTATGGCTTATTTGTGGGCTGAAGCGCAGGCAGAAATAAAAGAGCGGATCGGTAAGCAAAACTATGACACCTGGATTAAACCGATCAGGTTCGTTTCCCGGAACAAGAACGAGCTGGTCGTTGCGGTCGCCAACAAATTCTTTCGCGATTGGGTCGGACAAAATTATCTCAGCGATTTAGAGTCGGTCATCAGCACCATAGCTAAACATGACCTGAAGGTCGTTTTAGAAGTTGAACAAAACGGCGACGAAACGAAACCGCAGGAAAAGAAGCCCCGCAAGGACGAGAGACAGCCTGATCCCCGTCTCCTGCCGAGTCATCTAGTACAGAAGTATACCTTCGAGAACTTCGTTATAGGCACTAGCAATCAATTTGCGCACGCGGCCTGTGTCGCGGTCGCCAACCAACCCGGCGAGCATTATAACCCGCTATTTATCTACGGCGGTGTCGGACTCGGCAAAACTCATCTGGTTAACGCCATCGGGCATGATGCCGCAGCCAAAAAGCCTAATCTAAAAATTGTCTATCTCAGTTCCGAATCGTTCATGAACGAACTGATCAGTTCTCTCCGGCGCGATAAGATGGACGAATTCAAGAAAAAGTTTCGCAACGTCGATATCTTGATCGTCGACGATATCCAGTTTATCGCCGGTAAAGAGCGGACCCAGGAAGAGTTTTTCCACACCTTCAATTCGCTCTACGAGTCGCATAAGCAAATCGTCATTACCTCGGATAAGTTCCCCAAGGATATTCCCGGCATCGAGGATCGCCTGAGAAACCGTTTCGAATGGGGCCTGATTGCGGACATCCAGCCGCCGGACATGGAAACCAGAGTCGCGATCCTGCAAAAAAAGGCTGAATTTGAGGGCGTGCCGTTACCTGACGATGTGGCGATTTTTCTAGCGTCCAATATTAACTCCAACGTGCGCGAGCTTGAAGGGTCGCTTACCCGCCTCGGGGCATTTTCTTCGCTGACTAAAGCGGCTATTACCATCGACTTTGCCAAGGATGTCTTGCGCAACAACTTGAAAAATTACGAGCGGGAAGTCACCGTCGAAGGCATCCAGAAAACCATTTGTGATCATTACAATCTCAAGATCGGCGACCTAAAAGCGAAAAGGCGCACGCAGAATATTGCGTTTCCGCGCCAAGTCGCGATGTATCTGTGCAGAAAACACACACAAACTTCGTTTCCCGGGATCGGCGACAAATTTGGCGGCCGAGACCACTCCACCGTTATACACGCCTCCAAAACCATTGAGCGGCGCATCAAAGAAGACCCTAATATGCAAGCCACCATCGCGACCATCGAACGCAACTTAAATATCCACAAGTAGTTGTGGATAGGTTGTTGTTGTAGCCTGCCTCAGTGTGAATGACTGTGAATCAGTCACCATGCAGCAACTTAAGGTGTGGATGAGCGGCATAATTTCCCGGAGTTAACCACACGCTATATTGCTGAAATCCCTCTTTAAACGCGTTTACTCACATTTTCCACAGCCCCTACTATTACTTCTTAATTTTATATATATATAAGGGAGTAGAAGTCACCGGGAGGAAATATGGAAATTAAAGCCAAGCGGGGAGACCTTCTCGCAACGCTTTATTGGACTCAAAGCATTGTCGAGCGGCGCAATACCATGCCGATCCTCGCCAATGTGATGATCGAAGCGCAGAAGAGCGGCATACGCATTACCGCCACCGATCTAGAAGTGGGTGTCCGTGGTAGTGTCGAAGGCGAGGTCGTTAAAGAAGGTACGGTTACAGTCAACGCCAAGAAGCTCTACGAAATCGTGCGAGAAGTCCCAAACGATCAGGTCCAATTAAAACGGCTGGAAAACGATTGGCTGGAGATTCGCAGCGGTAAGTCGGTTTTTAAGATTTTCGGCATGGATGCGAAAGAGTTTCCTCAGTTTCCCCAGTTCGATAGCAAAGGATTATCGACAACCCCGGCATCGACCGTGCGTGAAATGATCGAGCGGACGATTTTTTCCGTATCAACAGATGAAACTCGTTACAGCCTCAATGGGGTTTACATTGAGCAAAGCGAAGGCACCAATGTGCGCATGGTGGCCACGGACGGTCATCGGCTGGCGTTTGAAGAGAAACAGGTCGGTACTCTCGGTCTCGCCAAAGGCGTGATTCTACCGAGAAAAGGATTGTCAGAACTCAAGAAACTGTTGGAGAGCGGAGAAGACGGCGCGGTGTCTTTAGGTTTCAAAGAGAACATGGGGCTCGTCAGCAAAGACAATGTCGAGCTATTCATGCGCTTGATCGACGGCGACTTTCCAGACTATACGAAGGTCATCCCAGTGGGCAATCCGAATATTGCCAAACTTGACCACGACGAGCTACAGCGCGCTTTGCGGCGGGTGTCGATTCTTTCCAGCGAACGTTACAAGGGCATTAAAATGGAGTTTGCTAACGGCAAACTTTCGATCTCTGCGAATAACCCTGACCTTGGCGAAGCCGTGGAGGAAGTGGACGCGGACTATAAAGGCAAGACTATCGCGATCGGATTCAACGCTCGTTACTTACTGGATGTTTTGGCGGTCTTAGGCGGCGAGGGCGATATCGAGTTCCAGTTGAAGGACGAATTGAGCCCGAGCGTCATCCGAAAGGCTGGCGTGGACGGCTATCTTTACGTTCTGATGCCGATGCGACTGTAGCGTTTTCCGCCTCGGTGACGATCCCCCGTAGTCCGCTAAGCTAGGTCTTGAACTTTGCGTCCAGCAAGTATTTTTCGTTCAAACCGACAATGCCGTTAAACTCATCGAATGGCATCAAGCGGTCTAGAATCGATAACGTCGATCCCTCTTTGCGCAGAGTTGTGTAAACCTCAGTCAGGGATTTCGCAACTGAATAGAGAGGCGCTAACGGCCAAACAACTAAGTCGAATCCCAGTTCCTTCAAATCCTCAGGCCCCATCAATGGAGTCACGCCGCGCTCCAACATGTTGGCCACTAAATGGCCTTTCACTTGTCCGGCAATCTCGCGCATTTCCTCTTTGCTTTCCGGCGCTTCGATAAATACAGCGTCAGCGCCGGCATTTTTGAAGGCGATGCCGCGCTTGATTGCTTCGTCGAGGCCGAGGGCTTGGCGGGAGTCGGTGCGGGCAACGATAAAAAAATCATCTTGGCCTTTGGCCTCAACCGCGGCGCGCAGTTTATTTAGCTGTTCCTCTAAGGGAATCACTTGTTTGCCGCGCATGTGGCCGCAGCGCTTGGGCCAAACTTGATCTTCTAAAAACATCCCGCCGGCACCGGCACGGATCAATTCTTGTACGGTGCGGATGACGTTGATCGCGTTGCCGTAGCCGGTATCCGCGTCGACGATGACTGGTATATCGATCACCGAGCAGATTCGCTGGGCGGCGCTGACGACTTCGGTTTGGGTCAACAAGCCAAAGTCGGGTTCACCGAGCAACGTCGCTGACAAGCTGTAACCGGTAATAAAAGTCACTTCGAATCCGGCCCGGGCAGCAATTTTCGCGCTCAAAGCGTCATAAACCCCAGGCATGATCAACTGGCCGCGCGCGGCCAGAGCCTGGCGAATCAAATTAGCTTTTGCCATAAAGCCTCTAAGACTTACTCGTGCTTCGGGAGAGAACGCTGTTCACCGGCTGCAATCGATTAACGCCTTGGGCCACTGCGGCTGAAACCACCCCGTTGCGCCATCGGTTCGAGCTTGGGCGATGTCTTCAATATCCTTGCCGATCGCAGCCCTAGGATATCATCGCCGTAACGGGACTGATCCAAATGATCGCAACGGGCCTTGATCTTTTGGCGGATCTGATGACGGCGAATTTGGTCTTGCTTGGCGGCTTTGAGATCTTCAAGGTCGAGCATGACATCGCCTTCATGATTCTTCAGCTTGAGGTGAACGGTGAACTTGGAGCCGTCGCCTTCGCGGGCGGAGTAGTCGATCTTCTTGTCGACGCTGCGGATGATCTCGCGCAGAAGATTCTCTTCCTGTTGAAATACGCCTTTGCCGAACATGTTCCCTCCTCCGCCGGATTCTTGACGCAATTAAATCAATCCTGGCGCAATTGTTAAGTGGGGAAAATTTACGCCAATAGAGGCACAAGATCAATCGTAAATGGAATGCGCCAAAAAATCTCGATCACGGGGTAGATGTCGAGCGCTTGGGGCCAAGCGTTTCAAGGTGGCTTCAAGCAGGAAATAACGGTGTCATGGGGGAATCACGGTATCGGCGCTGCTATTGGTTTCCCGGGCGCGCAGCTTGGGGGTTCCGATAATCCGAGTTGACCAGCGATAATCACATGAATGGCGTGACTTGCCATGGGATGCAATTCACTGGCGAGGGGGGTTGGCTGAGCGTGCGCAGCCTGGATTTGCCGGAGGCCGGTCGGGCGAGTCCGGCGCGGCCGCGCAGTGCTGCCGTGGCGCCGGTCAAAGCGATGAAACCACGTCCCTTATCGTGAATGTCGGAAATCGTCTCTGTCCATTTTACGAGTGCGCCTCTGTGTTGATAAAGAGTTCGTCCAATCCCATCTTGCGCCCGATCAAACCCTGTTCTTGGGAATACTGCATCAATGTTTCGAGCGCCTTGCGATTGACGTCACCTAGGCCGTAGACCCAGGGATCCGGACCGAGCACTTCTTCCTGTTCTTCCAGGAAGGAGCGGAACCAGGCGAGCGGCACGATGCGCGGATTCTCCATGCGTTTGTAAGCGGCCTTTTTAGATGCTTCCAGGGCTTGGTACAAATTGATCGGCACCCAGGGATACTTATCGACGATTTCCTGCTTGATTGCGGTCGTATGCATGATCGGAAAAATCCCGGTGCGTTTGAAATAGTCCATTTCCAAATCGCGATAGTTGGGAAACAGCCGAGTCACCCGTGGATCTTTGTCGAGGACAGGTTGTATCAATTCCGGGTGGATCAATGCGTCGATTTCACCGTCGACCAGCATCATATCGATATTCTTGCCGGCCGGGATGCGTTGGATTCTCAAATCCGGCGGCGGGGTCCAGTCTACCTCTTCCTCGTCTTGCTTAAGCCAGTTTAAACTCCGGTGAGGCACGCCATGCTCATGTTCCAAAATGCCGCGAATCCATAGATTCGCGGTTGCTTGGAAATTACGCAGGCCGACTTTGCGGCCGATCAGATCGCTGGGTTTGCTGATACCCTTATTGGCGTTTAAAAACACAAAGCCATGGCGAAAACGGCGATGGAGAAACACCGGGATTGCGACAAACGGCAGGCCTGTGTATTTGGCCATCAAATAGTTCGACATCGACAACTCGGCGCAATCGAACTCGCGGTTGCGCAGCATGCGCCAGTGGCGAATGTCCGAAGTCATTTCGGTGATTACGGTCAGCTCGATGCCATCGGCTTGCACCGTGCCTTCTTTGAGCGCCCGGATACTTTCGTAGTCGCCAACAGCCATAGTTAGATGGACTTTTTTACTCATGGGCGGTTATCTAGCACGCTTTACAAGTCATGCCAAACGGTTGAATTAACAGTTCGAATTGTTAGCCTGTTAGTAATTTATGATGCTATTTGTGGGACAAGGAGAAGCTATGCTCAGGACGATTGTAAAACTTGCAGTGGTTTGCATGATCGTGTTTTTGTCCGCTCCGATTGGCGCGCAAATGCCGGTGCGGATCAATTGGACGGCAGTGACTGGGGCGCAGAGCGGCATGTTCATGGCGCAGCAAGAAGGACTGTTCAAGAAAAACGGGTTGGATGTCGAACTTATCCACATCGCTTCAAGCTCGCGCGGAATCCAAGCGATTCTCGCAGGTGAAATCGCATTTTCCTTCATGGATGGCTCTAACGCTGCGCAGGCTAACCTAAAGGGAGCAAACCTCGCCTTGGTTGCTGGCGCCACTAACCGGCAAGTTTTTTCACTGATGGCAAATGCCAATTTCAAACGGATCGCCGATCTCAAAGGCAAGAAGATCGGCATTACCCGGGTGGGCTCCTCGACACACACTTCGGCGCTCTACGCGCTCGGCTCGGCGGGCTTGAAGCCGGCGGATTATCAGATTTTGCCGTTGCTCGAAGTGCCGAATATCTACACAGCCCTAGCGGCTGGCCAAATCGACGCCGGCGTCATGTCTCCGCCGACGAATGCGAGAGCCAAGCGGTCGGGATTTGTGGAGCTGATGAACATCGCCAAAGAAGGTCCGGAGTTTGTCTCCGTTTCCGTCGGCACTAGCCGATCCTACATCACGGCCAACGAAGATATTGTTCGGCGCGTCGTGCGCGCCTATGCCGAGGGCGTGCAGCTATTCAAATCCAATAAAGCCGCCGCGCTCAGGATGATTCAAAGGCAACTCAAAGTGAGTGACCCCGCGATCCAGGAGGACACTTATAGCCAGTTTCGTGAATACTTGGAGTATCCGCCCTACGTTAGCGGCAAAGGTCTGGAAGCCGTGCTCGCTGAGATCGCGACCAAAGATCCGGCGGCGAAAAGGATCAAGCCCGAAGACATGATGGATATGCGCTTTGTCGCCGAGCTGGATAAAAAGGCTGGCGGCAAGTAAGCCGAGCCGTAGGTTACGACTTTAGCGTTTGAATGAATATAAGCGAGGTTCGTTCAATTTCCGCTTTGGAACTTTAACTCGACTTGCGAAACTTCTTGGCGCGGCGCACAAAGTATTCCCACATGGAATCCAGTCGGTGCGGCGTGTAGATTTGCTCGTATTTGACCGCTGCTTCGGCGTCGCTGGTCCATGAAGGATCGCCGGACGCAGTGGCCATGAGTTGAATGCGCGCAGCTTTCTCCAAGAACACGGCGTAGAGAGTCGCCACTTCGATGGTCGGGCCGACTACGGTCGAGCCGTGGTTCTTCATCAACACACCGCGGCAGTTGCCGAGGCTCTTCGCGACTTCAACGCCTAATTCCGGGGTGCGGATGAGCGCTGTCGTGTAATCGAATGTGGGTAGTCCTTCGTAGAAGATATTTCCTTCGTGGCTGATCGGCCGGAGTTTTTGGCCGAGAGCGCCGAACGCTGTCGCATAAGGCGGATGGGAGTGCACCACGCAATTGACGTCCTTGCGCGCCTTCATGATTTCGGTGTGAATGAACACTTCGGAGTGGCGCTCGTATTTGCCTTCGGTTTTCTTGCCGGTTTCGATATCGACGACGATGATATGCTGCGGGCGAATTTCTTCGAAACCAAAGCTATGCGGCTTCATGAGAATCTTGTTTTGCCCCGGCACTCTAACCGACACGTGGCCGAGGATGTTGTCCCAGTGACCTTCGTTCGCCAGGATATTGCAGGAGTACGCGAGATTCTCTTTAAGTTCTTTGATGCCGGCGGCCATGGTTACTCCTTGTCAGAGATTGTCGAAGTTTATTGATGAAGGATCGAAGATCGATCGTCAGGTTTTGTAGGCGCGCAGGCGAAATCTTTGAATCTTTCCAGTCACGGTCTTCGGTAAGTCGTCGACGAACTCGATCCAGCGCGGATATTTATAGGGTTGTAATTTGGTCTTGACGTGATTTTGCAGCTCGGCCTTCAATGGGTCGCTGGCTTTGTATTCGCTCTTGAGCAGAATATAGGCTTTGGGCTTGAGTAGACCATCGGCATCAACGTCACTCACCACGGCGGTTTCGAGCACTGCGGGATGTTCCATTAACGTATTTTCAATTTCGATCGGTGAAACCCACAGACCGCCGACTTTCATCATGTCGTCCGAGCGGCCGCAGTACCAATAATAGCCTTCGACGTCGCGATAGTAGGTGTCGCCGGTCTTGAGCCATTCTCCCTGCATCATGCGCTTGGTTTGTTCATGCTTGTTCCAGTAGCACGGCGCGGTGGCATCGCCTTTGACCATCAAATTGCCGACTTCGCCGATCGGTACTTCGCGCCCATCGTCATCGACAATCTTCGCTTCGAATGCCGGCGTCACTTCGCCGCTACTGCCGGCCTTCGCCCGCCCCGGCCGATTGGCCAAGAAATCATGGGTGGCTTCGGTGGAGCCGACGACGTCGAGCAGCTCCATGCCGGTGCGTTCCTTCCAATGGTAAAATAGCGAGGGCGGCAGCGGTTCGCCGGAGGACAGGCAGATCCGCAGCGAACTCAGATCGTATTTTTTTTCGATGCGCAGGAAGCGCGCGAACAGCGTCGGCACCGAAAAAAAGAACGTCGGTTTGTATTTTTCGATGACCTGGAGAATCTTTTCCGGCTCCGGCTTCTCCGGCCAGAGCACGGTGGAGGCGCCGAAACGGAAGGGGAAATAGAGCGAATTGCCCAAGCCGTAGGAAAAAAACATTTTCGACGCCGAAAAGCACAGGTCGGTCTCTTTCATCTGCAGCACCGGGGCGACGAACAGATCGCTGATCGTGATCATGTCATGCTGCAAATGCACCGCGCCCTTGGGGTTGCCTGTGCTGCCGGAGGTGTAGCCCCAGAAACAGACATCGTCCCGCGAAGTTTTCGCGGCATCGAGTTTGTCCGACGCTTTGGCGATCAAACTCTCGTAGCACAGCGCCCTGCCCTTGGGCGTGCCGACGACGACGACATGCTTTAAAAACGGGGTGCTGTCCCAGATCTTTTCGATCTCGGGTAGGGTCGATTCATGGACGATGATGGCGCGGGCGCGGCTGTCGTTGATCAAATACTCATAATCCTTGGCGAACATCCAAGGATTGGTCGGCACGGCGACGGCGCCGATCTTGATCGCGCCAAAGAACGAGTACGCGAACTCAGGCGAGTCCGGTAAGATCACCAGGACGCGGTTCTCGATCTCGATACCGAGATCCTTGAGGGCATTGCCGGTGCGGTTAACGTTATCGAAGACTTCCTGGTAGGTGATCTTTTGATCTTGATAGTAAATCGCCACCTTGCCGCCACGGCCCTGCTCGATGTTTTCATCGACGAAGGTCGTGGCGGCGTTGTAGATGTCAGGCAGCTCTACATTCATGGTCACAATTCCAAACTCCCAATTCAATATTCCAAATTTGGAATCTGGAATATGTAATCTGGAATGGCCTTCGGAGATCTATTCGCCGCCGATAATCTCGCCACCGACGTCGGTGGCGATGACCACCGATTTGGAATCGGTGTAATGCTCGATCGCTTCGTCGCCATGCTCTTTGCCCAGACCGCTTTGCTTAACCCCGCCGAAGGGCAGTTCATCGTAGATGATCTGCGCCGAGTTGACCCAGGTGTAACCGGCTTCGATGTTTTCCGCGCCGTACATGGCGCGGTTGATATCGCGGGTCCAGATCGACGAGCCGAGACCGAAGATCGAGCTGTTGGCATGTTCGATGGCCTGGTCGAGAGTTTTCACCCGCACGACGGGCAGCGCCGGACCGAAAACTTCCTCTTGGATCATGCGCGAAGCCGGATCGACGTCTGCGACGATGGTCGGCTGCAAGTAAAAACCTTTGTCAAAGTCTTCGCCTTTGGGCCGTTGTCCGCCAGAAACGATTTTGCCGCCGCGCTTAACCGCGTCTTCTACCTGCTCTTCGACTTCTTGGCGTTGCTCTTTGGTGTGCAGCGGACCCATCAAGATGCCGGGCTTGAGGCCATTGCCGACGCTGATTTTCTTGGCTTTTTCTGCGAGCTTGGCGATGAAGTCGTCGGCGATGCTGTCGAACAGATAAAGCCGCTTCACGGCCAAACAAGCCTGGCCGCAGTTGAAGAAACGACCGACGGAAGCGGCGCTAACGGCGCGATCGATATCGGCGTCGTCGCAAACAATCATCGGATCGCTGCCGCCCAATTCCAAGGTAACATGTTTGAAGTCGGCTGCCGCCGACTGCATGACCCGGCGGCCCGTGTCCGTGGCGCCTGTGAAACCGATCTTTCTAACCGTCGGGTTGACCAGCAGTTCTTCGCCAACCACGCTGCCCGGGCCGGTGACGCAGTTCAAAACACCCTTGGGGCCGCCGGCCTCTTGGATCGCCTTGTCGATGATCTCGCAGGTGGCCAGGTCGGTGAGTGGCGTGGTTCCGGCCGGCTTGACGACAACGCAGTTGCCGGCGAGAAGCGCCGGGCCGAGCTTGTTGCCCATCAGCGAAACTGGAAAGTTCCACGGGACAATGGCGCCACAGACCCCCAAGGGTTTGCGCATAACCAAGCCATGGCGGCCGGTGTCGAGCATGACTGCGCTGGTGCGCATGGTTTTGGCCATGCCGCCGTAATGATCGAGGGTGTGAACGAAGCGGCGGATTTCCAGGATGGACTCGCGCATCGGCTTGCCTTGCTCTTTGGTCAGCAAGGTGGCGAGCTCTTTTTCCCGCTGAAGAATTATGTGGCCCGCCGCGAGCAGGATTGCGCCGCGTTTCGACGGCGCCATGGTCGACCACTTTTTCAACGCGCCTTTAGCGGCGTCGATGGCACGCCGGATATCGTTAATGGTTCCTTTGGGAACGTTATCGACGACTTCACCAGTCGCCGGGTTCTTGATCGTGGTGGTTTCCTTGCTTTCGGAATCCACCAACTCACCGGCTATCAGCATTTTTGCCATACGCATCCTCCCAGAACATCTGTCAGAACCTAGAGAAAAATCATGTTCATAGAGGGAAGTCAAGATTACCTGGCGCGCTGCCCCAGAGTCGACCGGCCACCGATTGACAGCCTCAAGCAGTCGGCGTTAGCTGCAACAACTTGTCGTGAATAAAACGAGTTTCGGCCCATAGAATTGAGAAAGCTCTGCGCGGGATTCGCGGCGATGACGGTCATTCTAGGGATCGCGATGGCCGCCTGTCCTCAGAGTAATCCACGTTATATCCGTTTTGCCAGGGTAGCGAGCGCCGTTCCGGAGGCGTTGTTTACCCTCGATGCGCTGCACAAAGCGCCCCCCCGCGGCAGTTTGGGTCACGCATGGGGTGTCGAACGTGGAAAAAAGCTGCATGCCGCCTTTTTACT
>Ga0055489_10000097_pt1 | contig 11810 bp, 10 predicted proteins | sample RushOxbow_ThreeS_6_FD_57913 | JGI IMG/M metagenome (GOLD analysis project Ga0055489, IMG submission 57913) | Wetland microbial communities from San Francisco Bay, California, USA, that impact long-term carbon sequestration - RushOxbow_ThreeSqB_D2 | ecosystem: Environmental > Aquatic > Marine >...
TCCTCGGGCACATCCATTGAATGGAAGTTGGCTCCAAGGGGGCCGAGCTCGTGAAACTGCCGACGAGAGCCCATGAGAAAGTACGAGTTGTCGGCATCCAGCTTTGAGAGATTCCGGACCAGATTCCAGATGTGGCTGCCTACACCGAACTCACTCACTTTTTGAATGTCGATTGCGATGCGCATAACACACGTCGTTGGGGGAACCGATACGGAAACTTAGCATACCTGCGTTTGCTATAATCACGGACATGATTCGACGTTACGTGGACGTGGCCCTGGCCGCATGGTTGGGGGCCCGTGACGTCGTATTGCGTGATCGGTTCGTCTCTCCCCTAAGGTGTCGCTCCCGCAGCTGGCGCATCCTGCCTGCGACCCTCTTTTGCCTGATCGCCTGCCTGCCCGCATCGATGCAAGGCCAGGGCCGGACGATCGTCCAGATCGATCTGGCGGATATCATTCATCCGGTCACTCGCGATTATGTGGCCGCTGGACTCGAGCGCGCCTCCGAGATCGGTGCCTCCGCCGTGCTCATCCGGCTGGACACGCCCGGCGGTCTTCTCGATTCGACGCGCGAGATGGTCGAGTCCATTCTCGCATCTCCAGTTCCGGTGATTATCTGGGTGGGGCCCAGCGGAGTCCGTGCCGCTTCAGCGGGCTTCTTCATCCTGCTGTCGGGGGATCTGGCCCTGATGGCACCGGGGACCAACACCGGGGCGTCCAGTCCGGTGTCTGCGTTCGGTGAGATTCCGGAAACTATGCAGGCCAAGGTCGAGAACGACACGTCTGCCTTCCTGCGCAGCTACACCCGCCAGCGTGGTCGAAATGCGGAACTGGCCGAGCTGGCGGTCACCGAGGCCGAGGCGTTTACGGCCGAAGAGGCGTTTGAGAACAATCTCATCGACGGGATCGCCTCCAGCGTGGCTGCGGTCATTGAGGAGTACGACGGAAGGGAGGTCGTCCGCTTCGACGGCACCCGAACGCGACTGGAGCTGTCGGGGGCCACGGTCGAACTGTTCGGAATGACGACACGGCAGCGTTTGCTGTCGACGATCATGAATCCGAACATCGCTCTGATTCTCGGGGTGATCGGTCTTCTGGGGCTGTACGTCGAGGTCACGCATCCTGGAATCTTCTTTCCCGGTGTCATTGGAGGTATCAGCCTCATCCTCTCCCTGTACGCGTTCAACCTGCTGCCAGTGAGTCTGACAGGACTTCTGCTTGTCCTTCTTGCCCTGGCGCTCTTCGTCGTCGAGGCCACCGTTCCCAGCCATGGTGTGCTGGCCATGGGCGGTGTGGTCTCGATGGTTGCGGGTGGGCTGATGCTGGTTGATGGCCCGATTCCCGAGCTGAGAGTTCAGCTCGGGACCGTTCTGGCCCTGGCCTTGCCCATGGCCCTGATTACCGTTTTTCTGGTACGTCTCGTGTTTCTCTCTCAGCGTAAGAAGTCTGCCACCGGGAAGTCGGGTATGATCGGCGAGTTGGGGACGGCCGTGACCGATATCCACGAGGCCGGCAAGGTCATGGTTCACGGCGAATACTGGTCCGCGCATTCCGGTATCCCGATCGCACAGGGACGGAAGGTCCGGGTCGTTCGGGTCGAGGGACTCAGCGTCGAAGTCGAAAACGAGGAGGGCTACAGCCAGTGATCAATATCTGGGTTATCGGAATTGCTATTGTCCTGATCTGGATCTTCAACTCCCTGAACATTCTCAAGGAATACGAACGTGGCGTGGTCTTCCGCCTGGGCCGCCTTCTCCCGGAGGCCAAGGGGCCGGGCCTGATCTGGGTGTTCTGGCCGATCGACAAGATCGTTCGGGTCAGCCTCCGGACAGTCACCATGGATGTCCCCCAGCAGGACGTGATCACCCAGGACAATGTGACCGTCAAGGTCAACGCCGTTGTCTACTTCCGGGTCGTGGACTCCTCACGTGCGATCGTGGAAGTGGAGAACTATCTCTATGCGACATCGCAGCTCGCGCAGACGACGCTGCGTTCGGTGCTGGGTGAGGTCCCGCTGGACGACCTCCTCAGCAAGCGTGAGCAGCTCAACCAGAGTCTGCAGGGGATCCTGGATCAGCATACCGATCCATGGGGAATCAAGGTGTCGCTCGTCGAGATCAAGGGCGTGGACCTGCCCGACGTGATGCAGCGGGCCATGGCACGTCAGGCCGAGGCCGAACGCGAGAAGAGGGCCAAGATCATTCACGCTTCAGGTGAGTTCGAGGCCGCCGCGCGCCTGTCGGAGGCTGCGGAAAGACTGTCGGGCCAGCCTATCGCTCTCCAGTTGAGGTATCTGCAGACGCTGACCGAAATCGGCGTCGAGCAGAACACGACGGTCGTTTTCCCGTTGCCGATCGACCTCATCAGCTACTTCACGGATGCCATGCGTGCAGGCGGCGCGCACACCCGGGAACCGGGGGTCTAGATGGACGAACAAAACGCGTTGAGGAGTCAGGGATTCACGCTCATGGTGTTTGGTGGGCTGATCGTCCTTTGTTCGGTGTTCTTCATCCTTGGAATGATCGTCGGTCGGGGACAGGCATCGATGACTGCAGAGGGTGACGAAGCCATCGCCGCCAGTCAGCCTGCCGCCCAGAACGAGGCAGATCTGGACTTCTACGAAGCGGTGACCCAGGATGAGTTTCCGCCGCTGGAAGATGTCGAGCCGTCTCCCCCACCGAGTTCTCGTCCCGCCCCCTCAGCCGTTCCGCCGGTTCCTGCCGCGGCCCCGCCCGCGCCGAGGCCTGCCGCAAACCCGACACCGTCGGGCGCCGCCGTCATGCTCCAGCTGGGAGCGTTTCGCGGGGAGGGTCAAGCCGAGGGTCTGGCCGGTGAGGTCCGGGCGAAGGGCTTTTCCGCAATAGTCCTGCGTCCAGATCCCTCCGACGAGTCGGGCTTTTACCGAGTTCAGGTGGGGCCGTTTACCTCAGCTGACCAGGCGGACCGCGTTCGCGGACAACTTCAGGATTCCGGCTACGAAGTCATTTCGGTTCGCTGAGGCCGGGGGCGGACTGTCTTGACTCTCGCTCGGCTTGCGACTGGTGCCCTCTCGGGACTCTTTCTGGTCCTGGCCCTTCCCAAGCCCGACCTCCCGGTTCTGGGATGGTTCGCGCTGGTTCCGCTCTTCATGGTCCTCGACGATCGCGTCACCGGTCGCCAGTCGGTCCTCGTGGGCTATGTCACGGGCCTCGTGTTCTTCGGGGGCACCTGCTACTGGATTGTCGCCACGATGAACACCTACGGCGGCCTTCCTCTAATCGTCTCGATCGCCGTGTTTGCGCTGTTTGTCGGGGTCTTCGCACTACACACGGCCCTGTTTGCCGGCCTGCTGTGCTTCGGTTTGAGGCGGTGGGGACAGGGGGCCCTGCTCCTGGCCGCCCCGCTCTGGGTGGCGGTCGAGTTCATTCAGGCCCACCTGATCTTCGGCGGATTCCCGTGGATGCTCGCGGGCTACGCCCTGGTGCCATACGGAGGAATCCTCGAGATCGTGACCTGGACGGGAGTCTACGGTCTTTCTTTCGTCCTCGTCGGTGTGAACGCCCTGGTTGCTCTGGCCGTGTGCCGGCGTAGCTGGCGACCTGGGGTGCCGGTCCTGGCCGTCCTCGCGTTCGCGTTTCTGGCCGACGCGCCCAGGGCCGATCCGCCAGCGGGAGACGACATGCTCAGGGTGCGGATCGTCCAGACCCTGATTCCGATCGATTATCCCTGGGGCGGGGTCGAAGAGACCCAGCTGCTCGACGAGTTGTCGGGTCTGTCGGGCGATCCGGGCCCGGACCTGGTTCTATGGCCCGAGACTCCCGGCCCCTTCTTTCTCGGAGCTGATCCCACCTTCAGCGACCGCATGGCAGCACTGGCGCGCCGGCTCGGCGCCCACCTCCTGGTCGGGTACATCGACTTCCAGGGCGAGATGCCGACCAACAGCGCGGGGCTGCTTTCACCCGATGGAACGCAGGTATCCCGTTACGACAAGATCCATCTGGTTCCGTTCGGCGAATACGTTCCCCTGGGGCGCATTTTGTTCTTCGCCGAATCAATGGTCCGGAATGTCGGGAACTTTGCTCCCGGGACCGAATACACCCTCAGCGTGCTGAATGGTCATCGTATCGGAACCACGATCTGCTACGAAGACGTCTTCCCCGGACTGATGCGTCAGTTCCCGAAACGCGGAGCCGAGGTGATGGTGAACATCACAAACGACGGCTGGTTCGGTTCGTCTTCGGCCCCCTATCAGCACCTGCGGATGGCCGTCGTTCGGGCGGTCGAGGCCCGCCGGTACCTGGTGCGCGCGACCAATACGGGTATTTCCGCCATTGTCGATCCTTATGGCAACATCGTTGTGCGCTCCCAATTGGGGGAACGGACCACATTGGACGGCGTGGCCGGTTACCGTACCGACCAGACTATGTATGTCCGCTTCGGCGATGTGTTCGCGTATCTGTCGGTCCTGGCAGCCGGAGCCATTCTCCTGTTGGGGCTCGTGGGTCACCCTGGCCCCAGCCGAGAGTGACGGCCGGCGAGGACGACCGAAGAATTCGCGAGTGTCTGAACCATTGTGGCGATGGCCGATGTTACGGCCTTGAGGAGACTCAACCGATGAATGACCAACTGCTCGAGCGTTTCTCCCGTCTGAAAGATCGTAGCCAGGAAATCCGGAGGTTCCTTTGACCGTGGGTCGAAGGAAAAGAAGATTCAGGAGCTCGACCAGCTGATCGCGGCTCCAGACTTCTGGAGTCATCAGGACAAGTCCAGCGACATCCTTCGACAGAAGGCCCGTCTCGAGGAGAACCTGGAGCTCGACAGGAAGCTCGAACGTCAGATGGAGGACGCGGCGGCGCTCGTGGAGCTCGATGAGGAATCGGGTGACGGCGGAGACGACATGACCGCCGAGTTCAGCCAGCTGCTCGATCAGGCATCCGAGCTGATCGAGCATGTCGAATTCCAGATGCTGCTCGGCCGGGAAAACGACAGGCTGAACGCGATCGTTACGATCCATCCCGGAGCCGGAGGCACCGAAGCGCAGGACTGGGCCGCGATGCTCATGCGAATGTACATGCGCTGGGCCGAACGGCACGGGTACAAGACCGAGATCCTCGACTACCTGGACGGTGAAGAGGCGGGTCTGAAGAGTGCGACGTTCATGGTGTCGGGCGACTACGCATACGGGTACCTCTCCGGCGAGACCGGAGTGCATCGCCTGGTCCGGATCTCGCCGTTCGACGCTGCGAAGCGGCGGCACACGTCCTTTGCTTCCGTTTCCGTCTATCCCGAAGTGGACGACCGGATCCAGGTGGAGATCGACGACAAGGACCTGCGGGTCGATACGTACCGGTCCAGCGGGGCCGGGGGCCAGCATGTCAACGTCACCGATTCGGCGGTCCGGATCACTCATATGCCCACCGGAATCGTGGTGCAGTGTCAAAACGAGCGATCACAGCACAAGAATCGCGACTCGGCGATGAAGATCCTGCGTTCCCGGCTCTACGATCTGGAAATGGAGAGGAAGCGCGAGGAGGCGCGAGTCATCGAAGACAGCAAGATGGATATTGCCTGGGGCAGCCAGATCCGGTCGTATGTTCTGGCTCCCTATCAGAACGTGAAGGATCATCGGACCCGAAGGGAAGTCGGCGACGCCAATCGAGTTCTCGACGGCGGCATCGACGAATTCATCAAGGCCTGTCTGGAGTGGAGAGCCGGGAAGACCTAGTCGGCCGGACCCGCAACGCCAGCCGGGGAAGGAGCCCTCCTTCGAGCCGGCCCGCTTTCAATGCTACACCTCGATTCAGATGTGCAGTTCGTCAGGGGCGTCGGTCCCCGCCGCGCCGAGCTGCTCGCCTCTCGCGGTCTCGCAAAGGTGGGGGACCTGCTCTGGCGTTTCCCACGCCGGTACGAAGACCGGAGCGCGTTCGTTCCTCTCGCTCGTCTCGAGGTTGGCCAGACGGCGACGATTCGCGCACGTGTTTCCCAGACGAAGCTGATCCCGACCCGATCCCGCGGACGTATTCTCGATGTCACGCTGACCGACGGCGAAGGTCTCATCCGGGCCAAGTGGTTCAACGGGGCCCGGCTCTACAACAGTCGCGTGTTTCTCGCTGGAGTGGAGGTCATACTCACCGGGCGCGTCGAGTCGGACAGGTACGGCGAAAATCCGGTCCTCTTCAATCCCGAGTTCGAGGTCGTTCCTGAGACGCCGGATGCTCGGGGAGCTGGGGGAGACGAATGCGGAGGCTACGTTCCGATCTATGAAGAGGCTTTGGGGATCACGAGCCGCCAGCTGCGGCGAATCATACCGGCGGCCCTCGACGCGCTGGATCCCGCGCTTCGGGACCCGCTGCCCGAAGCGATCCGGGACCGCCGGCAGTTCCCCGATCTCAGGACCGCGCTGGAGGAGATTCACCGCCCGCGGGTCGGTGCCGACATTTCAAAGCTGAATGCCGGCCGGTCGCCGGCGCACTGCCGCTTCAAGTTCGAGGAGTTCTTCCTCCTCGAACTGTCCCTGTCCCTCCGCCGTCAGCGGGTTCGGTCGAGCGACGGTGTACGGTTCGAGACGAGCGACGCCCTCCGGACCCAGCTCAAGAAGATCCTGCCGTTCCGGCCGACGCCGGCCCAGAAACGCGCCTTCGGCGAGATCGTCACCGATCTCTCGGCGGACTGGCCCATGAGCCGGCTTCTCCAGGGGGATGTCGGATGTGGCAAGACGATCGTCGCCTTCGAATCTATCGTCGTTGCGGTCGAAAACGGCTATCAGGCCGCGCTCATGGTGCCAACGGAAATCCTTGCCGAGCAGCACGCGATCAGCGCACGGCGGGTTCTCGGTCCGCTGGGATACGACGTCGCCCTCGTGCGCAGGGGAACGACGAAGGAAGATCCTGCGCTCGTCGGGAGGATTCGCTCCGGCGAAGTCGATCTGGTCATCGGGACCCACGCTCTGCTGGAGGGAGCGGTGGAGTTCGGACGGCTCGGACTGGTCGTTATCGACGAGCAGCATCGCTTCGGAGTCATGCAGAGACTGGGCCTCATGGAGAAGGGGCGCCGTCCCAATACTCTGGTGATGACTGCCACCCCGATTCCCAGAACGCTTGCCATGACCTTCTACGGGGACCTGGATGTCTCGTCGATCGACGAAATGCCTCCTGGGCGCCATCCGATCGAGACGATCCATGCCTATGAGCGTCACAGGCCCCGTGTCGATCAGGCGCTCCGGCGCGAGGTCGATGCTCGGCGCCAGTGCTACGTCGTGTACCCGCTGGTCGAGGACTCCGAGAAGCTGGACCTCAGCTCGGCGACCGAGGGACACCGGCGTCTGGCCGGACTTTTCGATCCTGCCCGGGTGGGTCTCCTGCACGGACGCATGAAGACCCTGGAGAAGGAGGCCGTCATGCAGGCGTTTGCCGGCGGCCACCTCGACATTCTGGTCGCGACCACGGTCGTCGAAGTTGGCGTGGACGTGCCGAACGCGACGCTGATCGTTATCGAACACGCCGAGCGCTTCGGGATCTCCCAGCTGCATCAGCTCCGTGGACGGGTGGGCCGGGGTGGACATCCGTCCACCTGTATCCTCGTCACTCCGGATCGCATCGGAAAGGTGGCTTTCCAGCGTGTTCGCGCGGTCCGGGAAACAACGGACGGTTTTCGCCTCGCCGAGGCCGACCTCCGGCTGCGCGGTCCCGGTGAGCTGGCTGGAACGCGGCAGTCCGGAATGCCCGAGCTCAGGGTCGCCAGTCTCCTCGACGACATGGAAATCCTCGTGGAAGCGCGCGACGAGGCTCGGCTGTGGGAGGGCGACCCCCCGGGGGCGGCGCAGTTGATGGAGGCTCTCAGCAGGAAACCCGGCCTCGCGGGTGTGGTCGGGGTTGGATGACGGACCCTGGGAGGGCCGCCGCCGGGTATCGAGGTTATGCGGATCATAGGTGGAACCTTCAGAAGCCGGAAGCTGGCAGCCCGCGTTCCGGGGGGGACACGACCCACGAGCGACCGCCTTCGGGAAACGCTGTTTAACATTCTGGGACCCCGCGTACTAGAATCAGTGTTTCTGGATGCGTATGCGGGCACCGGTGCCGTCGGGATCGAAGCCATCAGTCGCGGTGCCGGACTCGTCCTGTTCGCCGAGCGATCCGGACGGGCCTCGAACGCGATCCGCCGGAATCTTGCATCTCTGGAGATCCGGGAGGGTTACCGAATTTTCGACATGGACGTGGAGCGGGCGCTCGCGATCTGCCGGAGAGAGAGGATGCATCCGGATCTGGTTTTCCTCGACCCTCCGTATTCGAACGTGGATCTCTACACTCGGGATCTCGAGCGCGTGGGTTCGGTGCTCGCCCTCTCCCGGAACGCTTCGGTCATCGTCGAGCACTCCGCGACGGTGGATCTTCCCGAGAGGGCCGGGGCGCTTCGGAAGTCGGGGGTGCGCCGGCAGGGTACCAGTGGCCTTTCGTTCTATGAGCTGGACGAGCGGGCGGATCCGGAGGCCAGGGTCGACCCGGACGCGCCTCCGGAAGGAGACGGGCATCTGGACGAGGCGCCCCAGGAAAGGGAGGAGTCTTGAAGCGGGTTGACGCCATCTATCCCGGCACATTCGACCCGGTAACGAACGGCCACCTCGACCTGATCGAGAGGAGCAGCCGGCTGTTCGGGAAGGTGATCGTCGCCATTGTGGTCAACCCTCAGAAGGACACCCTGTTCTCGCTCGAGGAGCGGCGCAGCCTTCTCGAACGGTCGATCCCGTCCGGGATCTCGAATGTCGAGGTCGACGTCTTCGGCGGACTGCTGGTGGACTATGCCCGGCAGCGCGGGGCGGGTGTCATCCTCCGGGGGATTCGGGCGGTTTCAGATTACGAATACGAGCTGCAGATGGCCCTGATGAACCGCCGGCTCGAGCCCACGATCGAGACCTTCTTCATGCTTCCGGCGGAGAACTACTCGTATCTGAGCTCGCGTTTGGTGCGCGAGCTGGCGGCGAATGCAGGTTCGGTCGAAGGACTGGTCCCGGAGCTGGTGGCCAGGGCGCTCGAGACAAAATATGGAAGGACCAGCGAGTAAGGTGATGTCAGAACAGAAGACTGCATTGGAATGGACGCTGAGCGAGAGGATCTCGCGGATCTCCGCTTCCCAGACGATGGCGGTGGCCGAGACCGCGACGAGACTCCGGGACGAGGGTCTGGACGTGGTCGACTTCGGACCCGGAGAGCCGGACTTCCCAACGCCCGACAACATCAAGCAGGCGGCCATCCGGGCCATCGAGAACAATTACAGCAAGTACACCGTGACCCCGGGTCTCAAGGTGCTCCGGCAGGCGATCGTCGAAGCCCATCGCCGCGACTTTGGGTCTGACTACGACCTCGACGAGGTCATGGCCAACGTCGGGGCGAAGCATTCGATTTTCAACGTGGTCTCTGCGCTGGTCGATCCTGGGGATGAGGTGCTGATTCCAGTCCCATACTGGGTCACGTTCGCTGATGTGACCCGATATGTCGGAGGAGTGCCGTTGTTCGTCCAGACCTCGGAGGGCGAGGGTTTCCGGCTCACGGCCCGAATGGTCGAGGACGCGATCACGCCAAAGACCCGGCTCGTCATCGTCAACTCTCCATCGAATCCCAGCGGCGCGGTTCTCGACGACGACGAGTTCATCCGGATTGCCGAGATCTGCCGCGACCGTGGCGTCGTGGTCATGTCGGACGAGTGCTACTGCTTCTTCCTGTACGAGGGACGAAAACCGTTCTCGATCGCTTCCCGCCGGGAGCTGAAGGATAACGTGGTTATCGTCGGCTCGGTCTCGAAGACTTACGCCATGACTGGATGGCGTCTCGGATATGTCCTCGGCGACCGGCGTTTGATCCGGGGCATGAGCAAGCTGCAGAGCCACATGACGTCGAACCCGACCGCAATCTCGCAGATGGCGGCTGTGGAGGCCCTGTCCGGACCCCAGGACTCGGTGGCCGCGATGCTGGGGGAGTACGCCAGACGGCGCCGTTACGTCGTTGACCGCCTCAGGGCCATTCCCGGTTTCCGCTGCGAGGAGCCGGGAGGCGCCTTCTACGCGTACCCGAACGTGTCGGGGGCGTTCGGGCGGGGAACCCTCGGCAACGTCGTCGACTTTGCCGTCCAGCTCCTCGAACAGCAGCAAGTCGCCGTTGTTCCTGGCGTGGCGTTCGGAACCGACGAGCACATCCGCATCTCCTATGCGACGTCGATGGCGGAGCTCGAGAAGGGTCTGGATCGCATCCAGGCATTCATGGCCGCCCTTCCCGTCTGAAGCCGGCCCGGCGAGGGCGTTCGTGTTACGCTGATTTCAGGAGCTGCTCAGTCGGCTGGGGAACTCTTCGGTCGCGAATCCTGATCGAAGATGCCGTATATCTTCCGCGTCAGCGACGTCACCGGCATGTCTTCGAAACGCACGCGCCTGTATCCTGCCGGATCCGGTAGCTTCCCTCTGCAGACATCGACCTCGATCCTGTGGTGTGTGATCGCATGGCGGCAGTGGCCGAGCTTCTCGAGGCCGGGCGGGCATGCCGAAAGCAGCGGAAATTCCCAGAGACCCTTATCTTCCTTCATGAGAATGCCCCTTGAATTCCGGTCGATGACCGCAGTGAGATCGACGCGGATGGTGGCGGGACGTTTCCGGGCAGACGGGATCTGGTCTGCGTTTCCGGCCGCCCGCGCCGCGCATGCCCCCTGCCACGGACAGTCCTCACAGCGCGGCGACTTCGGTGTGCAGATGACGGCGCCCAGCTCCATCATTCCCTGGTTGACCACACGCGGGGAAAACGCCTGGACGATGTCGGTGGCATCTTCCCAGATCTGCGCGTCCTTCGGTTCCGTCCACCCGTTATATCGCGCGAGAACGCGGCGGACGTTGCCGTCCACGACCGGATAGGGTTTGTTGAATGCAATGCTGAGGATCGCTCCGGCCATATACCGGCCGATGCCGGGCAACCGGATCAGGTCCGCATAGCTTCGCGGAATCTCCCCGCCGAATTCCGCCACGACCTCGATCGACGCCTTCCTGAAATTGCGGGCCCGGTTGTAGTAACCCAGGCCCGACCAGAGGTGAAGCACGTCGTCCTCGCCCGACGCTGCGAGGCTCGCGAGCGTGGGGAACCGTTCGAGCCATCTCGAGTAGTAGGGGAGGACCGTATCGACCTGGGTCTGCTGGAGCATGACCTCCGAAACCCATACATGGTAGGGATCGTAGGTCGCACGCCATGGAAGCCGGCGGGCATTCCGGCGGAACCAGTCCGCCAGCGTCCGCGAGCGGGAATCAGCCGAGGTTCTGTGCGAGCTCGCTCTCACGCATTTCGGCCGACTCCTTCAGGTCCCGCTCGACGCGCTTGATCTGGACCAGATGCTGCGGGTTGAAGGCGAGCGAAGGGTAGTAGCAGTTGCTCTCGTGGGTACAGAAGCAGCCATTGGCGATCTGCTCCCTGCGGGCGTTCATCTTGTCCGAATACCAGAGTTTCGAGAAGTCCCAGTCAAAGTCCCGCAGGTTGCCGACAGCGTCCAGGTTCTCGCAGCTGGACACCGTGCCCTCGTCGTAGATCACGCCGCCTGCGTCACCCGCGAAGCACTGCAGCTGGGGCCGTCCCTCGAAAGCGGTCTTCGCGATCAGCTCGTGCATGTAGACGTCGATCGCAGCCTTGAAGAAACCGGCGTCGCCGGAATAGCTGTTCTTGAGGGCCGCAGACGCGGAATCTTCGCCGATCATCGCGGTGAGCCGGTGATACCGGGAGATGTCGATGTCCAGCTCCTCAGGTACAGCCGAGGGCGGCCGGATGTAATTGACGTTCACCTTGTCCGGCTTCAGATCGTGCTTCA
>Ga0055489_10000100_pt1 | contig 11441 bp, 11 predicted proteins | sample RushOxbow_ThreeS_6_FD_57913 | JGI IMG/M metagenome (GOLD analysis project Ga0055489, IMG submission 57913) | Wetland microbial communities from San Francisco Bay, California, USA, that impact long-term carbon sequestration - RushOxbow_ThreeSqB_D2 | ecosystem: Environmental > Aquatic > Marine >...
CAGCCTTAGCCCGCCGACGCCCTCTTTCAGGTTCTGGGAGGCATAAACGGACTCGGGCGCCATACGAGTCCGCGGGTCAGCTGAATCCCACCCGCCGATGACTTCCATGAGGAGCGCGGCGTCTTCAACCGTTCTCGTCATCGGGCCGAAAGTATCGAATGACCACGCCAGTGGAATCACACCGGCTCCACTCACTCGCCCGTAGGTGGGCTTGAGACCCACGGTCCCACACAGCGCGGCGGGGATGCGAATGGAACCTCCGGTGTCCGTGCCCAGAGAACCCATCGACATCGACATCGCAACCGAGCTGGCCGAACCCCCGCTCGAACCGCCCGCGATACGATCAGGGTCCCACGGGTTTCGAACAGGACCATAGTGCGGGTTCTCCGATGTGATCCCGAAGGCGAACTCGTGGAGGTTGGTCTTTCCCACGATCACGGCACCCGCCGCCTTCAATCGGGCCACAACCGTCGAATCAGTTGCCGGGATGCGATCCGCAAGGACCCGTGAACCGCCCGTCGTTCGGATTCCTGCCGTATCGAAGAGATCCTTGACCGACAGCGGAATTCCACAAAGTGGACCAGCCAGTCCGGAGACCAGCTCCGCCTCGGCGTTCTCGGCCCCATGAACCGCGTCGTCTCCGGTTACCGTGATGAAAGCATTCATGCTCGCATCGAGCATTTCGATTCGGGCGAGGGCGGCACGGATCAACTCAGATGGAGAAAGCGCTCCGCTCCTGATCAGGGTCTGGGCGGATGACAAGGTGAGAGCGTTGAGCTCTTCGTCCGTCATGTTCCGGACGCACTCCCTCTCGTGGAAACAGCGGCAGGCACGTCAACTTCCGGCGTTCCTGCCGCCATACCGTAAGGGATCGAAACGAGGAACAGGAACAGCATCAGCATCTCTGAATCCCCAAAGTTGTACTCGAACAGGCCCGCAACAAGGAAGGAACCGAGCACCGCCAGACCCGACACGCCCGACCACTTCACCGATGGCACCGAAGAACGGCTGAACCGAACCAGATCGACCCCGATGCGTCCCATGAGCCAGAGAAGAGCCGCCAGTGACAGCAAACCCCGTTCCGCGGCTATCTGCATGAAGTTGTTGTGCAGGTGCCCGTAGTAGAACACGTCGATGTTGCTGCCTTCATAGTAGTCCGTGAACTCCACACCGACGCGCTCAGGGCCCACCCCAAGCAACGGATGATCCCGAACCATCCGCGATCCCACTTCGAGCATCTCCAGGCGGGACGAATCGGGCACGAAATCCTCGTCGATGAAACTCCGGGCGATGCGGTCGGCGACCAGACCGGAAGCAATGAGGCCAATGACGGCGATCGGAATCATCATACGAAGGAGGAGACGCGGTGGCAGGTACAGCGCCATGATTCCTACACCCGCAGCTGCGCCCACCCAGACACTCCGCGTGAAGCTCAGCAGAATGCCGATTCCGATCAGTGACAGGGGAACCCAGAGAAAGCGGGTCCGGAAAGTCCAGACCAACGGGATGGCCACGCACCAGACCAGCATCTGCTCGCCACTGAAAGTCATCCAGTGACCCATGAAGCCCGTGGCTCGCGCCAGAATCGTCGGATCGTCACCGATCAGGCCGGTTGACCTGAACTCCATGTACTGAACAATGAACTGCACGACAGCCACCGCGGAACCGACGGCGCCAACCACCAGAAGCGCAGTGACCGCAGATCGCAGCCGTTGCTCATCCCGAACGAAGCTCGCCGCGATCAGACCCATGGCGAACAGCACGAATTTCCGGACAGGACCCCACCCAATAGAGGGATCCGGAGACGAAGCCAGTGAAAGCAGGGTGGCCAGCATGAATGCGCCTGCGGGGAGAACCCAGCCGGGCCATCGAACCGCACGTGGGCGCAGGGCAATCCAGGCGAGCAGGGTCACCGCCATCAGCGTCTGAGCAGCGGCGATGGAAACCAGAACCGCAGCCGCAGTCGCCACAGACAAGCCGAATAGCCACCGATCAGAGTTCATAAGGAGCGAATTCTAGCATTCCGCAGGCACCGTACCTACGAGAGAGGCCACGCGGGTGTTATATCCTTAGGGACGATTCAGCCAGCTGGTAGCGTCCCTATGCTCTACAACATCCACAAGCTGTCGTTTGCCTACACGGCTCCTGTCGTGCTGAACACAATCAACTTCGAAATCGCTGGCGGCGACTTCGTGTCGGTAATCGGCCCGAACGGCGCGGGGAAGTCTACCTTGCTCAAGCTGCTGACAGGCCTCATCGAGCCTTCGTCGGGATCGATTCTCTTCGAGAACCGGGAACTGCGTAGCTACAGGCCCGACGAACTGGCTCGAAAGATCGCATTCGTACCGCAGGAAACGCACGTGGCGTTTCCGTTCACCGCCGCCGAGATGATGCTCATGGGACGGCAGTCGTCTCGAACAGGCATCTTCTTCGATACCGAGGCCGACTCGATCGCAGTGAACCGAGCGATGCAACTGACGAAGACCAAACACCTCGCGAAGCGAACCTTTAACGAGTTGAGCGGCGGCGAACGCCAACGAGTCGTCCTGGGCAGCGCTCTTGTTCAGGAACCTTCTGTCCTGATTCTGGACGAACCGACCGTATATCTTGATCTGAAGCATCAGGTCGAATTCTACGAAATGCTCGCGGGCCTCAATCGCCAGGGGCTGACGGTCGTAACCGTGACGCACGATATCAATCTCGCCGGCCGATACGCGCATCGGATACTTGTGCTGTCGAGCGGCCGTATTTCGGCCGACGGCCCTCCAGATATCGTCCTGACGCCACGACTCTTCGAGGATGTCTTCGGCATCCGCACTCATGTCGTTCGAGGGCCTGAAGGAGGAACGTACGTCATCCCATCCCTTTGAAAGAGGGCTCACACCGGGTCGCTTCATGGTACTCGTGGGTCCGTCAGTTCTCTTTCTTCTGGCAATACTTCTTCTGACGCCTTGGGTCGGTTCGGCTGACGTCACATGGCAGCGGGTTCTGGAAGGGGCAAGCCCGGACAGGGAGATCTTCGTGGTCGCGCGCCTTCCCCGCATTCTCTTTGGAGCCCTTGCAGGTGGGAGCCTTGCTGTGGCCGGTGTTCTCTTTCAGGCGATTCTCAGGAACGCACTGGCGACACCGTTCACGCTTGGTGTCTCGAGCGGGAGCTCGTTCGGAGCCGTCCTGGCCATCTGGCTGGGCCTGGACATTGTTGTTCTTGGAGTTCCCATGGTCTCGGTGGCTGCGTTTCTCGGTGCCCTCCTGACGATCTTACTGGTCTTCATGATCGCCCGGACACGCCGGGCTTTGCCAACGTTCACGCTTCTTCTGGCTGGAGTAACTCTCAACTTCGTCTTTGCGGCTCTGATCCTGTTCATCCACTACGCCTCGACATTCACAGAAACCTTTCTCATGGTGCGGTGGATGATGGGAGGCGTCAATGATGTCAGCTATCCCCTGATCCTCAAGACCGCTCCACCGATTGCGATTGCGATTTTATGGCTTGTCTGGCAGGCGCCGGCATTCAACTTGCTGGCGGCCGGTGAAGACTGGGCCACAACTCGGGGAGTCAACGTCGGACGACTCCGGAAGGCGGGGTTCATCGTCGCGTCGCTCCTGACAGGTCTCATCACAGCAGTCACGGGGCCGATCGGATTCGTCGGCCTCATCGTGCCTCATGCCCTGCGTCTCATGGGCGCCGCGGACCACCGGGTGCTGATACCAGCGGCCTTCTTTGGGGGCGCAGGGTTTCTGGTGCTGTGCGACACGGCGGCGCGTACGGTAATGGCGCCGACGGAACTGCCGGTTGGTGTCGTAACCGCACTACTCGGAGGGCCTTTCTTTATCCTCCTGCTGAAACGCCGATCCGGAGACTTGTTCTGATGCCATTCCGACAGGAACGATCGAATCGCAGCCGTCAAGCTGGTGGGATGGAGGTCTGAATCGGTACGAGACAACCACGACAGCCGGTCAGGCAACGGAGAGGGGGGGATTCGAACCCCCGGCACGGTTACCCGTGCAACTGCTTAGCAGGCAGCCCTGTTCGGCCACTCCAGCACCTCTCCCTGGCTCCGGCAGCCGCAAAGGCGGCCGACGGGCATCCCCCTCCCGACACTGGTCGAAGGCCGGGCCGAAGAGCCTCCCAATTATAGGTAAGGCCTTTCGAAAAAACCACTAACCGGGCCCGGAGCAGGGGACTGTGCGGTATGCTGATGTCTCACCTCGCTAGCTCGTATGGAAAGACAACTGATCATTTTTCAGGCTTTCGCCCTGATCGTCCTCGTGGGGGATGCCGTTTGCCTGTGGTTCCTCTTCAGGATGATCCGCCAGGCCGCGAGGCACTTCGAACAGAATCGTACGTGGTACGAGCACCTTAACCGGACTCTGGCCATGAGCGTACGCGCCGCAGAGACGACTTCCAGCCGCGCAGCCGTAGTTTCCGGCGAGCTCCGCGAGAGCCTGGATGCGCTCGGGGATACACTCGCGCGAACCGACAACTGGGCGCGCTACGGCCTGGCCAAACTTGATTTCAACGCGGAGCGGGCATCGACCACCCTGGGCCGGAAGACCCGCCGTGCGGGTAGTCACCTCGGTGAGGGACTGTACAAGACAGCGGCGGCTGTCCAGGGCGTCCGGGCGACGCTCCGCCTCGTTCGCAGGTGGCAGAAGGGGCGCCGGGGACAGATCATCCGACACTCACTCGTCCCCGCACCGGTCGATACGGTGCTCACCCTCCTCTCAGCCGTCACGGCCCTCGGGCGACTCTTCTCTTCCCGACATGGGGAGGACGAAGACGCCATATCCTGAACGATGGGCCGTTCGCGGTGACTTTAGCTCCGGAATGAACGTCCACGTCCTCCAGCACGTAGCCTTCGAAGACATCGGCAGCATGCAAACGTGGATGGACACCCACGCCAAACGCGTGGAGTACACCCGCTTCTACGAAGATCCGCGGCTTCCGGATCTCGAAGATATCCACCTGATCGTCGTCATGGGTGGTCCGATGAGCGCCAATGACGAGACTCAGTTCCCCTGGCTCGGCCCAGAGAAGCGCTTTCTGGCCCGGGCGATTCACGAAGGTAAGTCCGTCGTCGGGGTTTGCCTGGGGGCACAGCTCGTAGCAAACGCACTGGGAGCGGCCGTCTACCGGGGCGATCAGAAGGAAATCGGGTGGCTCCCGGTTCAGACGATCAAGTGCCCCAGTGGCTCGTATCTTCTGCCGAACGAACCGATGGTCTTTCAATGGCACGGGGAGACATTCGATTTGCCCCCCGGGGCCCTACACCTGGCCCGAAGCTCGGCCTTCGAGAACCAGGCGTTCCAGATCGCCGACCGGATCCTTGGCCTTCAGTTTCACCTCGAAGTCACCCGCAAAGGGATTGACGACCTGGTCTCGGCATGTCGGGAAGAACTGGTAGAAGGGACATGGAACGGAACCGGAGAGCAGATTCTGTACGGCTTGCCCGAGAACTATAGGGTCGCCCACAAACTCATGGACGAGGCCCTGTCCTTCGTGACCCGGCCGTGGACGTGAGTGCGGCACTCTTCGCGCAGGTCTTGGGTAGCAGCTCTTCGACACACTCCAGAAGCTGCCATCGGATTCAGCGCTGGGATGGTAGTTGGGGCGAGCTCGGAATCGCAGTAGCGAATCAGGAAGCGGCGCCGTGCCGCCGGAGGAACCAGGCCCATGCACTGGCGACGATCTCTGTAAGCTCGCTGTGTCGAGCCTCCCATCCCAGTTCCCGGTAGGCGCGCTCGACGGCTGCCACGAGGCGGGGAGGATCCCCAGGCCGCCTGGGTCCCTCGAGCACGGGAAAGCTCCTCCCGACGACGCCCCGGCAGACATCGATGACTTCGCGCACCGACGCCCCGCGGCCTGTGCCGAGGTTGAGAGCCTGAGATGAAATGGTGCCTTCCATCAGACGTTTCAGGCCTTCGACATGGGCCTCCGCAAGGTCGAGGACGTGGATGTAATCGCGAATACACGTACCGTCGGGTGTGGGGTAATCGGTACCGTGGATCTCTGCCGCCGGACGTTGTCCAGCAGCAGCGGCAAGAACAAGAGGGATCAGGTGCGTTTCCGGATCGTGATCTTCTCCCGATATCCCGTCAGGATCGGCGCCCGCTGCGTTGAAGTAACGAAGTGATAGCCACCGCATCCCGTGGGCTTCACCGAACCAACGGATGGCACGCTCCATCGCAAGCTTCGTCTCGCCATACGGGTTGATCGGCCGCTGAGGGTGCTCTTCACGAATCATGCCGGAGTCGGGCACTCCATAAGTCGCACAGGAAGACGAGAAGATGAGTGAATCGACGCCGGCGTGGGCCATCGCTTCAAGGAGGTGAAGGCCTCCGACGACGTTGTTCTCGTAATAGAGCCCTGGATCGAGGGCCGATTCTCCGACAAGAGCCTTCGACGCGAAATGGATAACGCCTTCAACCGGAAAACGGTCGAAGACCTGGCGAATATCGTCCCGGCGACGTAAATCCCCTTCGATCAGTGCCGTCTCGACTACGAAATCCCGGTGGCCGGTGGAAAGATCATCGAAGATCAGAGGCTCATAACCAGCCCGCTGGAGTGCGCGTACGGTGTGGCTCCCGATGTATCCCGCACCGCCCGTGACGAGAATCACGCGAGGGCCTCTCTAAAGTATTCAATCGTGAGGCCGAGACCTTCATCGATGCCGACGCTGGGAGACCAGTCGAGATACCCGCGCGCCCGACTAATATCGGGACACCTGACGCGGGGATCGTCCTCTGGAAGCGGACGAATCACGATCTCACTCGTCCCCCCGGTCAGTTCAAGAATCCGGCGTGCCAGATCGGCTACGGTCCGTTCCTCCGGGTTACCGATATTGAACGGAAGGGCCAGGTCCTCCGATTCGTCGGCTTCGAGCAGGCGCAGAATTCCATCGATCAGATCTGTCACATAGCAGAAGCTTCGAGTCTGCTCACCGGTACCGTAAATCGTCAGTGGTTCGCCAGCGAGCGCCTGGACGATGAAATTTGAAACGACCCGACCATCGCGAGGTCGCATCCGCGGGCCATAGGTGTTGAAGATACGAACGATGCGCGTGTCCATTCGATGGTACCGGCCATAGGCGCGAGTCATCGCTTCGGCGAATCGCTTTGCCTCGTCGTAGACTCCTCGTGGCCCGATCGGGTTCACGTGGCCCCAATAGTCTTCGGTCTGGGGATTCACGAGCGGATCGCCATAGACTTCGGAGGTACTGGCTAACAGAAACCTTGCCTTCTTCGACCGGGCCAGGCCCAGCGCCTTGTGAGTCCCCAGGGACCCCACCTTGAGCGTCTGGATTGGCATCTCCAGATAGTCTACAGGCGAAGCCGGAGACGCAAAGTGGAGAACTGCATCCACCGGGCCCTCGACATCGATGAACTGAGTGACGTCGTGCCGAATGAAGTGAAAGCTACTGTAAGACTTCAGGTGAGCGATATTGTCCGGACTCCCTGTAATCAAGTTGTCCAGACAGACGACTTCGTAACCCCGCGCGAGGAGATTGTCGCAGAGGTGACTGCCGAGGAATCCGGCTCCGCCCGTGACTACGATTCGCTGCATCACTGCCGATCAGGATCTGCCGATCCCAAAATATGTAAATCCCATCTGACGCATCTGGGCGGGATCGTACACATTCCGCCCGTCAAACACGATCGGCGTACGCATGTCCGCCTTCATCCGGTCGAAATTGGGATTTCTAAATACCTGCCATTCAGTCAGAAGGAGAAGGGCGTCCGCTCCGGAAAGACATTCGTAGTTATTGCGGGAAAGCGAGATCGCGTCTCCAAAGATCCTTTCCGCCTCAGACATGGCTTCGGGATCATAGGCGCTGATCCGTGCACCTCGACTGAGGAGCCCGTTGATGATGTCGATTGACGGAGCCGCGCGCATGTCGTCGGTGCGGGGTTTGAAGGAAAGGCCCCACACCGCGAACTGCCTGCCCTCCACATCGCCAAAGTAACTCAGCACCTTGCTCAGAAAACGAATCCTCTGCTGAGCGTTCACCTCCATGACAGCCTCGAGGAGTCGTAGCGGATAGTCATTCCGACGCCCTGTCGCAATCAGGGCCTCGATATCCTTCGGAAAGCAGCTACCACCAAAACCGACACCCGCAAACAGAAAGGCTGACCCTATGCGCTTGTCCAGCCCCATTCCCTTTCTCACGGAATCGACATCTGCCCCAACCTTTTCGCACAGATTTGCGAATTCGTTCATGAACGTGATGCGGGTCGCGAGATATGCATTGGAAGCATACTTGATCATCTCCGCCGTCCGGATGTCCGTAAGGATAGCTGGACTTCCAGTCCGTGTGAACGGCGCGTACAGCTCGCGGACGATGGCCGCGGCGCGCTCGTCCTCCGCGCCGATGACGATACGGTCGGGTTTCATGAAATCCTCGACTGCTGCGCCTTCCTTCAGGAATTCCGGATTCGAAATCATGTCGAAGGGCTTGTCGGTATGGGCCCGGATGATGTCCGCTACGAGCTCCCCGGTACCTACGGGAACGGTCGACTTCATGACGACGACCTTGAACTGGTCCATCGCCTTCCCGATGGCCTCAGCCACGGCTCGCACGGCCGCAAGGTCAGGCGCTCCGTCAGAACCCGGTGGGGTCCCGACTGCAATGAACACTACAAACGATTTCCGGACAGCGGCATCGAGGTCCGTCGTAAAGGTCAGCCGGCCTTCCCGAACGTTGCGCTCGACGATCTCGGGAAGTCCAGGCTCATATATAGGAACCTCACCCTTTTCCAGAGACTCTACCTTCTGGGAGTCACTATCGACACAGATCACGTCGTTGCCGCTCTCCGCGAAACAGGCGCCCGCGACCAGACCGACATATCCCGTTCCAACAACTGCCAGATTCAATTGTTACTCCAGATAGATATCGATATCCGCGTTCGTGCGCTCGCGGAAAGTATTAGCCAGGGACGGCGCCCCGCCAAGATTCTCGTCGAGAATCAACTTGTCGATCCGGTGCATGGGGAAGAAAGTCGTCGATGGACCCACACCAGTTTCGTACGCACTGGCGACATCTTCGATCCAGTCTTCGAACGCGGCGAGGTCCAGGCCCCGGATAAGCACTCCGGCAGGGTTGATCTCAATCAGACGCCCGAATACGCGCTCGACGGGCGACCGAAGGTTGACCACGACGATTGCTCCGGCCTTCATGAATCTCCGGACCTGAGCCACCGGACGAAATCCCCAACCGATGGGGCCAGAGCGCCGTTCCCGGTGTGACTCTCGATAAGGGCCACGATTGCGCTACCGACGACTGCCGCATTGGCCTCAGCCCAGACCGCCTCGACCTGCTGTGGACTCGAAATTCCGAACCCGACGGCAATCGGCGTCTCTGTGTGTGTCCTCAGAAGACTGAGGAACCGAGACAGGTCCGGCGCAAGCTCATTCTGGACCCCGGTCACTCCGGTTCGCGAAACTGCATAGAGGAATCCGGTCGAGGTCCTGGCGATCCGTCGGATGCGGTCCGGAGAACTGGTTGGGGCAGCCAGGAATATCGTTCGGAGGTCCTGCGCGCGCATGGCCTCTACGTAGGGTTCGGCCTCTTCAACGGTCAGGTCGCTCGCGAGAATCCCATCGACGCCTGCGTCGCTGGCTTCACGAGCCAAACGATCGAGTCCCCGATTCAGAAGCGGATTGTAGTAGCTGAACAACACGACCGGAAGCTCAGAGGATTTCCGTATCTTACGGACCAGATCGAGGATACCATCCAGCGAAGTCCCAGAAGCCAGGGCCCGCTCGGTGGCTCGCTGAATCACCGGTCCGTCTGCAATCGGATCGGAGAAGGGAACGCCGAGCTCTATGATGTCGGCTCCTCCCTGCTCCATCGCCATGACGATATCGTATGTGGCCGTGAGGTTTGGGTCGCCGGCTGTCAAAAATGGGATCAGGGCCTTCCCGCCTGACTGGCCGAGGCGACTGAAACAGGCATCGATCCGGTTCACTGGCGACCTTCCGTGTCGAGGCGCGCGACTTCGGTCACGTCCTTGTCTCCTCTTCCCGAAAGGTTGACGATTACGACATCGTCCTGGCCCAGGCCAGCTCCAGACAGCCACGCGACCGCATGGGCACTCTCGAGAGCGGGAATGATGCCTTCCAGATGACTGAGGTCGTGAAACGCCCGAAGCGCGGCATCATCCCCCACACTGACATAGCGAACGCGCCCGGTGTCGTGCAGACGAGCGTGCTCGGGACCCACAGAAGGGTAGTCGAGACCTGCCGAGACAGAATGGGTCGGGATGACCTGTCCGTCATCGTCCTGAAGCATATAGGAATAGGTGCCATGAAGGACGCCCGGACGTCCTCCTGAGAATCGGGCAGCGTGCTGGCCTGGCTGGAGGCCACGTCCACCGGCTTCGACTCCGATCATTCGCACGCTCGTGTCCGCCAGAAAAGGAAAGAAAAGACCGATCGAATTAGACCCTCCACCGACGCAGGCGACGAGCAGGTCCGGAAGGCGGCCTACCTCATCCAGAACCTGGCCGCGGGCCTCCCGACCGATCACGGACTGAAAATCGCGCACGATTTCGGGATAGGGGTGCGGACCCAGGACCGACCCGAGCATGTAATAAGTCGTTCGCACATTGGTCACCCAGTCGCGCATCGCCTCATTGATGGCATCCTTGAGTGTCCGGCTCCCTGACCGAACCGGCACAACGCGCGCGCCGAGGAGCTTCATTCGAAATACATTCAGCTCCTGCCTCCGGATGTCTTCCTCTCCCATATAAACATCGCACTCGAGACCAAGCAACGCACAGACTGTAGCCGTGGCGACTCCATGCTGGCCGGCACCGGTCTCGGCAATGACCCGCCGCTTTCCCATCCGTTCGGCCAGCAAGCCCTGTCCTAGACAATTGTTGATCTTATGCGCACCCGTGTGGTTGAGGTCCTCGCGCTTGAGGTAGATGCGAGCGCCACCCATCTCCTGACTCAGCCTCTGGGCATGGTAGAGGGGGGTGGGCCGTCCTGAGTAGTGACGCAAGAGCAGATCCAGACGGTGAGCAAAGTGGGGATCCTCCTGGGCATCTCGGTAGGCCCGCTCGAGCTCTTCGAGCGGGTACATGAGGGTTTCTGGCACGAACTGACCCCCGTAAACTCCATAATGCCCATGAACCGGGACTTCATGATTCATCTCATTCACCCTTGCCCGTTACCATGCGGTCGGCAGCCCTGACACGACTGACGAATCGCCGAACGGCCTGGCGATCCTTCACTCCCGGCTCCGACTCCACTCCACTTGAGACATCCACGGCATAGGGACGAAGCTCTGTGACCACCTGTCCTACATTCTCAGGGGTCAGCCCGCCGGCGATCACGATATCCCCAAAAGTATCGGCCCCCTTTGCCCGTGACCAGTCAAAGGTCTGGCCAGTGCCACCGCGTGCCGAACGGCTGTAGGTATCGAGCAGAAAGCCAGAAA
>Ga0055489_10000105_pt1 | contig 11145 bp, 7 predicted proteins | sample RushOxbow_ThreeS_6_FD_57913 | JGI IMG/M metagenome (GOLD analysis project Ga0055489, IMG submission 57913) | Wetland microbial communities from San Francisco Bay, California, USA, that impact long-term carbon sequestration - RushOxbow_ThreeSqB_D2 | ecosystem: Environmental > Aquatic > Marine >...
ATCGGATACGATGCCGCGGAGATCCTGTTTCCTAACATAGAAACAGGCGTCGGACGTCTGATCGAGCTGGAGGGTCGGACCTTTCAGGTCGTCGGAGTGCTCGAGAAGAGGCCGAACCGACTCAACCCGGGGGCTAATCCCGAGGACAACCTGGTCGAGCTTCCAATCAGCACTTTCGAGAAGCTTCATCCGGAAGTCGACGACTATCGCATCGCTCTCCAGCCGGTCGACCTCGAGAGCATGCCCCGGGCGATCGACCAGATCGAGGGTACGCTGAGGCGCAGGCGTGGCGTACGCTACGATGAACCCAACAACTTCGCAATCTTTACCCAGGATATGTTCCTCGACCTGTGGAGCCAGATTTCAGCTGGCATATTCACCGTGATGCTCTCGATATCTTCGGTAGGGCTGCTGGTGGGAGGTGTCGGGGTCATGAATATCATGCTTGTTTCGGTCACGGAGCGCACCCGGGAGATCGGGATAAGGAAGGCTATCGGCGCGACCCGGCGGATGATCATGGGACAGTTCCTCTTCGAAGCTATGGCGCTCACAGCAGTTGGGGGGGTGCTGGGGATCGTTGTCGGTGCCGGGGTCACCCTCGGGATCCGGGAATCGATGCCCTTTCTGCCAGCGGCCATGTCGCCGCTTTGGGTTGTCTTGGGATTTTCTACTTCTGTGGCGACGGGTCTCCTCTTCGGTCTCTATCCCGCGTGGAAGGCTGCCCGTCTGGATCCGATTGAGGCGCTGCGATACGAGTAGGCTTGTCGGCGGCGGTTCTTGAGAAGCTTGTCGCCCGGACTTCCCGAGACCCGGACCCGACTTACCTGGGCCCTCCGGAAAGTTTCCGGATGTGATACAGCAAGGACCGGGTGGGCTCTGAACCATTGGGTTTCTTAGAATCGACTCATGACCGACTATGAGCGTATCGCGGCCGTGATTCGGTATCTGGATGTGCATTACATCGAGCAGCCAGGCCTGGATGCTCTGGCAGAGCTCGTCGGCCTGAGTCCCTTCCACTTTCACCGGCTGTTCGTGCGGTGGGCCGGTGTGACACCCCGGGAATTCCTCAGTTGTCTGACGATCGCGGATGCCAGGGTCCGCCTTCGGGAAGGCGAGAGCGTGCTGACCGCGGCTCTCCAGACGGGTCTCTCGGGCCCGGGGCGACTCCACGACCTTGCGGTTCGTCTGGAAGCGGCGTCGCCCGGCGAGATCAAGGCCGGAGGGCGTGGATGGACGATCGTGGCCGGGGTCGGTAGTACTCCATTCGGTCCCGTGCGTGTGGGGATTGCTCCCCGGGGGTTCTGCCATGTGGCCTTTCTCCGGGGGGAGGATGCCTCGGACCGGGAGACGGGTACGTCCGCGATCCTGGACGAGTGGCCCCAGGCGCGTGTCGAGTGGGACGATCTGGAGATCCAGAGGCGCGTCGGCGGCTTCTTTGCGCGCCCGAATTCCCATGAACCGAATCTGAAGCTTAAGGCCATCGTGCGGGGAACGCACTTTCAGGTTCAGGTCTGGCGGGCTCTCCTTCGAATTCCGCCGGGTTGTTTCGCCAGCTACGGCGTCGTTGCTTTAGCCCTCGGCCGTCCGGCGGCCGCTCGTGCCGTCGGGACGGCTGTAGGTAAGAACCCCCTGGCCTGGCTGGTACCGTGTCATCGAGTCATTCGCGATACCGGTGTTCTGGGTGGATACCGCTGGGGCCGGGAGCGCAAGGCGGCGATGGCGGCGTGGGAAGGGGCATGGCGAGAGAACGACGGGGAACGCCACGAGGTCGCTGACCTGGAGATCGCGACCAGGCGTCCCATCGGGTCGTAATCATCAGGGCCCCATCTCGAGCCCTTTGGGTTCGAGGACATGGCGCATTTCGAAAACGCGTGGGTCTGTGGAGTGTCGCGTGATTCGGATGCGGCTGATACCGTTGTGATATTCGACGACTTCGTTGGGCGTTGAGTTTCCTTCGCTGGGTGGCGATTCGGTTACGACCGTACGTGAGGAAGCACCGGGCGACCCGTGAAGCATCTCCGCCACATCACCGAAGCGTTCGGTGGGGCCAAGTGTCCGGATGAGGATCAGGACCGGTTCCGCGCCGGGCCGGAGAGGACGGAAGTAGAACTCCGTTGTCGACTTCATGTCGAGCAGCATGATGCCGGCTGTCCGAAAGTGGCTGGATGTGGAGCCAGGGGAATCCCAGAAATACATACAGCGCATGATGCCAGCCGCCATCAGGCTGCCAGAGAGAGCCAGGCGGGAGAAGTCTTCGCCTTCCGCCCCCACATCGCCCGTGCAGACGGGAGAGGCCCCGGGCCATACGTCCGGGTTCGGATGAGGTGTGCTCCGGAAGTCCGAAAGCGTCATTCCCAATTCGAAGACGCTGCGGCTATATGGCGCGGGTTCAATCGGGGCCTGGGAAGGCAGGAGGAGGAGAGCACTGAGAAGACCGATGAGAACGCTTCCAGAGCCTTGTGACTGGTTGTCCAGGAGAGGATTTCCTAGGGAATTCTGCCGCCAGCTCCCGGGAATGCGGCACTTCCGGGGAGTCCGAATCCAAATCTATGACATAGCCCGTCCGGAGCAGGTCCGCCAGAGACCCTCTGGTTGCTGGGCGACAACTCCCACCCAACGGTTGAGTCCCGACCGTGACCTGCAGGTCGGGGCGTCCTTCGGATCTGCGTAGCGTGGGGTTGGCGAGGAACGCGATTTCGCTCCCGGACTCAGTCTTCCGTCAGCGCCAGCAGGATGTCCGCGTACCATGAGCAGTTCAGGCCGAGGGCCTCGTCCATTTCCAGGTCCCGTGTCCCAACATCGAGTCGGGCCGAATGGACCCCGAGCAGTATCCATGGCAGATTGCCGAGGGAGGGATCCGGCTCAGAGGCCCGCATTACGACCGAGGCACCGCTCGTACCGCGGTGCGTTCGGGCGTCGGTGAGAAAGTAGCCCTGCCCCTGAAAACGCAGGCCGAAAGACGATGCGTTCACTGCATGACGGACGACCGGCATGTGGTGGAGGGTGTCGTGGAATCCCAGGGGAAAGCCGACTACGAGCAGTGAGCTCCCAACCTCCACATGGTCGAGGGGTCCGTGGAGGTGCGCCGGCGTGAAAGCACGATAGAACATGGTTGAAGGCAGGGCGGGACGCTCCAGCTCGATCACGGCGACGTCGATCTCACCCGCCCGGTCGACACCCTGCCGCCATATGCTTTGGCCATTTCGGTACAGTGGGATCGAGAGCCCGGTCGACAGAGCCAGATTGTCAGGGTCCGTGTGAAGCTCGATCTGGATCCGATCCGGGAAATGTTCGCTCGGCTCGTCGATCATGACGTGCCGGCTGGTCACGAGGAAGAGCCGGTCGTTTCGCTCGAAGAAGAAACCGCTCGCATTCGTCAGCGGACTCTGTCCGCTGAACGTGAGCACACGTGCGGCTGTGAGCATCAGGGATTCAATCATGGTCGCAGCAAGGAAAGCGCAGGTTGCCTCGGTCCCGCGCAGGATCGTCTGCCGGGAATCTTCGCCGTTTACGATCTGCTTGGCATAATTCTCCTGGTCGGGGTGTCCTGTTAGTTCGCGGCGGGTCAGCTCTTGTTCTTCTTCGTGGTACCAGGTGAGTCGGCGGCCGGAACAGCAAGGCTGTTCCGATACGCGCGAGCACGAGCGCGCCTGTGAACGTTTTCTTTCCACTTCCGGTCCGCTCTCGAGCGGTTTCCGTTTCGTCGTGACATAAGCTTGAATTACTCCTCAGAGGGGGGTCTCAGCGCGTGTTCCCGAACGTGCCCTTTTCGGGGTCCGCGGGGGCATGCAGGGTCCGGGGACCGCCGGGAACCCGGTGTGGGTTCTCGAATGCCTGATGCAGGAATGCTAAGCGGTAGCTACAGACGAGAGCCGTCTTAGTCCGGCGAGTCCGTGGATGAGCGAAACTACCCATCCATCACCGACTATGAGCCCCACCGCTATGCTTTGTCAAACCCACGCCCGGAGGGGTAATGGTCTGCTGATTTAGCGGGCCGTTACCCCCCGTAGGCCGTTTTGGTCGTGTGGCTGCCGGGCACGGGGTGTCCTATGTGTGCGGCGCGGTCACGATCCCTTGTTGTCCCGACTGGACGGGGAGAGTATTCGACCGAATCGGGTTTGGAGTTGGACCCGGAGCCCGTAGCAGCGTGGTCTCCGGCACGTGCATGGTTCAGTAGCGGATCCGGATTCCCCCGAGGCTCGTGGCCCCGGGCCCGAGAAAGCCGTCTTCGTAGTAGTACTGATTGAACACGTTTTCGACCTTGACGTAGAGTTCGGCGGCACGATCGTTCCCGAATCCCAGTTCATACGTTCCGACGATATCTCCCTTGATCGGACCGTCGAATACGACCTGTCGTCCACCTGCCCCGAACGGTGAGAGCGAGTAATCGCTCGCCGCGAAGAGATCGAAGGTGACATTGAAGCGTCGGGTGACCCAGCGGGTTGCGGTCAGGGTGATCATATGGTCTGAGATCCCCTGCGTCTCGAAGAAGTCGGACCCGATGGTTGGTGTTCTGGAGTCGGAATTCGTAAAGGTGTAGCCCAGCTGAATGTCGGTTCCGGTGCCGGGAGAGAGCCGTGTGCTGATCTCGACACCCCGGGAAATACCGCCCCCGCTGTTTCGATACCCTCCGAACCGGCCGAAGGGATCGGTGGCAGCCGGGAAGTTTGCGAAGTCGAAGATGATCGTCTCCTGCAGGTTCGTGTAGAAGAATGTGCCGCCGAGCTGCACCCGCGAACCGAACAGCCACTGGTCGACGCCGGCATCCAGGGAGATCGATCGTTCGGATCTGAGCCGTGGATCCCCCCAGTAATCGAACGTACCGGAGAATGAGGAAAAGGATCCGCCCAGTCGCTCGTAGGGTGACGGAGCTCGATAGCTATTGCCAACGTGGGCCCGGAACTTGGTCTGACTTTCTTCCATGAAGTAGGCGAGGGAAGCGTCACCCGTGTATGCACGTGGAGGCGAGCCGAGGGACATCCCTTCGTAGGGACTTACCGCCCCGGAAAAGGAAGGTGTGCCCAGCTCGAAGAACTGTGTGCGGGCGGCTGCGGATGCGATGAGCCGCGAATCCAGGAGGCGAACCTGATCCTGAAGAAAGACAGAATGGCTGTTCTGTTCGATCCGGAGGCGACTCGTGAACGGTACGGGTCCCTGATCGCGGGCGAAGTCTTCATACCGTTCGTGTTCGAACTCGTATCCTCCGGTCAGCTGATGTCGCGTGCCAACCGTGGCATCAAGACGCGCCTGGAGAGTGTCGGTCGTTCCGCTGTATTCGCCTTCCGTTCCCACCTGGGGTTCGAAGGGCCCTCCCCGAGCGGGACCATCGGTGAACCTGCGGTTCGTGTGAACTCCCTGGTAGGCGATCCTGTAGGCGGTATCCGGGGTGAGTTCGTGCTGGAACGTGAAGTTCCCCGTCAGGAACGATCCAACACGTCGACCGTCCCGGTCCATCTGGCCGGGTACGAAGGTCGCGCGCCCGGTGTCGAATGGCAGCTGGCGTTCGAAGAGTTCCAGCCCGGCCCTCGACAGGGGAATGGCATCAACAGGCCCTGTCTGGGGGAAGTTTGCCAGGACTTCCGATGGGAATGCCGGGCTCTCCGTGCTCGACAGATAGTCTCCGGCGTACCACACTCGGCCTGTCACAGAGATCTGGCGTGTCAGGCCGTAGGCAACCGAGCCCTGAGAGGATGTGTTTCGATAAGGAGTGCCATCGCGGACACCCTTTGTGACGTTCAGGTGGGATATCCGACCGCTGTATGTCAGGTGGTCCTGCCCCAGGCCGCCGGTCACACCTGCCAGACTGCGTATCAGTCCGAGGCCTCCCCCCTCCGCACGAAACTCAGCGTGCGGGGCGCCGCCGCCCCGGCGGGATATGATGTTCATGACCCCGGCCATGGCGTGCGTTCCGTAAAGCGAGGACCCCGAGCCTCGAAGGAACTCGATCCGGTCCGTGTCGAGGGTGGTCATCGTTTCGAGGAACGCCGTCGCGTCGCCCTGCAGGCTGGCGGCATCGCGAAAGCGCATGCCGTCGATGAGAACCGCGGTATCGTAGATCCGGAGGCCTCGGGTCTGGAGGGTGGTCAGGCTTCCGGGTCCCTCCTGAACCTGCACACGAACTCCGGGGATGTTGCGGACGGCTTCCGCGATTGAGAGCTCGTCGCGCAGGTCGATGTCCTGGGATGTGACGACATCAAGGGCCTTGCCGACCTCGACCACCGACTGGGGAGTTCCCGAGGCCGTCACGAGGACTTCGACGCTCGTACCCGAAAACTCCAGCTCGAGGTCGAGGGCCTGATCCCCCTCGATATGGATCTGACGCGAGACGGCGAGCTGCCCCGTGCGCGTGGTTTCGATCAGATAGGTCCCCTCCGGAATGTCAATGAACTGATAGGTGCCGCCTTCTGTGGACGTGGTCTGTCTCAATTGCCCGGTCTCCCGGTCCGAGAGTCGCAGCGTGACCTGTCCGACAGCGGCGCCGGACGGATCCAGAACGCGGCCACGGAGACTGTCCGCAAGCGCCGGGTGGTGTGTCCATGTGAGCAGCCCCAGGACACAGAGTGTGGGTAGTGCGCGGGTCGCAGTTCGTTTCATCTCGTCTCCTTGTCCCGTCAGTCGCGGTCAATCCGCCGGACTACGGTAAGTTGAGAAGCCGGAGGCGAGGAAGTCGGACAGAGCAGTCCGAAATCGCAGTGTCGGTGATGGATGTGCTGAACTGGTCGGTAAAGCACCCGGCCCCTCCCCTCGAAGGCTCGAATGAATTTCGGCATGTCGTGCCGGCTACCGACAGGTCTTCGGGCTTACAGGCTCAAAACCAATCCTACTAGCCGATGCTTCCCAGTCCGCTCGAGCCGAGACCAGTGCTTCTTACGGCGTTCGTTCCTGCTTACCGCTGCGGGACAGCTCCGGAATCTAACCGGATTCCCTCTTCGGGCCTGAACTTTCAGGCCATCGGTAACGGACGCGAACGTAGCACATGGGAGACTGCCGATGCAACGTGCGGGTTCTCGGTTCGGATTAGAGGCATGAAGTCCGATCCCGGTAACTGTCCCATGTGCGGAGGACCGAACTCGTGTCGCCCAGGGGTGTGAGACCGACTCTCCTGACAAGGACTGCTGGTGCAAAGGCTTCAGCTTAGAGCGCGCGGCTTCGGACGAACTCCGTGCCGGCGGCAGATCGCACCTTCATGCCTGTGCGAGCTCTGCCTGGAGTCGCTGGCTACTCAGCAGTAGGTTCGGGTGGGCAAATTGACGCTCGTGAGCTGTCCCGGGGGTTCGAACCCTGCGGCGCATCCCAGTGCCCCGACAGTTGGACTGTAGTCGAGTGCGTCGACCTCGATCGGGTCCGATCGCAGCTTGAGGTGAGCGAATATGTTGTCAGGTGGATGGAGGTGTGTTCCACCTTCGCTGACGGCCCGCATCAGCTTCATGCTGACAGTTCCGCGGACATTCCCTCCGATCGTCAGGATCCGGGCGGGAGACTCCTCGACCCGGACGACGATGTCGCAGTGTGTTCGTGCTCCTTCTCCCATCTGTCGTCGCCGCTGATCGATATTCTGGTAGTCGGGGCGGCTACCACTGCACAGAAGGTCTCCGGGGTTGATCTCGGCCTCACCCAGGTCGTAGGCGACGAAGGCTGCACCCGCTTCTCCGCCGTCCCGGGCGCGGATGGCCTGGTCGATGTAGTCGCGATGGGCGATCGACCTCTGAAACTGCGTGCGGTTTCCCAAACCGGATTCGCACATGACCCAGGAGATGAAAGCTGCCGACCACGGATCGCGCCACCTGGAGCCGCCGGCATTCCCGGAAACCTCGTTCTGGCGCTCCAGCATCCAGGATCCGTCTGGTGTCGCCGCCCAGAAGCCTGCGATCGAGGAAACCAGACGTGCAAACTCCTGCGAGTTGGGCCGTCCTAAACCTCGTCTCCCCCGCTGGGGGGGTACCGGCGTGCCCGGAGTAGACTGGACGTTTCTCACCTGGTTTCGGGAAACAGTCTGGTCCGATACGGAAAATCCGAAAAAAGCCCACTCCTGAGTGGCGATGTCGACGATCCTGCGTCGCGCTCCTGCCATGCCCACGTTCTCGCACGAGCCGGATAGCACGCGCATTTCTCCGGGCGCGCCCGCGACCCGGTCCGAAGGCGGGGCGACATCCAGCGTGCCTGTGGGAAGGCGCTCGAAATGTGTCTGGCGGGCATAGACTTCGCCCGTCACGACGAGCATCGATAGTGCGATTGTCAGGCAGTGCAGATATGGCTTCATGAGAGGTCCTTCGCCAGCGATTCGTGAGCCTGCAATGATGCAACAAACACGCACTCACGAAAACCCTAATAATATCGCATTCGAAGTTTACGGAAGTGCGAAGACGTAGATTTCGTTGTGGTTACGTTCGAGATCCAGCCGAGACTCCAGCTCGGGAACGACGCCCAGAGGAGCTGAAGTGTGCCCGCGCTGGGCTGCAGGTGCCTCCCATCGAAGTTCGCCAGTGCGTGCGTCAAGCGCCACCACATAGGAGTCGGGAGCCGTGTAATAGACCATGTCCTCGTAGACCGCCAGGCCCCTGGTCCGCGTCCCACCGCCTGCGGGTTGCTCGTACTCCCACAGGAGGTCGCCTGTCGCCCCATCGAGAGCCCCGACTGAAGCTCCGGGAGCTGCGCCCCGGCTTCTTTACCATGGCACAGAGTCACGAGCAGCGTCATTAGATTGAGTCTCCTGGAAGTCATGCGCTTTGTCCTCTGGAGGCGGTCCGGCCTTCCCCGGCCGAGTACGGAAACTATGGGATATTTGAGTTGCCCCCGACCCCCGCCAGGGCCAGGATCGTGGTTAGAACAACCTGGATGCCTTTTACGGTTTCTTCGCGGTTAACGTCGACCCACTCCTCCAGCGAGTGGCTTCGACCGCCGAGGCCTCCGCGGTCGATTGTAACGGCCGGAATTCCCAGACTTATCGGAATGTTGGAGTCTGTGCTCGAGCGGCTGAAGGTTGGCTCGATGCCAAAGGATCGAAAGACAGCGGCGGTGCGCTGCACAATGGGCGATGTCAGGTCAGTCTCTCCTGAGGGCCGCTCGCCGATGACTTCGAGCTCGACCTCGATGGAGCCCTGTCCAGTCCTTCTTGTTTCGTTTTCTTCGGTTGCGGCCTCTTGCATGAGCCTTTCGAAGTCGATGGAAAGCTCGTCCAGCACGTCGTTGTCCTCGGAACGCAGATCGACCTCCATCCAGCTCTCGAATGGGATCGAATTGACCGAAGTGCCGCCCCCTATTACTCCAACGTTGAAAGTCGTCTTGGGGAATTCGGGGACCTCGAGTTCGGAAATCTTTCGGATGGCGTTTCCTATCGCGAACGCGGGGCTCACGATCCCGAACGCGCTGTAGCTGTGGCCTCCTGGGCCACGGAAAGTGACACGATAGCGCCGGCTGCCAAGTGCAGCGTTCGTGATGTCAGCCTGCCGCCCTCCTTCGATCGATATGAATGCGCGGATGGCGTTTCGGTACCGGCCCTCTCCAAACAGGTGCTTCATGCCCCGGAGATCTCCGGATCCTTCCTCACCGACGTCTCCCACGAACAGGATGTCGCTGGAGGTCTGGATACCTGCGGCATCCATGGCCCGGATCACTGCGAGCAGCGTTACCAGACCGGCCGTGTCGTCTCCAATCCCCGGTGCAAACAGCTGTGTGCCGTTGCGCCGGACCGTGACGTCCGTACCTTCGGGGAATACGGTGTCCAGGTGCGCCGCGACGGCGAGTAGCGGCCCGCCAGTCCCCCGCCGGACACCCATGACATTGCCTTCGGCGTCCCTTTCGGGATTCGTCAGGGCCAGTTCCCTTAGCATCGCCAGATATGCAGCGCCCCTTTCCTGTTCACCGAAAGGCGGCGCCGGAATCTCGGTCAGCTCGACGAGTTCGCGAACGAAACGCGGATAGTCACTGTTGATGAACTCGACAGCGCGCTGATAGCGCGGGTCTGCCCGAATCTGCCGGACGCGTTCGTCAGGGGTGGTGGGCGTCTGTCCGAGAACGCTGCCCGTAGCCAGCAAAATGGCCAGTAGGACTCTAATTCCGTTCATAGACGACTTTTCCCTGGACGATCGTGGCGATGGCCCGGCCCCGGAGTTTCCAGCCATCGAACGGGGTGTTCCGGCTGCGCGAGCGGGATTCGGAAACGTCGAACGTCCATTCCCGTGCGGTATCGAGTATCGTGAGGTCCGCTGCCGAGTTTGGGAACAGGCCCCAGGCCTCGACGCGCATGATTCGCTGCGGGTTTGTTGAGAATAACTCGACGATGCGGTGTATGGGAAGGTCGAGGCGTGTGAGCGCCAGCCCCACGGCCGTCTCGAGTCCCGTAATTCCGAAGGGCGCCTGGTCGAAATCGAGCATTTTCAGGTTCACGTGATGGGGCGCGTGATCGGTCGCAATGGCGTCGATCGTGCCGTCCCTCAGGCCTTCGATCAGGGCATCGATGTCTTCCTGGGTCCGGAGCGGAGGCTTCATCTTGGCGTTGGTGTCGTACTGACCGACGGCGGCATCGGTCAGCGTGAAGTGATGTGGAGTGACTTCTGCTGTGACCGAGAGACCCCGGGCCCTGGCCTCCCGAACCATCTCCACCGCCGCGCGGGTACTGAGATGTGCGACGTGATAGCGTGCCCCCGTGAGCTGGGCCAGAATGATGTCCCGAGCTACCATGGTGTCTTCTGCGGCCGAAGGGATGCCGCGAAGTCCCAGCCGGGTTGAGGTCGGGCCCTCGTGCATCACCCCGCCCGCCGAGAGAGACAGATCTTCGCAGTGCTGGATGACGGGCAGGCTGAACATCCCGGAGTACTCCAGGGCTCTTCGAAAGAGCCGGGCATCCATGACCGGCCTGCCGTCGTCGGAGATTCCGGCAATGCCGGCTTCGACCATTTCGCCGATTTCGGCCAGCGTCTCGCCTTTCTGCCCCTTTGTGATCGCACCAATCGGGAAGACTCGGGCCGGGGAGCTTCGCCGGGCCTCGGAGACTACGAACTGGACCATGGCGGCGCTGTCGATCGGCGGTTTGGTGTTCGGCATGGCGGCGACGGCCGTGAATCCTCCGGCAACCGCAGCCTCTCCCCCGGTCCGTATGGTTTCGGCCTCTTCGGTCCCAGGTTCCCGAAGATGAACGTGGATGTC
>Ga0055489_10000107_pt1 | contig 10994 bp, 8 predicted proteins | sample RushOxbow_ThreeS_6_FD_57913 | JGI IMG/M metagenome (GOLD analysis project Ga0055489, IMG submission 57913) | Wetland microbial communities from San Francisco Bay, California, USA, that impact long-term carbon sequestration - RushOxbow_ThreeSqB_D2 | ecosystem: Environmental > Aquatic > Marine >...
GGATATGTCGCAATGACGCTGCGAGGATGGGTGGATATGAACTGGATTCAGAAGACGCGGGACTCCCCCCGGGAGACCCGGGGGGAGTGAAGTGGCGATTCTATCCGGCCTTTCCGTTGCCCGAAGCTACCGCCGCAATCGGAGGGACGGGAACAGCGATACCGAGCGCCTCGCGCACCTGATCTCCAATTCGTTTATTGAAGTCTGAATTTTCCCGGAGAAACTGTTTCGCGTTTTCGCGCCCCTGCCCCAGACGCTCTCCCTCGAATGAGAACCACGATCCGCTCTTGTCAACGATATTGTGGGTTACTGCGAGGTCCAGCAGTTCGCCTTCCCTGGAGATACCTTCCCCGTACATAATGTCGAACTCGGCCTCGCGAAAAGGAGGAGCAACCTTGTTCTTGACCACTTTGGCCCGTGTTCGGTTTCCCATCACGGAATCTCCGTCCTTGATGGCTCCGGTTCGTCGAATGTCCACGCGTATGGACGAGTAGAACTTCAGGGCTCGTCCGCCAGTCGTGGTTTCCGGATTCCCGAACATCACGCCGATCTTTTCCCGGATCTGGTTGATGAAGATCAGACTTGTTCTCGACTTCGAAACGATGCCTGTCAGTTTGCGGAGTGCCTGCGACATGAGGCGGGCCTGGAGGCCCATCTGGGCGTCGCCCATCTCACCCTCGAGTTCCGCGCGTGGTACGAGAGCAGCGACCGAATCGACGACGACCACATCGATCGCCCCGCTTCTGATCAAAACCTCGGCAATCTCAAGCGCCTGCTCTCCACTGTCGGGCTGCGAAACCAGTAGATTGTCGATGTCGACGCCTAGCTTTGCGGCGTACTTGGCATCGAGCGCGTGTTCTGCGTCCACGAAAGCGGCTGTCCCCCCCATGCGCTGTGCCGACGCGATGATGTGCAGGGTTAAAGTCGTCTTGCCACTAGATTCCGGCCCGTAGACTTCGCTGACACGTCCTCGCGGAAACCCGCCGATTCCGAGCGCGGCATCCAGAGCGAGGGAACCCGAGGGGATCGCCTCGACGGCGGCGATTGCATTTTCGCCACCCAGTCGCATGATGGCGCCCTTACCGAATTGCTTTTCAATCTGTGAGAGCGCAAGGTCCAGCGCGCGCGTCTTTTCTTTCGTTTGTTCCATGTGGTCCTCTCTCGTAGCCATGAACTGAAGGCCGACTCAATACAGCCGGCAGTGTGCTGAAAGGGCGAATCCCAGGGTGCGTCCTAAAGTTTCTTACCTGGCGACGCTTCCAGAACGGACTCCTGCCCGTTTCCGTGTCGCCGAATTCCATGCCAGTCGCTATTCAGATGAAGTTCATCGCGGACAAGTCCCCCAAGAGGACCCACCGTTGCTCCAGGCTCCGAGAAGCCGGGCACTCTCCGCCTGTAGCGGGGCTCCCGGGGTTCCAAACCCTGAGCCCGACTGAAGCACTCCTGTGCTTTTCGGATCCATTTCATCTCCAGATACAGGAGGCCGAGCTGGTAAAAGGCTTCTCCAAATTGCGGATCGAGTTCGGTTGCCTGCCTGAGCTGATCGATAGCACGCCTGTGCTGTCCACCATGGTAGAAGACTGCACCCAGCATGAAGTGCGTGGGTGCTGACGGCTTGAGCTCCAGCGCGCGGCTGAGGTGGATGATGGCCGCCCCGCAGTTGCCCCCCTCCATCTGGATCGCTCCCAGAGCAGCGTGAGCTGAAGGTGAGTCATCGCGGAGGTCTATCGCCTGGGTCAACCGGTGTTCCGCTTCTGTCAGACGACCCTGAGAGCCTTCCAGGAATCCCATCAGCAGGGTCGCTTCGAAGTGGTCCGGACGTGCGATGAGAACCTGACCGAGACAGCGTTCTGCCTCTGGGAAGTTTTCGACTTCAAAGGAAAGCTCGGCAACCATCATTCCCAGGTCGTAATTAGACGGATCGTGGTCGAAAGCAGCCTGAAGTGCCTGGAGTCCCTCGACAAGGCGGTCTGAAACCAGGTGCTCATATCCGCGCTCAACCCACATCTTGAACTGTTTACGCTCCTTGCCGTCGTAAAACTCGATGATCCTGTCCATCCGGGCGCCGAGGCGCTCCGCCTCATCGCTCTCCTTCAGACGTAAATCGATGCGTTTTCGCCACTCCGCTTCCAGGTTCGTCAGGTTCACGCCCGCCGACTCGATGGTGTCCGTCAGCGTCTCGATCATCGTGTGATCGATGAAGTTGCTGGCCACGACACGCTCAATGGTGTCCGTCAGACCGTCAAGACGCCGGCCGATGGCGGTCAGTGCCGTTTCGATCCCACTTATGCGTTCTAGCACGTGCTGGTCCAGAAAACCCATGGGCAGTTCAGACGTGGACCCCCGGGAGGCGACGAGAAGCCTGGTACCGCATTTCCAGCAGAACTGCCGGGTCAGCGGGTTCTCCGAGGTGCAGTTCTGACAGCGGACCATGACTAAGCATTCTCGAAGTCCCGGACAATGGAGGTCCATTGAGGAGCTATCTGACACAGTTTCCCTGAAGAAGCGTTCTCAGGCCGCAGGCCCCCGACTTCCGATACCCATCAGAGGGGAGGCTTGTAGGGATAGAATCCCTGTCCGGATTTCCGACCCAGCCGTCCCGCATCGACCATTCTTCGAATCAGGGGACACGGTTTGTACTTCGAATCTCCAAATCCGGAATGCAGAACCTCCATGATCTGAAGACATACATCCAGGCCGATCAGATCTGCGAGCGCGAGCGGGCCCATCGGATGATTCATGCCGAGCTTCATGATCTTGTCGATTGATTCGGGCGATGCAATACCTTCCATGACACAGTAGGCCGCTTCGTTAATCATCGGTATCAGGAGACGATTGGAAATGAAGCCCGGCGAGTCGGAAACGACCACAGGCGTCTTCCCGAGCTTCTCAGCCAGCTCTACCGTATCTTCTAAGGTCTCTTTGCTGGTCTCCAGTCCGGCCACGACCTCGACGAGCACCATCACGGGGACAGGATTCATGAAGTGCATGCCGATGACGCGATCCGGTCGCAGGGTCGAAGCGCCCAGGCGGGTGATTGAAATCGATGACGTGTTCGATGCGATGACGATGCCCGGTCTCAGAACCTGATCTGCCTTGTTCAGGACTTCCGTCTTGATCCCCGGTTCTTCGTGGACGGCTTCCACCAGGAAGTCTGCCTGCTCCAGCGCCTGCAGATCTCTGACCGTACGAATTCGCTTCAGGGCCTGGCCGGCTTCGGCTTCGCTCGTCTCTCGCCCACGGATCTGACGGTCCATGCTCCTGGAAATTGAAGAAAGCGCGCCCTCGAGCGTCACGGTATCGAGGTCGTAGAGCAGGACTGCGAGACCCGCCTGGGCCGCCACCTGGGCGATCCCCCGTCCCATCGTTCCGGCTCCGACGATGGCAATGGTCCTGATATCGAAAGTCTCGGTCAACCTGGTACGAACCTCCGTGAGTTCCTCAGATCTCGACGGCAAGGGCAACGGCGTTGCCACCTCCAAGACACAGGGTCGCGATCCCGCGCCTGGTTCCGCGCTTCCGCATTTCGTGCAGGAGAGTCACGAGGATCCGGGCACCGCTCGCTCCGATTGGATGACCGAGAGCCACCGCGCCACCGTTGACATTGACAGTCTCGGGATCGAGCTCCAGTTCCCGAATGACGGCGATCGCCTGGGCGGCAAACGCTTCGTTTAGTTCGATGAGGCCCAGATCGCGGACAGTCCAGTCGAGCTTTCGGAGGAGCTTTCGGACCGCGCTCACAGGCGCCATCATCGTTAGTGCGGGTTCCACTCCCGAAACAGCCTGTCCGCGGATTCTGGCCATAGGCGTGTGCCCCAGTTCCCCGGCGAGACGGCCCGAGGCGATGATCAGTGCCGCTGCCCCGTCGTTTGTGCCGGGCGCATTCCCAGCTGTAATCGTACCCCCTTCGCGAAAAACCGGTGGTAGCGCGGCCAACGCAGCCAGCGTCGTATCCGGACGGGGAGACTCGTCCTTCCGAATCGTCTCGATCGCTCCTCCTCGGGCGGGAACCTCGACGGTCACGATCTCATCGTCAAAACGACCACTCCGGATCGCAGCGATCGCCTTTCGGTGACTGGAGAGGGCAAACTGGTCCTGATCTTCCCGGGAAACCTGAAACCTGTCCGCGACGATCTCCCCGGTGCATCCCATGTGGAAGTCTTCATGAGCATCCCACAGCCCATCGTGGATCATCGAATCGAGAATCGTTCCGTGGCCGAGGCGGTAGCCGTCGCGGAGATGTGAGAGCAGGTATGGACAGTTGCTCATACTCTCCATGCCTCCCGCCACCACGACCTCCGCATCTCCGGTCTGGATGGCCTGAGCGGCAAGGCCCGCAGCTTTCAGACCGGAACCGCAAACCTTATTGATCGTAAGAGCGCCGGCCTCTGGAGGAACTCCGCCTGAGAGAGCGGCCTGGCGGGTCGGGTTCTGACCGAGCCCGGCTGAGACGACGTTCCCCATGATGACTTCGTCGATCCTGGCCATTTCGACTCCGGACCGGCGGATCGCTTCGGCGATGACAATCGAACCCAGCCGGGTTGCAGACAGAGGTGTGAGGGCTCCCCGGAATTTGCCGATCGGAGTTCGAACCGCACTCAGGATCACGGGTTCATTCATGTGTGTCGCGGCGGAACCCCAGTTGATGAGTTTCCCGGAGGAGGCGATCCCTCAAAACTTATCACAGGCCGGGCTTCATGCCCTGGCGGGTGGACCTGTTAGCGGAGGGTAAAATTGACTTCGATGTACAGGCGAATGTCGACAGGCTGACCGTTCTTTCGGCCAGGGTTGAAACGCCACTGCCGGAGCGCTTCGATTGCGTTCTCGTCCAGGCCGTAGCCGAGACCCCGAACGACATTCAGGATCTCGACCGTGCCATCGCGCCGGACGATGGCATCGAGGACGACCGTTCCCTGGTGGCGTGCTCTTCGCGCGTCTTCGGAATACTCCGGCTCGACACGCGAGAGAATCGTTGGAGCCGTCACGCCTCCGCCCGGGCTATAGACGCCCCCGCCGGTGCCTCCGCCCTCTCCTTCGCCGAAGCCCGGACCCTCGCCTTCCCCTACTCCTCGTCCCTGACCCGTTCCGATACCCCCTCCGATTCCGGGTCCGGCGGATGGCGGTCCTGGAATCCCATCAGGGACACCGAGCAGAGCCAGACCGGAAGGAGGCTCGAGTCGGGCCAGCTGTGGAGCGACGATGGTGGGTTCGACCACGAGAATCGGATTCGGATTGGGCGGCACGGGAGTCGGCGGTACGAATTGTTCTTCGGCGGCTCTCGGCAGTTCGCCCTGCGATGGGGGTGTTTCCTGCTGGAGTCCGCCACCGCCACCTCCCCCAGACTGGGTGTCTTCGGGAGGAAGCTCCATGATCAGGGGCGGGTCGAGGTACAGCGGAACTACCGTCTCTGTGATCTGAAGCGGTTCTGACGATCTGGTGAGAAACGGGAAGATCAGAAGAAGCACTACGAAAACATGGGCGGCGAGGGAGATCGCGCTCGCCGTCCTCCGGTCGTGAGGTGCCCAGAGTGCCTGAACTTCAACCGGACGTGCCGAGGCTTCAAACCGCTTTTCGGGGTGCCGCCACTCGTGGAGGGAGGTTCGGATCTGATTGTACAGGGAGACGAAGGATGATTCCGTATGGACCAGTTTTCCCAGCGCGGAAGGGTCGCTCTCGGCTGTCACTTCGACTTTCGGAGGGGGATTTCTGCGCTCTTCGGAAAGTTGGCGAAGCTGGGCCCGCAATGATGCCAGCCAGGTCTCCCGACCCAGCTGAGGGAACATTGAAACCGGCTCCTTCTTCTCTGGACTAGTCATTGGTGAGAACCATACACCGACGGAGACCCCATTCCGCCGATAGAGAGTCCGACGTCAAGTGTATGCTAAGGTTAGCAGCCGCAACATCTATTCGCAGAGTAACACACTCGCCAGGACGCCAGAAAAATCTCATGATGCAGGAAACCACAAGCCGGATACTGCGGGAGCGGCTTCCGTATGCGGGCGTGACTGCGGGCGTAATCCTTCTGGATCAGTGGTCGAAAACACTTGTCGAGAGTCGCCTGGCACCAGGCACCATGCAACCTGTAGTCGAGGGGTTTTTTGACCTGACTCACCTTCAGAACCCGGGTGTGGCGTTCGGACTCTTGTCCGGTTCTCCGTCTGCCTTCCGGTTGGCGGTTCTTTCCGCCTTCGCGGGGCTGGCTGCCCTGGTCGTGATCATCTATAGTGTCCGCTCTCCGGCCTCAGAACGAGGGCTTCAGACGGCTCTGGCTCTGATACTGGGCGGTGCGATTGGAAACCTCTACGACCGGCTCACCGTGGGTCAGGTCACCGACTTTCTCTACGTCCATGTCAAGTCGTATTACTGGCCTGCCTTCAACGTTGCCGATATCGCAATATCTGTGGGCGTTGGCCTGATGGTATTAGGAATCCTGGTCGATGGCCGTGAAGCTCGTGGCCGGAGCTGAGGCTGAGGGGACGCGGCTCGACCTGTTGCTGCCGCAGGTCATGCCGAATCTTTCGAGGTCCCAGGTGCAGGTGTTGAACCGCGGCGGACGAATCCGCGTGAACGGTTTGGTCGCGAAGTCAGGATACAGGGTCAGGGCCGGCGACGAACTCGTCGTGGACCTGCCACCCACTCCGTCAGAACGACTGGAGCCGGAAGCGATTCCAGTCGAGGTGAGGTACGAGGATCCCTATCTGCTGGTTTTGGATAAGGCGGCGGGTATGGTCGTCCATCCGGGGGCAGGGAATCGTCAGGGAACACTGGTCAACGCATTGCTTTCGAGGTATCCCGATCTGGTCGGGGCAGGGGCAGACACGCGTCCGGGTATCGTCCACAGGCTCGACCGGTTGACCTCGGGATTGATCGTGGTGGCGCGGACCCGTCGTTCCCACGAACATCTGAGTCAGAGCTTTCGTGACCGGCGAGTTCGAAAGTCCTATATTGCTCTGGTCCATGGCAGTCCGAAGGACGATACGGGCTATGTCGATCTCAGAATCCGGAGAGATCCCCGCGTTCGAACCCGTATGGCTGTCCATGGCGAGACCGGCCGGACCGCATTATCCGAATACCGGGTCGTGGAACGGGCACGGGAGTTCACGTTGCTGGAAGTGAAGATTCGGACGGGTCGAACACATCAGATCCGCGTACATCTGAGCGCAATCGGTCACCCGGTCGTCGGGGATCCGACTTACGGGGAGAAACACCATTCGGCTTTCGTGCGCCGGCACGGAGAGTTCGACCGGTACTTCCTCCACGCTTCGAATCTGGCTTTTCCGCATCCTGCTTCAGGAGCAATGGTCGAGTTCGAATCGTCTTTGCCAGCTGAGCTTCAGAAGCTTTGGGCAGAACTCAAGAGTGGACGTCGATGACCCCTGGGTTATCTTCCGTGAAGTTCCACAGACGACCTCTGCCGCTCGGTACTATACTGGGAAGGTCTGCAGAGTGGGTGGGTGGGTGATCGCTTCCATCGTTGGGAGAGGAAAGTCCGAACTCCACAGGGTAGTGTGCCCCGTAACTCGGGGGCCCGCAAGGGACGGAAAGTGCCACAGAAAACATACCGCCTTCGGTTCTGCCGTCGGTAAGGGTGAAAAGGTGCGGTAAGAGCGCACCAGCGGTTCGGCAACGGACCGGCTTGGTAAACCCCACACGGAGCAAGGTCAAATAGGGAGTCGCGGTCGTACAGACTGAAGGGTAGCCCGCCCAAGCCTCCGGGTAGACCGCTCGAGTTCCGGTGTGAGCCGGGGCCAAGATGAATGATCGCCGTTCCGTCTCTGGTCTCGTGACCAGCTGATGGGATACAGAATTCGGCTTATAGCCCATCCACTTGCAGACGACCTTCCGCTGTTCGGCGGGTTTCCCGCACTCGTCAGTCCGCTCGATATCGGATAGAATTCCTGTAACATGCTCCAGCTAACCATCGCGGCCGTTCTGATGGGTGTTGCCCTTCAGGGTCCTGCAGGCCCAGATCCCAGCGGAATCGTGGCGCAGCTGTCCGACCTGCATCTGTCTTACGAAGATACTTACCGTGTTCGGGACCTGACGATCCGGCGCGACGTTCTTTCTGTCTCCTTTACCCGCGGTGTCCTTGCGTTTCTGGAGCCCGTGAATGGCCGCGTGACCGGCGCCGTCTTCGTCGGGAGCGGTGAAGTCCTGGCTATTCCACCCGACGACGTTGAACGGCGTCAGATGAACTTGTTTACAGGTTCGCCAATTCTCAACGAGGCATTCGATGCGGCGATCCTTCGGTTTACAGATGGGACCTATCGTGAGGTGATGGCGACGATTCGGACTCGTGCCAATGAGGATATTCGCACGGAGGACCTCGAGGCGCTACTGCCAAGAGGAGAGAACCTGGGTGAGACATCCCGTCTGCTGAACTTCAGACTGCTCGAGGACCTCCTGGGTCCTTCGGACCGCCCTCTCTTTTTTGCTGCCCTGCGTGGCGCGAGACTGGGGTGGTTCAATGTCGCCTATGACATGCGAAACGAAGAAGAAGTCACGATTGGCGATGCCGCAACGGTGGATGGCGAGACGCAGATTCGCAACGTCTGGGCCAGTTTCAAACGGCGATCGGACTCCCGCGACCTCACCCGCTACGGTTCGGATTCGAATTCCGACCTCGACGTCCAGTCCTATGACATCGACACAACGATTTCGACGGACGGGGAATTGAGTGCAATCAGCGAACTATCCGTCGTTTCGCTGCGTCCTGGTGAGAGGGTCCTCGACTTCAGTCTCACCCCTTCGCTCCGAGTGACGGACGTCCGGTTCGAAGGCAGGTCGATACCCTTTTTCCAGCATCCACGTCCGACGGGTTCCGAACCGAGAAGCCCGATGGACCGGTTCGTCCTGGTTCTTCCGCGCCCAACAGAACCGGGACAGGAACTTCGTCTGGAGGTCGACTACTCCGGCCGCGTCCTGGAGCGCCGGGGGAGGGAAGTCTACTATGTGAGCGAGCGAGTCATCTGGTATCCCCACGTTGGAGCGCTGGATCCCGCTCGGTACCGGCTGTCGTTCCATTTCCCGGCGGACAATGTTCTCGTGGCAACAGGACATCTCGTTCAGGAGTCGGAGGCCGGTGGACTCCGCAGTTCGGTCTGGGAGAGCTCGGGAGAGTTCACATTTGCCGGTTTCAACTATGGTGACTTCTCGATCGAGGCTGACGAATCAGGCGAGGTGCCAATCTACGTTCATGTGAACAATGATGTCGAGACCGCGTTCGAGGAACTGGCGGCAAGCCGGGCGGCTCGACTGGAGAGTGCGCTCGCCGCCCTGCAGGGATTGTGGGGGCGGAGGAGAGGTGCGCCGCAGCGGGTTCCGGTACTGCCCGATTACGAGTTGTTCTCCACCAGAAGACTGGCCAGCAAGGTTGTCCGTCAGGTCCGGTCCATCATGGAGTTCTTTACGCCGAGGCTTGGAAAGTATCCGTTCGAGCGCCTTTCCGTATCGCAGTCTCCCGTAGCCTTTTCGCAGGGATGGCCATCCCTTCTCTATGTGTCTACGCTGGCGTTCTTCGATGACGAACAGCGGGGGCGCCTCAGCCTGGACGGTGAAGAGTTTCTCGACACAGAACTTGTGCTCGCACACGAGATCGCTCACCAGTGGTTCGGAAACAGCGTCAGCTGGAGAAGCTATCGGGACCAGTGGATCAGCGAGGGATTTGCAAACTACATGGCACTCTTCTATCTCGAGAAGACGGGCGGGGAGAGTCTGCCGCCCAGTGTCATTCTCGAAGAGCTGAGAAGGCGCCTGCTGGCGGAGAGCGGCTCGGGGCGGTCGTTTGATGAGAATGGGCCCGTTTGGCTGGGACAGCGCCTGGCGACCGTGGAAGCTCCCAATGGATACAGGGAAACGGTGTATCCCAAGGGGACCTGGATTATCCACATGCTGAGAATGCTCCTCCGGGACGATTCGGACGATCCCGATGCCCCTTTTCTTTCCATGGTCCGCGAGTTCCTCGACCAGTATCAGGGTCGGCCTGCTTCGACATGGGATCTCAAGGCGGTCGTCGAGCGGCACCTCACGGCTCGTTCGGACCTGGGGAATGACGGCCGCATGGACTGGTTCTTCAATCAGTGGGTTTTCTCCACGGGTGTGCCCGACTATGTGCTCGCCTTCGATATCACACCCCTGCCGGGCACCTATGCCGTGAGGGGCCGCGTGGTTGACCAGCAGGGGCTGGGCTTTTCCGCGCTCCTGCCGGTATATGTGCGGACGGCCGCCGGACGTCTTCGCTACGTTCAGGATCTGGTCGTTCGCGGCGACGAGACGGAGTTCGACTTCTCAGTTGACGAGATCCCGATTGAAGTCGTCCTCGATCCCTTCCGCTCGGTACTCAGGAGGTAGCCCGGGCTTCTGTGATCGATGCGATCTTCTCAGCTGAAATGACTCTTGGGAGGCCCTGGAGGTCGGTGCGGGTCGGAAGCAAATTCCAGTCCGTTCCGAAAAGTGCCCTGATACACGTTTCCATGGTGTATCCGATCTCCAGGACCAGGTAACCACCGGACACGAGGCGAATCGCCGCCTGTCGAATCAGTTCGCGGTACAGTCCGATGGGGTCTCCATCGCCGAACAGTGCAACCCAGGGTTCGTGTCCGACGACTTCGACCTGCAGTCCATCCCGCTCCTCAACTCCGACATACGGCGGGTTCGAGACGATGAATTCGAACGGGCCACGGGACGCGTCGAGCAGGTCCATGCACACAAGTCGAACTTCGGCGCGGTGCTTTGTTATGTTCTCTCGGGCCGACTGCAACGCTTCGATGGAGATGTCGCTCGCCAGGACCCGGGCGTTCGGAAGTTCTAGCGCAAGAGTTGCCGCGATGCACCCGGATCCTGTTCCCACGTCGAGAATGCGGGGAACCGACCATCGATTGATCTCGAGGACGACCTCCACCAGCAGTTCGGTTTCAGGTCTTGGGATGAGGACGTCGGGGTTGACATGGAAGACGCGCCCGTAGAACTCTTGCTGACCTGTGATGTACTGAAGC
>Ga0055489_10000108_pt1 | contig 10936 bp, 10 predicted proteins | sample RushOxbow_ThreeS_6_FD_57913 | JGI IMG/M metagenome (GOLD analysis project Ga0055489, IMG submission 57913) | Wetland microbial communities from San Francisco Bay, California, USA, that impact long-term carbon sequestration - RushOxbow_ThreeSqB_D2 | ecosystem: Environmental > Aquatic > Marine >...
CAGGCGAGTCTGTTGAGGCCATTCTGGGTTCCCCGCACCTGGAGGCCCTCAGCGCTCGGGAGCTCGAGGTACTCTTGCTCACCGACCCCGTGGATGAACTGGTCGTCCAGGCGCTCGACAAGTTCGAGGAACACACCCTGAAGTCCGTCAGCAAGGGCGCAGTTCATCTCGGCACCGACGAGGAACAGAATCAAACCCGCAGGGACCTCAATGCCCGACAGGTCGAGTTTCTGGACCTCATGACTCTCCTCAAGACGAAGCTTTCCAAACACGTCAAGGAGGTCCGGCTCACCAACCGCCTCACCACCTCACCAGCCTGTCTGGTCGTCGCGGATGAAGACATGAGCCCTCAGCTCGCACGGATGTTCCGCGCGCAGCACGGCGCAGAGCCCGATCAGCTGCGCATTCTGGAACTGAATCCCGACCATGATATTGTCCGAAAGCTTCGGGAGCGCGCCGCCAGCGACGCGAATGATCCGGTCATCGACGACTATGCGACTCTCCTGTACGGAAGCGCCCTTATTGCGGAGGGCTCCGACCTGGATGAGCCCACGCAGTTCAGCGAAGCGGTGACCAAACTAATGATGGGAAACCTCTGAAATGCTCGATCCGAAGACAGTCAGGCGAGATCCGGAGCGGCTGAAGGAAATCGTGCGCCTCCGCCGGGTCGATCCCGCCCGGGTCAGTGTCGACCGGTGGCTCGAGCTGGATGGCCGGCGGCGGGAACTTCAGTCCGAGATCGATGCCCTCAACGCGGAAAAGAAGAAGATTGCCGCGATCGGAAAGTCCAATCCTGACGCCGCCCGAGCGCGGGGTCAGGAGCTCCGGGATCACTCGAAGGACCTCGAAGACCAGCTCAGCCAGATCACAGAAGAGTGGACGGCTCACATGGAGTGGTTTCCGAACTGGATCGATCCGGAGATGCCTGAAGGGAAAGGAGAGGAGGATAACGTCGAAGAGGCGGCATGGATCCCTGGAACCGGATACCTCCCGGCCGAACTGCTGGGCAGGGGAGCCGCGGCAGAACGCCACATGCCCCGAAGCCCCGTGCATGCCACCGAGAGTGGTTTCGAGCCGCTGCACTATTCCGAGCTCGGGGAACGCCTGGGTGGAGTCGACACGTTGCAGGGTGGAAAGGTCTCCGGTTCGCGTTTCGCGTACCTTCTTGGTGACATCGCTCTGATGCAGATCGCGATCCAGCGAGTCCTGACCGACGAACTGGTCCGCCGTGGGTTCACCCCGATCATTCCCCCATTGCTCGTCCGGGAGCGGTCGCTGTTCGGCACCTCGCAGTTCCCTGAGGGGCGGGATCAGGTCTATGAGATCCGAACCGACAACGTCGAGGAGCCTTTCCCCCTGTTCCTGGTGGGCTCGTCCGAGCCTACGAACTTCAGCTACTTCATGGACCGCACGCTGGATGAGGATGCGCTTCCGCAACGCCTATTCGCCGCGACCCCTTGCTTTCGATCCGAGGCTGGCTCATGGGGACGAGATGTCCGCGGTATCAAACGGGTTCACCAGTTCGACAAGATCGAGATGAACGCGGTCTGTACGGAATCGCAGTCGGCAGGTATCTATCAGGAATTCCGCGAGATCAATGAGTGGCTGCTGCAGCAGCTCGAACTACCCTACCGGATCGTGGACAAATGCACGGGCGACGCGGGTTATCTCGCGACCTACAGGCAGCGGGACGTCGAGGTCTGGATGTCGGGATCCTGTGAGTTTATGGAAGTCATGACCGACACCCATACCTCCGACTATCAGTCCCGCCGCCTGGATATCCGATACCGCGCGCGGGAGGGGGGCGCCCGCTACTGCCACACGGTCAACGACACCGGGTGCGCTATGGGGCGAATGCTAATCGCAATACTCGACAACTACCAGCAAGCTGGTGGTTCGGTCTCGGTTCCCACCGTCCTTCGGGATCTCATGGGGACGAAGACGCTCCGGGCTCCCGGTCAATGAACCTCGATCTGTTTCATGTCGACGCCTTCGCGCGCCACGTGTTCTCCGGCAATCCCGCAGCTATCTGCCCTCTGACGACATGGCTGGCTGATGCCCGAATGCAGGAAATCGCGGCAGAGAACAATCTCTCGGAAACGGCCTTTTTCGTCCCACAGGCCGATGGTGCGTATGGCCTGAGATGGTTCACGCCCACCACTGAAGTCGATCTCTGCGGCCACGCCACCCTCGCCTCGGCCCACGTAATCTGGCAGTTTCTGGGGGGCAGCGGAGTCCTGGAGTTCCATACCAGGAGTGGGCGACTGTCGGTCGAACGTGCAGGCGAACTCATCATGCTCGACTTTCCGAGCATACCTCTCGTGGCTCCCGAGAAGACACCAGCGGCCGTTGGACTGGGGCTTGGGGGCGATCCCGAGGACGTACTGACGACCGGTGAGACAAACGGATCCGGCTTCTGGATGGCTGTCTTCAAAGATCAGACTGTGGTGCAAAGCCTCGTGCCCGACATCCACGTCCTCTCTGGGCTGGGGAAAGTTGCCGTGGTCGCGACAGCACCGGGAAAGGACTGCGACTTCGCTTCGCGGTGCTTCGCTCCGGGCCTGGGAATCCCTGAAGACCCGGTCACGGGCTCGATCCATTGCTTTCTGACTCCGTACTGGGCCTCGAAACTTGGAAAACCCAGTCTGTACGCACGTCAGGTCTCTGACCGCGGGGGAGAGTTGTTTTGTGAGAACCGCGGATCGCGGGTCCGAATTGGGGGGTATGCCGTTTGCTACTCAGCCGGGAAGATCGATGTCCCGAGCGATTGACGCGATGATGACACTAAGAAGGGGAGGCTCGGGCCTCCCCTTCTTAGTGTGCGTGCCCTCGGTTGCGAAGGATCAGGAACTTCGACGGTCACGGCTGAGACGTGATTTGTCAGACGACTGACAAACTTTGTCCCAACCAGACTCGTCCGGAAAACTCTAGTCGCTGCTCGTCCGGGTGACGTGATCGCCAATCCGCTTCTGGCCCTGCTGCGCCTTCCAGGCCTCGAAATTTGCGGCCACGATGAAGAATTTCCGACCTATCTGCATGATCGGAATCTCGTCTTCCTCGATGATTCTGCGAAAGTGCCGGATGGAAAACCCAGCCATCCGCGCCGCTGAGGGAACATCAAGAAAAGTCCTTTTCTTCGGCTGCGTCGTCACTTCCTGTGCCATGGAACTCACCTCCTGCGGTCTTCTGTTGCAAGGACCGTTCCAAACTGACCCCTCAGCCCGGGAAACGGGGTAGAAACCGGGAGTATTCCGCAACAACAGCGGACTGGCACCCATCAAGCTCTTTGTTTGTGTCACTTCCGGATGATAGTGGATCATCCGAACGGAGGACGGCCACTTGAGGGATCGAGGTGAAAATGGATGAGGATGACCTCTCTGTCCGCCAACTTGGTGGATCGGGGTCCACAGGATATCTTCGAAGAAATTCGCGAGTACCGCGGAGAGTGTGTGAATGCGGATAGTTCTGGGAGCATTTCTCCTGCTCCGGCCGGTATATCAGGACGTCCCCTCGCCGGCCGAACACCTGCGATCGGTCCGGGTGGCCGGTGAGGTGCGCCAGTACCGAGTGGACATTCCCGAGTCCATCAGCCCTGAGGTGCCGAGCCCCCTCGTCGTCGCCTTTCACGGAGGCCTGAGCAATCCCGGGGCGATGATCCAGTTCATGGGTCTGGATACCACCGCGGACGAACAGGGCTTCGTGGTGGTCTATCCCATTGGAACGGGCCGACTCCAGAGCCTCCTGACCTTCAACGCCGGCAATTGCTGTGGCTATGCGACGAATCACGGCGTTGACGACGTAGCGTTTACACGAGCCCTTCTGGAGGACCTCGACACGTGGATCAACATCGACCCAAAGCGGATCTTCGCGAAGGGGATGTCGAACGGAGCCATGATGGCCTACCGCATCGGATCCTAGCTCGCTGACCGTTTCGTTCCCTACCAGGGTCGCCGGGGCACCGGCCTGTCAGGAACGGACTACAGGTCCGTGCCATTTTCGATCGATCAGTGGGTGCAGCATAACGGCTGCCAGCCGGCCGAAAAAGTCGACGAACTCCTGGATAACCCCGACGACCCAACGCGCGTCATCCGAAAAGTCTGGACGGGCTGTGACGACGACGCAGAAGTCGTTCTGTTCCAGATCGATGGGGGAGGTCACACCTGGCCGGGGGGAAGAACCCGACTTCGACTCCCTGGGACCGTCACTGGCGAGATCAATGCCAACATGCTGATGTGGAATATCTTCGAGCGGCACCCGATGCCATGACGCATGGCCGTCAGAGTCTACTCACCGTATAACCAGTCGAGCACGGCCTTCTGGGCATGCAGGCGATTCTCGGCCTGATCCACGACAACCGACGACTGGCTGTCGAGGACCTCGTCGTTCACGACGACATTTCTCCGAACTGGCAGACAGTGCATGAAGCGGGCGTTTGCGGTACGGGCCATCTGGGTCTTCCCCACTGTCCACGTACCCTTCGATTCCCGCTGCTTCTGTTCTTCATCCGGAGATTCATATCGGGACAGCGCTCCCCAGGACTTCGCATACACGACCTCCGCCCCCTCGAACGCACGGACCTGATCGTGGGTGACATCGAGCGTGCCGGCCGAGTTGGCAGCCAGTTCCCGGGCACGAACCATCACGTCCTCGGACAATTCGAACCCTTGCGGGTGCGCCAGAGTGACGTGCATGCCCATCTGAGTGGCCGCGAGAAGTATGGAGTTGGGAACAGCGACAGGCAGAGGGCGGGGATGTGGCGCCCAGGTGATCGTGATTCTCCGTCCTGCAATCCCTCCCAGCTGCTCACGGATCGTCAGCAGGTCGGCCAGCGCCTGGCACGGATGATACTTCGCTGACTCCATGTTGAAGACAGGGACCGTCGCGTGGCGCTCGAACTGGAGATATCTGAAATCGCTGAGGTCAGAGTCCCGATGCTTCCCTTCCGCCATAATCCGGATGCCAAGCCCTGTAAAGAAGCGCGAAAGCACCTCAACCGCCTCCCGCACGTGTTCAGCCGCATCCTGATCCATGCGGACACCTTCCCGCATCTCGAGAGCATAGAACATCCCTCCCTCGAGTGTCGTCACTCCGCCGCCGAGCTGTCGGATCCCGACCTCGAAGGAACACCGCGTTCTCAGGGAGGCTGCGAGAAAGAGCAAGCCAAACTGGCGCCCTCCGAGCAGTTCGGACATCGGGCTCCGCTTATAAAGGGCGGCACGGCGGAGCAGATCGACCACGGTTTCCGGAGACTCATCGGACAGATTGTAGAAGTTCCGGATCATCGGGATGAACCCAGACGCGCCATGGTCCGGGCGAAGACTTCGAGGAACCGGTCCCACTCGGATCCTGACAGGTTCAGAGCCGGCAGGAGGCGAATCGTGTTGGCCTCGGAACAAGTGCCGACGATGACCCGCTGGACGAGCAGCGCCGACTGGACCTCTTTCGCCGTGGAATCGCACTCGACTCCGATTAGATATCCCAGACCGCGCACCTGGCGCACTCCGGGAATTCCGACAAGCTCCTTCATCACGCGATTCGAATTCGCGCGCACCTCATCGAGCAGGCCCTCATCCTCGATGATGCGGTAGGTCGCACGGATTCCGGCAGCGGCCAGCGGGTTGCCACCGAATGTCGTCGCCTGATCTCCCGGCTCGACCGTCCGGGAGATCCATTCATTGACCAGAACGGCGCCGGCAGGAACTCCTCCGGCCACGCCCTTCGCGGTCGTTGCCACATCTGGCTCGACGCCCCAGTGCGTCCCCGCATACCACTCCCCGGTCCGGCCCGTACCGGTCTGGACCTCGTCGAACACCAGACAGATACCATGTCGTCTGCTGAACTCTCTGAGTTCGCGGTAGTAGCCGGCGGGGGCGGAATAGACTCCTGCAACGCTCTGAATCGGCTCCAGAAGGATCGCCGCCACGGTCTCGGGGTTTGGAAAGTCGAACAGTTCCTGGTCTCCGAGCGACACGAAACGAGTCCATTGCCCCATGTTCTCGGGAAAGCGGTTGCGGAGCGCGGCGAACCCTGTAGCGCTCAGCGCGCCCAGCGTTCGCCCGTGAAACCCGCGATCCATCGAGATGACAATGGCCCGCCCAGTTGCCTTGCGCGCCATCTTCAGCGCAGTCTCGTTCGCTTCGGCGCCGGTATTCGAGAAGAACACTCCCGTCATCGAGGGATAGCTATGGTGAACGAGAATTTCAGCCGCCTCTCCGCGAACGCGGCTTCCGACTGCGTTCGAATAGAATGTCAGCGTCGCGAGCTGAGCTTGCATCTCGCTCACCCATCGTGGGTGCGCGTGACCGATCGAGGTCACGGCGTGGCCCCCATAGAGGTCTAAGTACGCCTCGCCTGCCTCGTCGAAGACGTAGCTTCCCTGCCCGCGTGCGAGGTTGAGGGGCAGGCGGATATTGCTGTAAGTGGGGAGAATGTAGGTCTCTTCCAGCGTGGCGGTCTTTGGCTTCGCGCCGGGCGGAGTCTTACGGGTCACACGAACCCCCCAGGCCACTCGAGGCCCATGGTCTCGGGCAGTCCCAACGCACAGTTCAGGTTCTGAATCGCCTGACCGGCTGCGCCCTTCCCCAGATTGTCGATCACCGTAAATACGACCGCACCCCGGCCCGAAGCGCCTTCGATCCCCACGATACTGCGAGGGGTCGACTGTACGGAGCGCAGGTCCGGCGATCCGTCGACGACATCGATCAGCGCTTCCCCACCATAGTGGTGATCGAAAACCTGCCGGACGTCGTCCGCTTCGAGCTCCGGCAGGAACACGGTCGTAAAGATGCCACGAACTATTGGGGCGGACTGAGGCACAAAGTGGACGCGGACCGACTCGCCGCCATGCCGCCCCAAAAAGCCTTCCACCTCCAGAAGGTGCTGATGACCGAGCACCTTATAGGCGCGAAGGTTCTCCGCACGCTCTGGGTGATGCGTGGTCCGCGAGGGCTCGCGGCCCGAACCCGACGAACCGGTGATGCCCGTGACGATCACGCGGCCGGCAATCAATCCGGACTCGGCCAGCGGGTAGAGCGCGAGCAGCATCCCTGTCGCGAAACAGCCTGGATTGGCAATCAGATGCCTGTCAATCAGGTTGGGGCGCTCGGCTTCGGTGAACCCGTAGATGAACCGGTCGAGGAGCTGTGGCGCGCTGTGTTCACGGCCATAGTACTGCCGAAACCCGTGGGGATCCGGAGTCCGAAAATCTCCCGCCATATCGATCCACACGACCTCGGGATGAACAGCCTCGAGACGCGGCAGGACGTCCTGAGACTCGCTGTGCGGAAGAGCCAGAAAGACAGCCCGGACCTCGTCCATCCGGGACTCGGCCTGCGCGGGAGTCAGAAATGAGTCTTCTACGAAGCCACGGAGATTGGGAAAGACGTCTCCCACACGACGTCCGATGTCCCGGTTCGCCGTCGCCCACCTCAGTTCGAGAGCCGGATGACAGACGATGTAGCGCAGGAGTTCCGCGCCGATGTAGCCGGACGCGCCTAGAACTCCGACGCCGGTCTTTTGGTCAGATTTCATGAGGTTGATCGGCCCTCGCCCTGGAACGTAGCCGGCGCTCAGGACACCATCTGCTTCTTCTTGAGCTTCATCAGGTTGAGCACAGCGTCGGCAGTCTGAGCTGGATGCTTGCACGCGTTGATCGCAGGAACCCTGAATTCGGACTCCAGGTACTCGATCCCCACGCGGTTATCGGTCACCGGTCCTGAAAACAGATCGATGCCGAAGCCATGGTCGGCCAGATATCGCTGTCCACCCCAGGCGCCTGCGAGGTCGTTTGCACAGAAGGCATGAACTCGGATGGTGTCGCGAATCTCCCGGTCCATCAGAACGTCAATGACTCCGTAGTCGCCAACCAGACCGTCTCCGAGTTCCAGCAGTATCAGCTCGGGACCGGCCTCAGCCAGATGCGAGATGACCGCCTTGGACGTTTCAACGAGGGTCTGGACATCCATTCCTGCCGTTGATGGATACCCGGCATCCTGGAAGGATGCGGTTCGGATGGCACCGTTGTCCTGCATCGAGAGCAAATCGCGCAGGCAGGCAACACCGGTCAGCTTTCCAGCGGCGACCCGGAGTCCTTTCTTCGTCAGACTCTGGATAATCTCGGCAAGAAAGCTGGTCTTACCGCTTTGCATGGACGTACCCGATACGATGACGACAGGCGGCACCGACAGACCCTGAAGGGAACTCCGGTCCGGAATCGCATAATCCCGGATGTTCGGAACGCGGCCATCGATCAGCGGCATACCGACGACCTCACATGGAAGCGGTCCTTCCGACACACCATCCAGGGCGGAGTTGCTTCCGATCACTCCACCGCGATTCAGAACTGCCAGATGGTCTCCCACATGAATCTCGCGAGGCACATCTCCGACAAAACCCCGGAGCGCACGGCGACGCCCCAGCGCACCGATGAGAATATCGCCGCCGAACATCCGGATCATGCGTCCGTCAGCGAGCTCGAGTTCCTGCTTCGACTTCCCCTCGGGCAGGATCCGCACGACAACTGCGTTCCCGCTCCGCGCCACCATCTCATGCGTGACCGGCACGACCTTGTCGAATCCGATCCGACACACGACAGAAGCAATCTTATCCAGTCTGATTTCCTTCACGTCTATCACCTCGTGGAGCCGGCTTCCCTGTGAAGTCGGGAAGGCACGGCGACAATCTTTCCATAACCCCGCACGTCCTGACCGCTCCAGAGCCTCGGAGTCTCCCCGTAAATTCCGCTCTCGCGATCCATCATGCTGTGCGGGCTCCGTACTCCGGTCACTTCGAAGTGGCTCGATCCAAGTCGCACGCGAGCCTCGCCCGATACCCGTTCCTGAGACTTGTCCATCAGCGCCTCGATATCTCTGAGCGCCGGTTCGAACGGCTGAGCCTCGTGCAGAAGCTTTCCGTAGAACTCGGCTGCATGATCCTTCCAGAAACGCTGCCACGACGTGGTCGTGATCTTTTCCAGCTCGCGGTGCGCATGGATCAGAACCACAGCCGCGCCCGCTTCGAATGCGATCCGTCCCTTGATTCCCAGTACCGTATCGCCGACATGGATGCCGAGCCCGACTCGGTGGCTTCTGCATCTGGATCCCAGATCTGCAATCAAATCTGGCCCCGACAGCTCCTTCCCGTCCAGCGACACAGGAATGCCAGCCCCAAAGCCAATCACCACGTCCTCAGGATCGCCGACCGGTTCGGTCGACAGAGCTTCTTCGTAAACATGCTGGGGTATCTCAGCCCAGGCGTCGTGTGTCTCACCGCCACCGATCGTCGTTCCCCAGAGACCGGAATTGATCGAATACTGCCGCGTGGACGGCTTGATATCCACGCCATGGTCACGGAGTCGGGCGTATTCCTCGTCCCGGCTGAGTGACTCATCACGAACGGGCGTAATGATCTGGATTCCCGGGCACAGGACCTCGAAGACGACGTCGAAACGCACCTGATCGTTGCCCGCCCCAGTAGATCCATGTGCGATGGCATCGACCCCCGCCCGAACCGCACGTTCGGCCACGATCGACGCCTGTACGACACGCTCCGCGGCTACTGCGAGCGGATACACATCGCCACGGAGGATGTTGCCCTTGATCTGGTAGCTGACGTACCGGTCGAATACCTCCTGTCGAGCATCGACGGTTTCGTGGCCCGCCGCGCCCAATGAGATTGCCCGGGCCTCGATCGTCTTCAGCTCCCCAGAGCTGAACCCCCCCGTGTCCACCGTGACGGTCTTCACGTCGAAGCCCCGTTCTCTCAGGTAGAGCACACAATAGGAAGTATCCAGGCCACCGGAATACGCCAGCACGACGCTCTTATTCGCCACCTCGCCCTCCGGTTTCCCAGCCCGCCACTTGTTCTCGAAGCACACCCACCACCTGTCGGGAACGCGCGATCTCGTCGCGTACCCGGCCTGGCGCAGTTCCGCCAACGACGTCCTTCGTTCTCAGGGCTCCTTCGGGAGTGATCGCGTCGAACAGATCGGGGGCGAAGTGCGGATCCAGGCCCTGGTAATCGCTCAGAGTCAGGTCGCCAAGCCGGGCCTTTCGCCCTTCGGCGAGCCGTACCGCGGCGCCCGCCGTGGCATGGGCCTGCCGAAATGGAACGCCTTTTCGCGTCAGATAGTCGGCCACACTGATCGCCTCGAGGTATCCGTCGGCCAGCGCAGCCCGCGTGCGCTCCCGATCGACCTCGAGCGTCCGTATGAGAACCTCGAACACGGGAATCAGCCGCGCCACAGTATCGACCGCGTCGAATACGCCTTCCTTGTCTTCCTGAAGGTCCTTGTTGTATGCCAGCGGAAGCCCCTTCAGCATCGTCACCGCACCTACCATGTGGCCCAGGATCCGTCCGCACTTCGCGCGTCCCAGCTCACATGCGTCAGGATTCTTCTTCTGAGGAAGCATCGAGCTTCCCGATGTGACTGAATCATCCAGCCGAACGAAGCCACACTCGCTCGAGGACCAGAAAATGACGTCTTCCCCGAGGCGGGACACATGAACGAGGAACATGACGCAGGCATACAGAAAGTCGCAGACGAAATCCCGGTCGCTGACCGCGTCCAGAGAATTCCGGGTCAGTCGGGAAAAGCCCAGGCGCGTCTGGAGAAACTCGCGATCGATACCGAACTGGTTTCCGACGCACGCGCCAGCCCCGAGCGCGCATGCATCGGCAGCATCACGTGCCTGACCCAGTCGCTGATAGTCCCGAAGGAACATCTCCACGTAGGCCATGAGGTGATGTGAAAAGAGCACGGGCTGGGCGCGCTGCAGATGCGTATAGGCCGGCATGACGACGTCGATGTTGTTCTCCGCCGAATCGACGAGTCCATCCACGAGCGACAGAAGCGAAGACGCCAGCTCCTGGGCGCGGCGCCGGACCCAGAGTCGAAGGTCGGTCACGACCTGCTCGTTGCGGCTCCGCCCCGTGTGCA
>Ga0055489_10000111_pt1 | contig 10653 bp, 6 predicted proteins | sample RushOxbow_ThreeS_6_FD_57913 | JGI IMG/M metagenome (GOLD analysis project Ga0055489, IMG submission 57913) | Wetland microbial communities from San Francisco Bay, California, USA, that impact long-term carbon sequestration - RushOxbow_ThreeSqB_D2 | ecosystem: Environmental > Aquatic > Marine >...
GGGCGATGCCTCCGCCGATGGCGCCTCGTCCGGATGATGCTTCGCTAAGCCAGGTCGCCGCATTCTTTGAGGACCGGCTTGATCGTGCGGCGGCTGCCAATCCCGATCCGGGGCGAACACCGGTATTTCATCGGCTGAACCGCACAGAGTACCAGAATGCCATTCGCGATTTGCTATCGGCAGATATCGACGTGTCGGAACTGCTTCCTCCCGATTCACCGGCTGAGGGGGGATTCGACAACAGGGCAAGTTTCCTGACACTGTCGCCTGTCCTTCTCGAGCAATACATGTCTGCAGCGCGGAAGATCAGCGACCTGGTCCTGGGCGGGGAATCGACCGAAACGGATGTGCGTATCTACGAAATTCCGGCGGAATACAAGCAGGATTACAGGCGAAGGGATATGCCGTTCGGGACGCGCGGTGGGGCGGCGATTCGGCATTACTTCCCGGCGAGCGGCGAGTATTCCATAGCGGTAGCTCTGGCCGGTACCGATGCCGCTCAGATGGATGTCCGTCTTGACGGTGAGAGAGTGGGGTTGGTTTCGCTTCCAGGACCAGGAGCTGGGGGTGGGGGTGGTCGGGGTGGCGCCGGAGGCGGTGCGCCCTTAGAAATGCCGGCAGGCCAACCAGGCGATCCCGAGTTGATACTGTCTGTTAAAGCAGGCGCCCATTCCATAGCCATAACGTTTCAGGGCGAACCGCCCGCTGTTCCTGAGGGTCTAACCCGGAATGGTGGTGGTGGCGGTGGTCGCGGTGGCGGTGGTGGTCGTGGTGGCGGTGGCGCGATGCGCACGGTGAATTCTGTCGAAATAACAGGACCGATGAGGGCAGTCTCCGCGGAAGACTCTCCGGCCTTTGAGCGCATCATGGTGTGTGTGCCGGAGAACGCTTCTCAGGAAGCGAAGTGTGCGTACGATATTCTTGCTTCCCTGGCACGCCGGGCTTTTCGTCGGCCCGTCGCTGATGGTGATGTTCAGCTCCTGATGCCGTTCTATACAGAGGGTCGCAACGCTGGAGGATTCACTGCGGGTATTCAGCTTGCGTTGCAGCGCGTGTTGGTAAGCCCCTCATTCCTGTTCCGGTCCGAACCGCCTCCTGCTGGTGTTGCCGCCGGAGCTGCGTATCGCCTGAATGACATCGAACTTGCGTCGCGGCTGTCGTTCTTCCTGTGGAGCAGTATTCCTGATGATTCATTGTTGGATGATGCTGCCGCTGGGCGTTTGAAGGACCCGACGGTCTTTTCCAACCAGGTAGCCCGGATGCTCGCAGACCCAAAATCGGAGGCTTTAGCTCAGAATTTCGCCGGCCAGTGGCTGCGTCTTCGGGAATTGGAACACCGTAATCCCGACGCGAGGGCGTATCCCGACGCCGACAAGAACTTAACGGAAGATCTCCGCCACCAAACGGAGTTGCTTTTCGAATCCGTGTTGCGGGAGAAACGCAGCGTCTATGAGCTGTTGACTGCCGATTATATCTTCGTCAACGAGCGGTTGGCCCGCCATTACGGCATCCCTAACATATATGGCGACCATTTCCGTAGGATTTCGCTGTCGTCCGCCGACGACGTTCGTGGTGGCTTGCTTGGCCAGGGCAGCATTCTGATGATTACCTCGTATGATAATCGAACCTCGCCAGTGCAACGCGGGAAGTTCGTGCTGGATTCCTTAATAGGCACTCCTCCACCACCGCCCCCGCCGAACGTTCCGGCCCTGGAGGCATCGAACCCAAGCGGGAAGGCCCTCTCGATGCGGGAACACATGATTCTGCATCGTGCGAATCCCGTATGCGCCACCTGTCATAGCCGGATGGATCCGATTGGCTTCGCCCTGGAAGGCTTTGACGGCATCGGTCGTTCGCGTACGACAGGCGAAGATGGCGGCCCTATCGACACCTCTGGTGAACTGCCGGGCGGGATCGCATTTAACGGTCCTGCCGAGCTCCGCGATGCACTGCTCCTCCGCAAGGAGCAATTCCGAAATACAGTGATTGAGAAATTGCTTGCGTACGCACTAGGCCGTGAGGTCAACTACGTGGATGGCCCGGTTGTTCGTGACATCGCGCGAAAGGCCGCACCAGGCAATGACTCCCTCTATCAGCTAATTGTAGAAGTGACGCAGAGCGTTCCCTTCCAAATGAGACGAAGTGAATGAAGTTTCAGATTTTTGAGCATCTCGCGCAACGATCATTGTTGGCAACGAACTAACGGAGGACGTACAAATGTTTCTTACCGGAAAACACATTCAGCGCCGGACCTTCCTGCGTGGCGCAGGCGTAGCTTTAGGGCTACCCCTCTTAGATGCGATGATACCTGCCACTGTTTGGGGGCAGTCCGCCCCGCAGCCGGTTCATCGCCTGGGATTCATGTACGGCCCGAACGGAGCCAACCCGTGGAAATTCATGCCATCAGGTGAAGGTACGGCATGGGAATTCTCTCCGACGTTGTCCCCGCTCGCTGACTACCGTGAGTATCTGTTCATACCCTCATATCTTGCCAATAATAAATCCAAAGAGGATCCTAAGATTGGCCAGGGCGACCACGCCAACGCAACCTCAGGCTGGCTGAATGGTAGTGCCCCGGGCTATCCACGGGCAAGCGGCCAGACCGGTATGAAGGCCGGTACGTCGGCAGACCAGATGGCAGCGGCCAAATTTGGCAGGGAGACTCGTCTCGACTCTTTGCAACTGGCCATGGAACCTAACAATGCTCCCGGTGCCGGCTCGGCATATAACTACACGATCTCGTGGCGCACTCCAACAACTCCGCTTCCCGGTGAAGCGAACCCGCGTGTTGTTTTTGAGCGTCTGTTCGGTGATGGCGGGAGTCCGGAGGAGCAGGCCGCGCGTCTGCGCCAGGGGCGCAGTATTCTTGATTCACTGGAGGCAGAGGTCGATCGGCTTAACGCCGAGGTGGGCCCAGGCGACCGCACCGTCGTTAGCGATTACCTGGATGCCATTCGCGAGAACGAGCGCCGCATCGAGCAGTCGGAGAAACAAGACAAGGAACTTCCGCCGCTGCCTGACCGCCCCCTGGGGCCTCCACAGCGTCTGGACGATTGGGGAAAGATGCTGATGGATCTCCAGGTCATCGCGTACCAGGGGGACATTACGCGCGTGGTGACGATGGTCGTTGGGCGCGAGCAAGGGAACCGCAGCTACCCGGAGCTGGGCGTGCCGGAAAACCATCATGGGATTTCCCATCATGGTAACGATCCGGAGAAACTGGCCAAGCAGGCCATCATCGACCGTTATCACGTTGAGCTCTTCGCGTACCTGTTGAAGAAGCTGACGTCCACACCAGACGGCCTGGGTGGAACGCTGCTCGACAATTCATTGTTCTTGTATGGCACAGGCCTCGGCAATAGCGATGTTCACGCGCATCATGACTTGCACATCGTTCTCGCGGGAGGGAAAGATATTCTTGAGGGTGGACGGCACATCACCTACCCACACGATACTCCTCTGTCGAACCTCCTCGTTTCGATGCTGGACAAAGTGGGAATGCACGATCAGACCATTGGCGACAGCACCGGTACGCTTGTGGGTCTTTAGGGATCGGCGACTAAAGGAGAGATATGAACAATAGAATCCTACTGCGTGCGTTCTCCATGATGGCCTTTGTCCTGGGTGCGGTCTCTGTGCCAATCGGTGCGGTGGCCGCTGACATCGTCGATGCCGCCCGAGATGGCGATACAGCCCAGGTGCGAGCGTTCCTTGAAAGCGATGTCGACGTTAATACGCCCGCCCTGGATGGAGCTACGGCTTTGCACTGGGCCGTCAATCGCGATGACCTGGAAATGGTCGATGTGCTCCTTGCCGCCGGCGCCAAAGTGGGCGTCGCCAACGACTTTGGCGTAATCCCATTGTCTTTGGCTGCCGAGAATGGAAGTGTTGCAATGGTGGACCGGCTCCTGGAGGCGGGTGCGGACCCCAATGCTGCATTGCCGGGTGGCGAGACGCCACTCATGATTGCGGCCCGAACGGGAAACCTCGATGCCGTGCGCACGCTCCTGGATCACGGCGCTAATGTAGATGCGAAGGAAGAAACGAAAGGGCAGACCGCCCTGATGTGGGCCATCGACGAAAAGCACTCCGATGTGGTCAAACTGCTAATGGATCGCGGCGCCGATGTCCATGCCAGGTCCAACAGCGGATTTTCGCCCTTCCTGTTTGCACTCCGCAATGGGGATGTGGAACTGGTCGAGACCTTATTCGCCGGTGGCGGTATCGACGTCAATGAAAAAGTCCCGGGCACCGAGGGCGGTGCGTTGTTGATCACCATTGCAAATCCGAACATCGACCTTGCGACCTTGCTGCTGGAACAAGGGGCGGATCCAAATCTGGGCAACGGTGAAGCATTGCTATCGGCGATTTCAAGCTCGAATTACGATATGGCGGCACTATTGCTAAACCATGGGGCCGACCCGAACCTCGGCGGAAACAACGGAGCCGCCCTCCATGCGCTTATCAGGAACGACGGAGGCACCGGCGACCAGGGAGACCGGATCAGGTTGGCTGGACTTCTCGTTGCCAGCGGTGCGGATGTGAATGGTCGCGGTGGATCACCTCCGCGTGGCAAAACAACCTCAATTAGCACCGCGTTGGCCGCGCTCCCCAAACTGGAGAACCCCGATCCTTCTGGTGGTATGACCGTGTTGTTGTCCGCGGCGGAAAATGCCGACGTGCCGATGCTGAGGTTCCTTCTCGAGAACGGTGCCGATCCAAATCTGACCAGTGGCGGTGACAACGCCCTGATGCTCGCGGCTGGAGTCGGAAACAATCCGGGATCGAACAAGGAGCCGGTTGTTCTAGAGGCAGTTAAGATGTTATACGAGGCGGGCTGCGATATCACCGCTAAGGACGATAACCAGGATACCGCGATGCATGGTGCCGTTCTGCGTGGCCAGAATTCTGTCATCGAGTTTCTCGCCGAACATGGCGCGCCGCTCAATGAAACAAATCGAATCGGTTGGACACCTCTGGTTATGGCGGAGGGATTGGTTCCTGGAACTCCGAACTATCGTCCCACGCACTCCGCTGTGCTTTTGCGCGAGTTGCTAGGTCTCGAGGAGTGAACACCGCGAGCACGGGACTGAGACGGCTTGCGAGTCGGCTGGGTTAGCAAGCCGTCCTCTCTTCGCGACGGAACTTTTCACGACCGTTGAATGGGGGGGAGCATGCAGTGTCTGCGGCCGTCCGATCTGTTGCTTCGTGACGGCTCGGCGTCGCGGGTCATGCCCCCGCCTTGCTCCCACCTTGCTTCCGCAGACTCCGGGGTTTTGTACGAAGCCGCCGTAGCCCTTGCCATTGACTTTATGGATCATGCGCAGAGATCTGGCACGAGTTCCAAATGAAGACATTTAACTGCGCCTTAGCACGGAGTGCCGGATTGCAAGATGGTGAAATTTGTGTCGAGGGCAACAAGTGATGGCAGACCATGTACGGCGGGATATTCTGCTGATAGTCTTGATATGGAGCACGGCTTCCTTCGCGTTTGGTCAGGAAAGTCAGAACTCCTCAAAAACCGTTTGGGACGGAGTCTACACGTCGGCTCAGGCCGAGCGTGGCAGAGAGGCATTCAGTGTAACGTGCAGCGGATGCCATGGGTTCGGATCCTCGGGGAGGGACCTCAGTGGCAGCATTTTCCTCAGCCACTGGCTTGAGGATAGCCTCAACTCGCTATTCGCCAAAATAGGGAACATGCCTCCTGGCGGGGAAAAACCGGCCGAACCGGCTCGTCTCGATATTTTGGCGTTCTTGCTGGAACGCAACGGCTATCCGGCAGGTCGAGTGGACTTGAGCCCCACAGATCTGGGAGCAATACGGCTGACAGAGATGGAAGGAGCAGGCGCCGTTCCCAACTACGCCCTCGTGGAAACCGTAGGTTGCCTGGAACATGCTGACGGCGACTGGATTCTGAATCGTGCCAGCGAGCCTATCCGGAATCGGAACCCTGACAAACCGACCGAAGAGGAACTAAGGAGTCTTAGTGGTCGAGCGTTAGGTGCGCACACTTTTGTTCTCCTGTCACCCAGCTCTTTTGCTCCAGGTTTCAGGATCGAAGAACATGAGGGTGAGAAGATGGCAGGCAAGGGGGTGCTGGTTCGGACGAATTCCGACGAACGAATCAATGTTACATGGCTGGAACCATTGTCGAAAAGCTGTCCTGAGTTATAGATGCTCTGGCCGGGCCCTCTCCTTTGTAAATGGGACGGAGCCATGAAACGCGGACGGCCAGGAGCTGTGACGTCGCTCACCGACGAACAGCGTGACGAATTGGAATAATGGACGCGGCGCCGAAAGTCCGCGCAGGCGCGGCCACGTCGGGCATCGATCGTTCTGCTGAGCGTGGAGGGGATGAACAGATGTTCAGATCGCTCAGCGGTTGGATACGACGCTGTACATGTCAACCGGACGCTACTGAACGGAGAGCCCTATGAAACGGACTATGAAGCTTTTTCGGTCTGCGATAATCCTGACCTTTCTTGTCTGCGCTGGAACAGCAACAGCATCAGCACAGGCCCAGCCCGCGGGCCGCGGACAAGCCGCCGCCGGAGGCGGCCGCTTGAGCGTCACGGTCGAAAGAGACCTGATCTATGCGGACAGTCTCAAGATGAATCTATATTCCGTAAACAGACCGGACCCGCGGCCACTGGTAGTTTGGTTTCATGAAGGGGAGAACCTGCCGACACCCTTTGGAAATCTTGTAGGTGCCGGGTACGCCGTTGCCAGCGTGGGGTACCGTCCCGGAGAACTTGGAGATGCCCAGGCTGCCGTGGATTGGTTACGTACCAACGCAGCGAAATATAGCCTCGACGCAAGTCATATAGGCTTGGTCGGAAGCGACAGGGATGGGCAAATCGTTACGATGCTTGGCAAAGCGGGTGGCGTTCAGGCAGTGGTCGCGATTTATCCCACGGCTGACGAAATAATGCAACCTGCCAATTCTGGGCCCTTGCCTGCATTTATGGTGATGCATGGCACTGCCGATTCCGTGGCGCCTTCGAGTCAAAGCGAGAAAGTGATATATGAGCTCAAAGCCGCCGGTGCCGATGCGTCGCTCAAGTACGTGCCTGGCGCCGGTCACGATATCGGCCAGATGGTAACTCCCGAGACCATGGAAGTCATTGCGAGTTTCTTTGACCGGACGCTTCGTGACGGTACCCACGAACGTGCGGATATTACCAACATGCCCCTTCCGCCGGACAGCTGGGAAGATCCAATCGCAATGGATACTCCCTTCACTCTCTATAAGACCTATCCCACACCGGAGCGCGGCGACAATACCCGCGGGAGTTATCGCGTGTATCTGCCACCAGACTACAGCGAAAACACGTCGCGCCGCTATCCGGTGATTTACTATCTCCACGGCGCAAATGAGAGCGCAAATACGGCAGCGGTCGATGCCAACTATGTCCAGCGCCTGGATGCGGTGGTTCGGGCAGGACTTATGCCGCCGGCGATCGTCATCGTGGTGCAGGCGCCCAATCGGGCCTTCTACATTGATTCCGCAGACCTCCCCGTGGAGAGTGTGATTATCAAGGACCTGATTCCGCACGTGGACTCCACGTACAGGACTATTGCGCGGCGTGAAGGGCGCGCGATAGAAGGTCACTCCATGGGCGGCTTTGGCGCGCTCCATCTGGGATTCAAGTATCCCGAGCTGTTTGCGACCGTCGCGAGCCTGGCGGCAGCGCTCGTGGAGGCACCGTTTGGCGGCGACCCCGAATATTTCAAATCCCAGACTCCGGCAACTCTGGTTGAGCAAAACGCCGATGAGCTCAGGGGACGTACGATGATTCGCATGATTGTGGGGGACAAAGATTCGCTGGCCGCGGTCAATCATGCCTTCGACGAAAAGCTGACCAGCATGAATATCCCTCACGAATTCTATATATCGGAGGGATCTCCTCACTCGGTGAGAGAGGTTCTGGCACGGCTGGACTTCAATCCGTTTGAATTCTACGCGAGGGCATTCGGAACGTTGAACTGACAAGCCATCGAAAGGCCCATCGAAACGACAATCCAGGGCTCAGATGGATGTTCAGGGCCACCCGTTCTCGTTGACTCTGCCGGTACCGGGGTTTGCTTTTGCAGGCGATTGGAGGTGGGAATGCGAAAAGACTTCGCGATGATGCTTGCTCTGCTCCTGCCGGCGATTGCGGGCGTGTCGATCGACGTCCGTTCCGCGCCCGCTCCTGTTCAGGGCGGTCCCCAGCAGCCTCCCGTTCCGGTTCCGACCGCGCCGCGGGATTCGTCGCCGCGAAAGATCACCATCGAAGGTGTGGTCATCGTCCCGACGGCGCGGCAGCCCGACCAGATGATGGAACTCCGGATAGAAGGACAGTCGTCCGAGCGCATCGCCGACGCCTACACCGACGGAATTGGTCGGTTCGAGTTCCGCGATGTCGCCATCAATGTCGATGACGCATACTACATCGTGGTCGAAGCCGAGGGGTTCCAGCCGTTCCACGAGCGGCTCGACCGGCTGATCAACCTGCGCTACGCCCGTCGTCTGACGATCCTCCTCCAGCCGGTGCCCCCGGCGCCCCCGGGGCCCCCGCGCGACCGTCAAGACAACTATCTGGTCGATCTGCGGCAGCTCGAGATCGACATTCCCAACGAGGCCGTCGAGGAATACGAAGACGCCGTCCGGGAGTCGGAATATGGAAACGTGGACCGGAGCATCGAGCTCCTATTGAAGGCCATCGACCTGGCGCCGGACTACGCGGAAGCGCGCAACCACCTCGGTCGCCTGTATTTGGAGTCGGACCGGATCGAGGAAGCCCGTGTCGAGTTCGAAGAAGCGCGTGACCTGAACCCGGTCTGGGTGATCCCCGTGGTCAACCTGGGGACTCTCGAATACCAGCAGGGGGAGAAGCAGGATGCGGCCGGCGAGGCGATCGCCGCTCGCGGTCACTATGTTGCCGCGGTGGAACTGCTGGAAAGCGCCGTTCGGGTGGACCCGTTTTCCCCCTTGGCGCACTACATGCTCGGTGTGGCCCTCTACAAGACTGCGGACTACCCCAGGGCCGAAGAGATGCTCCGGCGGGGCCTCGACATGAACGCCGATCTCGACAACGCCCGGCTCTCACTGATCAATGTCTACAACCGGATGGGCCGGTTTCCCGAGGCCATCGAAGTGCTCGACGCCTATCTGGAACGCCAGCCCGACGGCCCCCTCACCGCATCGCTGCTGCGAGTTCGTCAGCAGCTCCAGGACATCGTCGCAAGCCCGTAGCCCGCGTCGCTGCATGGGTTCGACGCGCGCCTTGTTGGTCCGTTAGGCTCCAGCATCCGCCGACAAATTTGCAGGAATCTCGGCGCGGTTCACGTCCTGTATTTCATCCGCCAGAGAGGATGCGTCAGGGCAGGCCCGCGACAGCACGACGGCGCCAATCGAATGCGCGAGTAGGTGGTGCGCCGTGGAGGTGGATTCCCTCGACGATCTACGTGAGGAGCTAGGGCGGATGGCAAGTGCATGCCCAGCACTATGGAGTCTTCTTGCATGAGGGAGATGCGTTAACGCTTCGATCGTCGAGGCAACAAATCTTCGAATGGCTCTCGACCGGTCGATACGAATCAGCTCATATGCCAGACTTTGAGGTGTATGAGCATGACGTTATCCCCTTTAGTTTCGCTAGCGGCATCGAAATATGGGTTGGCGTCGTACTCAGGCGTCCGCGTGAAGCATAACACTTACAAGGCCCTCTCCAGTCAAGAGACAAAGGTCTCCCCGACGCTGCAGAAGCGGAGCTCACGCAGATCAGCGAGGATACGATCGGACGATTGGTAGCGGTCTCTGCCTTGATCTTCAAACGATCGGGAAGTGCAGATTGCGTCTGCGGCAGACGCCGCCACCACACTCCGCACAATCTGCTCTAACTAACTGATATCACAATCGGTTGCTGACTCAAGAGTCGGGCGGGTCTGCCTCTGTGGTACGGCTGGATCGGTTCGCGTTTGGACTATCGCTGGTGTGGCGGAACTGGCATACGCACTGGTCTCAAAAACCAGTCCCCGCAAGGGCTTGTGGGTTCGATTTCCACCACCAGCATCTCACCTCGCTCCTGATGCTCAATCGGCAGACACATCGCCAGAAATCAGCAAGTCTGGCGTTCAACGGTTCCGGGCCTTGCGTTCCCTCATGGGACGAGGTGGGGGCTCGACAGGTGAAGCCAGCGACCGTAAGACCTCCTCGGCATGAGCAACGCAATGTCCGAGAAACAGCTCCACGACTCGAGAAGGGTGGCGTCTTGATAGGTAATACGCGGACAGGTCCACCTCCTCGAAACGCCAGTCCACCAGCACGGGCACCAGGTGTCCTTGTGACAGCTCCCATTGGCACATGATGGCCGGGATCTCGGCGACACCCATTCCGGCGACGGCTGCGCGGATCACGCCCGCGTAGTCGTTGATGCCCAACCAGAGTTCCGCGGGCACGCGTTCGGTGCGACTGCCGTCCGACAGCTTCCAGGTCGTCTCGTCAAACCACTTCGTGAAACCCAGAAGTCGATGGCGCTTGAGGTCTGCGGGTTCGCGAAGGGCCTCGGCGCCGGCGACGTACGCCGGTGCGGCCACAAGGATGTGCCGATATCTCACGAACCGGCGAAACACCAGGCTGCTTGCAGGCTGAGGCCCGACCCTCAGCGAAAC
>Ga0055489_10000112_pt1 | contig 10429 bp, 9 predicted proteins | sample RushOxbow_ThreeS_6_FD_57913 | JGI IMG/M metagenome (GOLD analysis project Ga0055489, IMG submission 57913) | Wetland microbial communities from San Francisco Bay, California, USA, that impact long-term carbon sequestration - RushOxbow_ThreeSqB_D2 | ecosystem: Environmental > Aquatic > Marine >...
TGGGTCGCACGCTCGCCTCGATCGGTGACTTCACGTTCGATGCGCCGGGACTGCTGGGTCCCACGCTTCGTCCCCAGCCCTTCGAGGCGCCGCTGCCCGACCTCCCGGTCGCGTTCGGCGAGCGCGTCCTCGGCGAGCCGGAAACCCGCGAGGCGCTCGGCGGGTACATCGCCGACGGGTTCCTCACCCTGCTCCGGGAGTCCGCCTCGAGCCTCGAGGCGGTGGCGACGGAGTCCTCGCTCGTGCACTCGGACTTCAACGGCAAGAACCTCGTGCTCGCCCGGACGTTCGAGGGCGGGCCCCGGGTCGAGGCGGTGCTCGACTGGGAGTTCGCGTTCTCTGGGCCGCCGCTCGCCGATGTCGGGAACATGCTCCGCCGGCAGGAGCGCATGCCGGCGGTGTTCGTCGACAGCTTCAGCGGGGGGTTCCACGCCGGGGGAGGAGCACTGCCGCCCGGCTGGCGCTCGATCGCTGCCGCCCTCGATGCCATGGCCCTGCTCGACTTCCTCGACCGGGGCGCCAAGGGCGAACACGGCCCGATGTACAGCGAGGCCTGCACCCTGATCGAGGAAGCGGTGACGCGCGGCCAAGTCGCGCCGCCGCCCCCGCTCTAGGCTCATCGCATGCCGGCGTCCTTGCTGATCCGCAATGCCCGGGTGTTCACGGTCGACCCGCGCCGTCCCTGGGTGGAGGCGGTGGCCGTCGAGGGCGACCGTATCGCCTGGATCGGCGACGATGTGGGCGCCGACGACCACGTGGGTCCCGACACCGAGGTGATCGACGCAGGTGGCGCCACCGTGCTGCCCGGGTTCATCGACTCCCACAACCACGTGCGCCTCGGGTCGAATCCGCTTGAGGTCGATCTGGCGGGCGCCGCGACGCTCGACGAGGTGAAGGCCCGCATCCGGGCACACGCCGACGCGCATCCCGATCACGAGTGGATCGAGGGCGTGGGGTTCAACTACTCCGCGATGCCGGGCGGTCGCATGCCTGTCTGGCAGGACCTCGACGGCCTCACGGGCGGCCGGCCCGCGTTCGTGCTGACCTACGACGCGCACAACGCCTGGCTGAACCGAGAGGCGATGCTGCGGTTCGGCATCGACCGCGACTCCGGCGCCCTGGCGTGGGGGCACGTGCGGAAGGAGCCAGGGAGCGGCGAGCCGACGGGCATCGTCGGGGACTTCGCCGTGATGGGCATCAGCCGCGCCGGCCAGCGGGCCCTCGAGGGGGTGCTGCCCGGCTACGAGCGGACCTTGCAGTACGAGCGCACGCTCGAGAGCATCGACATGGCGACGGCCTTCGGCATCACCACGATCCTCGAGCCGCAGAACTCCCCCGACGACATGTGGATCTTCGAACGGGCGCGTGACGAGGGGCGGCTGCGGTCACGGCTCGTCGCGGCGATGTTCCATCCGGTCGGCACGACCGAGGCCGAGCGCGACGAGCTCGACGAGACGCGTTCGCGCTACGACGACGACCGGCTTCGCATCGGCCCGATCAAGCTCTACATCGACGACGTCGTCGAGCCGTGGACCGCCGCGATGCTCGAGCCGTACGCGAACAGGCCGGGGGAGCGGGGCGAGACGTTCTGGCGACCCGGCGAGTTCGCCGAGCTCGTGATCGAGCTGGAGCGCCGCGGGTGGTCCTGTCACGTGCACGGCACGGGCGACCGTGGGTTGCGGGTCGCGCTCGATGGCTTCGAAGCGGCGCGGGCCGCGAACCCCGCTCTGGCACCCCGGCACGGCATGGTGCACACCGAGTGCCTGCACGTCGACGACGTGCCGCGGTTCGGCGCGCTCGGTGTCACGCCGATCATGCAGCCCCGGCACTGTGCGCCCGAGATCGTCGCCGACTGGCGAGCGAACGTCGGCGAGGCTCGATGGCGTTACGCGTGGGCCTTCCGCTCGCTGCGCGACGCGGGCGCGACGCTGGCCTTCTCGAGCGACTGGAACGTGGCCGAGATGGACCCGATCGTGGGTCTCTACACGGCGATGACCCGCGCGAACCTCGATGGGTCCGACGCGTGGATCCCCGAGGAGACGGTCGATCTCGAGACCGCGATCCGCGCCTACACGATGGGTGGGGCCCACGTCGTGCACGCCGAGGACCGTCGCGGCTCGATCGCCGTCGGGAAGCAAGCCGACCTGGTCGTGCTGAGCGACGACCTGTTCGCGGCCGCCGACCCAGACCCCAGGCGCATGCTCGACGTGCATGTGACCCACACGGTCGTCGATGGCGAGACCGTGCATCGGACTTAGGATCCGGTGCCCGAAAGGGCGTGGGAGTTCAAATCTCCCCTCTCGCACATCGTCAGGCGGACACGCGTCCTTTCGGTGGGGTCTGTCGCGGCGTCGCCTCCGGCCGTGCCGCACGCCTGCTTAGTCGAATGGCGGTGGCATCGATGATCACGAGAGATCCGTAGGACTCACCATTCCCGCTAGATCGGGGCGATCCCTGCGAGGTCCCACCAGGCGAGCCCACTGCTGTACCAGGCCCTCCACACGAGGTAGTCGATGGGCTGGGGCATCCCCGTCCCGTCGGCGTTCGCGACCATCCACGCCCCGCAATCGTTGTAGGCGACCTGCGTTCCATCGGGGGCCCACACCGGCCGAGTGTCGTCGCTGTCCGTAGGGCAACCACCCGACCTGTCGAACACCTTGACCGGATCCGAGCCGTCGGGTGCGACCGTCCTCAACTCCATGCCGTGCAAGCCGAACTCGTAGACGATCCGGTCTCCCGTTGGGGACCATGACGCCTCCCGAACCTCGGCCTTCTCGTCGTGCACGAGGACATGGGGGTCTGAGCCATCGGCGTTCATGACCCGCACCGTGTCGACGAGGTTCCGGTCCCAGTCGTGAACCATCAGCTGTGTCCCGTCGGGCGACCAATCGATCCCGATGATCTTCAACCCGAACGCGTCCGACAGGAGTGACCGCTCTCCGTCTTCCACGTTCACCGTATACAGGGAAGTTCCGTCGACATAGGCGATCTGGGAGCGATCAGGCGACCATGCGAGCGACGACGCCAGTCTGCTCCAATCCCCGGGGCGGCCTTCAACGATGGCGGCGACGTAATCCGGAGCGACGTCGCCGGTGCCGAGCGATGTGCGCGTGCCATCCGATGGGTCGATCAAGAACAGCTCGTCGGTCTCGCCGTCGATGCGCACGTAGGCGAGCCGATCATCCGCGGACGACCACGCCCACATCTCCTCGATGGGGACGTCGGGTGACGACGGCGGTTTATCGCACGGCGTCGTGAGCTGCCTCGGCTCACCATCGGCCGTCGCAACCCAAAGGCCGACGGTCGGACCACACGGAAGTGGCTCCCCGTAGATGCTGCGGTTGGTGACTCTGAACGCCACCCAGCGGCCATCAGCTGACCACTCGGCTTCCTTGATGAAGGTCGTACAAGGTTGGTCCTCCGCGACGCAGTCGGCGATCCCGTTCGTCTCCACGATCGTGCGCACGTCACCCGTCTCGGGATCCTGCGCAGCCAGGTCCCACCCCGCGCCGGTCGTCGACGGCGCGAACACGATGAACTCTCCGTCCCTGCGGAAGTCGGTCGGCGTCGTCCGCTGATCAGCCGGAACCGCATCTGAGCGAAGGATCGCGACCCCCGACGCAGCGAGCGAGATCGTGATCGCCAGACCGACCACCAGCGCGCCGAGGCGCAGGTTGCGCTCCTTGCGATCCCGACGTCGAACCAGGTCGTCGATCGACAGCTCCTTCGGCTCCCATGCCCGAGCGGCTCTCGTGATGAGTTCCCGTTCCGTCTTCATCGTGACTCCTCCGACACCGACCGAAGCGCTGCGCGTGCGCGCCCCGTGAGCACGCGCACCGTCGCGGCCTTGATGCCGAGCAGCTGGCCCGCCTCCTCGCTCGAGTAGCCCAGATACGCGGTGAACACGAGCGCGGCGCGCTCGCGGGGGGTGAGGACGCCGAGCAAACGGACCGCGGTATCACGCGTCTCCACACGGGCGAGTTCGTCCGGATCATCGCCGAACCCCACCGTCTTGCGGAGCGCGACGGCCGCCCTCCTGATTCGGCTCCGATGGAGGTTCATCGACACGCGATAGAGGAACCCCACCGGTGACTCCATCGCGGCCACGCGATCCCAGCGTTCCCACACCCGCAGGAAGGCCTCCTGGGCGAGCTCCTCGGCCTCGGCCCGGTTCGCGGTGATCACGACGAGTGCGTCGAGGAGTCGCCCTCGTTCGGCCAGGAAGAAGTCCTCGAACGACCCATGCTGGGCAACGACCCGAGCCACCGAGGCATCCTCCGTCACGGCTTCGATCGGCTGTTCCATCGGCTCATGAACGCCTGCGGCGGTCAGAAAGTTTACGCGCGCAGCCTATCCAGCCAGACCCCAGCGCCCGAGTCACTTTCCGCGGCCGCTTCGCAAGCCCTTGCTCACAGCTTGCTCACGACAGGACGACAGGCTCGGGAACAGGACGACACCAGACGGCACGGAACGACACGTAGACGCCGGATCCGTGCGTGGAGCGAGCAACCTTAGGATCCGGTGGCCGCAAGGCCGTGGGAGTTCGTGTCTCCCCTCTCGCACTCTGGGACACGCGAGTTGCGCTGACTGACCCTGGGGCCGACGATGCGACGATGATGCTTCCCCCGACACGGGTCACTCGATCCCAGGATGGCCTGGACATCGCCTATCAGGTATTCGGCGATGGGCCGGACCTCGTGTTCGTGCATCGCTACGTGAGCACGATCGGGTACATGTGGGATGTGCCGCCGTTCGCTCGGTTCCTCGACCGACTGGGCGAGACGTGCCGAGTGCTCGCGCTCGACCCTCGTGGCGCGGGGCTCTCGGACCGCACGCTCCCCTCGAGCCAGTTCGCACTCGAGGCGAGGATGCTCGATCTTCTCGCGGTCATGGACGCGGAGAGTATCGAGCACGCGTCGTTCCTCGGAGCGGAAGACGGGGGTTCCCTCAGCGCGTTGTTCGCCGCGAGTCACCCTCAGCGGGTCGATCGCCTGATCCTCCACGCCACATACGCCCGTGGAGAGTTCGCCGAGGATTACCCGTTCCCCAAGCCGGGTGGCTGGGACGCCTTCATCGACGAGGGCGAACAGCGGTGGGGGACCGAGTGGATGGACGAGCAGGCGCGGGACATCGCGCCGTCGGCATCCGAAGACCCGGACGTCCGGCGCCGCATCATCAACCTGTATCGTCTGGGTGCCACCCGAGCGACCGCGGTGAAGGTGTGGGCGGTGGCCCGCGATCTCGACATCCGATCGGTCTTGCCGACGATCCAGGCTCCTACGCTCGTGCTCCACCCGATGAACGCGACGGAGGACTCGCTCGGGCCTCCCGAGCAGTCGCGGTACCTCGCCGATCAGATCCCTGACGCCCGCTACGTCGAGGTCTCCGGCGGTGACTTCGAGATCTACTCCGGTGATGTCGGCGGCGTGCTCGATGAGATCGAGGAGTTCCTCACCGGTGCCCGACGTGTGCCGGACGCGAACCGCGTGCTCGCGACGGTCCTGTTTACCGACATCGTGGACTCCACGCGGAGGGCCGCCGAGCTCGGCGACGCCCGCTGGAAGGCGCTCCTCGCCGAGCACGACGAGCGGGCGCGAGCCGAGATCACGACCTTCCGTGGTCGATACATCAACACGACCGGCGACGGGCTGCTCGCCACGTTCGACGGTCCGGCTCGAGCGGTCCGGTGCGCGGGGGCGATCCGCGATGCCGTCGATCCACTGGGGCTCACGATCCGATCCGGGTGCCACACGGGCGAGATCGAGCTGGCCGACGACGACGTACGGGGGATCGCGGTGCACATCTGTGCACGCGTAGCGGCGCTCGCTAGACCGTCCGAGGTCCTCGTCTCCTCCACTGTGAAGGATCTCGTCGCCGGCTCGGGGCTCACGTTCGAAGACGCACGCGAGCATGAGTTGAAGGGCGTCCCTGACCGATGGCACCTGTACCGGGTGGCGGACTAACGAGTGGCGCCCCGCGAACGTGGCCTTGCTCACATCTTGCTCACGACAGGGCGACACCCACGGGCACGGGACGACACCAGACGACACAGGCCGACACGGGGACCGCGGATACGTACGTGGTGCGAGCAACCTTAGGATCCGGTGGCCGCAAGGCCGCGGGAGTTCGAGTCTCCCCTCTCGCACGGCTTCCTGGCGTTACACCTCTGCGAAGGTGGCGATCGTGCCGCCCTTGACGTCAAGGACCCGGACACGAGGATGGTCCGAGTCTTCGGTGACGTACAGCAGACCCTTCTCGTCGAGCGAGAGGGTCGACGGCGAATCGAGCTGGCCATGTGCCAACGGCCCGCCATCGCCGATGAAAGCAAGCCTTCCCGTGCCGGTGACCGTCGTGATGATCCCGCCGGGGTCAACCATCCGGACACGATGGTTCGCGCTGTCGGAGTTGAAGAGATGACCCTGACCGTCGAATGCGATGGCCTCGGGCTAGTTGAGTTCCGCTCCCGTTGCGCGTCCCCCATCTCCCGAGTACCCGAGATCCCCGGTGCCTGCCACGGTCGTGATTACGCCGGTGCGATCGATCTTACGGATCGCGCCGCATCTCGGTCGCACACGTACAGGTTGCCGTCGCGGTCGAACGCAAGGCACGAAGGCGCGTTGAACGCCGCCTGGGTGGCTGGACCACCGTCACCTGGGAGTCCCGCCTCCTGCGACAGCGGTCCGCCCCCGGCGATCGTCGTCACGAATCCCGGCATCATCGATCATGCGGATCCGGCCGTTAAGTGGTCGCTGACGAGCAGCCTGCCAGCGGCGTTCCCATGCCAATCCGATCGGACAACCGAAGCGCCTCGGTGGCGGGTCCGCCGTCACCGGAGAACCCGTTCGAGAGCCTCCGGGCCCCGCGCCCGCGAACTCGGTGACACTGCCCCCTGGATCAACGCCGAGGACACGCGCCCTGCCACAATCGCTCACGTACAGCGCCGTCAGGCCCGAACATGCCGCTTGGGGACCATCCCGAGGGCGGCACAACGAGCACGGCGGGCGATGGGCTGGCGCCGTTCACGTCCGCAGGCGCGCTCCCCGATGTCTTCCCGTCTGTCGTGCACGCCGCAAAGCGCGATCAGCGGCAGGCCCACGCCGCGGCTCGCTTCATGATGACGCTCCGGTCGGAGTGACCGGATTCCACGCGACGAAGACAGGGTCATCGTCGAAAGCGAGCAGTTCCTGCAGACCTGAGCCGTCCAGCTTGACGGTACTTACCCTGATGTGCCCTTCCTGCAGCCTCAGGAACGCGACGCGCTCGCCATCGGGCGACCAACTCGGGTACGCGTTCCACGTGTACGACCCGGATCGGGTCAGGCGGACCGGGTCGGTGCCGTCGGCGTTCACGACAAAGATCTCGCTGTGGTTCGCACCCGCGCCCTCGGCGAATGCGAGATGGAGCCCGTCGGGAGACCATGCGAGGCCCTCGGCGCCTCCTCCCCATCCCGGAAGCGCCTCGGCGACGTCGAAGATCGGTCGCGCAGAGGTCCCGTCCGCGTCCATCAGCCAAAGCACCGTTCGGTCTTCATAGGTCGCGTAGGCGATCGTCGTCCCATCCGGTGACCACGCCGGTCGTGGGTACCACTTGTCGGTGGGATCGCCGGCCACGAGCAACCGTGCCTCGCCGCCAGCCGCATCGACCACGAAGATGCTCTTGTCGACCCCAACGTAGACGACCTGGGTGCCCCTGGGCGAGAACGAGGCGCCTCCGAACGGCTCGGCGTCGGTTGCCACCCGCACCTCGGTTCCGTCGCGGTCGAGCACGAACAGATCCGCGGGTGCGTCGCCGTCGGAGGGACGCCGGCTGAAGAGCAGGCGCGAGCCGTCGGAGGCCCAGGCGAGCGGCGCCTCGAGCCACTGACCCGGCTCCGTGAGCGCGATCCGCCGCGTCGGATCGGTGGGGTCGACCGCCACGATCTGGTCACCGCCGTACGCGATCCATCCGCGAACCTGATCGAACGCGATCGGGGGACCGGCCGGCGAGGTCCCAACCTGCCCCAACGCGCGGAAGACGAAGCCCAGGGCGACGGCCGAGATCGCGAGCGCCGCCGCGATCGTGAGCATCCGCCGAGCGATTTCACGTCCCGGCCGACGCGGCTCCTCAGGCCTCGCCGAGGGCAACGCCCACGGCAGGCCTCCTTGGATGTTGGTGAGTCGCTCGCGCACCGCCTCGACCAGATCGGCAGCCGGGATCTGGTCGGCGGCCTTGAAGCGCTGGTGAAGGTCAGCCATCGTCTTCCTCCAGAAGGTCTTGGAGCTTCCTTCGTGCCCGGTGCAGATGCACACCGACAGCGGATGCGGTCGAGCCGATGATCTCGGCGGTCTCCGCCTTCGTGTAGCCCTCGTAGAAGTGCAGGATCGAGGCTGCACGCTGCTTCGGGGAGAGCTGCGCGAGCGCGATGAGGAGGTCGAGAGCCGGCTCCGGCATCTCATACCCAAGCTCCACCGTCGGGACCGTGTCTCCTCGCCGCTCCTTCAGCTCGCCGGCCGCGATCTTGTACGCCGCACGGGTGATCCAAGCGACCGGGGAGAGCACCCCGTCGCCGCGGCGGATCGCTTGCGCGAAGGCCTCAGCCACCGCATCCGCGGCCATCTCCGGATCTCCCGTGTAGAGCAGGATGCTTCGACACAGCCGGTCGCCGTGCTCGCGGAACACGAGGTCGAACCGTGACTCTTCCCCCACCTTCCCCCTGTTATCCCCCATCTCGGGTAGATAGGAGGCGAAATACCCGGCAGAGTTAACGTACGTCGGCAGATCGGTCCGTGCGGCCCCTCGGGAACGAGGTCCGCGCCGGGTGCACACGGGTGAGGTCGGGACGATCGATGGCGAGATCGGTGGGATCGCCGTCGCCATCGGCGCCCGGATCGGTGCGCTGGCGAGCGCGTCCCAAGTCCTGGCGAGTTCCACCGTGACGGACCTCACCGCCGGTTCCGGGCTGCGTTTCGCAGCCGGCGAGCACGAACTCAAGGGCGTACCGACCGCTGGCGCCTCTACCGCGTCCTCGGTTGAGGGGCATGGTTCGGCTGGGCCGCGGGCGACGGACTCCTCACCGCGTTCGACGGACCCTCTCTGCGCCCCGATGCGCTCAGGCGATCCGGCTGCTAGGCTCCCGCAGCCCTCGACCGTAAAGGATTCCGCTCATGCGCCGCTCGATCGCCCCCGCACTCGCGTTGCTGCTCGCCCTCTCCCTGCTCGCCGCCTGCAGCTCCGACGGCGACGGAGGGTCCGGAGACGTCGGCGAGGACGGCGGATCCCCCGACACCGTCACGGCCCCGGCGGACTACGCCGAGGGGCTCTGCACGGCGATCGGCGACTTCCAGACCGATCTCGAGGCGCAGAGCTCGGAGTTCCAGGACGCGTTCAGCGGCGGCTCGCCGTCGCCCGAGGATGCGAAGGACACGCTCTCCTCGTTCGTGGGCGAGCTTTCCGACCGCACCCAGGAGCTGATCGACGACGTCGAGGCGCTCGGAACCCCCGACGTCGAGAACGGCGAGGAGGTTCGCACGGCGTTGACGGGCGCGTTCGAGCAGGTCGTGACGGCGTTCGACGAGGCCGAGGCGGACATCGACGGACTCTCGACCGACGACCCGGCGGCGCTCGCCGAGGGCTTCACCGAGGTGGCGAGCAAGCTGCAGGAAGCCGGCACCGACATCTCGACGTCCTTCGACGATCTGCAGAGCCCCGAGCTCGACGAGGCCGCGGCCGACGTGGAGGCCTGCTCCGGCGTCATCTAGAGCGGTGCCGCTGCCGACCCGGATCCCGGCTAGGCCCGTTCCTCGATCGGCACCCAGACCTGGTCTCTCGGGCCGACGTAGGTCGAGCCCGGCCTGATCACCTTGTTGTCGGCGTACTGCTCACGCACGTGCGCGGTCCATCCGGCCATGCGCGCGAGCGCGAAGAGCGGGGTCATCAGGTCGGTCGGGATGCCGAGGGAGTGGTACACGCCGGCGGCGTAGAGGTCGACGTTCGGCCAGAGCTGCTTCTGCTCGTAGACCGTCTCCTGCAGCGCCTCGAAGATGTCCGCCCATCGCTCGTCGCCGTGGCGTGCGCCCACCTCACGGGCCAGACCCTTCAGCACCGTGGCCCGCGGATCCATCGTGCGGTAGACGGCGTGGCCGAACCCCATGACCTTCTCGTGCCGCTCGAGCCGGTCGCGCACGTACGCCTCGGCGTCGGCGGCCTCGCCGATCTCCTGGGCCATCTTCATCGATTCCTCGTTGGCGCCGCCGTGCAGCGGCCCCTTGAGCGCGCCGATCGCGCCGGTGATGGCGCTGAACATGTCGGAGAGGGTCGAGGCGATGATGCGGGCGGTGAACGTCGACGCGTTCATCGTGTGGTCGGCGTAGAGGATGAACGTGGTGTCGAGCGCCTCGGCGTCGTCGTGGTCGGGCTCCTCGCCCGAGAGCATGTAGAGGAAGTTCGCCGC
>Ga0055489_10000113_pt1 | contig 10366 bp, 9 predicted proteins | sample RushOxbow_ThreeS_6_FD_57913 | JGI IMG/M metagenome (GOLD analysis project Ga0055489, IMG submission 57913) | Wetland microbial communities from San Francisco Bay, California, USA, that impact long-term carbon sequestration - RushOxbow_ThreeSqB_D2 | ecosystem: Environmental > Aquatic > Marine >...
CCGGAGGAGCGTGTCAGCATGTATATGCCGGCAGTGACCATCGTCGCGGCGTGGATCAGGGCACTGACCGGTGTGGGGCCCTCCATCGCATCGGGAAGCCAGACATAGAGAGGAATCTGAGCCGATTTGCCTGTCGCCCCGAGGAGCATCAGAACGCAGATGGCGGTGATTGCCGCGCTTCCGACCGCACCGTCCAGTTGCGACGACACGACCCGAAAGTCCACACTGCCGAAGGTCATGAAGATCAGGATGACGGCCAGGATAAAGCCGAAGTCACCGACGCGATTTACGATGAACGCCTTCTTCCCGGCATCCGTGGCGGAGGGTTTCGAGAACCAGAAACCTATCAGAAGATACGAACAAAGTCCGACGCCTTCCCATCCGACGAACATCAGCAGATAGTTGTTCGCAAGGACCAGAACCAGCATGGAGAACATGAAGAGGTTCAGGTATGCGAAGTAGCGATAAAATCCCGAATCCCCCGACATGTAGCCGGCAGAATAGGCGTGAATCAGAAAGCCGACTCCCGTGATGACCAGAATCATCACGCCCGTCAGCGGATCGAGCTGGAAGCCGACTCTGGCCTGAAAGGACCCCGCCTCGATCCAGGTGAAGTAGTTTCGGACGACAGGGCCGGCGCCTTCGCCGAGGAGGGTCATTGCCCGCACGGCTCCGGCTGAAAGGACGAACGCCAGACCGACCAGGCCGGAAGCCACAACCGAGATGACACGCGGCGATAGCCGTTTCCCTACGATGCCATTGATCAGTGCTCCTGCCAGGGGGAGGATCGGTATCAGCCAGATGAGATCGAGAAAACTCATGAATTCGGATAGTGGTCCGCGCCAATCTGTCCTGGCCGTGTCCGGCCTTCGGCTAGACCTACCATTTCATCAGACTCGCGCTGTCCACATCCAGGGACTCCCGGTTGCGGAAGAGCGCAATGACCAGCGCCAGACCGACGGCGACCTCAGCGGCCGCGACGACCATGATGAAGAAAACGAAGACCTGTCCGTCCACCACTCCGGAACCGCTGGAGAATGCCACGAATGTCAGGTTGACCGCATTGAGCATGATCTCGATGGATAGCAGTAACGCTATGATGTTTCGCTTCAGAAAGAATCCGAAGACCCCAATGACGAAGAGCATCGCGCCCAGAATCAGGTACCACGTAATCGGGATCATAGCTCCCTCTTGGCCAGCACCAGAGCGCCGACGATAGCGATCAGGATGAGAACTGAAGTCGCCTCGAATGGCAGCAGGTAGTCGGTGAACAGACTGGAACCGATGGCTTCTGGGCTGCCAATAAAAGTCGATGCTGTCTGGGGTCCACTCTCAGCGTGCCATACCGAAGACGACAGCAGGGACAGCAGAAAGAGCCCCGCGGGTATTCCAACGAATTTGAGCCACCGCAGGGGATCGGGTGACTCACCTTCTCGTCCGACATTGAGAAGCATGATGACGAAGACGAACAGGACCATGATCGCACCTGCGTAAACGAGGATCTGAACGACCGCGAGCATCTCGGCGTGCAATAGCACGAACAGGCCGGCGATCGAGCCAAGCATGACGATCATTGACAACGCGCTATAGAGTACGTGCTTCTGAACCAGAATATTGATCGCAGATCCCAGTGCGATCGCTCCGAACAGGAAGAAGACGATCTCTGTCATAGGACACCAACCGCTACCAGAAGACTCGTCACAACGACGTTAGCAAGCGCGAGCAGCAGCAGGACTTTCCATCCGAATGCCATCAATTGATCGTAGCGAATTCGGGGAAGAGTCGCGCGCAGGATCATATAAAACAGAATGAATCCCAGCACCTTTGTGAGAAACCATAGCGTAGGCAGTGCCATCTCGACCCACCATGGCCCGAATGAAGGGCCGTTCCAGCCACCAAGGAACAAGATGGTCGCCACCGACGATGCGGTAATCATATTGGCGTATTCGGCGAGGAAGAACATGGCGAACTTCATCGAACTGAACTCGGTGTGCCAGCCACCCACGAGTTCCTGCTCGGCTTCGGCCAGATCGAACGGGAGACGATTCGTTTCCGCGATCGCGCTGACGACAAAGATGCAGAAAGCAACGGGCTGCAGGAAAACGTTCCATCTCGGTACGAAACCGAACCAGACGCCCCCCTGCAGCTCAGTCAGTTCCTGCAGACTCAGGGTGTTGGCGATCATCAGGACACCTATGACCGACAGCGTGAGGCTCAGTTCATAACTAATCATCTGAGCGGAAGCTCTTAGGCCCCCCATGAGCGGGTACTTCGAATTCGAAGCCCATCCGCCCAGAACGATTCCATACACGCCGAGCGACGTAACGGCGAAGATGAACAGCAGCCCGACGTTCAGATCCGTGATTTGCAGGTCGGGTCCGAACGGGATCACCGCGAATACCAGCAGCGCTGGTATCAGTGATATCGCCGGCGAGGCTATGTATATGATCTTGTTGGCGCTGGTGGGGATGATGTCTTCCTTGAACAGGAACTTCAGGCCGTCGGCCAGGGGTTGCAGCAGGCCCAGGGGCCCGACTCGGTTTGGACCCGGACGCATCTGGATCCATGCCATGACCTTCCGCTCCAGAAGGGTGACGTAGGCCAGGGAGGTCAGCACAACGCCGAATATCACCACCATCTTCGTCAACAGAACCAGGAAAGTGGTGCTGGTCAGGTATCCAGTCATGGCGTGTCGGTCGGTGTCGTCATGTTCCCGTGGGCAGTCTGAGCCCGGAGTTCGCCGAGAAGCGAGTCGACCTTTTCGGGCGTCAGGTTTTCGTGAAAGGAACCGTTGACCTGGAGGACGGGGGCCGTAGTGCACGAACCCAGACACTCGGCCTCGATGAGGGTGAACAGCCCATCCCCGGTCGTTTCGTTCCAGTCGATGTCCAGTGACTCGCGCAGCTTGCGTTCTATGGCGTCGGATCCGCACAACATGCAGGAGATGTTCGTGCACACGAGAATGACATTCTGTCCGACAGGCTTCCGGTTGAGGAGTGTGTAGAAAGAGACAACCGACTCGACATCCGAAGGCGAAAGCTCGAGAAGCGCCGCGACGTACTCGATTGCCTCCGGACTCACCCACCCGTGTTCGCGCTGGGCGAGAATCAGCATCGGAATCAGCGCCGAGCGCTTCTGAGGATAACGAGCCCGAAGGGCAGTGAACTCGGATTCGGTCGTGGGTGAAAACATCGATGGCAGCTCAGGTTCTCACCAGTTCAGGCGGCCGCAATTACCGCTCCCATTCCAGGGCGCCCTTCTTCCAGACGTAGACGAAGCCCGCGAGGATGACTACGATAAACACCAGCATCTCGATGAAGCCGAAGATTCCGAGTTGACGGTAGACGACCGCCCACGGAAACAGGAAGATAGCCTCGATATCGAAGAGAAGAAACAACATCGCAACGAGGTAGAACTGGATTGAAAACCTTTCCCTGGCGGTGCCGACCGGCTGCATTCCGCTCTCATACGGACCCAGCTTTGCCGGACCGGGCTTTCGGACCCCGAAAATCGAGGGCAACAGAAGCGAGGTGGCCGCGAATCCGGCTACGAGCACGAAGAAGAGGAGAATCGGTAACCAGTCTTCCAGCATCGGCGAGATGTGCGAAACCCTCGTAACTATCAGTGACAGAAGGACTTCAGGGCGCCAAACAACCCCTCATTATGGGGTTCGCCCAGACGGCCTGTCAACTGCCAACTTTCCGTCAAAGACCCAGAGGGACTGCTGACCCCGTTTTGGGCTCGTGAGGAGGCTAAGGTTCAATTGAGCTTCTCTTCTGCTAAGATGGCCCGTCGAAGCGACTGATTCCAAAGAAACCTCTACCCGAGGGCGGCCAGAGTGCGAATCCGACTGAATGGTGCGTTCGAGGAGATCCCCAATTCTCTGAGCATCCGGCAACTGCTCGATCATCTCGAACTTCCCCACGAGCGCATCGCAGTGGAGCGCAACCGGGTCGTGGTCTCCAGGTCGGCCTGGGAAGATGTGGCCGTCGAGGCCGACGACCAGATCGAGGTGGTGCACTTCGTCGGGGGCGGTGAACCGGAGAGCAGGCCGGGTGATAGCGGCCATGGCGACGGTGGGCTCAGGATCGCGGGGCGAGACTTTCGTTCCCGTCTCATCGTCGGTACTGGAAAGTACCCATCAAACGAAGTGATGGCTACGGCCCATAGGATGTCTGGCGCGGATATGGTGACCGTGGCGGTGCGCCGTGTCGATCTCCGCTCCCGGGAAGAATCGCTGCTTGCCTATATCGATACTTCGAAGATGATGATTCTTCCCAATACGGCTGGCTGTTACACCGCCGACGATGCGATCAGGACGGCGCATCTCGGACGCGAAGCTGGGCTTTCCGAGTGGGTGAAGCTAGAGGTGATCGGTGACGAGCAGACGCTGTTTCCGGACACGGCCGCCCTGATCGAAGCGACGAAGATACTTGTCCGGGACGGTTTTGTCGTCTTGCCTTACACGAACGATGATCTGGTTGTCGCCCGGCGCCTGATCGATGCGGGAGCCGCGGCGATCATGCCCCTCGGGGCTCCGATCGGATCAGGGATGGGGATCCAGAATGTTGCGGCAATGCGCATACTTCGGGAGCGAATTTCGGAGGTTCCCCTCATTGTGGATGCGGGGGTCGGCACGGCGTCCGATGCTGTCCTTGCCATGGAACTCGGCGCCGATGGCGTACTGATGAACACCGCGATTGCGTTGGCCGGAAACCCGGCCGTCATGGCCGAATCGATGAACTATGCGATCAGGGCCGGCCGTCTGGCATTCGAGGCGGGCCGTATCCCGAGGAAACTCTACGCGACCGCGTCCTCTCCACTCGAGGGCCGGGTATCCTGATCCCGGTACGTTGAACCGAACTATCTTTCCTTCTCAATGCCGTATGCCTTCATCTTGCGGTACAGATGACTGCGCTCGAGGCCCAGGACGCGCGAGGTCCTCGAGATGTTCCACCCATTTTCTTCGAGTTTGGCCTGAATGAGTTCCTTCTCATACCGCGCGCGCGTTGCCTGAAGCGTGCCTGCGGTTTCATCCCCGTTGGGCAAGGAGAGATCTGCCGGTGTGATCTCGCTGCCCGGTACCATAATCACCAGTCGCTCGATTTCGTTTCGCAACTCCCGCACGTTTCCCGGCCACGCATACCTCATCATGGCCTCCATGGCCTCTGTTGAAAACTCCTTACGGGGTCGGCCATGTTCGGCGGAGAACACGTCGATGAAGTAGGCGGTCATCACCGGAATGTCCTTATGGCGCTCTCGGAGAGGTGGGACAAGGAACGGAATGACGTTGAGCCTGTAAAAGAGGTCTTCACGAAAGCGACTGGCACGGATTTCGGCCGCGAGGTTCTTGTTCGTTGCTGCGATGATCCGCACGTTGACGCTTCGAGGTGATTGAGCACCGATTGGCTGGAACTTCTGCTCCTCGATCGCACGCAGAACCTTGGCCTGGGTCTTTAGGCTCATGTCGCCCACCTCGTCCAGGAAGATCGTGCCTCCAGTGGCGAGTTCGAACTTGCCCTTCTTGTTCTCGCTTGCCCCGGTAAAGGAACCGCGCGTATGACCGAATAACTCGCTTTCGATGAGTTCTTCGGGAATCGCGGCGCAGTTTACTTCTATGAAGGGGCCATCATGCCGCGTGCTGAGGAAGTGTATGTTCCTCGCTACCAGCTCTTTACCCGAACCACTTTCGCCGTAAATGAGAACCCGGCTGTTCGTTGGCGCGACAACAGAGATCTGTTTTCGGAGGGCCTTGACCGGAATGCTCTCTCCAACAATTCGATAACGTGACTCGACCTCCTGCCGGAGTCGGGTGTTTCTCGTCGTCAGAATCTGGTGTGCGAGGGCATTGCGCACCGTGAGGAGTGTGTGGTCGATCGAAAGGGGCTTTTCGAGGAAATCGTACGCGCCGAGCTTCGTGGCAGCGACGGCAGTCGCGATCGTGGCATGCCCGGAGATCATGATGACCGCCGCGGGCACGCCACGATCGCGGAGTCGTTCCAGGGTCTCGATTCCATCGATCCCAGGAAGCCAGACGTCCAGAAGGATCAGATCGTATTCGGTACCGTCGAGACGGTCCAGGCATTCCTCACCAGTAGCAACGGTTTCCACGTCATAATCTTCATCGGCCAGCACCCCTTTCAGCGAGCTTCGGATACCGGCCTCGTCGTCGACGATCAGGATTCGGGGCATATGGGTAGTTCGACAATGAATTGGGCGCCGGCGCCGTTCGACTCGGCGCCGATGTGACCGCCATGGTCAGCAACGATGCGACTCGAAATCGCGAGCCCGAGGCCCGTGCCGTCTTTGCGGGTTGAGAAATAGGGCGAGAACAAGCGTTCGCGATCTTCAGGGGAAATTCCGTGTCCGTTGTCAGCTACCCTCAGACGCACGATCTCCCGATCAGACGCGAGTTGACAATCGACCGATAGCTCTCTCTGTTCCATTCCTGCCATAGCCGAGAGCGCATTATCGACGAGATTGATCAGCACACGCTTTATTTGTTGAGCGTCCAGGGGAACTAGAGGGAGGTCTGGAGAAATACTGGCCGTAACCCGCGTACCGTCCAGACGCCCTTCATAGAGGGACAGGGTGTGCTCAACAAGGGATTTCAGGTCCGTCGGCTTCTTCGAAATCGCAGGGAGGCGTGCGACCCTTCCGAACTCATCCACTAGCTCCTGAAGGCTGGCCACTTCGCCCTTGATGGCAGCAACGCATTCGGCTACCACATCTCGGGTACGGGCGTCCAGACCGTCGATTCGCTGGACATTGCGGGCAATGCGCTCGGCGGACAGCTGAATGGGGGTCAGAGGGTTTCTGATTTCATGCGCCAGGCGCCGTGCAACCTCTCTCCACGCGCTGGCGGTCTGAGCCTTGACGACTTCCGTGAGGTCCTCTACGACCAGGACGAATCCTCCTGTCTTGAGCTGGCTGGCTATGACTGCACTATGAACCGGGCGGTCGTGGGCCGAAAGAACGAGTTCCCGCGAGGCCGTTCCTTCCTTTCTGCAGCGGGCGAGCAAGTCCCCAATCTGATCCAGATCGTCCTCGGCGAAGACGCCGCGCAGGCTGTCTGGACTCTCGATCGAAAACATCGTGCGAGCGGCGCGATTGATCTTCGTGACGCCGTAATTCTCGTCGAGAGAGACGACGCCCGTAGGGATCGACTCGAGAATGATCTCCGTGTATCGCCGGCGTTCGTCCAGCTCGGTGGACGTTGTCTGGAGTTTCTCGGCCATGTCGTTGAAGAGACCGACCAAAACGCCGAGTTCATCGTCTGCCTGGGCCCTGACACGATGACTCAGGTTGCCCGCCGACAGCTCGCGCGTTGCTCCTGAGAGGCCTTCGATTGGAATCGTGATGCGCTTTGACAGGTACAGGCCTGTCCAGACCGCGGCGAACAGAACCAGAATGGTGATGAGTACGCTGATGTTGACATAGGTGTCCCTGTAGAATCTCTGATTGATCTTCAGCCCGTCGTACGCGTCTCTCTGAGTTTCGATCGTGCTGCCGAAGGAGGCGAAGTAATCGTCGGTCCCCGTCCGCAATGCGACGAATTCTCCTCTGTCACCGGAGATGGCTGAAAATCCCTCCAGTCCTCCGTCCACTGGCCTGAGGTCCCCGGAGCCACGCGGCGAGCGAATCAGGCCTTCCAGTTCGGCGACCGCGGACGGGCTTCCGGCCGACCGGAGCGCGCCGGAGGTCGGATTCATGATGACCAGGGCGTCCAGGCCCAGATCCCTGATCGCGCCGTCGAGGTCTTCGGGCGGAGCGTCCGCCAGGTGGTTGAGGAGACCCCTGGCCCTGGCCTGCTGCTGGTCGGCTCTCGCCGTGCGAACCTGGTCGGTTGCTTCGAAAATCCTGTCGACGGGCGCGCTAAACCACTTGTCGATACTTCGGTTTACGAGACCCAGTGAGAAGATGAAGAGGACGGTCGCGGGTATCAGCGTCAGCCCGATCATTGAGAGAATGAGACGTGTCTGGAACCGGGAGCCCGGCCTTCCGGACTTCTTGTCCATCCAGAGCTTGAACAGGCTTCTGGCGAGGATGAACCCAAATACGATCAGAATGAGCGAAATAGACGTCGACAGGACATAGAGAGGGAGGAACTGGCTGGGGTCCGTGGGACTGATCCTCGGTGTGAGATCGAAGGCAGCCTGAACGAATACCAGCAGAGCGAGCACCAGTATCACCAAACCCGCCAGATAGAGCCGGGTCGACCGCGAAAGTGCCTTCATTCGCATATGGTACCGTACTGGTTTGCACGCCGCTGCAGCTAAACTCACTCCGGGCTTTGCTTTGCCAGGACCCCACCATACCCTGATAGTTGCCGGATATCCCGGTTCGAAAGACCGGGAAGTCCGGCTTCCGGGCGGTTTCCCAGGCTACCTGGCCATCAGGTGTGGTTCAGGCCGGGGAATCTGATCCGGACCGAGGATTGCTGACAGGATTCCGGGTTCCCCGGTTGGGAATCGCGGAGTGACCGAATCGAATTTCACGGGCGGCCTGGATGCCGCTCCCACAAACTCAGGGATCGAGACATGCCAAATTTCAATTACAAGGCGCGTACCCGAAGCGGTGAAGAGCTCAAGGGGGTCCGGATTGCCGAAAGCCGACAGGCTCTGGCCGTCGCCCTGCGCAAGGAAGACGCAATGCTGCTCGAAGCGAAGGTGAAGAAGCCCTTCAGTCTTCGCGAGATCGAGTTCGGCGGAAACCCCAAGGCAAAAGACGTTGCAATCTTCACCAGGCAGTTTTCGGTGATGATCGATGCGGGTCTGCCGCTCGTTCAGTGTCTCCAGATTCTTGGGGATCAGCAGGACAACAAGAAGTTCGCAGTTGCGATTCGTGGGATTCAGCGTGAAGTGGAGTCCGGGAACACCCTGGCCGCCGGCATGGCGATGACGCCGAAGATCTTCGACGAGCTGTACACCAATATGGTTGCGGCAGGCGAGGCCGGAGGTATTCTTGATACGATCTTCCAGCGACTGTCCATCTACATCGAGAAGGCTGTCAAGCTCAAGGCCGCGCTCAAGTCAGCCATGGTCTATCCGGCGTCCATCATCCTGGTCGCCGCAGGCGTCATCACGCTGATTCTGTGGAAGGTCGTGCCGGCCTTCACCGAGCTGTTCATGAGCATGGAAGTCGACCTGCCCCTCCCAACCCGAATCGTGATCGCGGCCAGCTCGTTCATTGGCAGCTTCGGGATCTTCATTTTCATCGGTTTCGGAGTGCTTGGCTATCTCTTCCGGACCTACTACATGACACCGAAGGGCCGGTACAACGTCGATGCGATCCTCCTCAAGCTTCCGATCTTCGGACTCATCCTGCGAAAGATCGCTGTCGCTCGCTTCACGCGAACGATGAGTACGCTTATTTCCAGTGGAGTTCCGATTCTTGACTGTCTCGACATTACCGCGCGCACGGCAGGCAACGCGGTCATCGAAGAAGCGATTCAGGCCGTAAAGACGGCTGTCGAATCCGGCCGAACGATCGTAGATCCACTGAAAGAGTCGGGCGTGTTTCCGGGCATGGTCATCCAGATGATCGGGGTGGGAGAAGAAACGGGCGCGCTGGAGATCATGATGGCGAAGGTCGCAGATTTCTATGAAGAGGAAGTGGATACGGCGGTAAAGGATCTGATGACGGCAATGGAGCCGGCCATGATGGTCGTCCTGGGCGTGATTGTGGGCGGCATCGTGATCTCGATGTACCTGCCGATCTTCTCGCTGGTCAGCCAGCTCAGCGGTTAGCAGCGGGTTGCCTCGTAACCTACGGAGCCCGAAGTGACGGCGCTACAGGACAGAGTCCCACGAACACCGGCAGATCGCAGAAGGTGGCTGCTGCGACTGATCGGTGTTCGTGTCGTTGTCTTCTCATTCTTCATCATCCCCCTGCTCTTTAGCCGCGAGGCGCTCGGAGCACGCTCTCTCGTTACCGGAATTTACGGCCTTTCAGATCTGACTGTCCTGCTCCTGGTCGTCTTCGCACTGTCGCTGTGCTGGTACGCTCTCGTCAGTCTGAACCGATCCTACGTTGCCCAGTCCTACGCCCAGATCGCCATCGACCTTCTTCTCATTACGTGGACGGTGAACGTTTCGGGCGGTCTCGACAGCTACTTTTCGGCGATGTATTTTCTGGAAATCGTCATGGCTGGCGTGCTCCTGCCGTCGCCGAGGGCAGCCTTCACGACCTCGCTGCTGAGCGCGCTCCTGCACGGCCTGCACCTGGACCTGGCCTTCTATGGGGTGCTGCCGTCCGAGGGCATGTCGTTTCCTGCAGGTGGTCAGACGCTGCAGTACATTCTGGCGATGACTGCTTTCGGCTTCTGTGCCGTCGGTTACCTGACGGATGTTCTGGCAGCAAAGTG
>Ga0055489_10000114_pt1 | contig 10364 bp, 3 predicted proteins | sample RushOxbow_ThreeS_6_FD_57913 | JGI IMG/M metagenome (GOLD analysis project Ga0055489, IMG submission 57913) | Wetland microbial communities from San Francisco Bay, California, USA, that impact long-term carbon sequestration - RushOxbow_ThreeSqB_D2 | ecosystem: Environmental > Aquatic > Marine >...
ATCGGATCCGGAATCCCCTCGCTCCTCCAGGCGAACGACGTTCTGATATAGACGCCTGCGCACGGTTACCCCCCCACGTCCGGAAGCGACGAAAAACTCGGGATACAGACCCACATACTGCCGTATGAGGAGGGCGAAGGCCAGGATGTAGATCAGAGCCGCGATGACCAGTCGGAGACCCGCCGCTACCGGATTCGGGACAGGCGGCGGCTCATAGAGCCTCCAGAGGAAGCGGGCTGTCACGATCGTGGCCGAAAGGATGATCAGCAGATTGACCCAGAACGACCATCGCCGGTGCGAAAGGACCAGCGGTTTGGGAAGGGCCTCGAGCACGCGATACACCCAACAGAGGGGAACCATGGCCACGAGCACGGCAATCGACGAGGCTGCAACCCACGGGGGCACAAGCCATTATAACGAACGCACCTCCCCCGTACCCTCCGGTGCCCGGTGTCTCACCCGGGAGGGATCGAAATCCCATTCCCTCCATCCAGCCAGCGCGGGGAAATACAGGCCGAGCCGGATTGGGCGCGACTCGATCGCAGCCATCGCGTACGCGTAGCCCTCGAGCTGGCTCCGATACCTCTCCCGCTCGTTGTCCATAAACGCCTCGAGCCCCCCGCCCTCGTGCAGGCTCGTCTTGTAATCGATGATCCAGCGGACGCCCCGTTCGACGAACGTCCGGTCCAGAACGTAGTGCCGAATACGGCCGTCCCCGAGGCAGGCGATGGGATACTCTCTCCGATCCTCATCGTGGACATCCAGTATCCACCGCCCCCGGGGATCCCTGAGAGCCGTGTCGATGGATTCCCTCACGCGAGCCGCTGCCTCGTCCAGCCGGTCACGTCCCACACCTTCCGAGGAGAGCGCGGCGCGGATGCGGTCGTCTCGCAGGGGACCTCCGGACAGTTGCGGGAGCGAGATCCGCTGAAGTGCCGAGTGAACGACTATCCCCACACGACGCTGAAGGTCGGATGCCCAGTCGAACGAAGGCTGGCGCACGATCGGCTCGAACCCAGTTCCGGCGCCGGGGACGAAGTCCCCCGGAATCTCCATGGGGGCAGGGATGTCCGGCAGCTTCCATGACGAGGCCAGCCGGCGAATCGACCTCGGCCGATCCAGCTCCTGAGGGCGAACGACTTCGGGCAACTTCTGTCCGGCGAGTTCACGGAGAAAGTCACCTTCGACCTGGTGCCAGATCCTGGCCAGCAGCGACCGCGAATCCGGAGGTCTGAAACCGGAACCCTCCGGCAGCGGAAACGCATGACCGAGAATGTGGAGCTGATGGCGCGTACGGGTAGCGGCCACGTACAGCAACCGTGTCGTCTCCTGTTCGCGCCGGCTCCCATCGACCCGGGAGAGGTAGGTCGACAGCGGATCGGCCCCTCCCCCAGCTTCAGGAACCGGGGCCAGCAGGAGCTGGGATTCACCGTGGTGATCGACGTACTCGAGCCAGTTCAGCAGCGATGACGTGTCGGCGCGGGGGGCGCGCCCGAGGCCGGGCAGGATCACCGTGTCAAACTCCAGGCCCTTGGCCTTGTGAATGGTCAGCAGCTGCAGGTTGCCCGCCTCGCCTGGCATCTCGGCCCCGGACCTCGCAAAGAGCTTGTCCACACCCTCCAGAAACCGGTCTTCGTCGGGAATCGACGCCGCGGGGGCCATCTGACCGACCAGATCGAGACAGGCCCGCACGTCTTCGAGATCCGCAAGTGTTTCCACCGTCGCAGGGCCACCGAGAGCCAGCCACGTTTCCTCGACCCACCGTCTGAGCGCCATCGTGCCCCTGACGGCGATGGCATCAGCGAGGATCCCCCGGACTCGTTCGAGCCGCCGGTATCCCTCATCGGACAGCCGGGCTCCGCTCTCTGCCGCCGTCTGTGACAGTCGCGCCTGGATCAGATCCCAGACTGCCGACGCGGCGTTCCCATCCACAAGGGCATCCAGATCCGACAGCGACAGCCCACACCAGGGCGCGCGAAGAACAGACAACCAGGATATCCGGTCCGCAGGATCGGAAAGAGCACGCATCAGAGCCAGGACATCGCGAACAGCTGGGCGAGACGCCAATCGGTCGATCTCCACCGCCTGGAAGGGGAGGCCGGCCCGGCGTAAAGCCAGGATGATGTGGGCCAGGTGAGGTCGGGCCCGCACCAGGACCGCGATCGTTCCGCCGGGATCACGACGTCGGGCCTCATGGACGATCCTCAGGACCTCGTCGGCCTCAGCCTCGGGCCGCTTACCGAGGAACGGATAAACGCACACAGCCGAAGTTCCGGCATACGCGTCCTTCGAAGGCGCGCATGATACGGAAGGTTCGTAGGCGACGGCCCCGCGGAGCATATCCTCCTTCGACCCGAAGGCCGGACCGAGCGAACGGTTTACCCAGTCGACGATTTCGGGTCGGGAACGAAAATTGGAGGACAAGGTCAGGGAGGAGGGTGTGATGCGCCCGATCCCCCGACGCCTGGAGTCCATGAACAGGGCGACGTCAGCGTCACGGAACCTGTAGATCGACTGCATGGGGTCGCCAACGAGGAACAGAGTTCTTCCGTCTCCCGACTCCCAGTCCGAAATCAGGACCTCGATCAGATCGAACTGGCTCTGGGACGTATCCTGAAACTCGTCCACCAGAACGTGCTGGATTCGGCAGTCCAGGGCAAACGCAAGGGCCGTCGGCCCATCCGGCGTCGCCAGCGCGGTGCGGGCGGCCTGGGCAAGTTCGGTGAAATCAACTCTCCCCTCCTCCTGGAAGATGAGCCGGAGATGCGCCACAGCTCTCGGCAGTAACTCAAGAAGCGCCCCCAGGATCTTCCATTGACGGTCGGTGTATTCCGGCGGCGGGAGGAAACGAACCGCTGACAGCCGGCTGATGACGTCCGCATCAAGGCGGATACCGAGGACAGCCGCCTTCCAGGTCCTCCCCTCTTCAGTGGGCGGAAAGCCCTGGGCAACGGTCAGCCGACGTCGCCGACGCCCGTCCCGGGTGACCAGCATCTCAGCCAGACCGCGCCACGCGGGCAGGCCACCAACATCCGGGCCGGGAGGTTCTCGAAGCCCGGCACAGGCCTGAACCGGACTCTGCGGGCCGTCATCGGGAAGATTCGGACCCGCGGGAAGATTCCGACCCTCAAGAAGGATCCGACCCGCGAATCGCCCGGCTTCGACGAGAACCCGGAGTTCCTCCTCGCGAAACCTGTCAACGATGCCACCGAGTTCGTCCGCGATGATCGCCCCGAGCACGGTGTCAAAACGCCTGCGAAGCACCTGGGGGTCCGGAACTCCGACAACGTGGCGCAACCACTGGTCGCGACGTGGGAGCATCTCGCCGAGCCGCGCTTCTGCAAGCGCCATGTCATTGTCCAGGTGCCCCAGGAGAGTCGCGAGGGCCCCGGCTCCGGGTTCCGACCGCCCCAGGCTCTCCAGCGTCCGCCGGGAAGCCCGACGGTACAGGTGACCCACGTTCTCGTCGGTCTCTGAGGGTACGCCCAACCCGGAAACCCATGGCATCTGAGTGACGATCGACCGGCACAGGGCATCGATCGTCTGGATCCGGAGTCTGGATGGATGTTCGACCAGGCGCCACCCATGTGCCTGGTCCTGGGCACGCACCTTGCGGGCGAGTTCCCAGGTCACTCGTCCGTGTAAGGATTCCGGGGGCGTATCGCTGGCTGCCTCGAGAGCCGCGACCACACGCTGCTGCATCTCACGTGCGGCCTTCCGGGTGAAAGTCAGGGCCACCACCGACTCGGGCCGGGTTGCCTCGGCCAGCAGCCTGAGATAACGCTGGACGAGCAGGCCGGTCTTCCCCGAGCCCGCAGGGGCCTGGACGATGAACGAGCGAGCGGAATCGAGCGCAATCCGGCGGCTCGACTCGTCCGTTGACCGGCCCGCGTGAATCGTTGTTGAGAAGGCCCTCGTCACGCTTCGGCTCCTGGGGTTTCGTCGACTTCGCCCGGAGACTCGTGAATCCTGCACAGAGACTGGAGGTTGCAGTACCGGCATGTGCGAGCCCCGTCGCGGGGGTCGACGTCGGCCTTCCCTTCACGAAACTCTCGTCCCAGCCTTTCGAGCACCTGGCTCCAGTTCGACAGAAGGACATCCAGGGGCTCGCTGCCGGGGCGGGGTTCTACGCCGGGCACGATATCGGCTTCCCGGGTGATACCCCTGAACACCGGGCCATCCTTCCGAACCACCCCGTAAAGCACGCCGGCCAGCCGGTTGCTGGCCTGCTCGAGTTGTGTAGCATAGATCGGAAGCTGCGGCTCCTCGGGCCGGTCACCCTCCCAGCGACCAGGGGCCGGGCTTCCCGTCTTGTAGTCGATGAGAATCCGCCCGCCGTCGTCGATCTCGTCGATGCGATCCACCCGGACGACCAGCGGAAGACCCGCCACCTCGATACGACTCCGGACTTCCCTGCCGATGACACGGAAGCCGCGGCGCTGTTTTTCGAGCTCCAGCCAGCGACGGACAAGAACCTCGAGCCGGCGAGACTCGATCCGGGCGAATACCGGACGGCTGAGCATCTCCCGATTTCGCGCCAGACCACCCACTGCCCCCTCGGCCGCGGAACGGATCAGCCGAGCCAGCCCGTTCTCGGGCAGTCGAATCAGGTTCTCGTGAGACCCGACATCTCCCCAGACTCGCTCGAGCACCTCGTGGACAAGCTGGCCGCGGTCCACGGAATCCAGCCCATGGACCGGGGTGGGCTCGATCCCAGTTCTCAGACGTGCTCTTGCGAAGGCCCGGAATGGACAGGCAGCCTGATTGGCAAACACCTCGGTTCCACCCGGCAGCGTGCGTCCGGGGTCGCTCTTCCACGGAGGGCCCCAGGCATCCTCGATGACCTCGATTCGGGCCGACCGGAAGACCTGTTCCCATCGGTCGGGGAGAGTCCCCGCCGAGCCCGGCAGAATAAATTCCGGGTCCACTTCTCTAAGGCCGCCGAACAGAGGCGTGGGACCCACCATCGGTTCGGACTCCTCCCGGACATGACTGACAACGACGCGGGCTATCCCTTCTGGGTCTCCGCCAGGTTCGACTGATGAGAGGAGCCGGGCCGCAAGCCGCTTCGCCGAATCCAGAACGCGCTCGGGAGACGATGCCGGCAGACCGCAGCTTCTCTGCAACACACGTGGAATAAATGGGTTGGGGTCTACGGCCCGCGGCCATGAGGCCGCATCCATGTCCATCACCCAGAGGTAGTCGAAGCGCAGGCCACCCGCTTCGAGCAGACCCAGAATCTGAATCGGGCGCGGCTCGGACTCCGGCTGAAACTGGCGGGATCTCGCGAGCCTTTGGAGAGTAGACACCGCCTCGGAACCCGGTATCCGTGAGACCACGCTATCCAGCGACGCCATCTCCCGCAGGATCTCCTGCCACGCCCCGATGGTCTGGTGTTCCGCGCTGCTCTGCGACCGGCCCCCTGGCCAGCCTGCGGCCCGGAGCAATCTCGAAATGGCCTGGGCCCAGTCGCTGGGAGACTGCCGCTCGGGCAGCGACTCGCAGATCGCCTTCCATGCCACCAGGTGCCCAATCAGCTGGGGGCAAGACCATGGCGCCCCGACGTCGGAACCGAGGTCGATGACCGCACCCACCGAGACCCGGGGCTCCCTTCGGCGCGCAAGGGCACGCGCCAGAAGTGCCCGGCCCGTGAGTTCTTCCTGGGCTCCACCGACGAAGGGTGATCTGAGAAGACGCCCGACGTCTTCAAGCGTCGCATTGACGGGATGAAATCGAAGGATCTGGATCGCCGCCTCGACAATCGGATAGTGGGCCAGAGGCGGACCGGCAGAGATGTTATAGGGCAGGAACGAATGGTCGGGCCCTACCCGCGTGCCTCCGGGATCGAAGGTCTCCCGAAACACGCGCTCGACGAGATCCCGGGATCGGTCCAGACCGGGGACGACGATGCCAATGCGAAACTCGGACACAGCTTCGGACCGCCGGGCCTGTTTCGCCTTCAGGCGTGTGGAAAGCACGCGTCGTGCCCACACTGCGGAAGCCCGAACCTCCGATTCGGGCTGATGGAAACCCATACTCTCGGGTCGCCTGGTCGAGAACCCCTCGGTCCGGTCCTCGATCCTGGTCTCGATCTCGATTTGCGATCCACATTTTGCAGCCGCGTCCAGAAGGTTCCTATACGCGGGCGGGAGTTCGTCGAATCCGACCACCCGGATCTCGGGAGGCAGGGATATCTCGCCCCGCCGGACGCAGTCAGACACGAACGACGGCAGCTCGGCTGTCGAAAGCCAGCCCTGCGAGCGGAGGCGAGAGCGAAATTCCTGTGACCAGTTGCAAAACGCCTCTGTGTCCTCGGTTTCGCCCCACACCACCCCATCGAGTGGCACGCTCCACATCCAGGCCAGATTCCACGCTTCGAGAGCCGCATCTGCAGTCCGCCCCCAGTCCGACACATGTGAATCCCCGGACGCCTGGCGAATGACCTCTTCCCAAACGGAGAGTTCAGCCGGGGATCGGAGCAGGATCGGCGGGCTCGTCGGTCGGTCCGAGTACAGCCACTCCCGCCAGAGCCCCACGATCCAGCTTCTGAATGGCACGATCCCGGCACCGGACCAGCCTCTCTGTCCGCGGAGAACGTGTCCCGAGTCATCGAGCCGCACGAGCTCGCGGGCCAGGCGCGATGTCGCCGTCAAGACGACCGACCCGACAGGGATTCCCTCCCGAATGAATGCATCCGGGTGCCATGCGTAAGCAGTGTGGGGCACGGCCCCAACAGAACATGGGATGCCGACGGATCTGGTCCGCGCATGTGGACCTGATTAGCACCCTGTCTGCGGGAAACTCCCCTCATCAAACAGACTGCGAGCGACGTGAGGAGACCATGTCCAGAACGGCAACTGCGGAACAGACAGAGAGTCAGGAAGGTCGGAGGCGCTATGTCGCGTTCGACATCGAGACCGCCAGAATTCTTCCAGACGAGGTGACCGACATCCTTGCCCATCGGCCGCTCGGTGTGGCCTGCGCGGCCGCGTATCTCGGGGATTCGGGGGAAACGCGCATCTGGCACGGCCGGGACTCGTCAGGGAACCCGACCCCGAGAATGACACCTGCGGAAGTCCAGACGCTCGTCTCTGACCTCGCCAGATTCGTCGAACAGGGATACACGTTGCTGACATGGAACGGTCTCGGTTTCGATTTCGATGTCCTGGCCGAAGAGTCGGGCAGGACAAACGAATGCGCCGAGCTGGCCGTGTACCACGTCGACGCGCTCTTTCACGCCGTGTGCACACTCGGCTATCCGGTCAGCCTCCAGAAGGCCAGCGAAGGGATGAACCTTCCGGGAAAGCTCGATGGCATGTCCGGTTCGGATGCACCCCGTGCGTGGTCTGAAGGGCGCTACCCCGATGTCCTCAGGTATGTTGCCCAGGATGTTCGCGCCACCTTCGAGCTGGCGGTCGCGTGCGAGAAGCGAAAGGAGCTGGCATGGATCACGCGCAGGGGTACCCGGCGTTACCTTCCGCTTCGCGAGGGCTGGCTCACGGTCGAAGAAGCCCGGCTGCTCCCGGTGCCCGACACCTCATGGATGTCCGATCCACCGAAGCGTGAACGGTACACCGGCTGGGCAGATGAGATCCTCCCGCCAACGATTCCTCCGGGACGCGAGGAACAGCTCGGACTCTGGGCCTGAAGCTGCCGCCCTTCCGTCGGCCCGGTTGAGGGGTTCAGAGCACCCCCGCGTATTCGGATACCCAGGCGAACCTGGTATCCCGAAAGAGATCCGGGTGAGCGATCAGGATTAGCTTTCGGCGTGCCCGCGTGATCGCGACGTTGAGGCGGCGGTCGTCGAAAACGAATCCCGATCCGCGCGACCTGACGAAAGAAATGAGCATGATGTCGCGCTCCCCACCCTGGAAGCGCTCCACCGTGTCGATCGTCACGCCCGTTGTCCCCAGCATCTGCCTCAGGAGGGCGACCTGGGCCCGAAAGGGAGAGACGATGCCAATCGCATCGGCTGTTACGGTCTCGAGTAACCGATGGGTGATCTCAGCGACGCTCTCCGCTTCGGCCGAGTTCGAACGGCCCGTGGATCCCTGATCAACTGGCACGAAGACGAGAGGTCCACCGACCTGCGGCTCCCGTTGGGCCGCCGAGACGCCCGCTTTCAGCTGCCCTCCGTAGTAGAGGCGATTCGCAACGTTCATGATCGTCGGATGCATCCGGTACTGAACGTCGAGCAGCGACACAACCTCCGGACAGTGTTCCATGGCCTCGACCTTCAGCCGTTCGAAGAGCGAAACATCCAGGCCGGGTGTCTGGATCACGGGAGGTAGCTGCCGATCATCTCCGATCAGTACGAATCGCGCGGCGCGCATCACGAGTGCGAGTGACAGGGGCTCGGTAAGCTGGCTGGCCTCGTCGACCACCGTCAGTTCGAACCGACGTTGTCGCAGATACGCATGTGACGCCGCGCGATGCGCGGTTGCCGCCACGACACGGACCGAGTCGAACCTCTCCCTGAGTTCCCGGGCCGATGCCGAGACCGCGGCCAGGTCTTCGCTGAAACATTCGGTGGCGCGTGACCCGAGGTGGCGGGCCAGTTCGGGAGAGCTCTCAGACCGACCGATTCGAAGGAAACGGGCCTCGGGATCCCTGTCCAGCAGGGACATGAGCATGCTGTCCAGGGCCGTGTTCGTGAAAGCCCCGAGCAGGACATCCCCTGGCGTCGATTCGACGATTTCTGGAATGATGCGGGTCTTGCCGGTCCCGGGCGGGCCCCAGATCAGGTGACAGAGGGGCGAAGAACGGACGCGACGAACAGCCTCGATCTGGCTGGGATTGAGCCCACTCGCCGCGCCCGAATCCGGCGGAACGCCGGCCTCTGATCCGAACCGAGCCGCCGACAGATCTCCGAGAATGACCTGCTTCAGCGGAGCCGACGGAGCCGACAGGAAGTCGTACAGGCCCGTCTGGCTGGCCTCGGAAGTCAGGTCCATCCTCAATCGGTCGATGATCCACGGTCCCTCACCCACGGTCGAGGCATCGAGGTTGTTGAGCGGAATGGCAATGCGAACCTGGCTGAGACTGATCGCGCGAACGTAGCCCTGATACGACGGACGGCTCGCAATCTCTCCGCAGTGAATGAGAACGCGGTCACCGGTAGCCAGTTCAGACAGGTTGGATGCGAACTCGAAAACGAACAGGTCGGCCTCGTTCCCCACGCAGCGCGCGCCCACGATCGTTCTGAAGTCCCGGACTCGCTCGTCGAGCCGGCTGTCATCGAGCAGCGACGCCAGTTCCTGTCCCTGGGACCAGCTTTCGTCACGAATCCACGTCGAGAAGCGGCGAAAATAGGCCAGTTCAGGGGACTCTCCCGCGTCGGGCGCGTCTCCGAAGACCGCGGAGTCGTGCCGGCAGCGCGAACGTGTCCACGTCGGACACTGCCCGCATACGCGGCTGTCATAATCGGCCCATGGGAGCCGGACTCCCGACCGACGTCCGCCGAGGGAGTATGTGAGTGCGATGAGCCGGTTCCTCGCGGCAATGACATCGTGAAAACCAACTCCCGGCCGAAGAGGCGTACTGGTCCCGTCAAAGGAAGAAACAAGCCGGGCCCGCAGGACAACGGTCTGGTTCGACTCACGCCGGCAGCGCCGGACGAAATCCGAAAGAAGCAACCGGTACACATAGAGCTGCCTGTGGTCCTCGGGCCGCAGCCGCCGGCCTGTCTTTAGCTCTACGATGTCGAGCATCTCGCCAGACCGGAACACTGCGTCAATACGTCCCTGGATCCCGATCGTCGGTGAGTATCTCCTGACTTCGACCTGAGGGTCCTCGAGCATCTGGGGGTTTGCGCGGACGACCTCCCGAAGCCTGGCCGCATGATCGAGAACTTCACGTTCGAACGAGTCTTCGTCGAACGCCTCGTCGGCGAGGGCGACCAGCTGAGAGAGGAACGGAACCCGGACGTCGCGGTAGCAGGCCTCGAGATCGTCTTCGCCCGCGATCAGTCGGTCTAGAATTGCGTGGACGAGGAGCCCACGAACGGTATGAACGGTCGTGTCCCCACGGCCACGCCGCAGGCGATCGATTTCCGGCTTGGGGCACTCCATGCTGCGCGCCACCGTCGTCGCGTTAGCCTGCCGCAGCGGCTCGAGGATGAAGAACGTGTCGGGACCCACCTCGAACAAACCATCGGAAACCGGAATCAGGTTGTACAGGGCGACGCCCGCATGGACCCAAAACAGAGCCAGTGTCCGAAAAGCCGTCGGGTTCGTGCGCGCGGAGACACGCACCGTAATCTCCCTGTTCCGAAGCATCCCGCTCGTCACCCAGGCTTCGAAGGACCGAACTGCCGGAGCGCCCGTTTCGTCGGTCCCCCCGGGCTCGACACGGAGGATGCGCAC
>Ga0055489_10000115_pt1 | contig 10355 bp, 9 predicted proteins | sample RushOxbow_ThreeS_6_FD_57913 | JGI IMG/M metagenome (GOLD analysis project Ga0055489, IMG submission 57913) | Wetland microbial communities from San Francisco Bay, California, USA, that impact long-term carbon sequestration - RushOxbow_ThreeSqB_D2 | ecosystem: Environmental > Aquatic > Marine >...
TTGGGACACGCCGAGGCGTTGGAAGACACGGCTCGCGAGGTTCTGCTCGTCGCCGTTCGCGAAGTGGACCATGACGATTCCACGGCCTTCGCGGAGCTGCTGCTCGAAGAGACGCTGATCCTTCTCGGAAATGCCGATCAGGTGAGCCAGATCTCCGAGTTGTGCCGTGAGGCCGCTCACCATTGTCCCCGCTGGCGTTCCCGCGAGCATCCGGGCAACGGGTCCGGAGATAACACAGGGCCCGACACCAGATACGATCAGACTGGTTGCTGAAGATAGTGTCCCCGACGTCGGGCCTCCATAGGCACCCTCCAGAGCGGGCACGTCGGAGCACAGAACCGAGATTTGTCTGTCGGAAATGCCCGCCATCGCGAGTTCCTTCAAGGTGGCTCGGACCGTTTCGGCTGATACGCTACATGAAATCGCCGATTGCAAGATCCCCCCAACGGGCAACCGTGTCTGCTCCCCGCTGTCTGAAGTTGCCACAGAAGGATACCGATGGGAAGCTAGTGAAATCCCTGGTTTCCGTCGACCGGAGAGGGTTTGATGAGCTCTGCGATTCCGGCCCGTTCCTCGAGAATGGTCCGTATCGTACTGTCTCCGACGGCTCCGCTACTCAATGTGGCGACCCATCGTTCCAGCACCTCCCGAGTCTGTCCGTCATCAGTTCCCAGCCTGTAGACATCCCGATGGGCCTCTACGAAGATCCGACCATCGGCCAGTTGGGTGGCCAGAACGGGCTGGTAGATGATTTCGACCGGCATCCCGGTCATGGAACCCGTGAACAGACTGCGAATGTCATCGGGATGCAGCCGGACACAGCCGTGGGTTACGAAGCCGTAGACTGAGGAAGGCATATTCGTCCCGTGGATCCCAAGACCCGGTTCCGAAAGACCGATCCAGAACTCTCCCAGTGGGTTGTCAGGCCCAGGAGGAACCTGAGTGTCCACGCTACGTCCTTCCCGGCGCATTTCTTCCTGGATCGACACGGGAACGTCCCACGTGGGGTCCTCTTCGAGCGTCACGATACGGAACAGGCCCTGAGGCGTCTCCCAGTCTGGACGGCCGACGCCAGCTGGCCACGCGCCGAGCAACTGTCGATCAACGAAGTAGAAAAGCATTCTCTGAGGAATATTGACGAGGATCCCTGTATCGAAAGACGGTTGGGGAACGACGTGGCGGTTGTCGATGCGCAGTCGTTCGCTCGTAGCGAGTTCGTCCGGAGCTTCCAAAGCGTTCAGATTCGCCAGAGTTTGCCAGTCCACGCCGAACCGTGCCCCGATCAAAAACAGCGTCTGCCCTTCCCGGACCGTGTAGTCGAAGGTATCTCCGATCAGGATTCCAGTGCTCGCTTCGGGAGGGGCCAGGATCTCTGACTGAGCAAGGAGCAGCAGAGTCGTCAGGAAGAGGGACATCATATGCGCGAACCTCCTTCGGTGGCGATCCAACGGGGTCGCCACTCAGTCGACATTCCGCAAAGCCCGTCAGCGAAGGTCTGCCGAGAGGTAGCGACGGTCGGAAGCAACCGATTCGATTGCGGGAATCAGTTCCCGCCCGGCGGCGAGCTTCAGTACATAACCCAGCGCTCCAGCCTTGAAAGCCGCTTCGACATAGGCGAACTCGTCGTGGATGGAAAGCATGATGACTTTCACGCCCGCGTGTGTCGCGGTGAGCGCACGCGTGGCTTCGATACCGTTCAGGCTGGGCATAGAGATGTCGACGATCGCAATCTCGGGATTCTGTTCGGCGACTTTCAGGAGCAGCTCGCCACCGTCGCTGACCTGGGCGACGATGTCATAGGTGCCTGCGAGCAGCGCCTGGATCAGATTCAGAATGACGCGATCGTCGTCGGCGACGACGATGCGACGCCGTCTCTTCCTCTGGCTTTCTTCCCTGACGGTGGACTCGTGACCATCTGAAGGCTTTCCAGCATTTGCTGCCACGTCCGACCTGCCCTCCACTGGTAACCTCAAAATCCGACGTGGCTAGTCTTCTTATTGAGGTCCCAGGTGCTGCGGTGTGCAGATTAGCATCGAATCCGATGAGGGCTAGCTCGGAGAGTTACTAGTTCTCGTTGACTCAGGGGGCGTTGGGTCGGAGGCCCTGTCTCGCGGTCCTAGGCGATCACGCCGTGCTTCAGTGCGTATCTCGTCAGTTCTGCTGTCGAGTGGAGCCCAAGGTCCTGCATCATGCGGTATTTGTGAAATTCCACGGTACGGGGTGATACGTTCAGCAGCCCCGCGATTTCCTTGTTCGTATGTCCCTCGGCCAGCAGTTGCAGGACTTCCCTCTGCCTCGGTGTCAGCCTGCTGATGCGTTTGTTCATCTGGTGGGCGCCGTTCAGGACGAATGGCAGGACATCCTCGGCGACCTGAGGGGAGATATAACGACCCCCGCGGAGCACTTCGCGAATTGCCCTGACCAGCTCGTCCGAAGGTGTGCTCTTGAGAACGTACCCCGAGGCCCCGGCCTCGAGCACCTCCGTTGCGTAGGTCACGTCGGCGTGCATGGTCAGGACGATGATCTTCGCCCGGGTTCCCTCCCGACGAAGCTGGCGCGTGGCCTCGATACCGTTCAGCTGTGGCATCGAGATGTCCAGGACGATCGCATCCGGTGAGAGCCGTCCGGCCTCCCGAAGGAGGGCGCGACCGTCTGCTACGGCACCGATGATTTCGAATTCCTGGCCCAGTATGCTTTCCAGACCCTGCCGGACGATCGTATGGTCGTCGGCCAGCAGGAGCCGGGGCCGGGATGTCGCTGGAGCGCCTCTTCGCACATTGCCTCTCTGAACCAGAAATGGCTCGTGACGTAACGAATACAATGGTTTGGATGCTAACACAGCTGGGGGGATTTCGGCAGGCCGGGAAGGAAGGACCCGGGCGCTTTCAGTCGGGCGGGCGCACCTGTCTGCTAGGATGATGCGCTAATGAAACTCGAAGGGATCACATGACCGTCATCAGGCAAGGACGAAAGAAGCGAGGACGAACTCCCAGGCAGGAAGGCCCCGCTACAGCTGCCCGGGGGATGACCCGGGCCGAGCGCGATGAGATTGCCCCGAGCCTGATCTCTGAGTTGCTGGACACCGCAGCTCAGGGGATCCTGGCCGTGAACGATAAAGAACGAATTGTGCTCTTCAATGCCATGGCGTGCGCGATGTTCGGATATTCCCGGAAGGAGATGGCCGGGCGCCGACTAGGCTCTTTGCTACCCCGCGGTCTGCGCCGGGCGCACGTCGCTCATGTGGAGGGTTTCTTCTCGAAGCCAGCGCGGCGCCCGATGGGGAAGGGGCGGGATCTGATGGGTCTCCGGAAGGATGGCCGGCTGTTTCCCATCGAGATTGCCCTCAGCGCAGTCGAATCGGAACATGGGCGGCTGGCTGTCGCCATCATTTCCGACATCAGCGAGAGAAAGGAGGCCGAAGCGGAGATTGCCGAATCCCGCGCCCGACTGAGGCAGTTGACGCAACGGCTGACGACCGCGGTCGAGACCGAGAACCGTAAATGGGCCCGGGAACTCCACGACGTCTTCAGCCAGCGTCTCGTCGGAGTCGTAATGGGATTGTCTCAACTCACTTCGGAAAGCGTGAGCAACGCCAGGTTGCGGGCGATCGAAGACCAGGTCCGAACCCTGGCCGAGGACATCCACAGCCTGTCCCGACGGATGCATCCCAACATTTTGCACGACCTCGGGCTCGTCGCGGCCCTGAGATCCGAGATCAGGGCGTTCGGGCGCGAATCGGGCATCCGGACAGAGTTTCGCACCCGAGGCGTTCCGAAGCTCCTTCCTGACGAGATCGCACTATGCCTCTACAGGGTCGCGCAGGAAACGCTGCGTAACATCCGCAAGCACTCCGGAGCCACCGAGGCGCAGATCTCGCTCCTTGGCCGAAAGGGACGGCTGACCCTGAAGGTTGTCGACATCGGGGACGGTTTCGACCTCGACCGGGCCCTCAGAACGGGAGGTCTCGGACTGATCAGCATGGAGGAACGAACCCTGTCGGTCGGGGGGGAGTTTTCGGTGATATCCGCCCCCGGCAAGGGGACGACGGTTCGTGCATCCGTTCAGGTCGCGTAGAGCCGGAACTCCAGCGCTCCCGGGAAAGTTTCACTCGGTAGACCCGGACGCTACAGGTCCGGTTCGTCTGGTCCCCATGTGAGATGCATCCAGGTATTCGAGGACTTCGCGATCCTCGACCTGCGGAAATCTCCGATACTGTTCCCCGACGGCAAAGAAGTGAGACGGGATCGAGAGGACGACGATCGCGTCGGCTTCGGTGCGAAGAGCTTCGAGTGCCTGTTGCGAAGCGACCGGAGCCGTCACGACGATCTTGCCGGGGGAAAGCGTGCGGAGACCACGGACTGCGGCTATGGCTGTGGCTCCTGTGGCGATTCCGTCGTCGACGAGAATTACCGTGCGTCCGTCGAGCCGCCCCAGGGGAGCGCCTCTTCGGTAGAGTTGCTGCCGGCGTCGGATTTCCTCCTGCTGACGTCCGACTTCCTCGTCGAGGTAGTGTCTGACCCGGGAGCCGTCTTCCGATTCGAGATCGATGTTCAGGAACCGGTGGCCGGTCTCCGTCAGCGCGCCCAGCGCGTATTCCGGATTTTGAGGCGCTCCAAGCTTTCGCGTGATGAACACATTCAGGGGAAGGCCGAGGGCCTGATGAAGCGCAAAGCCGACCGTGGCTCCACCGCGCGGCAGCGCGAGGATGATGCTGTTTGGATCGTCCTGGTATTCAGCGAGGCTGGCCGCCAGCAGACGTCCGGCTTCCATCCTGTCTTCGAACATATCGTGATCTCTTCGGCGCTCCGCAACCGGAAGCGTCAGGAATCCAGACCGGTCTGCGGCCCCCCGAGGCTCACGTCACGAAGGACACGGCTGAAGACTCCGGGGTCGCGGAGGCGGGTCGCAAGATCGTCGACCGAAATCAGGCCCCTGAGATAGCCCTCTTCGTCTGTGATGACGAGCCTGCGCAGCTTGTGAGTCTCCATCACCTGGGTTGCGTCGGAGAGTTCCTGGCCGTCGCGACACTGAATGACCTCCCTCGTCATGATTGCAGAAGCCGGTGTCGACCGTGGATCCAGGCCCTCTCCACAGCATCGCAGGGCGATATCCCGGTCGGTGACTACACCAATGCAGCGCCCTTCGCGGGTGACTGGCAGGATGCCTACCTCCAGTTCCCCCATTCGCACGGCGGCATACTGACAGGGGTCGTTCGGGCTGATCGATTCGACCTCGGTTGTCATCACTTCGCTGATCTTCATTCGAGACCTCCACTCCGGATCACTGAGAGCAGAATCGGACGCTCCGTCCCCGGAGTCATCGATTATCCCCGTCCCCGGAGAAAACTCTGAACCCGGACATCTACGGGGTTGCGGAAAGGTACTGGCGAAACCATCCGCCAGCCAGGGCGCGACCTCGTCGAGTGCCCCGGGTTCCTCGAAAAGGTGGGTCGCCCCCTCGACGACAGAAAGCGAGTTCGGCCCGCCCTCCGCGGCGGCCGCACCCGTGCTGGCTCCGAAATAGCCGATCCGGTCCGGTATGTCCGGATGGCCCTGTGCCCAGAGTGTGGCCTCACGAAGCCGGTCTGCAAGCAGTGCGATGTCGAATCGGTACTGGGCGGTCTGGCGGTCCCGGGTTTCCTCGCTCTCGGTCAGCAGGTCCATGAGGAGGGTCGCGAATCCGTGGCGGACGAGGACAGACGCGACGAACTGATTGCGGGGACTGTGGCGGCTGCTCCCACTCCCGTGGGCGAAGATCACGAGGCCACGACGCTCGTCGCTCACCCTCAGGGTTCCGGCCAGGCTGACACTATCGGTTCCGACGACGACGGACCGGATGGCATCTCTTCCCATCGGTTCCAGATCGTGTCACAGCCCTGGGTCTGCCGGATACTGGTGGAACTACGGGTTCCTGGCCTGTGCCTTACCCCCATCATCACGCGAGGGGGGTGGGTGGAGTGTGATCCACCGAAGGACATCCTGCTGCTCGACCATCCCCACGAATTCCGAGCGTTCGACGACGGGCAGTTCCGTACCGACTGCGGAGAGCAATTCTGCAGCCCTGGACGCAGTCATGGTCGAGTCGAGGGTAGTGAGCTCTTCGGCCGGGGTCATGATGTCGGCCACCCGCGTCCATGGCCATTTCTCGCGGGGGATCTTCTGCACATCCCTCAGCCGCACGACTCCCGTAAGCGCTCCGTTGACGAGGACCGGATAGGCCGTCTGGTCGGTCTGCATCAGAAAGTCGTCCACAAAGGACTGGACGATCAGATCCGGTTCGACCGAGCGAACGTTGCGCATGATGTCGGAAACACGGACGTGTCGAAGGGTCTGGTTGAGGAACATGTGCTGGTAGCTCATTCCGGCGGCGTTGATCAGAAACCAGCCGATCAGAATGAGCCAGAGGCCCTGCGCCGAAACGCCACCGAACAGGTTCATGAAGCCGGTGAAGACCAGCAGCCAGCCGACGAGCTGTCCGAAGCCGGCCGCCCACCGGGTTGCCTTGACGACGTCGCCAGTGATCCACCAGAGCGCCGAACGAAACACCCGCCCGCCGTCCAGGGGAAATCCGGGTATCAGGTTGAATAGTCCGAGCAGGACGTTGATTGGACCGAGCCAGAGCAGGAGTGTTCGGATCGGGCTCATGGTTCTCAGTGCTTCGCTGATTCCACTCATCAGATCGTTGGGTTCGAGAGCCGTGCCCCAGGCCCCGGCCAGGGTCGCCACGACGCCGATCCCGAGGCTCGTGAGAGGACCGACCACCGCCATCAGGAACTCCGCCCTGGGCGTTGGCGGCTCGTCCTTCATCTGAGATACTCCGCCGAACAGGAACAGCGTGATTCCCTCGACGCGTATGCCCTCGGTTCGGGCGACGACCGAGTGCGAGAGTTCATGTGCCAGAACTGAAGCGAAAAACAGGAGCGCGGCACCGGATGCAGTCGTCCATGTCACAATCGAGCCCCAGTCGGGATGCCAGGACGGCAGGAGGCTCAGGCCCAGGTTGAGCAGGACAAGGACGAATATGAATACCAGGCTCCAGTGGACGAAAATCTCGATACCAAGTATTCGACCCAGGCGAATGGCGCGGGCGAAGGCCCCTCGGCCGGTCCTGCTTTCAGAGGCTGAAGGTGTCATAGTCGGGGACATTTCTGTCGGGAGCAACGATACCAGACGCTGGCCTACGCCTGCAGAAGTTCCGGAATCAGATCCCTGGCGAGGATCGACCGAAGTCGCCGGTCATGGCCTCGGCGAGTTCAGGGGATGAGAACGGCAGCGCCTTCAAGGTTCCCCGACCTCAGACACTGAAGGGCGTCGTCGGCCGCTCGGAGTGAGAACTCGCGTGTCGTCGTCCGAATCTGGAACCGGGATGCCAGGCTCATGAAGGCTTCCGCGTCGTGTCGGGTCAGGTTGGCGACGGACACGATCTGCCGCTCGTCCCAAAGCCACGCATACGGAAAACCGGGGATGTCGGACATGTGAATTCCACCGCAGACGACCCTGCCGCCCTTTCCCACAGATGCGAGCGCGACGGGGACGAGCGATCCGACGGGTGCGAATATGATCGCAGCATCCAGCTCTCCGGGAGGCTTTTCCGAGGAATCGCCTGCCCAGACGCAGCCCAGCCCCCGCGCAAAGGCCTGAGCGCGGGTATCTCCGGGTCGGGTAAACGCATAAACCTCGCGCCCCTCGAAGCATGCGACCTGAGCGACGATGTGGGCGGCCGCGCCGAACCCGTAGATGCCAAGGCGTCCGGCGTCTCCGGCTTTCCTGAGAGACCGATACCCTATGAGTCCCGCACACAGCAGGGGAGCCGCGCCGGAATCATCGTAGCTGTCGGGGATTCGAACCACGAACCGCTCGTCCGCCAGGGTGAAGCCGGCGTACCCACCGTCGCACGTGTACCCGGTGAACACCGGTTCGTCGCAGAGGTTTTCCCGTCCCGTCCTGCAGAACCGGCATCGCCCGCAGGTCGATCCGAGCCACGGGATGCCCACGCGATCGCCGGTGGAGAATCTCGTGGCTCCCTCACCCGACGCCTGAACCCGTCCGACTACTTCATGACCCATTACCAGGGGTAATGCCGGAGCGTGGAGTTCTCCATCGGCGATGTGGAGATCCGTTCTGCAGACCCCACATGCCGCTACCTTCACGACGATCTGACCGGGGCCGGGCTGAGGCACTTTGCGAGTTTCCTCGCGAAGCGGCTGGCCTGGCTCGTCGAGCACCATCGCCTGCATGGTGTGTCTTCCCCCTGCTGCCGGCAATGAACTGAGCCCACCGAGTAGAGAATCTAGGTCTGGCCTCGGTTGTTGAAGCGATCTCTGAAGGCCTGTACCTGATCGCGGTGAGTAATGACAACGACCTCATCGCCCGACTTTAGCTTCGTGTCGTCGGACGGGATCAGGAGATGGCCTTTTCGATAAACACAGACGACCCGGCTGTTGTCGGGCATCGCCAGACTGTGCAGAGGGCCCTCTTCGTCGTCCCGGGCGACGAACGAGAGGGCCCGGGCCTCGTCCCGGATCATCGTGGAGAGTTCCAGCGGGTCGCGCCCTTCGAACATGTCGGCGAGCAGCCGGCCTGTCGAACGGGCAGGGATGATCGTGTATTCGAGACCTAGCTCGATACACATGTGCTCGAGTTCGGGTTCGTCGATCTTCGTCACGACCCTGGGAAATCCCAGGGAACGTCCAACCAGACTGGCCAGAATGTTGGTTTCATCGCTCCCCGTCAGGCAAAACAGAACGTCGGTCTTTTCGACCATCGCTTCACGGAGGATCGCAGGCCGGCTACCGTCCCCGTGCAGAAAGCCGCAGTCCAGCTCTGCGGCGAGGGCGTCGATCCGCGCCTTGTCACGATCCACGATGATGACTTCATGACCCCATTTCAGGAGCTGTCTGGCGGTCATTACCGCGAGTGAGCCCGCACCGACGAAGGCTGCTCTCATATTCCGATCACCATGCTCTCCAGACCTAATCGACCCGATTGCCGAGCCAGTTACGCGGATACAATAGCACCAGCAATGCGACGATCTCCAGACGGCCCAGGAGCATGTCGACCCCCAGCACGCCCTTGAGCAGCAGTGGAAGGTCGTGGCTTGTGATCCCCGAGGAGAGACCGACCGTGCCGACTGCGGAAACGACTTCGAAAAGAGCCCCTAACGGGGGATACCCGTAGACCAGGAAGAAGAGCCAGGATGTGAGCGTGACGCCCAGATACAGGATGACGAGCACCAGGGCGTGCTGGATGTCGTCCGGAGCGACGGTGTGGTCACCCAGACGCACCTCTGCGGCTACGGCATGAGGAGGAAGAGTCGTGCGGCGAATCGCGGTCCGGACCAGCTCCAACACGAGCATGAGCCGCAGGAGCTTGATGCCGCCGGCGGTCGATCCCAGCCCACCCCCAACGAACATTGCGAGGATCATGACCACCTGAGCCGCCGCTCCAGTGTCCGCCGGGTCGAGGGTCGAGAAGCCTGTAGTCGTCTGCGCAGAGGCACCCATCAGGAACCCATGGCGTAGCGCTTCGCCCCAGCGGAAGCCCGATTGGTAGTGGAAGAGTACCGTGAGTGCCGTTCCGACAAGGACCAGTGCGACGATCAGGGCGCGAAGCTCCGTGTCTCCGAGGAAGGTCGGCCGGAGTCTTCTGAAGTAGAGGTAGAGCGGGAGAGGAATGGCCCCCATCACGGCAGTGCCGATGAGGGTGTACCGGGTCAGCCAGCTCTCGATCCCGCCCAGACTCTGGTCGAAGCTGGAGAACCCTCCCGTGGATACGGCCGTCAGCACGTGGATGACTGCGTTGAAGGGGGTTCCCGAAGCCGCCCACACGATGGCGAGGCCGAGTATCGTGAGCGTCAGATAGACGCCAAGCATACGTCTGGCGTGTGTGCGAGCCGTTGTCAGGATCGTCTCCGAGCCGTAGGGTGTCGTCAGGCGGCGTGCGGCCGTTTCGTTTCCCATCAGGAGCGCGACCAGAAGTACCACGAAGCCCAGTCCGCCACACCATTGCATCCAGGCTCTGTCGAAGAGGAATGTTTGCGCCTGGCCCTCGACGCTGGAAAGGGTCGTGAGTCCCGTCGTCGTGATTGCGGAAATGCTTTCGAACAGGGCGTCGGTTGGGGTCAGATCTCCACTTGTCAGAGGATAGGCCAGCAGGACCGGAGACAGGAGGAAGGCCAGAGCGATCACAGTTAGTGCTTCGTTCGTCTGGATATACCGGGGTGTGGACTGCCACGCGGCGGGTATTGCGAGAGTGAGCAGGACGCCGAGTACGAGCGTCCACTTCAGCGCGTCTTCGAGGCTGCCTGTCAGGAGCGACACGCCCATGGGGACCACAGAGAGCAGCGCGAGCACGAAC
>Ga0055489_10000116_pt1 | contig 10342 bp, 10 predicted proteins | sample RushOxbow_ThreeS_6_FD_57913 | JGI IMG/M metagenome (GOLD analysis project Ga0055489, IMG submission 57913) | Wetland microbial communities from San Francisco Bay, California, USA, that impact long-term carbon sequestration - RushOxbow_ThreeSqB_D2 | ecosystem: Environmental > Aquatic > Marine >...
GCCGCGTTGAGCACCGCCGGCATGGAGCCGCCCTCGTTAAGGGCCGCGTAGGCCAACCCCAGAGCGGGAAAGCGCTTTTTCTCCACAGGGAGAAAATTCAGCGCACTATGCTTGGTCAAATCCAGCGGCTCCCAACTGCCCTTGAGCCGGTGCGGGTAGGCCAGCGCATAGGCGATCGGAATACGCATATCGGCAATGCCCAATTGCGCCATGATCGCACCGTCTTGATAGCGCACCATCGAATGCACGACGCTCTGGGGGTGAATCACCACTTGAATGCCGCTAGGTTCCATATCGAACTCCCAGCGCGCCTCGACGACTTCCAGTCCCTTGTTCATCATCGTCGCCGAATCGATGGTGATCTTTCGGCCCATTTTCCAGTTGGGGTGTTTGAGCGCTTGGTCGATCGTTACCGTGGCCAAACGAGCGAGCGGCGTGCGCAGGAACGGGCCGCCGGAGGCGGTCAAGATGAGCTTATCGACTTCGCCGCGCTGGTTCCCCTGCAAACACTGAAAGATCGCGCTGTGCTCGCTGTCCACCGGCAACAACCGCACGCCCTTTTTTTTGGCGGCTTTGACGAACAATTCACCAGCCATCACCAGTGCTTCTTTATTGGCCAGGGCGATTTCTTTTCCGGCCAATAAACCGCGCAGCGTCGGCAACAAGCCGGCGCCGCCGACGATTGCTGCTAACACAACATCGACCGCCGACGCAGTGGCTACCTCGGCGGCACCGGCCTGGCCGCACAGAATTTCAACCTTGTGTTTTCCGAGTAATTTACGCAGTGGCAAAATGTCTTCTTCACGCTCGATTGCCGCTAGCACCGGTGAGAACTCTTTGATTTGCCGGGCCAGCAAAGGCAAGTTCCGCCCCGCCACCATGCCGTGAACTTTGAAGCGCTCGGGAAACTCCCTGACGAGCGCCAAGGTGCTAACGCCAATCGATCCAGTGGAACCCAGCAGGGCGATTGTTCTCATGGATGCACAACCTTTAGATAAAATGCCGTGAAGACGATCGGAAATATCAAACTGTCGAGACGATCCAAAACCCCGCCGTGACCCGGCAATAGTTCACCGGAATCCTTGACTGCAAACGCGCGTTTGATCAATGATTCAAAAAGATCGCCGATTTGGCCGAGCAGGCTCATGATTAATGCAAGCATGGCGATCTCGAAAGTTGCCACCGGTAGCGCCAAAAGCGCCGCGGCAAGCATGCCGGTAAAAATGCCGCCGATCACACAGGCAACCGAACCTTCAACAGTTTTGCCGGGACTGAGGTCCGGCGCCAGCTTTCGAGTACCGAATCGTCGGCCGATGAAATAGGCCGACGTGTCGCCGGCCATGGTCACCAGGAATACAAATGCCACCCAGGAGCGCCCCCCATTGAGTTGGAAAAGCAGAACCGCCTGAGGCACCAAAAAACCGATATAAAGGCCACCCAACAATGTCCAACCCAATCGGGTGAGCCTCCCGGCGATGGAACCGACCGACCATAGCGCGCTGGCGAATAAGACGATCAAGAAGGCGCCAAGCCAGAGCGCCATCGAGGTTGCGGGCGCGACCATGACGGCGAGAGCGACGGCGCTGCCGAAAAAAATTCCCCAGGCCTGCTGCCTCCCATCGTCTGGACAGGCGAACGCGAAGTACTCTCGCAACGCAGCCACCGTGAGTAAAAAGAAAACTATGGAGAATAGCCAAGGCGCGCCCCAGCCGACCAACCAAGCCAGCAACGGAAGCCCCACCGCGGCGGTGCCGATCCGCGCTTTAAGATTTCCGTCCACCAGCCTCCAGCGTCGGTGCGAGACTTCCAGCCATCTGTTCGTCGGTGCGGCCAAAGCGCCGGCGCCGGCGTTGAAAATCGAGGAGCGCTTGAAGATATTCCTTTTCGCGGAAATCCGGCCAAAGAGTCGGCGTGACATAAAGCTCGCTGTACGCGATCTGCCAGAGAAAAAAGTTGCTGACTCGCATCTCGCCGCTGGTGCGAATCAAGAGATCGGGATCGGGCACCCCCGCGGTATCAAGATGCGCGGAAACCCACCGCTCGTCGACCGACTGCGGTTGGCAGCGCCCGGCCTTAACCTGCTGCGCCAAGTTTCTTGCCATGCGAACGATGTCGTCGCGGCCGCTGTAACTAAGAGCCAGAACCACCGTCATCCGTTGATTGTTGGCGGTGGCCTCGATCACGCCTTCCAGAGTGCGCCGCACGCCGACGGGCAACCGGCTGCGGTCGCCGACCGAAAGCAGCCGAATGCCGTAGCGCATCATCTTTGTCTGTTCCGCCACAAGATAATGCTCCAGCAACCCCATCAAGGCCTCAACCTCGTCGTCGGGGCGAAACCAGTTCTCGGTGGAAAAAGCGTAGAGGGAAAGATAACGGATGCCGATCTTGCGGCTCATCTCAACGATGACCCGAACCGAGGTTTTGCCGCGCCGGTGGCCTTCGATGCGATGCTTGCGCCGCTGCGTCGCCCACCGGCCGTTACCGTCCATAATGATGGCAACATGCTGCGGCAAACGGCTCCTGTCTAGAGCGTCTAGCTCCACAGTACCCCGCGTATGATGTCGTTCATCGGTGAATCAAGAATCTTGGTCGGAAGGAGAACGCCGGTTACGATACACGATAGGTAGCGAGAGCTGGAATTCTGCTGTCAGATTGCCATGACTTCGTCTTCTTTGGCTTTGACAATCTTGTCGATCCGGCCGATGAAATCATCGGTGATCTTTTGTACCCGATCGTGACCGTGCTTAGCCTCATCGGCGGTAATCTCTTTTTTCTTTTCCGCATCTTTGAGCTGCTCGACGGCAACCCGCCGATGATTGCGCACGGAAACGCGATATTCTTCAGCGATCTTCTTTACATGTTTGACCAGATCCTTGCGGCGCTCTTCGGTCAAGGCGGGAATCGGAATACGGATGACCTTGCCGTCGTTGTTTGGAGTAAGCCCAAGATCAGATTTCAAAATCGCCTTTTCGATCTCCGCCATGGCGGCCCGGTCGAACGGCTGGATGATCAGCAAACGCGGTTCCGGCGCGCTCAAGGTGGCGAGTTGGTTCAACGGCGTCGAGGCACCATAGTAATCGACATGGATATGTTCCAACAAAGCTGTTGAGGCCCGCCCGGTGCGCAGCTTGGCCAAATCCTTGCGCAACACGGCAACCGAGCTGTCCATCTCCTTTTGCGCCTGGGTAAAAATCGCTTCATTCATCGTTTTCCCCCACTCACCAGGGTGCCAATGGATTCCCCCGAAACCACCCGCTTGATGTTCCCCTTTTCCATGATGTTGAAGACAATGATCGGCAGCTGATTGTCCATGCAGAGCGAGATCGCCGTTGAATCCATCACTTTAAGTTCCCGGTTGAGAACTTCGATGTAAGTCAATTCTTCGAACTTGGTGGCGTCGGTAGACTTGAACGGATCGGCATCATAAATGCCATCCACCTTGGTCGCCTTGAGAATCACCTCGGCGCCCACTTCCATGGCCCGCAAACTCGCCGTCGTGTCCGTGGTAAAATAAGGATTTCCAGTGCCGCCGGCGAATATCACGACCCGGCCTTTTTCCAAATGGCGGGTAGCGCGCCGGCGAATATAGGGTTCGGCAACTTGGCGCATCTCGATGGCCGACAGCACCCGCGTCGACACGCCAATCTTCTCCAGGGCATCTTGTAACGCGAGGCTGTTGATGACGGTCGCAAGCATGCCCATGGTATCGGCGCTGGCGCGGTCCATACCGATCTCGCTCGCCACCGCACCGCGAAAAATATTGCCGCCGCCGATCACTAGCGCGAGTTCGCAGCCGAGATCTTTGACCTCTTTGATTTCTTGAGCAAATGCCTTGACGGTGTTGGCGTCGATACCGAAATTGCCGGGGCCGGCAAACACCTCGCCGGTCACTTTTAAGATGATTCGTTTATATCGCGGGCCACCGTTATTCATGCCGGGCTTCTGATGAGCGCTAGTCTTTCGCCACACCTTCTCCTAGGTGATAACGGGCAAACCGTCGCACCTGAATATTCTCGCCCAAACGCGCAATCGCCTCGTTGACGACATCAACGACCCGTTTATCTGGGTCTTTGATAAACGATTGTTCCATCAAACAGACCTCGGAGTAAAACTTCTCCATTTTGCCTTGGACAATCATTTCGACGACTTTTTCCGGCTTGCCAGACTCAAGCGCTTGCTGACGGTAGATCACCTTTTCATGCTCAAACTCCTCGGCAGTGACGTCTTCGCGGCGAACGCAGCGTGGGTTCGCCGCGGCGACCTGCATCGCGACGTCCTTGAGAAGGTTTTGGAACTCGGTGGTGCGGGCGACAAAATCAGTTTCGCAATTGATTTCGACCAAGACCCCCAGCTTTCCGCCGGCGTGAACATAGGCTCCGACCGCCCCGTCCGATGCCACCCGATCGGCTTTTTTGGCCGCGGCAGCCAGTCCCTTTTGGCGTAAAAAATCGATGGCCTTTTGCAGGTCTCCGGCGGTCTCGCCAAGGGCCTTCTTGCAATCCATCATGCCCGCTCCGGTCTTGTCCCGAAGCTCTTTCACCAAGCTCGCAGTCACTTCCATGTCGCCTAAACTCCTCCGGCCGCGCTTTCCGCCGCAATCACCCCTTCTGCTGCCGGTCGGTCATCGGCCTTGTCTTTGACCAAAGACTGCTCGTAAATAGTGCGGCCCTCGATCACCGCTTCGGCAATCGCCTGACAGAACAAGCGTATCGCCCGAATCGCGTCGTCATTGCCGGGCACCTTGTAGTCGATCATGTCTGGATCGCAATTGCTGTCGATCACCGCGATCACTGGCACACCGAGCTTGCGCGCCTCTTTGACCGCGATCTCTTCTTGTTTGGGATCGATCACGAATATCGCGTCAGGCAATTTGCGCATTGCTTTGATGCCACCCAGCGATTGCTCCAGTTTGTCTTTTTCGCGTCGCAGGCCCAGCATTTCTTTCTTGGTTAAGGCTTCGACGATTTTGGGATCGGCTTCCATCTCTTCGATTTTACGCAACCGCTCGATACTCTGGCGGATCGTTGTAAAGTTAGTCAGGGTGCCGCCAAGCCAGCGGTTGTGAACATAATACATGCCGCAGCGAGTCGCCTCTTCACGAATCGCATCCTGAGCCTGTTTCTTGGTTCCGACAAACAGGATATGGCCGCCCGATGCCGCCAGGTCCCGCACCACCGCTTCGAGATCCTTGAACATCGACACCGTCTGCTGCAAATCGATGATATGAATGCCGTTGCGCGCGCCAAAGATGTACGGTTTCATCTTCGGGTTCCACCGGCTGGTCTGATGCCCGAAATGAACACCGGCCTCCAGCAACTGCTTCATTGAAATCTCTGCCATACCGCTCTCCTTTGGTTTTTTCCTCCCCCCGCGTCTCTTCGCCAACGCACCTAGTTCCTAGGCACCGCGCTGACAATCGGCGAGGGTGTGTATTGAATTAATAAAACCCTGGGGGCACGCATCCGCCGGCCCGGCAGACGCACGGCGACCCAAGGACGACACAAGTCACGACAATGCTCCGCGTTTTAACAGAGATCGCCAGCTGGCGCAAGATTGACCAGCGCCGCAGATACTATTGATTCATGGATTCGAGAAATTCCTTGTTGGTCTTGCTACCGTGCATCTTATCGAGCAGAAATTCCATCGATTCGACGACGCTCAACTGAGACAAGACCTTGCGCAGAATCCAAATGCGATTGAGATCCTCGCGCGGAATCAACAGCTCTTCCTTGCGAGTGCCCGACTTGTTGATGTCGATGGCCGGGAACACCCGCTTGTCCATCAAGCGCCGGTCCAAATGAACTTCCATGTTGCCGGTGCCCTTGAACTCCTCAAAAATCACTTCGTCCATGCGGCTGCCGGTATCGATTAAAGCCGTCGCGATAATCGTCAGGCTGCCGCCGTCTTCGATGTTACGGGCGGCGCCGAAGAATTTCTTGGGTTTATGGAGCGCGTTGGAATCGACTCCGCCGGAGAGAATTTTACCGCTCGGCGGCACGACAGTATTGTAAGCCCGGGCCAAGCGGGTGATGCTATCGAGCAAGATGACGACGTCCTTACCGTGCTCCACCAACCGTTTAGCCTTCTCGATCACCATTTCCGCCACTTGCACGTGGCGCGTCGCGGGCTCGTCGAATGTCGAGCTAATCACTTCGCCATCGACCGAACGTTGCATGTCGGTGACTTCTTCCGGCCGCTCGTCGATCAACAGGACTATTAACACCACTTCTTGATGATTATGCGCAATCGCCTTGGCAATATGCTGCAGCATCATCGTTTTGCCGGTGCGTGGCGCCGCCACGATCAAGCCGCGCTGGCCCTTGCCGATGGGGGTCAATAGGTCGACGATTCGAGTCGTATAGTCGGTCGGCTGGTTTTCCAAACACAAGCGCTCGTTGGGATAAAGCGGCGTCAGGTTGTCGAATAGAATCTTTTCGCGGGCGCGCTCGGGATCCTCGTAGTTGATGGTCTCGACCTTGAGTAAGGCAAAATAACGTTCGCCTTCTTTGGGCGGCCGAATATGACCGGAAATGATATCCCCGGTGCGCAGGCTGAAACGACGAATCTGACTGGGCGAAACATAGATATCGTCCGGACCGGGCAAATAGTTGTAATCCGGAGCGCGCAGAAAACCAAAGCCATCGGGCAGAGTCTCCAATACGCCCTCGCCATAAACATGACCGTTTTGCTCGGTCTGGGCCTGCAAGATTGCAAAGATGAGATCCTGCTTGCGCATGTTGGCGGCGCCCTCGATATTAAAGGTCTTGCCAATCAGCGCGAGATCGCTGATCTTTTTTTCCTTGAGGGCTTTGAGATTCAACCCGTTGTCTTTGACGACCTCTTTAACCACTTCCTCTACGGACTCCGGCTCGGCGGATCGAGTTCTACCACGAACCATACACTATGCTTCTCCTTTCAACGCTCCAACCTGTAATCCAGTTATGACGCAATCCAATCCAAAACACTCAGTTATCGGGATATTCGAGCGCCGATGGTGCCAGGGCTCCGTTTGGAATTTCAATGGCAACGAATTTACGCTGGCGCCGGGCACAGATGCACTGGCAAGTGCGTCCGTGGGACAAACCACTAAAAGCAGATAAGAATCTCTTTTTTGAAAAGCAAAATAAGCTCAGGTCGACTAACAGCGAATGAAAATTTACTTTGGCGCGGGGACGATTAAAAAGAGTTTAGTGAACTAAGCCTCGGTGACTCAATACTATTTTAAACTCCCAACCTTGTCAACCCCAATTGCGACGAAGCCTGCGGATTCAAGGACTCTCGCTTCACCGCATGTTTTCGCAAATCATCGAGCAGACCGATCATATCAGCCGGAAGCGGCGCGCGAAAACACATTCGAGCGCCGGTACGCACGTGATCCAAAGCCAATGTTTCCGCGTGAAGCGCCTGGCGCGGGAAACCCGCCACTCGACCACCGACACTATCATCAAGGCCCGCATTGAGGTGCCGGCGACCGTAGACACGATCGCCGACCAACGGATGATCCGCATCTGCCAGGTGGACTCGAATTTGATGCGTGCGCCCGGTCCGCGGTTCCAAGCGAATCAGACAATACCAGGCGATACCCCGCACCGTCAGCGGCACCGCATAACGCTCCTCGACCGCCCATTGTGTTTTCGCCTGACGGCTCTTTCCGGTGACACGCAGACTGGACATCCGCTTGCGATCGGTCCGATGACGGCCGATGGCGCGATCGATCTCTCCCCGTTCGCCCGTCATAGATCCATGCACCAGCGCGAGGTATTCTTTATGCACGGTGCGACTTTTGAATTGTTCCATCAAACTGCGCATCGCCAAATCGTTCTTGGCGACCACCATCACACCGGTGGTGTCTTTATCGAGACGATGGACTATCCCAGGCCGGCGTTCGCCGCCGATGCCGGCGATCGCCGGACAATAATGCAAAATCGCATTGACCAATGTGCCGCTGGCGCACCCTGCCGCAGGATGGACGACCATGCCAGCCGCCTTGTCAACGACCAAAATGTCTTCGTCTTCATAGAGAACGTTGAGGGGCAAAGCTTCACCGATCAAACCGGTGTCACGAATTTCAGGCAGGCTAATTTCAACATGGTCTTGCGCTTTTAACCTCAGTCCCGCCTTGACCGTCCCGCCATTGACCGTGACATGTCCTGCATCAATGAGCTTACGCACACTGGCACGGCTCACGGAGATCGCCGCTGCGGGCTCGGCACACCGCCGCGCAACGAACAAATCAAGACGCTGGCCAGCTGCGGCGCTATCGACTGCAAAGTGAACCGGTCCCATAAAGCTAAGATCTCTAAGATTTTTTGTTGCCCGACGAGCACGAACTGAAACCTAGGCGCGCGAGAGCCGTTTCCGCCTGCGCTACGTCCAGCCGAATCTGCTCGATCAAAGCCGTCACCGTGGCAAAATTCTTTTCGTCCCGTAGCCGGGCGATGAAAGACAACTTTACCGACTCGCCATAGATTTGCCGATCGAAATTTAAAATATAACACTCGATGGTGCGCGGTCCAGCACCAAATGTCGGATTCAATCCTATGCTCGTGACGCTTGGCAGAACGTTATCACCGAGATGAAACAGCGTGGCATAGATGCCATCGCGCGGGACGATCTCGGCCCGGCTGGCAATATTTGCGGTGGGAAAGCCAAGATCCCGCCCGCGCCTGTGGCCGGATACCACTTTGCCGGAAACGAAAAAATATCTCGCCAGCATCGGTTGCACCGCGGCAACCTCGCCAGCGCCGAGTAACTCACGAATGCGCGAACTACTCACACGCTCGCCGCACACCATTACCGGCTCTACCATGCCCACGGCAAAACCAAATTGCGCGCCCCAGCCCCGCAACTTATCGATGTCCCCCACGCGTCCTTTACCGAAACGCAGATCCTTCCCCACCCAGACCTTCTTGGCTCGCAGGCGATCGACTAAGAATCTGCCCACGAACTCCTCTGCGCCGATTGCCGCAAACGACCGGTCGAATTGCTGAATGACCGCAAAATCGACACCGAGAGAGTGCAACAACTGCATCTTGTCCTTGTGCGTCAGGAGCATCTTGGGCGCCCGCTCCGGGGCAAGAACGCGCAGCGGGTGAGGCTCGAAGGTCAACACACACGAACATAGGCCCAAACGGTGGGCATCGTCGACCGCGTTCTTGATCAGCGCCTGGTGGCCAACATGAATCCCGTCGAAATTACCCAAAGTTACAGTGGAGCCCTCAATGGCGAGCGCGGGATCGTCAATATGACGAATTATCTGCATGATGATGGGTACATTAGCACCAAACCACCTGGAGAGTCACATTGGCCAGCAAAACCGGCAAAACCGCCTTGGTTTCGACGCACGGCGCAGGCGGACGAGCTTTAGGACTCAAGCGACTTGAGTTTTTGCTTGGCTCTTAGCGATTCTGGAGATTGCGGATACCTTTCGACAACATCTTGAAGCACCAGCCGCGCGTTCAACTTCTCACCGAGTTCGGCGAAGGCGAAGCCCTGGCGCAAAAGCGCCGCGGGCACTTTTTCTGATTGTGGATAGCGGCGCCTGACCTCGTCCAACTCAACAATGGCCTTGTCGTATTCTTTGAGACCAAAGTGACTTTCACCGATCCAGTATTGCGCGTTAGCGGCGATCCGGCTCTTCGGATATTTTTTCAAAAAGTCTTTGAATCGGCCGGCCGCAGAACGATACTCCTTGCGCTCGAACAAGCGCCAGCCAGCCTCGAAATCCCGTCGCGCCGAGTCCGACTCCCCCAGCGCGGCTTCGGCGTACCCATCTGGCGCGCTCGCTCGCTCGGCTTGCGCTGTTTGCGCAGCCTCTTTCAATTGCTGGATCTCGGCTTCGCGGTTTTTCAATAGCTCGGCCTGCGCTTTGGCACCCTCTTCCAAATTGAGCAAACGGGCCTCTAAATTCTTCACCCGTTGATCGCCGTCGCGGCTGGTTTGGCCAATTTGCCGCCCTACTTGGACGCGGGTTTCATCGATTCGTTCACGAATCGCGCTAACATCGCGTTGCATCTGCTGCATGTTGGCCCGCGTATCAGCCAAACTCGTACGTACCGCATCGATTTCAGTTTGCACCGTACCCAACTCTGCTCGTAAACGGCGCTGATCACGTTCGAGCAACTCTACCTGCTGCGGGTTTACACAGCCCGATGTCACCGCCAAAGCGATCAGGAATGCCGAGAATGGGAATTTTTCAGTCAACAATGGCCCCCCCCTGTTAGCAGCCTGCGATTAGGATGTGGCGCGGCGGGCGACGATAACGAAGCGCGCCCGGCGATTCTGCCGCCAGCAACCTTCCGAGCGCTCCTGACACACCGGAATTTCCTCCCCATAGCTGGTC
>Ga0055489_10000117_pt1 | contig 10341 bp, 7 predicted proteins | sample RushOxbow_ThreeS_6_FD_57913 | JGI IMG/M metagenome (GOLD analysis project Ga0055489, IMG submission 57913) | Wetland microbial communities from San Francisco Bay, California, USA, that impact long-term carbon sequestration - RushOxbow_ThreeSqB_D2 | ecosystem: Environmental > Aquatic > Marine >...
ATCGATCTTGTGCTCCACCTTCGTGATCAGACACCGTGTCGTGCGCGAAGTATGCTTGAGCAGGTATTTCGTACCCATAGCCATCGGCGTATCGGACATCCAGCAGACCAGAGCCACCAGGTCCATCGAGATTCGGGGTTTCCCTTCCGTACCGACGAGCATATCTCCTCTGGAGATGTCGAGATCGTCCGCCAGCATCAGCGTGACCGATCGGGGCGCAGACACAGCCTCCCGATCGCCATCGAACGTCACGATTCCCCTCACCACGCTCCGAAGTCCCCCAGGCAGGACTTCCACCGGATCTCCCACCTGAACGCTACCGGAAGACAGCTTACCCATGTACCCACGAAAGTCCTGATGCTCATCTGTGGGGGGGCGGGATACCATCTGGACGGCAAATCGGAACGGTGTCTTCGCCCGGTTGGCTGAGGGCTCGATCGACTCGAGGGTTTCGAGCAGCGTAGGCCCTTCATACCAGTCCATGTGTTCTCCGCGTTGAACAACCATATCCCCAAGGGCCGCCGACATCGGGATGAAAGTTCCCGAAGCCGTCCGGAGATCGTAGCGGTCCAGCCCTTTCATGAAGGTCTCGAACTGCTCCCGAATATCGCGATACACCGATTCGCCGTAGCCGACCAGGTCCATCTTGTTGATCGCGATCACGAAGTCACTGATGCCGAGTAGTCGGGCAATTGCCACGTGACGTCTGGACTGGTCCACCATCCCGTTCCTCGCATCGACCAGAATCAGGGCGACTTCGGCCGTACTGGCGCCCGTCACCATATTTCGGGTGTACTGCTCGTGCCCAGGCGTGTCGGCAATGATGAATCGACGACGGGGAGTCGCGAAGTACCGGTAGGCAACGTCGATGGTGATGCCCTGCTCGCGTTCGGCACGCAGTCCATCGGTGAGCAGTGCCAGATCGATTCCGCTTCCGCCGCGTTGTTCGTTGAAGTCCTGGGCTGCCGAAATCTGATCTTCGAAAGCTCCCTTCGTATCGACCAGCAAACGTCCGATCAGCGTCGACTTTCCGTCGTCGACACTGCCCGCAGTCGTCAGTCTCAGGAGACCAATCGTCCCGTTTGCCGGGGAGTGGGGAATGGCGCTCAAAAGTACCCTTCCTTCTTCTTGTCTTCCATCGTGTTCGCGCCGTGGTCAATCACACGCGTCTCGCGCTCGCTCCGTTTGGCCAGAACGGCCTCGGCCGCAATCTCCTCGACCGTCGTCGCTTCCGACAACACCGCACCCGTACAGGGTGAGCAACCGAGGGTTCTGAAGCGCACAGACATGAGAGTTGGAACCTCGCCTTCGCGAAGGTTTCCCGCATCATCGGCCGGGATCAGGTTATTCCCACGCCGGACGACGAGGCGCTTCGCGGCAAAGTACAGGGGTACGATGGGAATCTCTTCACGGTGAATGTAGTGCCAGATGTCGGACTCGGTCCAGTTCGACAGCGGAAAAACCCGCATGCTTTCACCTTCGAAGATGCGTGTGTTGAACAGATGCCAAAGTTCGGGGCGCTGATTCTTCGGATCCCACTGTCCGAACGCATCGCGAAACGAGAAAACACGCTCCTTCGCCCGTGACCGCTCTTCATCACGCCGGGCTCCCCCGATCGCCGCATCGAACTGGTACTTCGACAAAGCCTGGAGCAGGGCCTCGGTCTTGAGCATCCCGCAACAACGCGCGACTCCAAGCTTGAGGGGATGCGAACCACTGCGAATCGCCTCCTCGTTCCTGTGCACGATCAGGCGGGCTCCGATGGACTTCGTGAACTTGTCCCGAAATTCCAGCATCTCCCTGAACTTGTAACCAGTGTCGATGTGAAGCAGCGGGAACGGAATCGGGCCCGGGTGAAACGCCTTTCTTGCGAGATGGACCAGGACGCTGGAATCCTTCCCTATCGAGTAGAGGATGACCGGATTGCGAAACTCGGCCGCGACCTCACGCAGGATGAAGATGGACTCATCCTCGAGCGAGTCCAGATGACTATACTGAAGCGCTGTGGACATGGAACCTACTCCGAATCCGAGCCTCCCCGGTGAAGGCCACATTCCCGCGATCCCGGGGACTCCCACCACCACCGGCCCGATCTGAGATCCTCGCCAGGCTGGACGGCGCGGGTGCACGGGGCACACCCAATGCTTGGATATCCCCGGTCATGAAGCACGTTATAGGGAACATCGTTTGCCCGGACATATTCCCAGATATCGGCCGTCGTCCAGTCCAGCAGCGGACTGAACTTGGACAGGCCGTTTGCGGCATCCCACTCCCGAATCTCCAGGTCCTCCCGCGTCGCGGACTGTTCTCTGCGAAGCCCGGTAAGCCACGCCTTCTTTCCGTTCAGAGCCCGTTCCATGGGCTCTACTTTCCGGATGTGACAACACTCCTTCCGCTGACCAATGCTCTCGTAGAACGCATTGGGTCCGTTGCGCTCGATGAACGTCTGAAGTGGCTCGGCCTGGGGATGGTAGACGCGTATCCTCACCGGGTATCGATCGCGGACGTCACTCATCAATTGATACGTCTCTTCGGGAAGCCGCCCCGTATCGAGCGTGAACGCTTCGATTTCCCGAGCGTGCCGTGAAATAAGGTCCAGCAGAACCATGTCTTCGACCCCAAAACTCGTCGCAAATGCAGCAGGCATCCACTCGGCCACGATCTCTCCAAGCAGAGACACGACCGGAGTCACCCGCGATTCCATATTCCCTCGCGCGCCGGGATTAGCCATCAATCAGAGAATACAGAGTATGCCGGCCGTGACCAACACGGCGGCGAGGAGACACCGCAGCACAGGCTCTGGAACATGGCCCGTCAGCGTACTGCCGACGTATATGCCGGGAATGGACCCTACGAGAAGCGCGAGGAGAAGTCCGAAATCTACCGTTCCGAGGTGAAGATGCCCCATACCGGCAACCAGAGCCAGAGGCAGCGCATGTGCAAGATCGGTTCCGACCAGACGTTTCGTCACGATGCCAGGACGGCAGACGGTCAGTACGGCAAAACCCATCGCACCCGCCCCCACCGAAGAAATCGCCACGAGGCTGCCGAGGATCGCGCCAAATAGCACCAGCCAGCGGTCTGAAGGCGTCCCGTGGATCTCGGCGAGTCGCATTGCAAAGCGTGTGATCCGGTTGCGCACGATCAGCACTGCGGCCGTGAGGAGAAGGGCGACTCCCAGGATCGGAACGACAGTTCGATTCAGACCATCGAGAGACGGCATCCGGTCAAGGACCAGAATAGTCGCCAGAGCAGCGGGAATGCTGCCGCTCGACAGGAGGCGAACCGTCTGCCAGTCCACGTTTCCTGCCGCCCGGTGAGCAAAGACTCCGATCGACTTCGTGACCCCTGCGAAGATTAGGTCCGTCCCGACGGCTATGGCCGGCGGAATCCCGAGACCGAAGATCAAACCCGGAGTCATGAGAGATCCGCCCCCGAGGCCGGTCAGACCGATGACCAGGCCCACAACGAATCCACCGAGGGGTAAGTAAATCCCAAACTCCACTGATTCCTCGTTTCTCCGCTCGCCTCTGAACCCCTGATCGTCCCAGACAAATCGATCCAGACGAGCACGAATACCAATTGTATATTTACTTAATAAGCTTAGTCAACAAAACGTTCTGAACCAGTGCGGAAGGGTCCACATCGGCCTGCTGCTATCCGTGAACTGCTTCTGATTCAATCTGATCAGGACCAGTTCGCTCATATCGGGATATCGCGTGTCACGTGGAGGGCGATGGGGGCAGTCACGATAATGGATAAAACCAATCAAGTTAGTATAGAATACTGGCCTTCGGGACCTGAAAACCTCAAGAAGCGGAGTGAGCGCAATGCAGAGACTTCAGACCGACCCTTCGACTCCATCGACTCAAGGGGACCGGTGGGCCCATCTGCCCGTGGATGTACGCGACGAGATCGACATCTTCGAGACGGAACTACGGCGGGTCCAGAGCGGTCAGATGTCCGAAAAGGTGTTCCTGGAATTCCGCCTCCGCCACGGCGTCTACGGACAGCGACAGGACGGCGTGCAGATGCTCCGGATCAAGATTCCGCTTGGGATACTGACGACCCGGCAAATGATGACGTTGGCAGACCTTGCGGAAGAGTATTCCGACGGAATCAGTCACATTACAACGCGACAGGACGTCCAGTTCCACTTCGTTGACATCAACGATACGCCCAACATCATGCGACGCCTGGCCGAGGTTGGAATAACGACTCGCGAGGCCTGTGGGAATGTTGTCCGAAACGTGACGACCTGCCCTCAGGCCGGGGTCTGCCCGACTCAGACATTCGATCCCACGCCACACGCCACGGCCATGGCGCGCTTCCTGCTGCGCCACCCCGATGCTCAAAATTTTGGGCGCAAGTTCAAGGTTGCCTATTCCGGATGCGCTGAGGAAGCGTGTGGGCTGGCAGCGATGCATGACATCGGCGCGGTTGCGGCTAGGGGAGTCGTCGACGGGAAGACGACCGAAGGATTTAGGGTCTTCGTCGGCGGGGGTCTGGGCGCCCTGCCCTACAAGGCCCAGCTGTTCTCCGACTTCATACCTGCCGAGGAGATGCTTCCGCTGGCACAGGCGATGTCCCGCGTATTTGCTCGGCTGGGCGAGAAGCAGAATCGGGCCAAGGCCCGAATGAAGTTTCTGGTCGGCAATCTCGGAATCGAGGAGTTTCGGCGGCTTGTTGACGAAGAGCGGGGAAAGCTTCCCGAAGATGAACGGTGGAGGGACCTGATCGAAGAAGCACGGGGCAGTCAGGAAGAGCCACTGCGGCCGGCCGCACCGCTGGTAAGCGAAACAGCAGGAAAGGACCCTGACTTTGCACGCTGGCTGGAAACCAACGTCCGCCCGCAACGACAGAACGACTATTCGATGGTCGAGGTCTTCCTGCCGCTGGGCGACATTACCTCAGTCCAGTTGAGAGAACTGGCGCGGATGTGCAAACGCTATGTCAACGACACCATCCGAACGACGGTCAGTCAGAACCTGCTGATCCGGTGGGTATCGAACGCCGATCTCGCAAGTTTCCATGCCGACCTGAAGAGAATCGGACTGGCGAGCGCCGGGGCGGGCCGACTTGCGGATGTCACAGCATGCCCAGGCACGGATTCGTGCAAGCTGGGTATCACTTCTTCCCGAGGCCTGGCCGCGGTTCTGAACACCGAACTCGAGGACCCGATGGCCGACATCGCCGACCGCAACGATATCAAGATCAAGATCAGCGGCTGCTTCAACAGCTGCGGGCAGCACCACATCGCTGATATCGGATTTCTTGGCTCAGTCCAGCGAAAGGGGGCCTACACGGCCCCGGTATTCCAGGTCGTACTTGGAGGCACAACACGCGCCAACGCATCTTCATACGGCATGGTGACCGGGAAGGTTCCTGCCCGCGAAGTTCCCCGCGTCGCAGCAAAGCTCACAAGGCTATACGTCAGGGAAAAGTCGGATGGAGAAGATTTCCAGGAATTCGTCGCCCGATTGGGAAAGGTCCGATTGAAATCGGAATTGGAAGAGTTCGAACTCAAATCGTATGACGACGCCCCGGAACTCTATACGGATAACCGGCAAAACTGGCAATACCACAAGGAAACGGGAGTAGGAGAGTGCGCGGGAGAGGTCGTTGACCAGGCCGAGTTCATGCTCGAGGAAGCCGACCGCCTTGTTTTCGAAGCCACACTCGCGCTCGACGACGGTCGGTTTGATGACGCCAGCAAGGGCGCTCTCAAGGCCACCGAGCGAGCTGCGGATGCCCTGCTGTCAACCCGCGGTCTGTTGCTGTCGGACCACTACGATCGGATCGGAGAGTTCCGCATGCTCTTCTACGAAACAGGTCAGTTCCACCGTCCTTTCGCAGAGAATTTCTTCAGAGCCGCAGAGGACGGAAACGCTCCGGGCGGTCCCGACGAGTCGCGCCAGCGCGTCGAAGAGGCTGCCCTGTTTCTCGAGCAGGCACAAACTGTCTATAGCCGGGCTTGAACCGATTCAGGAAGGCCGTCCGTGGATCTCCAGAAAGTCAACGTCAAACTCTTTACAGACGCCCCAGAACGAATCGATCTCGATCCGCTGCTCGGCGTCTTCGCACGCTGGCGGGAAGATGCGGCCAGTGCGGCAGGGTGGATCGATCTCGCGGACTACGCGCACGTCACGACGGGACCGGGAGTCATGCTCATCGGGACACGCGGGAACCTGTCGCTCGACCTTGGCCAACCGGGCCCCGGACTCCTGTACGCCAACAAGCAGGGTCTCGCGGGCAGCCTTGAGGAACGTCTTTGGGAATGCCTGAGACGCGCTTTCGGCCAGTTCGAAGCGCTTCTGTCCGAGCGGGAGTATCCGGATGGCTTCTCACCAAGATGGGGGTTCTGGTCCCTCACCATTAACGACCGCCTGGACTTTCCCAACGACAGGGCGACCGATGCACTGATTCGACCTGCGAGCGTGCAGGTATGGGACCGTGTCTTCGGAGCAGGTAGCTACACGCTGCTTCCGGAGCGCGACCCGACCGAGCGCTATGGTCTTACACTCCACAGCGATTCCCCGATCGGGGCGGAAGCGATCCGGAAGACAATTGGAACGACATCGAACTGAGTCGACCTGCGAAGGTCCGTTGACTTATCGAACGGGGTTCGAAGCGACCTCACGTGCCAAAAAGAACCCATCGCTTCCCTGAGACTGGTATAGCGGCATCAGAATCCTTCCCGCCTCCGACGCCCGAATGCTACCCCTCCGGTCATGAGCCAGCAGACGGCCCTTGCTGACGTGCTGAAGGTTTCGGAATCCTGGCTCCATCACGAAGTTGTCCTCCTGTGTGACCGGGTGGCGAAATATGATCTCGACGCAATCGGGCAGGTCGCGAAGTTCGGGTCTAAGGCGGTTCCACAGGATGGTCATTCGGGACGACGGCGCTTCGGCGAGGCATCCCAGCATCACGAGCGTCTCCCAGATGGCCAGCTCGTGCGCATCGACCGAGAGCGCATCGTCGTGATGGCCACCTTCGAAGCCGACGGCCGCAAACCCGAGGCTGTTGACGTAGTTAAGAAAAGTGCCATCCAGATGAGTGTCAAGTCCGAGCACCATCGTACCGGGCAAAGCCGCGGCCAGTCTGCGATTTTCGGGGGTATCCGCAAGAATCGAAAAGGGTGAGCCCGGTGCCGACGTCGTGTGAAGATCCAGAAAGCAAACCTGGCCGCGCACCCCTTCGAGAGCATTCTGAACTTCGAGAAGAAGCTCCCGTTGCTCGCGCCACTCCCTCGTGCCCGATGTCGGGTCGCCTAAAACTCGTTCGACACGTTCAGGCTGCCAGATGCGGTTCAGGTCTTCGTCCGCAAAGCGCTGGCCAAGCGCCAGGGCCGACAGATTGCCTGCCAGGAGAAGAAGCCTGCCGCAAAATCGTGGTTCCTCCCCGGCGAGCAGGCCAAGAACCTCTCGGCAGGCGGAAATCCCAGCCCCTTCATTCCCGTGCATACCGGCAACCGCCACCAGCAGCGGGCCATCCGACTGGCCACACCAGCTTCCGATGACTCTGTGAATCATGGGGCCCTGGACTCCATTAGTTCCGGAGCGACACGCTGGATGTCAATTCGTGTCAGGATTCCTGCCGCCCGTCCGTCCTCGACGACAACGAGATAGTCCGCGTTCTCCCGGGCCATCGTGGCCGCAGCCTCCCTGATCGACCTCTCCGGTCCTATCGTCCATGGGCTGGGTTCCATGACATCGCCCACGGGCAAACCATCCCCATGGGATTCGCCAGTCAAAAGCGCTACTACCCTGTCGAGAGAAAGGATCCCGAGAAGCTCGCCCGAATCGGCTTCGACAGGAAGATGATGGACCTGACGCCACTCCATCAGGGCACGTGCCATCTCCAGCGGCTCCTCGGGACGAACGGTCAGCAGATCGGTCGTCATCGCTTCCTCAACCTTCACGGAATCCCCGGACAGCAGTTGCCCTTCATCCAGCCGGGCGACCGCCCACCTGTGAACGGGATCGCCCGCCCACTGGCGTTCGATGGTCGCCCTCGTCAGAGCGGACAGCACCTTCTCGCGCCTTTCTCCTCGCATCGACGTGACCGAGGACATGATCCAGGACGCACCCGTACGCCCTGTCGAGACTCGCTCCTCGATGATTCCGAGATAAGTTTCGATGTCCGCCTTCGCGACGCCCGCCTCTTCCAGGCCCGAACGGGCAAGCGGCAGCAGCTCGCACTGGATGAGAGCTCGCGCCGGACGTAGTCCGGATCCCGGCCAGAACAGCTGGCTCTCCAAACCTGAGCGCGCTGCAGCAGCGAAGTTGAGCTGGGCCTGCTCGAATTCCATCAACCCTGAAACCTCCGGAAACACCTTTGGCAGCCGGTACATGAGGCCGAAGAAGAACGCTGCATTGGCAACTTCGTCGCACACTGTGGGTCCGGCTGGCAGCACGCGATTCTCGATCCGAAGGTGCGCTACGCCCTCCTGAAGTCCGTAGCAGGCCCTGTTCCATCGGTATACGGTACCGTTGTGAACCTGAAGAGCGCGAAGCAACGGAAGGCGGCCGGCCGCGAACGAGCTGAGGGAGTCCTCCTCGATGTGCGCGCCAAGCAGGATCGGAAGGCGTGCAATCGCATCCCGAAACAGAGCGACGACGGAGCCTTCCAGCCAGCGGTCGCCGAACGTCACGCGCGGGGATCGCTCGCGCAGAGATCCAGCGGCGCGGCGAGTATCGATGGCCTGCTGAAACAAAGGAATCCGCGTTTCCTGCCATAACTTTCGACCGAATAGCATCGGCGAATTCACCGCCGCGGCAAGCACCGGGGCCGTAATCAGCTGCGCGACATTGTAGACGTTGACGAAGTCTTCGGGATCGGTCTGATAGTGGATCTGGAAACTGGTGCAGCAGGACTCCAGCATCACCGAATCCTGCATGACGATCAGCTCGTCGGACCCGCTGAGACGCAGCTCATAACGGCCACCCCCCATTTCGGTCATGGCTTCGTTCAGACAGCGGTAGCGTTCCAGAGGAGTCAGGTTTTCCATCCCGAGGTCGGACTTTCGGAGCGTTGGAAGGATTCCGGTCAGAGCGACTTCCGCGCCGAACCGCATCCCGATCTGACGTGCACGGCCCAGCTGCTTCCACAACTCACGCTCCATGCGCGAGAAACACCCGCCGGCCAAAGGAAGGCTGTCCTGGTTGACCTCGAGATTGAAGCGGCCGAGCTCAGTAGTGAAGTGAGGATCGTCGAGAGCTTCGAGCATTTCCATAGCCACCGGCCGTGGACGCCCGAAAGTGTCGACAAGGAACATTTCCTGCTCGCAACCGATTCTGCGGTGCCCCGTCTGGATCGCTCCCGAAGCGAGCATCACCTCGAGTGCCTCGACGTCACGCAGCAGGGCTCGGGCAAACAGTCTCAACTCGCCCGGAGAAAGGCGGTGCACGTCCAATACACCCATCGGAAGCTCCATCTGCTGAAGCCGCAACGGCGCGGCGATGTATTATAAGTGATGTCGCCAAGTTACAGTTGACCTGACGACCCAGCCACGGTATGCTCCTTGGAGCTTTTTGAGCGTGGTGATTTAAGCGAATTGCTCCACGTTAAAGATGTGCTAAACAGTTCAGGCTTTACCGAAACCCTGCGCCCGTTTGGCGCGGGGTTTCTTAGTTTACAGGCAGGAACTGAGTTGGTCGAACGTGGCGATTTAGGCAAATTGCTCCACGTTAAAGATGTGCTAAACAGCCCGGTGGATTCAGAGACTGGGACCCCGCGCTGAAAGGCTGCGGGGTCTTTTTGTTTGGTGGAGTTTCTCCACTTCCCTCCGGGTTCAAATGACCAGGAGATGACGATGAGCTTCGTCGAAGCGTTGGTCTGCCGCGAATGCGGTCGACAGTACCCGAAGAAACCCATAGCGGGATGCGAGGAATGCTTCGCCCCGTTGAAGGTCGAATACGACTACGTATCCATTGGACGGGCTTTGAACCGCCAGATCATCAGTCAGCGGGACTTCTCGATCTGGCGTTACCGGGAGTTGATGCCCCTGGACGGTGCGCCGACGGTCGGTCTGGCGACTGGCGGTACGCCGCTCATCCGCGCCAACCGGCTGGCCACCGAGCTTGGCATCGAAGAACTCTACCTCAAGAACGACAGCGTCAATTTCCCGACCCTGTCCTTCAAGGACCGAGTGACCGCCGTCGCAGTCAACAAGGCGATCGAGTTTGGACTCGATGCGGTCGGGTGCGCGTCAACAGGTAATCTCGCGAATTCGGTCGCAGCGAACGCCGCTGCCGCCGGAATGCCCGCGTGGATTCTGATCCCCGATAATCTGGAGCCGGCAAAAGTCACAGCCACGTCGGTCTATGGGGCCCATGTCGT
>Ga0055489_10000120_pt1 | contig 10315 bp, 10 predicted proteins | sample RushOxbow_ThreeS_6_FD_57913 | JGI IMG/M metagenome (GOLD analysis project Ga0055489, IMG submission 57913) | Wetland microbial communities from San Francisco Bay, California, USA, that impact long-term carbon sequestration - RushOxbow_ThreeSqB_D2 | ecosystem: Environmental > Aquatic > Marine >...
TCCGGGTGAATCACCTGCGGAGCGATCTCACTCAACGGGATCAAGACGAATTTGCGGCTGGGCATTTCCGGATGGGGGATGCGCAGATTTTTTTTCTTCACCACGGCCAAATCGTAGAGCAATATATCTAGGTCGATAATACGCGCGCCCCAGCGTTTCTTGACTTTCTTGCGACCCATGGCGCGCTCGATGTTTTTGAATTTCTCGAGCAGGGCCTCCGGTTTGAACTTGGTCTCGATTTCGATGGCGCCGTTGACGTACCAATCTTTGGAGTCGCCCAGCGGTTCGCTTTCGTAAAGCGAAGACTCCTTGATCACCCGCGTGTCCGGCAGTTTGCCGACGCGCTCCACCGCCTCGAAAAAGTTTTCCCGCTTATTGCCGACATTGGAGCCGATGCCAATGTAGACTTGATGGGTGATGGCGCTGGCCATGGTGCCGTCTGGGAAGGGGCCGGCTACAGCTTGACGCGGCGAATCCTTTCCGCAACCTCCCGAAGTCGTTCTTTGTCGACACAGACGGTAAATCGAACATAGCCTTCGCCGGCTTCGCCGAATCCATTGCCCGGCGTGGTGACCACGCCCGCTTCGTCGAGCAATTTGCTCGTAAAGTCGGCTGAGGATAGCCCTTTGGGGCAGCTCACCCAGACGTAAAATGTCGCCTTGGGTTTCTCGCATTCGAGACCGACGGCGCGCAGACCGTCGACCAAAATATCGCGGCGCTCTTGATAAATTTTACGCGACGGTTCGACGATTGGGTCGCCCAATCTAAGCGCTTCGATGCCGGCTTCCTGCACCGCCTGGAAGATGCCTGAATCGAGATTGGACTTGGCTTGGGCGAGGCCGCCGACGAGCTCCGGATTGCCCACCGCCATGCCAATGCGCCAGCCTGTCATATTGAAAGTCTTCGACAACGAATGAAACTCGATGCCGACTTCGCGGGCGCCGTCGACTTCGAGAAAGCTCATGGGACGGTAGCCGTCGTATCCCATCTCGGTGTAGGCGGCATCATGGCAGACGATGACGTTGTATTTGTTCGCAAACGCCACGACGCGCTGGTAAAAATCCTTGTCAGCGACCGCAGCCGTGGGGTTGTTGGGATAATTGATCCACAGCAGTTTGGCTTGCTTGGCGATCTCCGCTGGGATCGCATCCAAATCAGGCAAGAAATGATTCTGTTTTTTTAGCGGCAGAAAATGATTTTTGCCGCCGTTGAAAGCCGTGCCGATGTGGTACACCGGATAACAAGGGCTCGATACCAGGACGATATCGCCGGGGTCGACGAATGCCACGGCCATGTTGCCGATGCCTTCTTTCGAGCCGATTAGCGAGCAGACTTCTTTGCCGGGGTCCAGGGTCACGGCAAAACGGGTCTTATACCAATTCGCTACTGCCTGACGGAACTCCGGCATGCCGGAGCTGTTCGGGTAGCGGTGATTGGCCGGACGGCTGGCGCCCTCCAAGAGTTTTTCGACAATCGTTGCGGGCGTCGGAATATCTGGATCGCCGATGCCGAGATCGATCAGATCCACGCCCCGGCTCAACGCCTCGCGTTTGCGACGGTCGATTTCAGCGAAGAGGTAAGGGGGTAAATCGTTGATTCGCTTGGCTTTTTTGATGGTTAGGGACAATGCTCGCGTTCCTCCGTAACAAAATCGACCTGGTTTTACCTGTTTTTTGCAGGTTTGACAACTGCCTGGACATTGGCGGTTTTGCGATGCGTCGGACAAATCGCTAGGATAAGCTGACTATGGACCTCATCATCGACGGCTACAACCTGCTGGCGCTCGATAGGCGCTTGGACCGCGGCTTGGAAAAAAGCCGAAATTCGCTCATCGATCGCCTCGTGCGCTACCGCAAGGCGAAAGCGCTGAATTTAATCGTTGTCTTCGATGGCTGGCGTTCCGGTTCGCCCAATGAAACCCGCCTCGCCCAGGATGGGATTGGCATTGTTTATTCACGCCTGGGCGAAAAAGCTGATGCCGTGGTAATCCGCTTGGCTCGTGAGAAGAGCAGTGGCGCGGTGGTGGTCTCCTCGGATCGAGAAATCCGTAACGCGGTCGAACGCTTCGGCGCCGTGGCAGTTCACGCCCAAGAATTTAATGATATTCTACAGGAGTTGGATTTTCCCGGCGGGGAAGAGGGCTTTGAAGATTGGCAAGTCCGCCTGTCGGATCGATCCAGCGCCGGTCGGCTTTCAAAGGCCGATCGTAAGCGCCAAGACAAACTGCGCAAGCTGCGTCTCTAGTCGAGCAGAAGAAATTACTTGCCTTGCGGGCGCTCGACTCTGTTCAGTAAGCCGTTGTTAAAAATAAGCACAGAGCCGTTCGGGTAAAACCAATGCTCTTCAGCGACCTTGCTCGTTCCGCGCATTTTGGTCACCCGGCTCGGCGGCCCGAGCACATTTTTTATTTCATTGGTATTCAGACCGGGAATCGGCTGCTTTTTGATCGCCGCTTCTTTGATCACCGGGGACCAAGGCTGCGACTGAATCCACTCGACTCTTTTTTTGTCGGCTTCAGCGGCTTCGGCGGCTTTTCTCTTGTCTTCCGCCGCTGGGTCGGCAGTGACGATTGTCAGATTGAGTGCTTCGAGAAATTGCTCCGGGCTGATGTACGCTTCCTGGCCGTTCTCTCGCTTGATTTTGTAGTAGGGGTTTTTCGCGGCTTGTCCCACCAGCGAGGTAATCTGAAACGACTCGACCGCGTCGAGCCGAAATCGTTTGGCGTTGGCCGCCGGAGCTGCGCTAAAACTCGGGCCCTTGCCTTCCACCGATTGAGACCAATATGTCTGGCCCACGCGGCTCGCCAGAGCCTCAAGCTGTTTCGCGGTATAGTGGTGCGACGGCCAAGCCGGATGGCCCAAGCCGAGAACGAGCAAAGCGCAGAGAGACGCGGCGTGTGTGAGGCGGCTTTTCATTGTCAAACACTTCATCAGAAGCGTTCGCTGGTCAGTTTCTTGGACGATTTTCGCGGCCAAATCATTGCTTCGAGAAATTTACCAGCCTTGCGCTGCGACGCAAGCCAAAGCCAGCTGGCTGTCGCGTCTCAGCGCAAGCTCGGCGAGGCATCATTCGGACGTTGGCGGATGGACAACAAAAAAGGGGCCCTGCGGGCCCCGGTAATTATTTTGGTTGCGGGGCCGGGATTTGAACCCGGGACCTCAAGGTTATGAGCCTTGCGAGCTGCCAGACTGCTCCACCCCGCGATAATCTGTCGAATGATCTTTCTACCTTGCGCTTTCTGCGGAGTCAAGGTACGGAAGCGTCATGAATGAAAATTTCCGCAATCCATTTCCGACTGTAGACATAATCATCGAAATCGATGGGGGCGTCGTGATGATCGAGAGAAAGAATCCGCCGCCGGGTTGGGCGATCCCAGGCGGATTCGTCGACTATGGCGAGAGCGTGGAAAGCGCGGCGGTGCGCGAGGCCAAGGAAGAAACCTGTTTAGACGTGAAGTTGACCGAACAGTTCTACACCTACTCCGATCCACGGCGCGATCCGCGCCATCACACTTTGGCGGTGGTGTTTATTGCGACAGCACAGGGCGCGCCGCGGGGCGCCGACGATGCGCGAGTCGCTAAAATATTTTTCGAGAATAGCCTGCCGACGCCGATCGCATTCGACCACGCGACCATTCTGCGCGATTACTTTTACTTCAAGAGAACCGGCCAGCGGCCCAAGCCTTAGCTTAGCTAAACGAGCTTCGCTACCGCTTCGGCGATGCGCTTGCAGCCCTTATCGATATCGGCAAGCGAGGTCGCGTAGGAAAAGCGGATATGCTGTTGCGAGCCGAAGTCTTCTCCGGGCACGCCGGCGACTTTGGCTTCTTCGAGCAGGTAATCGGCGACATCGCAGGGCGAAGTTAGCTTCTTGCCGTTGGCGGATTTGCCGATGAGGGCGGCGATATTCGGAAAGACATAAAATGCCCCTTCCGGTTTGAGACAACGAATTCCCGGAATCCCGTTGAGGCGCTCGACGATCGCGTCGCGCCGTTTGTGGAACTCCTGGACCATCATTGCGACCGCGTCCTGGGGGCCGCGCACCGCTTCCAACGCCGCCCACTGGGCGATGGAGGTGGGATTCGAGGTGCTCTGGCTCTGAATTTTGCCCGCTGCGGCGACGATATCGCTGGCACCCATGGCGTAGCCGATGCGCCAGCCGGTCATGGCGTAGGTCTTGGACACGCCGTTAATGATGATTGTGCGCTCGCGCAGATTGGGGCAAAGCGCGACGATGTTATGCACCTCGAAGCCGTCGTAAACGATCTTTTCGTAAATATCATCGGCAAAAATCAGACAGGAGTGCTTTTCCAGGACCTTGCCGATGGCCAGCAGCTCGTCTTTGCTGTAAGTCGCGCCGGTGGGGTTGCACGGACTGTTCAAGAAAAAAACTTTTGTCCGGGATGTAAGCCCGGCTTGCAGCTGGTCCGGTTTGATGCGGAAGCCGGTGGACTCGTCGGTCGGAATGAGTTTGGGCGCGCCGCCGGCCAGTAGCGCCATGTCGGCGTAGCTGACCCAGTAGGGCGCCGGGATCAACACCTCTTCGCCGGGATTGACCGTCGCTTGAAGCAAATTATACAGCGAATGTTTGGCGCCGCAGCTGACGATGACATCGTCCTTGCGATAGCTCAGGCCATACTCCTTTTGATATTTTTGGACGATCGCCTCGCGCAGCGGTTCAATGCCTTTGACGTCGGTGTACTTGGTCAGGCCTTTGCGCAAAGCCTCGACGGCCGCGGCTTTGATATGCTCCGGGGTGTCGAAATCGGGTTCGCCGGCGGAAAAATTGACGACATCGACTCCCTCCGCGCGCAGTTTGCCGGCCTTGGCGGCGATCGCCAAGGTTACCGAAGGTTTGATCAGCTTGGTGCGTTCTGCCAATAACGTCATTGCGAAATTCCTCAGGATTTGAATTTCTCTTTGAGTTTCTTGAGCACGTTATCCGGCACCAGGCCGGTGACGTTGCCGCCGAGGCTGACGACTTCTTTGACCAGCCGCGAGCTGGTGTAGAACTCCGATTCGCCGGTCATCATAAAAAATGTTTCCAGCTTCGGTTTGAGCCGGTGGTTCATCATCGCCATTTGAAATTCGTATTCAAAATCAGATATTGCCCGCAGGCCGCGGATCACCACAGTCGCGCCTCTGCGCTCGGCGTAATCGACCAGCAGACCTTGAAAGGAATCGGCGCTGACCCGCCCGTTGGCACCGGCGAAAACCTCGTCGATCATCTGCAAGCGCTCCTGGACCGTGAACAGAGAGTGGTCCTTGTCGGGATTGGTGGCGATGGCGACAACGACTCTGTCGAACACGCGCAGTGTGCGGTTGACCAAGTCGACATGCCCGTTGGTGATGGGGTCGAAGGAGCCGGGATAGATCGCGAGATCGTTGTTAGCCATTAGGTTTGTCCTTGCGCAGCGGGATTCTCAGTCTCTAGTCTTCGGAAAAATGACAAGAAAGTATCACCATAACGGCGCCGATCATTCAATATCAGATCGCCGTAATTAGGTTTGATAGCTTCCCGTCCGCTATGTTCGACGACTACTCTGCCGGCGGGGCCGAGCAGGGAACTCCGTCCGATGGCTTCCAAGGTTGTGGTAACCAAGCCTTTGTCATAGGGCGGATCGAGAAAAATCAGGTCGAACTTTTCACCAGCCTTGTCGAGTTTGCGAAGGGAGCGCGCCACCGGCGCGACCCAGACTTGCGCCCGGCGATTCAGCTCGAGTCGAGCCAAGTTCGCGCGGATCGCCGCGGCCGAGCGGACCGACTCATCGACCAAAACCGCCTCGACGGCGCCGCGGCTGAGCGCTTCAATGCTGACGTTGCCGCTGCCGGCAAATAAGTCGAGCAGCCGCAGTCCGGAAAAATCATGGGGCAAAATATTGAAGAGCGACTCTTTCACTCGTGCCGCCGTGGGGCGGACGGCGTGCCCCTTGGGTACCATGAGCTTGCGGCCGCGGGCCGCTCCGCCGATGACTTTCATGGTTGATTGTGTTGCCAGGCCTTAAGCATCGATGTGCAAAACAATATTGCCGAAATGACCACCTTTGACCAGCTGCTGGTGCGCCGCTGCGGCATTTGCTAACGGATAGATTTTGTCGATTACTGGTTTCACTCCGGTGGTTGCCATGACGTTGAGCACTTGGCGCAATTCATCACGGCTGCCGAGGTCCGAGCCGAAGACTTTAAGGTGATGCCAAAAGATTCGCCGCAAGTCGGTTGCCGCCTGCGCGCCGTCGCTGGCGCCGCAGCTTACCAGCCGTCCATCCCTTGCTAGCGCAGCCAGGCTTTTTGCCCAGCCATCGCCGCCGAGGCAATCCACAACTACATCGACGCCGCGCTTGCCGGTGAAGCGCCTCACTTCCGCCGGAAAATCGGCCTTGCTTTCGTCGATGGCGTGTCCCGCCCCCAGTTCCAAGGCTAGGGAGAGCCTTTCACCATTATCACCGGTCACAATCGTATGAGCGCCGATCGCCAACGCCAATTGCAGCGCTGCCGTCGCCACGGCGCCGCCAATGCCGCGAATCAACACCGATTCTCCCGGTTTGAGTTCGGCATCAGTCATCAGCATGCGCCAAGCGGGCAGGTAGGCGCTAGGAACGGCTGCCGCTTCTTGGTAGGAGATTGTCGCCGGCAAGCGAAAGCAGTTTTGCCGTCGAACCCGGAGATATTCGGCGTAACTCCCGTCGGTATGTTCTCCAAGCCGCTGCGGCCTCTCGCAAAAACTCGGGCGGTCGCTGCGGCACGCCCAGCAGTTATTGCAGCCGTCTTGCGGGTAGAGACAAACCGCATCGCCGCTCTCGAGTTCTTTGACGCCGCTGGCAACCGCAGCGATCACACCGGCTCCGCCGATGCCGAGAATCCGCGGCAGACAGACTCGATTCCCGTTGCTCCCTTGGCGCACTCGGACGTCGAAAAGATTGACCGCAGCGGCTTTCAGGCGAACGATGACATCGTCGGTTGTAATTATCTGAGGCTCGACCGCCTCTTCGTAACACAGTTGTTCGACGCCGCCATGATGGTGAATCCGTATCGCTTTCAAGAATTTTCCCAGACGAGTATCAAATTCGCTAGCAAGAACGAAAATCAGAGTCAAAGGGAGATGATAATTTAAGATTCGCCGCAGAGATGTTGCGAGCGCAGAGTTGAAACCCTTTTTCCTTTCTCCGCGTACTCTGCGTCTCTACGCTAAAATGCCGAACTGATTTCGTGCAACGGTTAAGCCGAGAAGGAAGTGCCGCAGCCGCAGGTGGCGGTTGCGTTGGGATTGGTGAATTTGAAACCGCCGCCGTAGAGGCCGGATTCATAATCGATGACCATGCCCTGGAGGAACGGCGCACTGGCGCTATCGACGAAAACTTTTAAGCCATTGCAATCAAGCACGGTGTCGCCGGCTTTCTGTTCCTTGTCGAAGTCGAGCTTGTAGGAATGGCCGGAACATCCGCCGTCGGTCACGCCGACGCGCAGACCCTGGCCCACGCGGTTGTCGCGCGCCAGGAGCTTTTTGATCTGCTCGATCGCGCTCTCGGTCAATTTTAGGTCGAGATCCTTATCGGGGTTGGCCATTTCCATAAGTCACTTACCATCAAAAGTAATGCCGGTGCACAGGCAAGTCAAGACAGACCTGGGTCGTTGATATCCGGCTTGCGCGATTGTCGCCCTTGCGCGCCTGGCCATGACCTGAACTACTTCTCGAAGAGGGCCTGAACGAAGCTTTCGGCTTCGAAGGGCTGGAGATCCTCGACATCCTCGCCGACTCCGATATACTGCACGGGGACGCCGAGTTCTTCCTGAATGCTAATAATCACCCCGCCTTTAGCGGTGCCGTCGAGCTTGGTGAGCACGATGCCGCTGATATCCGTGGCTTCTTTGAAGACGCGGGCCTGCTGTAAGCCATTTTGCCCTGTGGTGGCATCGAGCACGAGCAGGGTCTCGTGGGGCGCGCCGGGCAACTCCCGGGCGATCACCCGGCGGATTTTTTTGAGCTCCTCGATCAGGTGAACCTTGGTGTGCAGCCGGCCGGCGGTGTCGATGAGCAAGACATCGATGTTGCGGCTTTTAGCCGCTTGCATGCCGTCGAACACTACCGCCGAGGGATCGGCACCCGCCTTGTGCTTGACGACATCGACGCCGGCCCGCCTGCCCCAAGCGTCGAGCTGCTCGACGGCGGCGGCCCGGAAGGTGTCGCCGGCCACCAGTAAAACTTTCTTGCCTTCATTGCGATACTGGGCCGCCAGCTTGCCGATGGTGGTGGTCTTGCCGACGCCGTTGACGCCGAGAAAAATAACCACCCAGGGACGCACCGAAAGCGGCGCTCTAAGGGGCGCGGCAACGGCACCGCGCAACATCTCGACCATGGCCGTTTGCAGCTTGGCGGACATATCCTGGGCCAGATCCTCGCTATCGCCCGGCGACTGTCGTCGTAGCGCCTGCATCAACTTGTCCGTAGCTTTGACGCCGACATCGGCAGTGATCAGACTTTCTTCCATTTCGTCAAGGGAACTTTCGTCCCATTGACGATTTTGAAAGACTGCGCCGATCTTCTGAACCCAAGTCTCGCGACTTTTGGTCAATCCTTGTTTGAGACGTTGAAAAAAAACGCCGACTGCCATGGCCTGATCCTCTGCGAAGCTGTGTTGAGAGTCAAACGGCGAGCCCCGAACGCTCTGAACCGCGCGGGGAAGGAGCTTAGTTCATGCGCACCGACACGACTTTGGATACGCCGGGTTCTGCCATGGTGATGCCGTACAGCATCTCGGCGGATTCCATGGTTTTCTTGTTGTGCGTCACCAGAACGAATTGCGAGTGGCTGCTCATCTCGCTTATCATTTCATTGAAACGGTCGAGATTGGCGTCGTCGAGCGGGGCATCGACCTCGTCGAGAAAACAGAAGGGGCTCGGTTTGGTCAAAAAGATCGCGAACAGGAGGCTTACCGCTGTGAGCGCTTTTTCGCCGCCGGACAGAAGCGTGATCGACTGAAGCTTTTTCCCCGGCGGCTGAACGACAATCTCGACGCCGGTTTCGAGAAAGTCGTTTTCATCGGTAAGCACGAGTCTGGCCTTGCCGCCGCGGAACAGGCGCGGAAAGATCGCTTCGAATTTCTCATTGATCGCTTCGAAGCTTTCCTTGAAGCGCAGCCGGCAGATACGGTTCAATTTGACGATGGTCTGCTGCAAGTCGGCAATTGATTTTTCCAAATCTTCTTTTTGTTGGCTCATGAACTTGAAGCGGGTCGTCAACTCTTCGTACTCGCCGATGGCGGCGAGATTGACTTCGCCCATGCGTTCTAACCGGGCGCGCAGTTCCTCGATGTCGAGCAGCAGTTGGTCGCGCGCCGGGCCGTCCGCGCCGGTGACGGAGGCCAACGAATCCAAGTCGGCATCGTATTTCTCACGCAGGTTGTCGGCTAGGTGCTGCAAGTTCAGCCGCTTTTCGGCGAGCGCGAGCTGGATCCGGCTTCTTTCCTCCTGGCAGGCCTCGCCACGTGGCCGCAGTTCCTTGATGGTTTCGCCAATCTCGGCCAAGTGCATGGAAATCGCCCGATAGCTTTGCCGGTCCGCCTGCAAGCGCTGCTCCAACGTCTCAAGTTCCCCCTTGGCGCCGGAAAGCGACGCTTCGATTTGCCGCAGGGCCTCGGCGATTTCACCCCGCTGGCGCTGGCAATCGGCGCCGCGGGTCTGCCAATTGGCGATTTCTTGAGCCGTGTCGGCGTGTTGCTTTAAGCGATTCGCCAGATTGGCATGAGTGTTCTCGCGCTTTTCACCCAACGCGGCGTGGCGAATGCGCGACTGGGTCACCGCCGCTTCGGCGCTTTCCGCCGCACTGCGCATCTCAACAAAGCTCGCTTGCTTTTCCGCCAGAGATTGTTCACCGGTCAATTTTTGCGCGGCGCGGCTTTCGATCATTTCAGAGTTGCGTTGCAACTCTTCGCGCAAAATCTGCAATGCCGCGGTGAGATCGTTTTGCTCCTGCCTGAGAGCTTCCAGCGTCCGGCTCAAGCGCTCATGCTCCTGGCCGGCGGCACGAGTTTCATGCTCCAAGCGCACCCGGTCGAGTTCGAGCCGATGCATCTCGTTGCTTAATAGCGTTTTACGGGTTTCCGCCTGATCGAGTTCGGCTTTGAGTGTCTCGTATTCGGCCTCTGCATCGGGGAGTTTTTCCGCCAGCTTGGCAAGGGTATTGCCGAGTTCGCGAATACGCCGCCGCTGAGTGAGCAAATTGCCTTCGAGCGGCGTCGTGCTGCCGCCGGTGACGGTGCCCATGGGATCGATCACTTCGCCGTCGGGGGTGACAAGCGTGCAGTAATAGCCGTTGCGGT
>Ga0055489_10000125_pt1 | contig 10099 bp, 10 predicted proteins | sample RushOxbow_ThreeS_6_FD_57913 | JGI IMG/M metagenome (GOLD analysis project Ga0055489, IMG submission 57913) | Wetland microbial communities from San Francisco Bay, California, USA, that impact long-term carbon sequestration - RushOxbow_ThreeSqB_D2 | ecosystem: Environmental > Aquatic > Marine >...
GCGTGCCCGCTCCGCGTTGACCTCTATCTGGGCCGGTTCCGACAGTGGATTGTACTGGCCGAGTATTTCCAGAAATCGTCCGTTCTGCGCACGCCGCTTGTCGATCACGACGATGCGGTAACACGGACGCTTCTTCGACCCGACCCGGGTCAGACGCATCGCTACCAATTTTCCTGCCTCCTGGTTTCTCTTGAGAGAGCTGAAAATGGGGAGACCCCGACGAGGAAGCCTCCCCTAAGTATCAGGAGATTATAGTTTTGCAGTGAATCGGTGGTCAACACCCAGAACGAAATAACGTGAGAGTCGCCCGATGGGATCGGCCCCGAAGGAACGTGCGCGGCATCGGAGCCTTTCTTATCATGGAGTTGGCCGCGTACCGACCGGCTCTGTCCCTAGATCTGGGGAAAACGAAACCCCCGGGCACCACGGCCTCGCTTGCCCTTCTTACCCTTCTTTCCCTTCGTGCCCCTGCCGGCCGCCTTGCCCAGGATACCAGCCGTCATTCCCTTCATCATCTTTCGGGCCTGGATGTATTGCTTCAGCATCTGGTTGACCTGCTGAACCGAGGTGCCGCTCCCGCGCGCGATCCTCTTCCGCCGACTCCCGTTGATGATCTGGTGGTTTCGGCGTTCCTTCGGCGTCATCGAATTGATGATCGCTTCAGTGCGGCCGAGCTCTTTCTCATCGACCTGAACCCGGGATAGGTCCCGAAACGGTCCGATGTTCGGTAGCATGCCCATGATCTGTTCGAGGGATCCCATCTTGCGCATCTGCCGAAGCTGATCCCGAAAGTCTTCCAGAGTGAAGGTATTCGACATCACCTTCTTCTGGAGCTCGACAGCTTTCTTCTGGTCGATGGTCTGTTCGGCCTTCTCGATCAGAGAGAGAATGTCGCCCATTCCCAGAATGCGGGAGACGAGGCGATCTGGATGGAACGGCTCCAGCGCGTCGTACTTCTCCCCCGTGCCGACGAACTTGACAGGCTGTCCGGTGACGGTCTTGATCGAAAGGGCTGCGCCTCCACGCGCATCCCCGTCCATCTTGGTCAGGATGAAACCGCTAAATCCCAGTCGCTTATGAAATTCCTCGGCGCTCTGGACTGCATCCTGACCCAACATTGCGTCCGCTACGAACAGGATTTCCTGAGGAGCCACCGCCCGTTGGATTTCCTGGAGCTCGGTCATGAGCGCGTCGTCGATGTGCAGTCGACCAGCCGTATCGATGATGAGTACGTCGCAGGCGGTATCGCGGGCCTCCTGCAATGCGCGCCTCGATAGTTCGAGAGGGCTGTCGTCGGGTACGCCCTGCCAGATTGGAACTCCGACTTCACCAGCGATTACCCGGAGCTGATCACGCGCTGCGGGCCGGTAGACGTCCACCGAAACGAGCAGGGGGCGGTGCCCCTGGGAGGTAAGCCACCTCGCCAGCTTGCCACTTGATGTCGTCTTGCCGGATCCCTGAAGACCCACAAGCATGATGACTGTCGGCGGTTTTGAGGTGAAGGCGAGACGAGCGGTTTCTCCGCCAAGCAGCGATACGAGCTCGTCGCGGACAATCTTCACCACCTGCTGTCCTGGGCTCAGGCTCGTTAGAACTTCCTGTCCGAGTGCCTTTTCCCGGACGCCCTCGATGAAGGTTCTGACGACCTTGAGATTGACGTCGGCCTCGAGCAGCGCGATCCGGATTTCCCGTAGTGCCTCTGCGAGGTGTTCCTCGGTCAGATGGCCCTGGCCACGCAGATTCTTCAGGACTTGCTGGAGCCTGTCGGAGAGGTTGTCAAACATCGTTGCAGATCGGGGACAGATACAGATGAAGAAAAAACCCCGCTTGGTCGTGTGACACTCTTATTTGAACCCGTCGAAACAGGGTGGGTGTCCTATCCGCGCTTCTGGGAGCTATCAACCCGGAAAGGGGATGGCCCTCGCACCACGCGAGAATCGGACCCCGTCAAATAAGACATAGGTCAAATATGTAGATGCCAGCACGTACTTCGCAGGGCGCCTTGATTGTAATGCCCTCCACTCCGAGTCGCAATCCCCTGGAGGATGACCGTGTCGAAAGCGGAGCGACTGGTGGGTGAGAATCAAATGGCGCTGGGTAATGGAAGGCAGGATTGTTCGGTACCTCCGGCACCTCTTATGGAGCTTCCAGGGCCTTGTCGATAGCAGACACCCACTTCTTCGCCGTCTTTCGGATCGTTCGTTCGAGACGGGGGTCTGGCTCCTTCTCCCGGGAGTCCTGGGCCAGATGAAGTGCGGTTAGGATCGCGACCTTGAGAGAGTCCACGGTTCCTGTCTGGCGGGCAATCTCCCGCATGCGGAGGTCCACGATCTCGGCGAGTTTGAGGATATCTTCCCGTTCTGCTGGAGTGGCGAGCCGCAGCGGGTATCGTTGGTCGTAGACCTCGATCTCGACGATGTCTCGATGATCTCTCTTAGACAACCTGCTGTTCCTTCCTGGCTTTCAGGTTTTCCTTTTCGAGTTTCGTAAGTTCACGAATCAGTTCTTCGACCCGCGCGCGGATCGTTTTTCGTTCCTTTCGCAGATCGCGGACTTCGGATTCGAGCTGTTCGACATGGGCACGTGCCTCGCGAAGCTTCTCAGAAAGAGAGTGCCTTTCCTTTCGCGTCTCTCCAAGGACCCGAATGATCTGATCGATTCGGTCTTCGAGCGTCTTGAAGTCTTCCATGGCGTCCGAGCCGCTGGTCTTCATGATTCGCTCCTCAACTTCGCACCAATTATTTCGAGCCGGGCCAGGACCCGCCGGTCATATTCGTCGACCTCCGCGTCCGTGAGGGTCCGGTCAGGAGCCTGATACTCGACCGCAATAGCCAGGCTGTAGCAGGACTTCGGAAACGGTCCTTCGCTCAGCCGGTCAAACGGCACGACCGTCATCAACTCGGCAATACCACTGGATAGAACTGCCGAGCGAACGTCGGAGAATCGAACCTCGCGGTCAATTAGTAATGAGAAATCCCTTCGTATGCGAGGGTACTTCGGAATCGGATTCACTGCAACAGCGCGCAGGTGCCTCCGGTACAGTGGTTCGATTCGTATCTCAGCGAGACAGACTCTCTGCCGGATCTTGAATTCCTGTGTCACACCTGCCTGGAGTTCTCCGAAGACGACTCCATCTTCAGGGGATAGGCTTCGGCCGGGGTGGTAGTAGTCGGGAACCCTCACATCCGAATCCTGACCAGCGGGACCAAAGAGCTCGAGAAGGGTCTCGATGTCGCCCTTGAGCGCGAAGAAGTCGCCTTCGAGTGCCGGACCATGTACGCTAGGGGGCCGGAGATTTCCAGTCATCGCCAGAACGAGATGGCGTGACTCTCCCCGGGCGGGATACACCTTTCCGATCTCGTACAGCCTGAGATCGCGGATTCCGCGATTGAGATTCCAGCGGATGGCGCGCAGCAGGCTCGGGATCATCGAAGTCCGGAGGATCGGCTCGTCTTCCGACAGTGGGTTGCCGAGAACCAGCGGTTCCTCGCCAGGGGCGAATCGTCTTTCTGTGGCCGGATCGCTGAAGGCGAGCGTGCAGACTTCCGAGTATCCCATTCCCAGCAGGGCAGCACGTACGGCATGCTCTTCGCCTTGCCATTCGAGCCCCCGTCCGTCCCCCTTCCAGACTGGGAGAGTCTAGGGGAACCGCTCGTAGCCATACTGCCTTGCGACTTCTTCGAGCAGATCTTCTTCGCGTGAGATGTCGTGGCGGTACGAAGGGGCGGTCACCTGCCAGCCTGATGCGGTGGAGGCGACGACGAAGCGCAGCGACTCCAGAATCGATGTGACCTCGCGATCCGGTATCTGGACGCCCAGATAGCGAAGGATTCGCTCGCGCCGCAATTCGATCGTTCCCTGTGCTGCCTTTCCCGGATACACGTCTACGAGCGGACCGGAGACGGTGCCTCCCGCAAGGTCGAGGATCAGGCGAGTGGCCCGGTCGGAAGCCAGGGCTACCATTTCCACGTCGGTTCCACGCTCGAATCGGTAGGAAGCTTCCGTACTCAGGTTAAGCAGGTGCGAGGTCTGCCTCACAGTGAGAGGGTCGAACCAGGCGCTCTCGACCAGGACGTTTCGGGTACCGGAAGATATCTCGGAAGCGCGTCCTCCCATGATTCCGGCCAGTGCCACAGGTTGCCGTCCGTCGGCGATGGTCAGCATCGATGGGTCGAGCGGTCGGTCGATCTCGTCGAGGGTTTCGATGGACTCGCCTGTTTCTGCCTGGCGGACCACGATCCTCCTGGAGTCCAGGAGGTCGAGGTCGAACGCATGCAATGGCTGCCCCAGTTCGAGGAGTACGTAGTTCGTAACGTCGGCGATGTTGTTGATTGGCCGGACTCCAAGAGACGCGAGGCGCTCGGCCATCCATCCGGGCGAGGGTGCTACCTGCACTCCCTCGATTATCCGGGCGGTGTAGCGACGACACCGGGATGAGTCTTCGATGGAAACGCTGACATTCCCCGTTCCCGCGGGTGGCGTTACGGCTGTCTCCGGCATTCGAACGCTACGGCCGTAGACAGCCGCCACTTCCCGCGCTACGCCCAGGTGGGAGAGACAGTCTCCGCGGTTCGACGTGATGTCGAGATCGAGGATCGTGTCGTCGCCTTCCTTCTCGAGGGCATCGAGCGTGAGGCCGGCCTCTGTCAGGCGCTCCCCGACATCTGCCGGAGCTTCGGACAATTCGACGAATTCGCTGAGCCAGTTGAAGCTGATTCTCATGAGCCGGTATCAGAACTGTTCCAGAAATCGAAAGTCGTTCTGGAACAGCATCGGGATGTCGTTGATCTGATACTTCACCATCGCGTATCGATCAATCCCGCCGCCGAACGCGAAGCCTGAGTAGCGCTCGGGATCGTAACCTACGAAGCCGTAGAGCGCCGGATTGACCATGCCCGAACCTCCGAGCTCGATCCATCCGGTCTGCTTGCAGACGCGACACCCCTTCTGATGGCAGAAGATGCACGATATGTCGACTTCGGCACTCGGCTCGGTGAACGGGAAGTAGCTCGGACGGAAGCGTGTTCTCGTCCCTTCGCCGAAGAATTCCCGATGAAACAGCTCCAGAGTTCCCTTGAGGTCTCCGAACGTGACGCCTTCATCCACGACCAGGCCTTCGAACTGATGGAACATCGGAGAGTGTGTCGCATCGAGATCATCGCGCCGGAACACCCGTCCGGGGCAGACGATCCGCACCGGGGGGGATTGCCGTTCCATCGTCCGCACCTGAACCGGGGAGGTATGCGTTCGAAGGAGGAGCTCGCCGCCGATATAGAATGTATCCGACGCGTTTCTGGCCGGATGCCCCTCGGGTATGTTCAGAGCTTCGAAATTGTAATAGGGAGTCTCGACCTCTGGGCCGTCTTCAACCGAGTACCCCATCGCGATGAATATCCGCTCCATGTCTTCGCGAACCAGCGTCAGGGGGTGGCGGTGACCCAGTGAGGTTCTGAAACCGGGAAGCGTCACATCCAGCGCCTCGGCTTCAAGGCGGCGCGCCTGGGCTACGGATCCGAGAGAAGCCTCGAGCTCCGCCAGTTCGGACTCCATGCGTTGCTTGAGGATGTTGCCGAGGCGGCCGAACTCCCGCCGATCTTCCTTCGGGAGTCGGGTCAGTGCCTGGAGCGCCTGGGTGAGTCGGCCGGATTTGCGCGACAGATAGCGAATCCGGACCTCTTCCAGGTCCGCGGGTTCGGTGATCGAAAGCTTGTCCTGATCGAACTGCTCGCCCAGAACACGGAGGCTCTCAAGAGACATAGGCTGCTCCGCCTATGCGGCCTGGCCGATTGCTGCCTTCGCTTTCTCCGCGAGTTGGGTAAAGCCGGACGGGTCCTCGAGAGCGATTTCCGCCAGGACCTTCCGGTCCAGTTCGATTCCGGCCTGTTTCAGCCCGAAGACGAACTGGTTGTAGTTGAGTCCATTCTGGCGCGCCGCCGCGCCGATTCGGACGATCCAGAGACGGCGGAAGTCCCGCTTGCGGGCTCTTCGGTCGCGGTAGGCATATGCGAGTGCGCGATCAACGGATTCGGTGGCGAACTTGTAGAGTTTGCTCTTGCCCAGGTAGTACCCCTGAGCGCGCTTCAGGATCTTTCGCCGCCGGTCGTGGCGCTTCGTTCCACGTTTGACTCTTGGCACGGTCTTCTTCCTCGAAACAGTGGTTGCGGCCCATCGCCGCTGCGTCGGTCAACGGCAGGATATGCCGTTCGATTCGGAGCTACGCGTACGGGAGCATCAGCCGAACGCGCGAGACATCTGCGTCCGCCAGGATCGCGGACTTTCCCAGATGACGCTTCCGGTTCCTGTTCTTCTTAGTCAGAATATGGCGGGCAAACGCGTGGTTGCGCTTGACCTTCCCAGTTCCGGTGACTCCGAAGCGCTTGCGGGCTCCACGGTGAGTCTTGAGCTTGTACATGGCTGACTTCTCTTTGTTTACTACTCTTACTTCTCTTTGCGGGGAGCGAAAATCGCGACGAGATTATTGCCTTCCATCTTGGGTCTGTTCTCGACCATTCCGATCTCGTCGAGTTCATCAATCAGCCGCTGAATGAGCGCGCGGCCGATGTCTTTATGAACGATCTCGCGTCCCCGGAACCAAACGTTGGCCTTTACCTTGTCGCCTTGTTTGAGGAAGCGGACGATGTGGTTCTTCTTAAACTCGTAGTCGTGTTCGTCGGTGTTCGGACGAAACTTGACCTCCTTGACGGTGATGCTCTTCTGGTGTTTTCTGGCCTCGTGGGCCTTACGCTTCATCTGGTAGAGGTACTTCCCGTAGTCCATGATCCGGCATACCGGAGGGGTACCATTGGGAGCGACCTCAACCAGATCCAGCCCGCGCTCTTCGGCGAGCCGGAGCGCGTCTCCAGGTGTCATCACACCGAGTTGCCCGCCTTCTTCGTCGATGACGCGGATCTCTCTCGCGCGAATTCGATGGTTGACCCGGACGCGATCAGTACGCTGACGGCCGGGGAATTTCTTCATTCGTGACAAACGGCAAACATAACAAAACACCGGTACTTTTGCAATCGGGGAAGCCTGAAGCCATGCGCCGTCGATCCGCTCGACGCACCACCGCAAGAACAGGCATCGTCGGTTCGTATCCGGTGGTCGGCTCAACCGTCAGGAAATGCGAGTGAAAAACCGATCCGAACGATTCCCGGGACCTGTAAGATCAGGGGCTGAACACGAGGACCACGGATCGATGTCTAACGAGAATCTGGAAACTATACGTCACTCGCTGGCTCACATCATGGCCGCGAGCATTCTGGAACTATTCCCGGGAGCCCGGTTTGGAGTCGGCCCCGTCATTCAGGACGGCTTTTACTACGATGTGGCGCTCGATCGGCCGCTCACGCCGGAGGACCTCGGGAAGGTCGAACAGGAGATGCGGAGGAAGATTGCCCAGAACCTCGACTTCGAGCGCACTGAAGTTCCCATTGACGACGCCATTTCCCGTTTCGAAGGCCTCGGCCAGGCGTTCAAGGTCGAATTGCTCAACGACCTGAAGACTCGAGGAACGACGGCGGTTGCGGATGTCGAGGACCCGAATCTCGTTGGCCCGGACGTGTCGAAAGTTTCCGTGTACACGACTGGAGACTTTGTCGATTTGTGCCGAGGGCCCCATATCGAGAATACGCGGGTGATCCGCCCCGACGCCTTCCGGCTGACCAGGGTCTCGGGCGCCTACTGGCGGGGGGATCAGTCTCGTGCCCAGATGCAGCGTATTTACGGGGTGGTGTTCGCGACGAAGAAGGAGCTGAAGGAGTATTTCGTCCGCCTCGAAGAGGCAAAGAAGCGCGACCACCGCAAGCTGGGGGTCGAACTTGATCTGTTCAGCATCAATCCCGAGACGATCGGAGGTGGACTGGTTCTCTGGCATCCGAAGGGTGGCCTGGTCCGGCATCTCGTCGAGGAGTACTGCAAGCGCGAACACCTGAAGGGAGGGTATGACTTCGTCTACACGCCTCATATTGGCCGGTCGACTCTCTGGGAGACCAGCGGGCATCTGGGCTTTTATGCGGATGGCATGTACCGTCCCGTGATGATCGACGAGCAGGAGTTCTATCTCAAGCCAATGAATTGTCCGTTTCACGTGAATATCTTCGGAAGTACCGTGCGTTCCTACCGGGATCTCCCGATTCGCATGGCGGAATGGGGGACTGTCTATCGCAATGAGCGTAGCGGAGTCCTTCACGGACTGACTCGTGTCCGTGGTTTCACTCAGGACGATGCTCACCTGTTCTGCCGTCCCGATCAGATGCCGGTTGAGATCGACAAGGTGATCGATTTCAGCCTGACGATCCTGCGCGCTTTCGGTTTCGATAGCTTCCGGCTCTGTCTCAGCACGCGTCCTGAAAAGCGCGTCGGCGAGGAAGCTCACTGGGATGAGGCCGAACGCGCGCTCGAAGCCGCACTGTCGCGGTCGGGCCTGCCCTACGACATCAACGAGGGCGATGGCGCGTTCTACGGTCCGAAGATAGACATCTATATCAATGACGCCATTGGCCGTCCCTGGCAGCTCAGTACCATCCAGTTCGACTTCAACCTCCCGGAACGGTTCAACCTCGGCTACGTCGGTCCGGACGGAGCCCTGCATCGACCGTACATGATCCACCGGGCGTTACTTGGAAGCATGGAGCGCTTCTTTGGAATCCTGATCGAACACCACGCCGGAGCTTTCCCTGTGTGGCTTGCACCGGTGCAGGCGGTTCTGATCCCAATCGCGGATCGTCACCTGGGGTATGGGCGTCAGGTCCGGGACCGGTTGATCGGGGGCGGGTTGCGGGTCCAGCTCGACGATGGACCCGACCGAATGAACGCCAAGATCCGGAAGGCCCAGGTGCAAAAGATCCCCTATATGCTGGTTCTTGGGGACAAAGAGGTCGAGGCCGAAGCCGTTTCCGTCCGGCTGCGCTCGGGTCAGGACCTGGGATCAAAGAGCCTTGAGGAATTTCTGGGGCTGGCCTGGGAAGCCGTCGACAGCCATGCGTAGGAGTGGCAGACGGCTTTCGAAAACCGTAGGCTGGAGGCAGAATGAAGTAGTTCGATCCTCTCGCACGCCTGATGTATATTTGTCCACATTTGACCGCACTCATACCTCGCCGCATTTCATGTAGAACGGAGCAGCCAGAACGATGCGCCTTCAACGATTAGCTATTGTCGCTTTTGTCGCCCTGTCACTCACGATCGTTCCGGCTGCCCACAGCCAGACGACCACGGGATCCATCCTTGGCGACATCACGGATGCATCGGGCGCGGCTCTTGGAGGCGCGGCGGTGACGATTGTCAACGACTCCAACGGTACCGACCGTGAAACCGTTTCCGGGCCGACCGGCGCATACCGGATTACAGCCCTGACGCCCTCGACTTATTCGGTCACTGTATCGCGGGGCGGATTCAGTCCTGTCACCCGTCGTGGCGTTGTCCTTCCGATTCAGGGTGAAGTCAAGGTGGATTTCGTCCTGGAGGTGGCCGGTGCGGTGGAGCAGATCCTCGTCAATGCCGATGCCCCACTCATTCGCCCAACCGAGAACGCATTGCGTACCGTTGTCAGCAACCAGCTCATCGAAGGGTTGCCGCTGCTCACCCGGGATTTCATGGATCTGGCCATTCTGGCTCCGGGTGTCACGCTCGACCAGAGTTCCACATTCAACAGCGCGGCCACGGATTCGATCAGTTTCTTTGGCATGGAAGAACAGCACAAGACGCTCTGGCTCGAGGGTGTGGACTTCGGGGACGAAGTCACCACCGGGGGTACGAACACTTCTCCGGCTGCGCGGTCGCCCCTGCCGCTGGACGCCATCCAGGAGTTCGATGTCATGACGACCGGCTACTCCGCCGAGTTTGGTCGCAGTCAGGGCGGCGCGGTCAATGTGGCACTGAAGTCCGGAGGCAGCGAAGTCCACGGCAGCATCTACTCGTTCTTTCAGGACGATGCTTTCAACAGAGTTCCCTACACGATCTCGAACGGAGCTGCGGTCAGGAGTTCCGAGGACCCGCCCCTGAAGAGAAAGAATTACGGCGGAACCGTCGGCGGCCCTATTTCATTTCTCGAGCGACCCGCCTTCTACTTCTTCTCACTGGACCGGTTTACCGACGCAGA